>Ga0126338_10000901_pt1 | contig 17820 bp, 14 predicted proteins | sample OrbCmetagenome_2_FD_92529 | JGI IMG/M metagenome (GOLD analysis project Ga0126338, IMG submission 92529) | Coral microbial communities from Petempiche,Puerto Morelos, Mexico - Orbicella C C metagenome | ecosystem: Host-associated > Invertebrates > Cnidaria > Coral | place: Petempiche,Puerto... | reverse complement strand
TTGTCCCATATCATAGGTACGCGCGGATCCCAAGACTTACGGTCTCCGTCCCCGATTATGGCTCCTGGAATGTTGCAAAAGTGCTTCAACGTACCCTGGTTAGGCCTAGTCGATAAGGCACCGGCTACTTACAAAGCATATACTTTTACATAAATCTAAGTTCTTAGTTACCTTGAATTTTAGTCGGCCCATTTCGTAAGTGTAGTCTTCGACGACCTCGTCTGGCAGCTCATAGTTAAGTTTTACTTTGGATTTCGCTGCCATATCGTCCAATACTTCACGAAGTTGACTCTTAGCTGAAAGGTAAAGGGAAGGTTTTAAGTTTCCTCTCTTGAAAAGTATTCTTCAGTTTACAGGTTCTTCAATTTTAATTTTACCCACTTTTAGCCATCTTTGTTTCTTTTTGTTTTGTTGTCAACTCTTTAGTGCTTTCTCCCTAATGATAGAGCAATCACTTTTTATATAATAAGTCAAATCATTCTCGCATTTTGATTGGTGAATGGAGTATTGATTACTTCATAAGCATTTTTTTGTACGCGCTTTTATACCACTCTTTTGTTCTCACCACATTTTCACGTCATCTATGATCTTTTACTGAACAGACGCACAGAAACATGGAATCTATTTGTTAAATACCATATACCGGCAAAGTCTAATATTTCCTCCCCAGTTGTCTACAGTGGATAAGTGTTGACAAGCCAAATACGCAATTAGATGATGGAAAGTGAATAACGCTGTCCACCATTTAAACAACGAAGTAATGTCCTTCGCACAAGGCTGTGAATTTAGCATTTAACTCTACGAACCTCCTTTGATGTAGGGGAATTCGGGTCCAGGCCTTGCGCGGTAGAGTTTCATTCTCTCGCACAAGTTGTCCAGGACATCCATAAGACGTAGTTCCCTTGAAAATAAAACATGAAATCGAGAATTAAGAATGAATATAGAAATACCGAAAAAAGTCTGCGCTTTTAATTTTTCAAGCTTCAATATGCTTCCTACGATCATGAAGGGAGACAATAAAAAACGTCTTAGGTGCGAACTTCCACCAGGAAGAACACGAAGCCAAGACTCTACGGTGCATAAGTACTTTTTCTGACCAGTTATCTAGCTAAGCAAGTGAAAAGTGAAACATAAGACATTTTGACTTATTCATCCATCCATAATCTGAAAGGCCCAAAAGCAGCTTTAGAGCATGTTGGAATCGTAAACTACATCATTTACTTAGTGAAAGAAACTACATCATTTACTTAGTGAAAGATCTACTTACGATTTTTCATAATGAATGCTCTTGTCAGGATTCTCCAGATCTTCAAGAGCATATCCTCGAGGTACATCTTCTCGACGATCCGTTTTCTTCATTTGCTCTAAAAACTCTGTCACCATAAGGCGGCATACTAAAAAAACAAGAGTGTAATAAAGTTGAACCTCCACTAACAGCCACCTCTCTACAACGGCCACTTTCGTCTGTCCCCAACGTGGCCGTCGTGGAGAGGTTCGATTGTAGTATTCTTAAATTTCGGTGCACTCTGACTGTGAACTGAATCAGGGATCAAAACTTGCAACATATACTTGAGTTTTCCCTTGACCTACCGTACCTCAGTTAATTAACCTGGATTCTAGTATTCTTTACACAGCAATCTTCGGACGGCTGTACGCAGGCTAGTTAGAAGACTCCGTGAAATTTTGACGTTTATGTAAAATTATTTGGTTGATGTTTAAAGCGACTGTTAATTTTTTTTTTTTTTTTTAGCTACTTGACTCAGAACTATTTTAAACGCCAAGTATCCAGTTCCCTGAAGTCGCTTATTTTAAAAGTCGCCTTTTAAAAACAGCGTTAACAACTGAAAATATATTTTCAGTTACAGCTCAAGAAAACTGTCACGGAACATCGAATAGGGTTTCAAATAAGCTCAGTGGAACCCGTAAGTTTTTGTAGAAACCAGGAGAGAGTAGAAACTCATCGGAACCTTAAGACAGGTGATTGCTATCCTGAGCGCTAAATATCAATGTGGCGCAAATATAGCTCTTGCCTGGAATGGAAATGGTTAAATTAGAGCAAGAGAAAATGAGTTCAGATTATGGTCTCTTGATTAAAGACAATGCAAACGTTCTTCCACTATCAAACGTCATTTTTGTATAATTTTTCTTCAGCAATAGCAAAAACTCACCCGACCAATTAACTTCACCACGACAATCGATAACAGAGCTATTCTTTAGTATGAAAATGCACAGATCAATTTATCCATGCGATTTTCTCCACGCAATAAAATTTTTTTCAGATTTTACAAAAGTGTTAGCAAGACCAAAAAATAGTACAGGAACCGGCGAGTGATCAGCTCGTATCACAAATCACAAATCAGCTGTTCCTTTCACCCTTTTACAGCTTAAGGATAAATCATGAATTATTACTTATGGTTACTTACCTTGGCATTTTGTAGGTCTTAAGCCGGCGGCCTGGTGAAACTTGGTAATGTACGGATTGATCTTTTTATCTTTATTAGGATCAGGTCCAACTTTGATCCTCTCTTCGCGGCAAAATACGATTGGTGTAATTACTAACAAATGTAAACTGGAAAAAACTAATAATATTCTTCCTAACTGCATGGTATAACGTAAAAATATGAATTTTTCCAGGCAGCTCCTATACTATTTTGTCGCTTTAGATCGCGTAAATTCTTATAAAAATATAATGATTATATTCGTTCTATACTTACAACCTTGTTTCTCAGTTGCAATGGTGATTATCTGTGACTCGGCAATTGGTTGCTCGAGGCGAGGTTCAGACCAAAACAGCAGCTAAACAAACACAACATTGCTTCTTTGTAATATTCATTTATTAATAAGATTTTTAGTCATTTTAGTCATAGGAGAGTAAATTAACAATTCTAAATAGGACGTGTTGAGTTCAACACGATTTCGGTAACATTTTAATGATGAAAACACCTGTTACACCAAATTTAGCTATAAAATAACATGAAAATGGTAATAACTTGAATTGTATACCGTGAAACAAAGAAAGTGTAGTGGAGCATAAAGATAAAAAATATCTGATTTTAGTTTTAATATATTCCGAAAAAAAAAACAGAGGACATAGCTTAAAGGGAAATTCAAACTCTCTCCCTCTATTTCAAGTTAATTATGTTCATTTATTTTATCTACAATACATTAAAAGAAATGAATAAATGAGCCATTTGGTCTACTCGATGCCATTTATGAACGGAATTCGTTTCTTTTCTTGTGAGAGAGTCAGCTCTTTTTGTTGATTCAGCTGACTCAAGCAGCTGAGAGGAAAACACATGTAACTGTAGGGAAAATGGTTCAGTTTACGTCGACGTTTTAGCGAACGCGAAAAAGTAACAGTCTTTAAACGTGACTTATTTTTCTCCTGTGTATGAACAAATGTATACGAAGTTGTCTAAACACTGAGCAACAAGGAAATCTTCGCTTTCAAACGTCTTTTAACAGAGATCTGATCACTTGACAAGCAAACAGAGACAACTTTCGCATTGTGGCAGACTTATAATCTCCCCACGTGTACATTGTAGATTAGCGTACCGTGGAATACATTAGCAATTATTACGGTTGACAAATGCTATTCAATAGCGCTGTGCCACGGCAAATAACGAGCGGCCGAATCAGTTTCTATCTTTATCATACAAGGTTGGCCTAGGTCGTGAATCACTGTTTAGTAACAACGGCTAGCGATATTAGTGCTTACAAGGCCGGAAAATTTTCTTCCCGTCATAAGTAAATCATCACTGTTGGAGAAGCGAATTTAATTGCAGATTATTTGAAGTACAATGCGCATATTGTCAAGATATGGTGTCGTTTTAGCTCTGTTATTATTTTGGAACATTATATTTGCGGAAGAGATCGACGACGAATTTGAAATAATGGATGGGATAAGAGTGAGAAAAGACCCAATCAACATTGACATGAACGATGTGGGCAAAAAAGGTAAAACAGAGGGAAAGCGGGAAACGGACGAGGATGGAAATGAGGTTATTGAAGACGATCAAGTTGATGATGATAATGATGATGACGATGATGATGATGATGATGATGATGTTAGTGGAGATGATAGTGAAGAGGACGACTTAGAATCCACAAAGCATCTTCCAACAAAATGTCATGGTAAGCTGGTAAAAACGGATAAGGGCAGCTGATTATTCATTGCAATATAAGGTGACTGTTTATTACTTGAGTATTTTTCAAAACGAAATTTTGTTTTTTTTGGAAACTCAGCTTATCTTTAGAGTAAATTCAAGTGCTGAGGATATGATTGATCGTCACAGTTATACACACAACTTAAGCAGTCGTGAAATTAAGCATGAAAAATGTTCAGGCCTGAAAGGGATTCGAACCCATGACCTCTGGGATACCGGTGAAGTGCCCTACCAACTGAGCTGTCAAGCCAACTGGGAGCTGGTCCCATTGTGAGTTCGCAATATACCCGTAGATGGTGAAGAATACAAGTGAATATATGAAAGATCATATATTTGAACTGCGGAGAAAGATATGAAGATATGATTGTTCATCGCAGTTATATACACTACTTAAATTGTGTGTATAACGGGATGATCAATTATATCTTCATATGAGTTCTCCGCAGTTCAAATATATGATCTTTCATATACTCACTTGTAAAATCAAGTGCTGTTAGTTCGTGGTTGACTTTAAGTTTTGCTCCCAAATAACTTGAATAGTAATAATACTAAATACTTTTCTAGTTTGCAGGCTCCTGGCCGTAGAAGTTGAGAATAAACTGGCAAATATTGCGAGAATAAGGAAACCACGCGAAAACAATAGTCCGATTTATTACAAAGAGTAAGTAATTTTCGTCGATTTTTCCTTAGAACTGAAAATTTTTTTTGTACCATATACCTTGGCAAAATATGATTCAGTATAATTTAAATGGTTTTCAATTCAAGTTTTATTTTTTCACTTCAACTCCTGAGTGCTTCATCTTTTCTAACCGTTTATTTGTCAGGGAGATAGTTATGCTGAGGGTAACTGAAGACCTATGTGACGCCATGACAAAATATAACATCAGACCAAAGCTTCCCTTCAGATATAAACGAGGAGGTACGTATAGCTACCTGGAGAAGCGCCATAGTGCGTTAAACCAGGGTCTATTATAGAGGGTCATACTTTCCGCAAACTGCCATATTTTGCTCATTCGAAACCGCAGACCGCTTTCGTTTTCTCCTAAAACCCGAACCCCATCCTAATATTGGGACGATTATCATCATAACCGATCTTTTAGCAGTGCGTAGCAAATTTTTTTATTCCATCTGTCAGCTCAATAATCGTGTTTCTCCTCAGAAAGACCAATTTTTTTCTAAGCAAGTTGTTTCTAACTTCATTCAGTGACGTCACTAACCAGCGAACAAAGCGTTTTGTAGTCTAATGAGCTCTTCACAAACACAAAGATAGCTAAAGATGTTTGAATGACTGCCACAAAAACACGCTAAAACCCAAAACCAAGAACAAAATTTATGATGGTCTGCGACTGCGCGTTAATTTCTTGACCGTAAACCGCCAGAAAAATGCGAATAGTCCGAAAACCGGCACTCAAACTTGGCTTAAGCCGCCAAACCGCGTATAATATGCCCTCTTAAACTAAAGTCTCAAAGACAAACTTGTTGAAAATGTTTCCGTTTTTTTTCGTAGTGAAAAGTCTTTACCGTAAACAGATTGATGAACTCACAAAAGATTCTCGCATTCAGAAATGGGTGTTTGCGACACCGGAAGTGGAGATTGATGATCCAACTGGTGAAATAAGAAGACTCAAAAAACAGGTAAACAAGACCTCTCTATCAGTCAACTCTAGTCCGGTTGAGGACGGAGAAGAGCGAAAAACTGTTATCCTACTACCAGACTCAACAAAAAATAAATTTGACGAAGATATCAGTTTTCTAAAGAAACTACTGAGCTACATTGGCAGGCAAGTAAAAGTTGCTATTTTATCAACTTGAAGTTGATAAAGGTATAATAACCGCCTTAGTGAGCAGGCCGGAAGCCGATATTTTGAGCGTCAGCCGTTACCGTCAGGGCAAAAGAGTTGCCGTGGTTACCACAATTCTCTCGTCTCTTCTCTTCTCACCGTCCAAATGTTAATCCTCCGTAGGAAAAAAGATGGCGACTGGTACATTTACCCGTAGTTCTCAGCGCACGAAAACCGTAACAACGTTCATAAAAACGTACAGAAACGTTATAAAATCTTCAACCCTAGGCTACGTAATGAACTTAGTGCAGGAACAAATATTGTAAATATTTGGCTTTCTTTGTGCCTTGAAGGCTCTGTTAGGTTCGCAAGGCATTGTGGTAAAATGTACAGCCACCATCTTTTTCTTACGGTGGATTCCCAAGCAATTTTAATGCTGCGCAAATGTGTATTTAAAGTTCTCATGGAAAAAATAATTAAGTTGTTGACAGAATGACATCATCAGCAACCTGCTTTTTCGTAATTTTAGTGTCACGATATGCTGGTGGAGACACAGAAACTTCTCATTCATTGGTTCATGAAAGCGCAGTCACGCGATCTAACCAAGTGGCTTTGTGCTAAGAGAGTACTGCTTGAGGACAATCAAGGTATCTGCCTTATTTTTGCTTTTCTCTATCTGTTATGAAGTTTCTTTTCAGTCAGTCACTTATCAGTTCCCCTCGTTTTATCTGTAATAGTTTATACACGGTAGTAAAAAAAAAAAAGTGTTATTTGCTTTTAGGGGCTCCAAGATCTATATGACACAGAACGGTTTCTTTTACAAGTCACAGTTGCAGGTCACTGGCAACCATGCAAGGGAGGTCTAAATGGGGATGCTAGAATCCGTTACATTTCTGGCAATTTCTCAGCTATCGGAAAACAGTTTAAGGTTCAGCCCATTTCCACCAGCTATGCGTAGCGTTTGCCAAACTCAGAACTGGACAATCAGCTAAAAGCTTCCATTGGTGGTCTCTCCGTAGACATTTCTGACCAATTCTCAACTATCAATTAAACACCATCTAGACCCTCGGTAAACGCACCATGCTTAACCTTTACAAACTCTTAAAGGACTAGCTATATAGGACCACCCCGTTCTATTTACATTGTAAGCAGTTCCCTTCTTTAAAAACAATACCGTCTTGTTTGTTCACAGACTGCCTTAAAATTGAGATGCCAAGAAGCAACAGAGTCCCGTCATTGAGACAAAGGAAACCAAAGGCAGAAAACAACAAGACGAACATTGCCTCTCACGAGGAACTTTGATTTAGATAGTGTTAGTTAGAACACTTTCGCAAATATGAACAAGTACTGATTTCTGAATTACCAGTTTCGTTTTCGTTATTTTTAAAGCTTTTTAAGAAGGGAAGGAGGTAGTTGTACAGAAACTACTTTTTCAACTACTTCATCAGCTAGTAGCGAGGGAGCGAGACGCAAATCCATGCGGTCACCTGAAGTATAAATTATGCTCTTAGCAGATTTCTACCATCACCCGATTCAAAATGGCCGTAACACTGAGTACTAAAACTTTAAACTGATATCAAAGAGCAATAAAAATCAAGGGGAGTTTTATTTCAGAAAAAGAGGAATATATAACAAATAAAAGAGAAATATTTATAAACAAAAAGTACAAAAACTGAAACCAAAATATAACAAATGCTTTCCGAAAATGGCTTCGAAAATTACTTATTATAAAAGAAAGCTAAAGGTCCTCCACGTCTTCTAAATTCGTTAACAAGTGATACAGGCGTCCTTGTTCCAGAAGTTCATCAAGAGTTCCCTGTTCAATAACACGTCCGCGATACATGAGAACTATCTGGTCAGCTGCTTCAACTGTTTGTCGCCGTCGAGTGAGTATAAGACAAGTTCTGTTCCGAGAAAGGATGTGTATGGCGTCATTTACAGCCTGCGGACAAAAAAACAGTTAATTTCATAAAATAGTGTACGTCCATATTTTTAATGTTGAGTTACCCCGTCAATATTAGCCGGCAACATCTAGAGTCTGTCATACAACAGAACTTGCTATCGTATTAAATTGTGTAAAAGTAGCGTAATCAATCAATGGCGGCACGAATCTTAAGGTCAACATTTAATAATAATAATAATAATAATAATAATAGTTCATTTATATGAATCACTGCATAGCATGGATCACTACATCTATGAATTTCCGTCTGACTGATTGTCGGACCAACTGACTGACTGACTCACTGACTCACTGACCGACATGATTGACTGACCATCCGGCTGACCGACTGACTGACAGACTCACCTGATCTTCCTGTTCCAACTCGTCAATCACAACGATTGCTGGTCCACGGATAATAGCCCGTGCTGTAGCGATCCTGAGTTTCTGACTGTCGGTCAACTGGATTTGATCTTCATTGGGGACTGTGTCATAGCCCTGAAACAAACATTCAAAAGCATAAATATCCCTGGAATAATATTCCTGAATGCTTCAGCAAACTGCCTAAGATTGTAGCAGAGCCTTTATGACCGCAGCAAAGGTCCAGTTTCTCACCTTTGTTAGATCCGTTATAAATTCATGTGCATAAGCTGAGTACGCGGCGTCTTCAATCTCGCGCCTCGTTATTTCTCTGCTGTTGTCACCATAAGCGATGTTCTCGGCAATACTACAATGTGGAAGAAACGAGCGATGGGACACCACTGCATGCCGGGATCGCAACCGAGAAAGTTCCAAACTGCGTATGTCCACACCATCCAAGAACTGAAATGTGATGCAAAGTTATATGCGTTCAAATTTTAGCGTTTCATAAACAGGTTTTATTTTTTCAAAACCTGAAGCAAAATGAAATTACATTACTTACCAATGCACCCTTGAAAGGATCAAAGAAACGTTCCAACAAAAGTTCAAATGGATTGATTTTTTCGTTGTCCAGCGGTACAATGGCTAATGTTTGTCCACTGTTGACCTTCACGTTTAACTGGCTCAACAATGGAGCGCCATTGTGTAGAGGGTCTGGCAGTTCCACATGTTTAAATTCCAAGCTTCCTTCGACTTCGTCCTTTGAGAAATAAATTACAACATGGTGACTTCAAATATTTAGAGACGTATTCATATTAGGAATTTTCTTATTGCCCGGCTGCAGGAAAATCGACCGAGAGAGATACATGGCAATGTTATCCAACAAAACTAACTACTTTTGCAGGAATCTGGGTCACTAAGTTGTTATTTGTTTCCACGTCCATTTTACGTTTACCACTGTGTGCAATGAGGGCTTCAAAACAAGTTCGAGATGACCCTGAGCGCCGTTTAATCGTGTACGTTGCCATAAAATAATTCTAAATGTAATTAATTTTTCTTTTACTGCTGGTGGAACAGAGCCAGGAGGAGATTGTCGCTCACCATCTTATCACCTATGTGATCTTCCACGTTTGCTGCCTCGTACTCGAACAATCTGTTCAGCGATTCTTCGGTGTCTTCATGCGCGTGCGGCGGTGCTCGCGAGTTGGCCGTAGCATAAGAACCGAACAACACTGTCATTAACACACTGAAACAAGAAAATAAATTATGCTGTAAGCCTACTAAATTATTTCTTTGTAAATCGGAGAACCTTGCGTTACGGTTATTTCTTTTTTGACCCGAAGACGGCTCAGTCAATTTTCTGAAAACCTCGGTTAACACGACTACGTCCAAAATACCCCATAATATACAACTAACGATCACCAGTTGGGACAGCGGACATCGTGTGTCAGTTGTGTTTTGAATCGATTGGGATCAATCATAATGACATCATTTTAAAGAAAGATTAGGTTACTGTAATAATTCAAATATATTCCGTTAATACGACCGACTGGGTATGGGCCGGCTTCAATGTTGCTGAATGCTAGATACCCTGGTCCACTTTGCGTCCGTCTGCAACAAAGCTTCTCTTTTCACAATTGGTTTCCTGACTAGGACCATTAATTATAGGAAGTACGACTGTATTTCAATTTCAAAGAAGGATTCTTTTTCCTGCAATGGATGCATAATGGCCAACTACAATGGAAACGAAATCTGCTGCCTACCCCAAGACTTCAATAGCTGCCATGTCTCCTATGCTGATAAGGTAGCAACCGAACCTCAGTGCGCCTGCGTAAATGAAAAACACCATAGCTTGTCCAACAGCGAAGGCAAAACCACTGGCGATGACTTTCTTCAACGCATGCCTGTAAAAAAGAGCATAACAAATGTATAATACATTAAGTATAAGATCTGCTAAAAACGTGGTTGCTTTCCCAGATTTAACGTAGAAATTAATTATAAAACAAATATAAATTCTTACTTGTATTTTTCGAAGATAGCATCCTTATACTTCTTGGCGAACTTGTTTTCCATTCCAAGGGCTGAAATTGTTTCCATTTTCTTGAAGCTTGTTTTGAGCAGCTATAATTAATGTAGTAAAGGTCATTAACAGAACTGCTGTTTCTAAAAAGAGCCAAAATATGATTGCTTTTAAGCTGGCCGATCTATTAATAGCCGAATAATTTTTTTCTTGGACATCACCTCTTATCTTAACCTTTTTGCCTCTCAAAAATTTAATGTGTAATTAGAACAGGGTAAGTGTCTTAGCATGAACAGAAAAGAATTGTATTAATATTAAATTACAATTTCAAAACGGCAGAACCGATTTGTTGTAATGACGATTCTCTCTACTAATTCGAAAAAGCGTCGTGTGACGCGTTAGCGATGGCTACACTGCTACATGTTACATGTATTAAACACTCACTTCTTCAACTCCTTCTGATTCAACAGTAGCATCGGCTTCATTCTGCTGAATACGATTAGCCAGCCCAATGACTGGAAGTCCAGCTAACACGACAAGTGTCATCTTCCACCCATTGTACAAAGCCATACCAAGTGTGGATACGGACGAAAAGGTCTCCTGGACTCTGGTGCCAAGATATTTGCCTATGGACTGATTGGTAAGGAAAAAGCAAACTGAGGGAGTAGAATCGTTTAAAACGTGCGCACATCAGTTATCTCTTAAAAACAATTCTTCTAATGCTAAAATGAGTTAGGTTCAATTTCCATACAGGATGAGAGAGCTATGATATATACGAATAAGCCAGCTACAAAGCGAATCTGGAAATAAACACTACTCACGTTTTGCAAAGCTGCTTCTACATCCTTTTCAACTTGGCTCATGAGTAGGTCCGGCTGTTTTTGTGGATCTGGTAAAACCTTAAGTAAAGCAAAACTTCTTAGTTCAAAATCATAAAATTGTTTCTATATGCGTTCAATTTCAGAATCCTAAAAGAGTCCTGAGACAAAAAAGCCATATCAAACCAAAGATATCAAATCTTAAAGCGAGGTTGGAGTCTTCAATACAATCGCTTGCTATCCAACGTGACTTGCAAGAAGAAGAATAATTGAGGGTTTTTCCTTAGTTATATTCACAAGGATTTTTGCAGCCAGAACTCGTCAACACTTAGTTTATCGCTTTACAGTGTCGATTCGCATAGATCTATTCTTACCAAAAGGTCCTGGTTCGGCATATTTGTCGGGAGTCCCATTTCCTGCAGCTTTGTAACTCCCACTTTATCAACTGATCCTGCATATGGATTGGTAGGAATCACGGTATCACCCAAGCGTTGTGCTCCAGTCGGTATTGCAGTGGAGCTGGGAAATAATCCGTCTTGTGGTACCATACCAAAATTAACTTGTGAGCCAGGTATCATTGCCCTACCGGAAAAACCTATCGACGTGGAAGTTGGCACCATTCCAGCAGCTGGAGTTAAATCTGTAGGCATTCCTGCAACCTCTGATGACCCTGGTGGCAACGTACCAGAATTTACTTGTGGGTCAGGAATCACCGCCCCATAACCTCCCATTCCAAGGCCAGCTGTACCAGGAAAATCTATCGCTGTGGAAGGGGGCACCATTCTCGCAGCTGATGTTATATCTGTAGGCATTCCTAAAACCTGTGGTGACATACCAGAATTGATTTCAGGAACTGCTAGAGGAACTCTGGTTCCCAGTCCGGGAATCTGGGGCATACTGCCTCCGCTTTCCCCAAATGATGAATCATGAGTTCCAGTTGGTAATTGACCAGGGTTCAATCTAAATACTGCTATTCCAGATTGACTAGACTGTGTTGGAAGACTAGGAAGGCTTATTCCAGCTCTCAAACCTGATGGGGTGATTCCGGTGGGAACGCTACCGGGTATTTGTGGCAGACCAGGGACTGACGGTACACCCGAAGGTAGACCAGCAACAGATATCCCTGTCATTCCTGGAGTAGTTTCTGAATTAGAGGGTAATCCCAAAGATAAAGATCCGCTATTAGATGGGACTTGACCGGCAGCAAATCCCGGCAATGACATCTGCCCTGTTCCTGCTAGGTTCAATGGAGTTAAACTAGTTGGCATTCTGGGAAGGCCTTGTGCCGTTTCCATGTTTGATGGTAAACCATGTTGCGCTAATCCCGGTGTAGATATCCCTGCTGAAAAGCTACCCGAGGGAAAGCCTGGTGTTTGAGGTGCAGCGGAAATGGCTCCAATTTCTGGTAACCCTGTTGAGACCATTTTAGGAAATCCTGGAGAAGATGGAATTTCAGATGGCAAATGCGGTGTTAAATTTCCAACTGCGTGCAGACCAGAAGCTGGTATTTGTTCAGATGGTAGCCCTGTGACTCCTGCAGGGAACATTTGAGAAGGGGCATTACCTATGGATGGTAACTGCGCGGTGGGTGCACCAGGAAGAGTGGGTAGTCCCATCCTCATCGAGTGAGGTACACCAGGAAATTGTCCTCCGGCTCCAGGGAATACGGTAAGTGAGTCGCCTATCCCTGGAATTTGAGGAACTGAGTTCTGATTGAACGCAATATAATTTATCAGTTAAACTTTTAATGAGATCTGTCCATGAAGACAATTGAAATAAAATGACACTAACCTTGTTTATTGATGTATCAAAGGCCATTTTTTGCAGTCTTGTTCTCAACTTCTCAGTGGCGAAACTGAGCATAAATTTCTAAAATATAATAAATATCCACATCTATTTTTTTAGCCTAAATCACCTATAGCATTCAAAAACAAGACATATCCTATAAATGAACTGGCGATAGACTCCATATTTCTAGAAGATCGATCGCATTAAGTATGGAGATCATAAAGTCGGCTGAGTATACAGTCGCAAACACAAACGATGGCTCGCAGCATGCATCTGGGCCTTCCACTGAGGAAATAAATTCTTACCTCAATGGTGCCACCAAATCCAACTACGGCTCCTAACACAACAAACATGCTTGCCCAGAATGGCCCTTCACATGCAACCCTCAGAGGATCATTCATAAACTAAGAAGACAAACATTCCATATAGTTACTACCTTTTGTGAAGCAGTAGTGAAGAAGAAAGGAAACCTACTTTACTGTCGTTTTGCGCAAGGAATAAACTCTACGATTAATCTTCCTAGCGGACTGAAACCTGAGAAAGATGTTCGGGGAATAACTTGTGAATCATGAACTCATACGATGTTGACTCTTCAGGGCATATTTATTAATTATGGCAACCAAGTAACAGTCATGTTTTATTCTGAGCATGAATTTATTTTCGTCAACCTTCCCCGTTTAGTTATTAACGAAAACACTTGCAAGAACTGGTCCTTGCGTTACAGAAGTTTGTTTTTCTTATAGCAATGAAAACTCTTCTGTACACGGAGCGAAAAGCCCCATTTATGTAATTTAATTGATAAATGTTGCTACCTTTTGTATTTCGCCGAAAAGAAAAGAGAGACCTGGGGCGACCATTCCAGTGATAGCAGCTCCCAGAGCTCCTGTTAACAACAATGGTAAGTCCTGAAGCTGCATCCTTATCATGTTGTATGCGGACTTTCCGTCATTCAACTGAAATCAATTAAATGTTTCAAAAATCCCTTGAAATACTTTTAAAAGTAACTAAAACGTTATGTCTGGACAAATTGTATCACAACACCATTTTCATGCTAACTACATTTCCCTCCTAGCCATTCCATGAATATCTGATTATCAGAGAAATGTTTTCAGACAGCTGCCGCTAATCATGCCTGAAAAAGCATTGATTGAGGCTAAGGAAAGCGCCACAAAAATATATACGGCCGAAGGTATTCCCACTATCCGTAAGTATATATTATGTCAAATTACCGATAAGCTTGCAAACCCAACACTCTCACTGTAAGTTAAGTCTGCATACGAGCCAAGTGGCCCATTAGGCCGGAGCATATCCCGGTTTCCGTGGCGTGAAGCGACTAGGAATTTCTCTACTCCCCCGTGCATGGAATGTTAGTGAAATTCGCCGGTACCCATTTATACACTTGGGTGGAGAGAGGCACTGTGAGAGTAAAGTGTCTTGCCCAAGAACATAACACAATGTCCCCGAACCCGGTCCACTCGAGCCGGAGTCGCGCGCACTAACCATGAGACCATCGTACTCTCACTGAAGAGTAGTCTTATGCGTTATGTAATTGATTTCTTCCACCCTTTTCGAAATTTAACTATATGCATATGATGCTTCATGGTCGTGTTAGTTCAAGTAACAAGCAATTGCTGAATGCTTTTGTCACCTTGTCTTGGATTATCTGACGGATTTTTGATATGAAGCCTTTTACTTGCTCTTTAGTCTGTTCCTGACTCTGATTTAAACTAGCCTCCAGTTCTTCGATGCCGTCTTTGACCGGCGGTGGCTCTAATAAGACTGAAACTGAATTAAAGCAAATAATTTCAATAAAGATCTTAAAAGTACTTTGTTTTAAGAAATTTATAGTGTACAATACTAGCCGTCAATCTCACCAGTTTTCATTAACCTCTCTTGGTGTACAGTCTGAGACTCAAAATACTGAAACAAAAACAAAACAAGCGATTATAAACTCTTTCTGTGAGGAAACGGCAGGTAAGTGAAGTCTGTTCTTGAACTTAATGGCTCATCCGGTCGGCTCTTATCTCAGGTCTCAGTAGCATGAAGCAGCTAAGAGTGTTTCCAGTCCCCTTGGATGGCATGCTAGACCACCACAGAGTGATCTCCAACATCTAATTCGTCGCTTTCTATTTATAAACCTTGTTCATGCAAGGGCTTAAACTGGGATCACCTCGTCCGACGTCCAGCACGCTTACCAAGAGGCCACCGCAATTCCCACAATTAACTAGATAGCGCTGAAGACGTTGGCACCTGCCAAGGCGGCAGAAAACCAGAAATCATTTGAAATGAAACAATTCTCCCCACAGGGTCTAAAATTCAAAGTAAACGAAGCACGTGGCCTGCTCTCGAAGTCTTCATCGGCAAAGTGTGAGCTAGCTGCTTTAAGTTTCAGATCATGTGACGAAAATTATTGCTATTTAAACCAACCCAAGGTCAAGAACGAATAGACGTAGTCTTACTTATTTGAAATCAGGTTTAACTCACTTGAAGTGTAGCTAAGTATCTGAATACCCTTCCTGATAACATCAGTTCCTCAGGACTCCCCTGTTCAATTATTTCACCATTGTGAAGAACAATAATGACGTCAGCAATACGAGCTACTGACACGTGACTAGTTGAAATGACTGTGGTGCGACCTCGGCGAGCCTGAAACACAATATGGTTACGGAGCAGATGCAGTTTAAAACTTTGCATTGATTAATCAGTGTATTTAGCTTACGATTATCCTTTAGCAAAAGGTAAAATCGCCTTCTCAAGGTTACACCGTCATAAAAGCGTTTTCTTTTTTTGACACGCACCTGATCTAAGTAGTTCGTAAGAGCATTTAAAGCAGAGTTGTCTATGATTGACAGGTCTTCCTCCCACAGCAGTATCCGGGGCTTTCTGATCATTGCCCGCGCCAGCGCTAGCAAATGTTTCTGGTAGGATGTCAGCGGCGATCCGTCGTCGTAAAGCACGGTAGCGTATCCCTAAAGTGTAGGAGATACTTATAGATTTACACCTCAAATTTGCGACTTCGTTATTTCATGACAATGAAACAGACAGCCTTCAAGATATTTAGTTTCAACCCATATAAGTTATTTACCCTGCAGGTCGTAAGGCCTCGTAGAAAAAGGAATTTCCACTGCTGGTTGATTGCTGTAAAAATATTCAAAAATTCCTACTGTAGCTTACTTTTGGAAATGCTGTGATGAACTCGTGCGCCCCAGCAGCCTTTGCAGCACGCACTATTTCCTTAAAAGTCGCGTCACCCTTTCCGTATGCAATGTTATCTGCTATTGAAGTGTTGAAGAACTCGGGTTTCTTGTGTACTATCCCAGTTTGTTGACGAAACCAGCGCTGGTCAAGGAAACGTAAGTCTTGTCCATCGAGCCTCACCTTTGTGTCAAAAATAAAGACAAACATAAGTACATGTGCTTTAAAATAAAGAAATTCACGATACCCTGAGAAAATTAAATAGGAATGATGCATCAGGCCACCGCATGGAAGAAAGGTTGAAGTCAGGAGAAATTTAGTCTTTTTTTTGTGAACTCGTGACATAGGCATGCAATGCGTGCAGAGAACCGTTGAGAATACATTATAGTTTTACAGTCTTACTTTCCCAGTCTGTGGATCATAAATTCTCTGCAGCAATTTTATAAGTGCACTTTTCCCGCTACCCTTGTCACCCAACAAGGCAATCGTCTGACCTTCTTCTACCGTGAAGTTAATCGACTTCAACACCTGTGAGATGGAAAACATACAACGTATTGATTTCGTTAAAAAGACAAAGAGGACTGAATTATTCTCTATTCAAAGTTCGCCTAAATAAGAACAAAATTGATTTAATTCTTATGAGTGTTTTCTTGTCTAGAAAAACTACAATATTTAAGTTCCTCATTACAGACCAAAATTAGGACGAACTTTAACATTTAGTTGAACAATAGGAAGTAAAGTGAAGCAGCCAAACGTGCCACTGTGCGTCTAAACATCATACCTGATATTCGGGTCGGGAGGGATAATGGAAGTAAACATTGAAAACATCCAGTTTACCAAACACTGTGTCAAGTTGACTGGTAGCCTTGTCAAATGGGTCTTCATCAGTCTACGAGAAAAAAAATGTATATCTTTGTTGCCTCTGTTGCATCTTTGGCTCCATCATTGCTGTTTTCGGGTTGCCACACAACGCTCAGGAGAGTAGCATTTCGAATCAAAAAATATACCATAAAACAAAAGATCTTACCGACTCTGAGACTCCGAGCAGAGATGAAAGCGCTGTTCTGGCGTCACCGACGTCTTCCACTTGCTCTCCGGTTCCTGCCATTTGCATCACTCCAGAAATGATCGCCATAAATATCTTTATTGAACAAAAGGGACAAGTCAACAGAAATATAAGGACCGCAGTGCGCATTAAACACTTCAAGACATCGCCCTGGCCGGGGATATTTTGTTTTGTTCTTGGGCAAGACATTTTCACACACAAGCGCCTCTCTCCACCCAGGTGTATAGATGGGTACCGGCGAATTTGATACAGGGTATAACGTAAGTAACCCTCTTATGGACTAGCACCCATCCAAGAGGGAGTAGAGATACAGGAAATAACCGCCAACCTGTTGCGCCACTTTACCAGAACACGGACTTAACCGAATACATCGTTTCCTCGCAATATGTCGGAAAAAATCCGTCTTTGACCGTGTCGAATTTAAAATGACTTCGCAATATAATTAGGGAGATAAAACAACGTCTGGCGTATAATAATCAGCGAAAAAAGAGTACTTGAGGTATACTATGTGTACTTCATCATTAAAACTTGAATAAGCGAAAAAACAAAAGTAGCAAACGAAAGAGAAAACAAACATGCAAAAGAACTGACCGTCATCAAAGCTCCTGGAGTCACATTTCCTCCTGGTAATAGAGTGGAACTGTACCTAGATGAGATTTTAGCGGAGATTCCATTAGTATCTAA
>Ga0126338_10000899_pt1 | contig 17838 bp, 8 predicted proteins | sample OrbCmetagenome_2_FD_92529 | JGI IMG/M metagenome (GOLD analysis project Ga0126338, IMG submission 92529) | Coral microbial communities from Petempiche,Puerto Morelos, Mexico - Orbicella C C metagenome | ecosystem: Host-associated > Invertebrates > Cnidaria > Coral | place: Petempiche,Puerto... | reverse complement strand
TTTTTTTTTTTTTTTTTTTTTTTTTATATTTTTTTTTTTGGGGTTTTTTTTTTATTTTTTTTTTTTTTCCCCCCCCCCCCCCCCCCCCCCCTTTTTCAGAACATGCAGTAATCGTACTTTATTTTCGTTTTGAGGAATTTTGAAGAGTTTATTGGACATCGCGTTTTTAAAAGAAAAATAATATATTTTTATTGCAATGAATACGTTACTATGGTAACGAAGAATAGATAAATTTATAAAATGATGTAAGAGAATTGTCTCTCTCTGATTGGTCAGAGAGTGGTGCACGTGTTTCATACCCAGTACTTAGCGGAGCATTTTTCAAAGATTACAATTTCAGCACAGCGACGGAACGTCCTCAGATATGTTAGTTTAAACATCAAATAATGATGAAATTCCTTTCAAAAATCGAAGAAATGAAAAAATATAATAAAGTGATTATAAAAGACCAAAATTGTCTTTGTTATATATCTTGCTTGAAAAGCTAGGAGAACGGTTGTAGGAGCACGCGAGGCGAGGGTCGCGCGCGAGTTCTCGCTGCCTCGTGAGTCCTGTAGTCAAGCCACAGGGAGCCCTCACATCCGTTTAGAATATGAATAAAAGATTAACCTACCTTTATCTTGCGTGTTTTGTGTTTTGTAGCGGCCATTTTGAATTTTTACTACGTGCGCGGTCTGCTAGTGCGAGGTCTGGAACCGAAAATACGGAAATCGCTTGGAGCTCTAAGAAAATGACAAGGGCACTTTATTATCCGCGGTAAGCGATCGGATCCTCCGAGAATTTGCGGATTGTCCCGCCCGTCCCAGACTTCGCGCCCCATCCCAGACTTTCGGTTGCAGACTTTGCGCTGGCAGACCGCGTATTAAAAATTCAAAATGGCCGCCACAAAACATAAAACACGCGCCAAACACGCGCGATAAAGGTAGGTTAATCTTTTGTCCATAATCTAAACGGATGTGAGGGCTCCCTGTGGTCAAGCACAGTGTATTCCCATCTTGATTTTGCTTAGTTCTTTCAAAAATGAACGGACGCCATTAGTTTTTCCCAAGCTTGCAGATTGTTGAGAATGTCTCGGTCACAAGGAGGTGGTTAAATCCTTTACGTTTAACATTCATGCAGGTATTCTGCCCAACCATCCGCCATCTGAGAGCCTGAGAACCCTGCTTGCTTTTCTGTCTGTTTTCAAAGTCCGCCGATTTTTCGAAGCTACGCTATCGCGCATCCCTCTAACACTTCCATCAATGTAGAATAGTGGGAAAAAAGACCGCGTTTAGGGATTCATTGGAAAAGTAAACAATAAGGTCTTCATAACGTGGTGGGCTTCTTTTCGCTTTCATTTCATCGCAAAAGTTCTGTATTTGCTGTAACGGTAAGGCGCATGCGCGGAGCTGCTTATGGAGAGATGGCACTTGACTTCGAAGGCACGAACCGAAACCATGGTTTGTCAGGAGCGACACGTAGTTGTACGAAGTTCAAAAATAAAGGGCACTTGGGTCAAAAGTATGCTTGGATCCTTGAAATTTTTCCACGCAGCCTTCAGTGTCAACGTATCTTGAATGTTATTGAGAGTTTCCTTTACACAATTTTGCTAGAGGGTTTGCTAATCATCTGCTGTATTATGTTTGGTTTGACAAGCCGCTTGATATGATTTGTTGTTATGATATTTGCATGAGTGTTCTTTGACGTGAAATCGTGTTTGGCTAGCAAGCCCTAGCAGGGCAGTTTGCGTGGCTCGGTGCAGTGCCAACTGAAAAAAAATTACCTGAAAAGAGATGGAATTAATTAACACGCTCAGGGGTCGATTTTGAATTAACTAATTCGAAATAGAATGTATTTTTGCAACATTAATGTTGTTTATTGGCCTTGAGCCTATAAAGGAAGTTTAACTTTATCGTTTCCCACGGCAAACAAGCTGACATCATGCTGTGCCTAGCGCTGAGACAAGGGCACGCGAGGGTCATTGACGTCGCTATCGGTTTTGAAGCGGGGAGGAGAGCAGAGAGAATGGAATAGATCTTCTCGTGCAGGGCGGAAATTTCGAAGAAGAGCTCTAAATGGTACATTTTCTTTAAAGTAAAGCGACGTTATAGGCATTCGATGTATTTACACAGCAGTATTTTTGCAAGTTAGAATGTGAGTAAGTTTCATTATGGGGAAAGTTGACCTCACTAACCCCTCCCCCTCACTGAGCTATTCGGTAAATTGGTACGCGGCAACAAAATTGCGTGAAGCTGCCTTTGAAATGATTCCAACATACTAACACTAAACTTAATTCTTTAACGACCAAGAATTTCTTTCAGATGGTCTTCTCGGAAGTTTATCTTTTATCAGTTAATCAGGTATTTTGACGGGGCAGTGATTCATTTTTTCAAGTTTAATCATTGCCACCTACTGTGTTGGTATTTTTGTCGTCAAGGAATAAAAGGAGGGCGAAAAAATGTCAAAAAATATGGCGGACTTGTTTACGAAAAAGCAAAGCTTGTCGTCCGAGTAATTTTACGCAAGTTTGCCCTCTCAACGAATAAAGCCGTGTCAGCAATTAACTTGGTGATCTAGACAAGCACAAAGAACTATCTTTTTTTAACACCAGATGTCATTAAAACACAATAAGATGTTGCACCTTCAGTCTTTCATTGTGTTGTTAATTTTTCTTCGGTCTTAATGAGTTTTCAAACAATCGGCAAAACTCCCAAGCGCTCTGAGAAATAACCCACCCTTTATTTATCAGTGTATGATTACTAAAATGTAATTAACTTTTCGCTCTTAGTCTGCAAAAAGTTAAGGTTTTCTCGTATTGCCCTGGCGCTGATCAGTGAAATACGTATTGGACGCCTGTCTGCATATTCAAACCTGGGTTATGGGAAGTGAGCGTGTCTGCGTCGAGGAAGGAGGTCATACGATCGGTTTTGGTGTTAAGTTTTCTTGGTACGGAATAAATATCTTAACCGAACAACTAAGGGAGTGGCTAATGAAACCTATTGGATATAGGAAGAAATTTTCTGCATGGTACATCAGTAGAGGAAAAAAAATCTCAGTGACATGGCAGCGCAATTTTCAGACGGTTAGACAGGCTCTCTGATAAAACAAGCATTGTATTGTGGCCGCGACGATCGACGCCAGCCTGAAAAGGGCAAATTATAGCCTTGTATGCTCAGACGGGAGTAATATTTCGTTGTTGCTTATTGTGCTACAGCAAAGAACATGCGACTTAAGTAAACCGATATTTTTTGTCATCTTAGGACAATAATTTGCACACTTTTTTCCAACTTTGATTGATAGAAGGGATTGTTAAAGATACTCAAATGGCCCTAGCACAACATCCTTTTGTCTACCTTGTTTTTTTTTTTTCGCAAGCCTTCAATGTCTGTGCATAGTTATTAGTTTGTGAAGGTTGTAATTTTAATTTAAACAACGCTATGAATTGAATTCCTTTGGAGATAAGAATACTGTATAAGAAAAACATATTAATTGGAATCTAATTTTGCGATGACTAGTTGTAACGCTTTACAGAATGAGAATTGTGAAGAGTCCGTAATTGCGGCAAGCGATTAGAAAGGATTCAATTGTACAGTGCTCTATTAGATCCTGTTTGAAAGATAAACAAAAAAGCATGTTAACTACAGTTAAAGACAGTGGCGACTAATTCTCTGTTTGTCTCAACCTATTATCATGGCTTCCCTTCGGATTCGGAGTGAATTGAAGTAAAAAATCGATAAGGTATGTGACTGTGAAGTTTAACAGCAGACCTTGACAATCTTGCTGAATTAAAACCTGACTCTCATTTGCATAGATAAAACCTTTGTAGTCCGCCACAATAACCCAAATAAAGCATTTGGCTGCTATTTAACAGTTGTCATTTTTTGTTCGCCATTTTAGGTCAGCTATTCACAATTTTTTCAATGAAAACTTTATAGGTTTGCTGTAAGTGTCGTTTTTTCCTTGATGAATCTATAGAAGTGTCACTTCCTTTTTGTCTCAGCTAAATCAAACATGTCTTGCTCTTCTGAAAACGGCATTGTAACACTTCTATTGTTCACCAAAACAAGCTCGAAAATGCATTTTACTCGCGAAGTGGAACCATTTTCGAAGAACAAAATGGCTGAGGGGTTCCTCCTGTACACTATTGATCTTACTCAATTAAAAGCCTATTAAAATGTCGGTTTTAGAAGAGAAGACACCTGCATGTGATAAACTTTATTGATCTGATTAATATCATCCGCGGAACGACAAAAGAAATAAACACAGACAAAGTTCAAAAAACCTTTTTTGCCGCCAGCGATATTTTGTGATTTTCGTGTTCGTAGTTTGAATGGCACATGTCAGAAGATAATTACAATGCAACACAAAAAGGGTTTCAATGAAACCTCTTTTCCATGGACATTTCGGCGACCGGAAATGATAACAGAACAATTGTATCATTGGCTGCAGCGACCCGGAAGTTCTCGGTGCTTGAATGAAAACTGGGACCACTGCAAAATCCCAAAGAATGCACAGATGAGCTCGTCAAGTACAAACATGGGCGAGGCGTATTTTGCTGAGAAAATCGACGCCGAAATGAAGACATTTCCTTGGCACTATCCCGAACAATACATCTTGTCTGACTTTATTCCAAGTCCTTGCAATTTTCCTGTGTAAGTGTTTGGCAAGTTCTATTAATTAAAGCTTGCTCACTTTTTGCTCCTAGACACTTGTTATGGCACTCCTAATGTTAATGTTCGTCTTTTTTTCATTCAGGGAGTTCGATGGTCCTAGCTTGAAAATCGAGGGTACAGGTAAGAAATTTTCTCAGTGTTAAAAGTATCGTAACTCACTTAATTCGTCGGTCAATTCCTTTTGTTTGCTTTTCAGGGTAATGTCAGCACAAAGTGTTTATAGAATCCCAAAGCTACCCTTCACAATAAATCAAAAATCGTGCAAATTAAGGGATCAAGATTTGACTTTATACACCGCGCTTAGGTTTCTACTGAAGCGGAAAAATCCACGAGCAAAGGTAGCTTCAAAACACTTGTTTTAAACGCAGTTTGCGCAGTTTGGAAGTTTTTAATAGGACACGTTCTTGAATCTTTAATTGTTTGCATAAATTTTCATCCAAATTAAACGCAAGCTTTCAGGGATTTTGTTAATGTAAGTTCTTTGTTTTTTGTTCCTCGAGCTATATGACATTCTATTTCGGTACACTTGATAGAACTCAAGTGAAGAGGTATTTACGTAAACAGGGAAGTAAGTTTTAAAAGGAAGCCGTAACTGGTGATATTTATTCATATTTGACGACGAATGAATCAGTCTATTCGAATGTATTAGAGCGTAGGCATTTCTTGAAACAATAATACAATAGTAGACTGACGCTTTCAAGGTCATCGAGACAGAACGAATCAGTATAATTTCGATCCTTCGCAATCGTTCTTTGTCCGATCATAAAGGATTGATTTTGACAGGTGGTTGGTAGACATAATATAGGCGGGGATGAAAAAAGCGCATGCTTGAAATGTAAATTCTCTCTACCGAATGACCCATTTCAAACGGCGTTGGTAATGAGAAACTGATAATTCATCAACTTGATAATACTTTCCCGCAGTTGATTAATTTAGTCATTCTCTTCACCTGTCTTCTTGACCTTACGTTGATACAAGAGACCGTGATCTGATCTCATGATCTCATTTTCTCTTGATTGATATCGTTGGGAGAAATATCATATTGGTCAATACTAAATATCAAAAAGTTAAACTCGAGCTGGGCGCTATAAGAGTGATATTCCAATTAGAAAGGAGAGTCGTGAAAGGTGCATTTTGCGATTTTGTAAATGGTGTATTTTTTGATTTTACACAGAGTTCGTTTCAACAAAAATAACTCGACTGTTTACAGCCCTCTACTTTCTCGTATTTTCATTCGATCGTTGATCACGTGGATAGAATCGCGAGAAAACTTCGCGCTCGCCTCGCTCGCTTACTCTTTCACGTGCGCTGAAAAACAGAGAGGCAGTGAACATTCTAAAAAGAAAGGATTTCAGCGCGTTCATGCTACTGATAAAATTTTTACAGCCATAGAAAGGGGAGAAAATTGATGGAAATGAAGACTGAAGACGAGTACATAATCACAGTGCTAAGACCGTTTCTTCTTCAGTTTTTGCTTTTCTATTTTTATTTTATTTAATGTAGCACAAAAATGGAAATTATATCCGTTTCATGCCGTAAGATATGGCATTCTTTTCTTTTCAGCAAAACGGGAAATTCTCGAGTAGAAATTTTTGTGGCAATCGATTTTCGCGTTTTGCCAAACAAACGCAAAATTCGCAAAACTTAACTGCTGCAATTAATATATAGTATCTATGAATTTAAAGAGTGAGTGCGGTCCATGTAGAGGCATCCACTTTGACGTCAAGTCTCTCCCTTCTTCTGCTCGCGGCAGTATCTACGAGAAATTCAGCTACAATGTGCGTCTGCTTGCCCTCATGCGACGTAAACCATTTCTATGCTTTCAGATAATGCGCTGTAGATATAATTGCAAGCCGTCCTTTTTTCTGTTGCGAATTTCTTTGAAAACGACTGCATAAAATAAGTAAATTCTCTAGCTTAAAAAGGTTATATCGAGTTACTTTTGCAGTGGATATTTAATATACAATTATACTTACATGTTTACATAGAAACATTGGATCCAGACTCGCGGCCACAACAGCAACAGGAAGAGCTTGCACAGTACTCTCCAGATCCGGTAACTGAATTTTTTTTCGTTATGATTTCTAGAAATCTCAATTTGCTTAAGAACAAAGTTTGGAGCATGTCTAGGTCTCTGTTAGTGAGATAAACCTTATAATTTGGCCAATAAGTTCCCGAAAATAAACCCAGCGGCAAATGAAAAATAATTTAAGGTTTAAAGCTTGAAGGCATTTTCTGAATTTTCTTTCACCGGTTTCAAATTAGACTGTGCGGTTTACTATTCCCTGTAATACAAACAAAACACAATTAACTTGATTTCAAATCACCTCGAAATTCGTCAATATTGAACCACAGCAGAGCGATTCTAATTATTAACATATCGCAGTCTTTAAAAACAACAAAAACGAAAAAAACAAAAAAAAAACTATCAGTGAATCAAGATATCTTAAAAAGTTTTAATTCTGCAGTTCATTTGATCAAAACAGAACAGCAAAGAGCAAAAACGAATGTTTATGGATCTACTATAAAAGGATGGATAAGACTCGAACCATAAATGAAATAATAAACTCAATTTTTCTCTTTTCAGCCCGAAAATTTGATGGTCAATGTTCCCACGGACGAGGCAGGCGAAGACTTCCCAGAATTCGTTGATCCTCTTACACCAGTCAGCCCCAGGTTTCCTCCTCACGCGCTTATGAATTTATCGCCTCCGCATGTGACGTCACCAAGCACGTGAGCAATGTCAATTTTTCACTCTGATCCAATCTCGACCCCAGAGTCTCTCCGGACAAAATCGTTAAGATTTTCGAAAATAAGTGATTATTTTCGAGTTGCCTCTTTCTTTTATGCCCCATTGTGTCTTTCCTCTATGCAATGTTACCTTGCTTCTTTTTTTTTGTGTTTGTTTTTTTTCCTTTGGTACGTTTCTCTGTTAAAAAGCAAAGGTGGTTGCTTCCATCGCTCCCGTAATATTATCTGCTGAGAAAATTTAGATAACGTGTTTTGCTGTACTGTTCTATTTATTTAGGAACGAATTTCGCGGAGATTACAATTTCAGGATGGTTCTGGAAACACAGGTAATTTCGTTGTATCAGAAATACATTTTAGACCTGCTATCGTGTGCATTTTAATTAATGTATTTTCTCGTCTGCAATCGTCAATAATAACATACTAATGGCGTCGTATTTTGTTTGCAGCCCAAGAAAGTTGCCAATCCAGACTGGATTGTAAGTACTATTAACCTCGTAGCTCCTAACTCATGTCTCATAGCTTCACCATTGTGGTTTGTCAGTTGAACCTGAATAAAAATCAATACGATAGACTGTTACAGATGGTTCATACTTACACGAAGTCTTTTTTCATAGTACTCAGTACACCAGAAGAAACTGTACATCAAATCAAAGACGCCATGTCCTGTCAGATTTTTGACTACAGGTGAGGGCCATTTCCATAAAAGCCTCATAAATGTACTTTCATTGATTAAAATTCTTAATCTGTTAATTATGTTGATTGGTGTTATTTGGTACCCAGGTCCCCCTCCTTCTGGAGCGTTCATACGCGCCATGCCAGTATTCAGACAACCTGAGCATGCTAAAGATGTGGTTCGCTGCTGTCGAAATCACACCGCAGAACATACTGGTGAGGACAAACGAAACCTGGCCTGTGGAGGGAGGGGTAGATCTTGTTAACCTGCTAGCAGAGTGGGGAAGGGACTGGAGAATGTGTCCATGCAAATGAAAAACAGCTGCCGAAAAATCGATTCGGCGAAATAGATATAAAGAACCAAATTGGCGTCTTAGATCAAAAGAAATTTTATTATTAGAGTGTAAACGTGGTTAATATGGGAGAAAAACGAGATGAATGTCATACAAACTGAACTGGGAAAATAATTTTGAGAATGAGTTGTAATTTTTCGCTCGCCGGTATTCGTTTCCAGGCTCTCCTGCTACAGGTCACTTCCTCCGTTGTGACAACCAAGAGGCTGAGTATGAGGAATGTCCTCAAACCACAAGGCACTCTGTAAGGATACCACTCCGCGGACCAGCTTCAGGTGAGCCTCGTAACATAATTTGCTCATACAGTCGTGAAGTCTTCATGTTCATGGAATTTTAATTACCATCTTCAAATGACTGTTGTCAAACCAAAATGACATTTACCAATAATAGCTGATCAAAACAAAAGCAAATGTTAAAAGGAAAGTCAGTCACAACTAGAAGCAAAATTGTAGTAGGTATTAGACAAGTTCATCAAGCGCGGGAAAACGTATGCCTGTCGCTTAGCGCGGGAACTGACGTGCAGCTGGTGCTATGCGCGGGAAAACGTGAATCTGTTGCCAAGCGCGGGAAACACTTCCCACCATTTCCATTCTCATTGTTCAGAGTTGAAAGCAAGGCTTTTAGGAGTTACCACCGCGCTTCCCTTTCATTTCGTAGACTGAAACAAACAAAAAAACAGACATATTGGTAGGAATTAGACTGGCATCGTTAGCTTTTCTTTCTTATTGCAAGGAGTGTTTTCCTAATGAGATGTAAATCTCAATTTGTCTTGAAATTGGTGTATATAAAAGAGGAAGTATTTGCCATTTCTAACTGATTACTATTTCTAATTACCTTTTATTGTGTTCAGCTGAAGACGCTGACGAGCTTGGAGTCCATGAACTGTTCTACTTTATCTGTAATAACTCCTGTGGCGGCTTGAACAGGAGACCAATTCAGATCATTTTTACCCTGGAAGATCTGTAAGTTTCTAATATAATATTATTTATAGCAAATTTTCCTTTTTTCCGAAATGCCATCCATTGTAATAAATATCACTGCATTGCAATATCTGTCATATTGTCATTGACGTTCTAAACTTCTCGACCAACCAAAAAGCCAGCAATCGCACGCGTGAGTTAAACGACATGTGACTACTTTGACGTTACTCCCCCTCCAAGAATAACTTGGTTAATGATTGGCAAGGGAACTGGGAAACTTCATTAAAATCGGTCGGGAATCAGCCTTCAGATAAAAGCTCAACGCAGCATATCGCAACATTGTTGGGCGAAACATGTCGCGCGCGTTTGGCACCCTGTGATGACGTATTGCGACACGTTGAGTGTTGTTGGTTCAAATTTGACCATTTTCAAACTTGAGGCAACAACATCCAACATGTCGCAACAGGGTGTCCAAACGCGCCCAACAATGTTGCAATATGTTGTGTTCAAATGTTGCGATCGTTTGGCCGGGGCTTAAAAGATGTAAATATGAGATGCGTCTGAACAACTTTCACAGAAGTAACAGTATTATTTTTGTGAAACAGTTTATTTCAAAATAAATTGCAGTATGTAACATGAATCATTCTGTTCTCATTTGAAGGTCAGGTAATGTGGTCCTGGGGAGATGTTACGTCAATGTCAGAGTCTGCGCATGCCCAGGACGAGACTCTAAACAGGAAATCGAGGCGATTAACCGCGGGCCAGGCAAAAAACCGCGCGGTAAATCCAAAGCAAGTAAGTTGGTAGATCGTCGCTAGATGAATGCTCACAATTTTAAAACATTTAACTAAGACATCGAACAATATTTCTAGTATCATTTCAAGAAGCTCGAAAGCATTCTTTGATCAATGGAAACTATCATTTAAAATTAGTAAATTTGACAACTTTTAAAACTCAGTCGTCAGTTAAAAACCCGCCATTTCCCAACTGGCAGTGGCAACTTTGGCAAAACAACGCAACAATCAGTTTCAACCCATCCATGCCCTCTGACAATGCTAATTGTGATTACTCATTAAAGAACAGTTAAAACTGCAAGGTTATTTAAGTCTTGCAGGGATTTACCCTGGCTTTGTCAGCGCAATTAACTGCAACTGAACAACACGGACTGTTGTATATTTTAAGAAACAATTTTGTACATCAATTTTCAAGCTACCTTAATAGTTTAACAATAAATTTAAAGGAATTACATGTAACGCCAGGCTTGAAAAAGTAAGCTCTAAATTTCCAATTTTATCATTTTTGCAGCGCGTTTCTAACTTCTGAGATTACAGCGCGCCATTCAGACACTCACATTTCGAAGTTAGTGGGTTTTATTCATGAACAAAGTCTCTTTTGTTGTTTCGTGCCAGGTGTAAATGATCTACAGTGTCTTGGTCCAAAGATGTCTAAAGAAGACAGCACCGTGTACAACCTCAAGGTAGAAGGCCTTGCTAAATTTGAAAATTTTATACTCATTCACCATAATGGCCTCTTTTCATGGAAACTAAGAATTAATTTTCCCTGAAAGACGTTTTGCCCAGATATAATTCTTAGGAGAACTGGAAAAAGGGTGACTCAACTTTCATTATTTTCAGTTGCTTCAGTTATATTTTTGTCAGTCCGATGGAAACATAAAAAGCCTTACAGAAAGACAGAAAACATTTAGCATTCCCAACTTACTGCCACTTGACAAAATTGCACTTCAAATAAGAACCCCAATTATTCTCTAATTGCCTACTTCGTAAGAGGATATGCAATTTAGTCATCGCTTACAAAGTGACTGTTTTTAATAATCATTATTTTCGCTCACAGATCTGTGGATTCAATAATTACCTTATGATGAAAAGGATTGCCATCGCACTGGAATTGTTCGCAAACATGGAGAATAAGTTGTAAGGCTTACACTTTATTCGTTTTCTTCTATTTCGCTTTCTTCTGTAATTTTTTAGATCTTAGAAACCGGCCATTGATAATTCAGCCTTCGTTACTCTTGCTCTGATCAGTGTAGAGGGCGGAAAACAAGTAAAACTAATGCTTTTTTGTAAATTGTTTCCCCACAGTACTACGATGGAGCCCCAGGACCTGGAGATGCCAGACTTTACAGAATACACTCCAGAGGTGCGTGCATTACCAATTTGAAGAAGAAATAAAATTCTTGAGCAGCTAAAATTTGTTTGGTCTGGTGGCAGTTAATTGCTTGCTAGGAAATAAAAAGCCCTGAACGCCACAGTGTTAGAAAAAAAAATCAAAATTTTCGTTACATTTTTTACAAAGGACAATGTCTAATTCTGTCCAGGGTCTGGATCTAGGCCGAACTTCATAACTCCAATTCCTAATTCTCAGCGTTTAGTTTCTCTTTAATTTCGATCGTCCCAGAGGTTTTTCTACCGAAAAAGGAGAATTCGCGCGAATTGCTTCTTTAGTAACACTGAGTGAATTATTGACGGTTTTTCTTTTATCAGGATCAAGAAAACTCCGAACCTGATTCGACTTTAGTCAAGTAAGTTTAAACCGAGTAATTAAATAAATTTTATTTAAGCAAAGTATTAGAATAAAAATAGTTTAGACGATTGAAGCTGAAACGGTAAACAGCATGAAAAAAAGAAACAACAACAACACTGTTTTCTTCTGTTTATCCGCTCGTCTGGCTACTTACTGAGCAAGCGACCACTTGGGAGTGTCTGAAGATGAGGTTATCGTCTATTATAAGGTCTAGTTAATTTAAAGATCGGTTAGAAACATTAAACTGACAAATTGTTGAACAGGTCTCATAAAGTACCATCACTGGATTTGCCCTTTCGCTCCTTTTGGAAGGAATAACTACCACAAATATGGCGAGTTCTTTACCTTCAAAGCAATGCCAGCTTCCACTCTTGGAACTATAACTGTTTCATATTTCACAGAACTGGGAATCTATTGTTATGGCCAAGACCCTCACACTAGAAATTCATTAAACTCACTGGTGACAGGCTGGTTAGGAAATGTTCAGAACTTAATCAGTGGCTTCATATTACTTCTTGCAGGCCTTCAGTGTCCGAGTCACCTCCGCCACCGATCATCGTCAACCAGGAGTCTTTCTTAGTTCCATCTCACACGGAAAACTGGTACCCAGCTGTCCCACAAGACCAAGCGAGCCAACCACATCAGCCCCCACAGTACCCCCAACAGTGCTTTACATACAGGCGTAAAACGTCTTTTGTTATATTTAAGAAAGACTGACAAATCTATAATTCGATGCGAGATAGAGATTTTTAACTGTAGACTGAAATCTTTGGAAACAATCCAAAGCAAAGAGGGTAACCTACTCGCTGTTCTTTCATGCGTAAAACATTAACAAACGTAAGATTTTTACGAATTATTTTTGTATCTGTCATGGATCGATAAAATAGATGACCTTATCTTAGCCAAACAGAATACGACTTTTCTAACAGCAGCTGAAAGGAGGCAGGTTCCCAAGAGATTAACGAGCTTTTACAATCCAGCCTTTCAAGAACCCTAGTTCAGTTCGCCTCCGCCATTTTCGATGACATCGAAATTAGTGAAGCGAAATCTTATTGCTTTACTGTAAGCTGTGTTCCTGAAAGTATGTTTAATTATCTTAAGTAGTTTCACCGTGATTTCCTTCGTTTCGACATGCCCCGAATAAAATATAATAGCAAAACTCTCGCATGAAAACAAAAACAAAGGTGTGGCTGACTGGGGCCCTTTGAAGGAGCTCCGTGAATTATTTTGGCCTCGTACAAAATTGCCTTTAATTTGTTACCTTTAAATTGAAGGAAACCTGAAAACAGTAGTTTAATAAGATAGAAGAACACCTAAGAGATAATAATAAACCAGAATGGAACAAGAATGGTCAAGGACGGAGAAGATTAATATGGATTACAAACGACGAACTTTAAAAATTTAGGCTAAACTTTTCAAGATGCACAAACTGTGCCATTCATTTAGCCAGTCACGATATCTAGCCTCGTAAAAACGAAGTCTGAAGAAAACCAAAACGTCCTGCAATCGGCGGTGATAATACCTTTGATGTAGCAAGATATTCTCAGAGTTAATGTTAAAATAATCAGTGAATAGCCATTAGTAATTATAAATGGGAATTTTAAAGATCTCAAGTTGGGGACTAAAAGATTTAGTTATGCCTCGACTCCTACCATGAGTCTTTATTGATTTTTGTTGCTGTTTTTTTGTCGCTTGTTTGCGTGTACACATCAATCTAATTTTGTCTTTTAGAGCGGTTTTCAATTGAGTGTCAAAAGTAATCAGGCAATTACTTTGGTTTTGGTTTTACTACGGTTCGAGATTGGCTGAGTAGTCTAATTGTTAAGTGATTGGTTCGGTTTTGGTTTCATGACACTCAATTGAAACCGCTCTGATTATCTAGCTGTTGTTATTATAAACAGGGATTTCTTGTACGCTTCCATAGTACACCGTGTTATCATTGTAATCCGCTTTGAATATAATTATACTACATATTTTTTTTATGTGTTGCTCTTGTTTGTTTCATAGTCAATATAAGGAAAGGTTCTTTAAGTTGCTGGGGGAGTCTGCGATACGTCGTGACTTTGACCTCTGCAGACCTAAGCATTCGGTAAAAGATAAGTTTGACCGTTAAACCTACGCGAGATGAAAAATATAAGGTATAAAAAGAACAGAAAATAATTGATCGTCCTCTTAACCATTTGAAAACGCACCCGTTAGTACAGTAGCTCTCACCTATAAGTGTAACCATTGAAGAAAACAGGTGTCAGATGAGCGCAACTTCCGATCTCCGAAACTGACTGAGTACGCAATTTTTGCCTCAAAGTTGCTAGGCAACTGATGGTACCATGATGACGATTCAACGTACTCTAATGTCCCTAGACGTTATTTGTTCCTCAGGGCTTGCAGTTTTCCTCAACCTTCGCTTTTCGGAACAGATCTCCACGGACAAATATCCGAGCATATTTTCACTGCAGCAGCCACTTGCAAACTAATGCAAATGCTGCAATCTGATTGGTTGCGCCATCGTTCACTATCGGCTATTAGTAGAATTCTACTAGTTTTCTAATGCAAATGCTGCAATCTGATTGGTTGAGCTACACGTATACTATCAGCTAGCCATTAGTAGAATTTTACTAGTACACTAATACACTAGTACACTATTGCACACTATCAGCTATTAGTAGAATTCTACTAGTATACTAATGCAAATGCTGCAATCTGATTGGCTGAGCCATTGCACACTATCAGCCAATAGTGAGCAGTGGCTTAATGTGGTCAACAAAAATTGCAACGTTTCCTCGTTTCTGCAAAGTTTTGAAAGAACATTTACAAACAAATGGATAATCAAATTCCTGAGAAGACTAAAAGGAGGGCATTTACGGTTTCTTGAAATAAAAAGCTATAAATTTTTGAAAGAAACTGATAAGCACGCGTACGCAACTGCAAATGTCAAATTGTCAATTGACAATTAATTCAGTCTGCGCGAATTCTCTAATGCGTGAAGACCAGCCATAATTGCAATCGTTATTTCAAGGAAATTTCAGTTAGAATTCTACTAAAACAATTAGATTATTCGTTCTCGATTTCTATGAGGCGATACAAATCTCGAGCTCATAACCTAATTATTAATTAGTTTTCAGTGGCTTTAGGTGATCAACATTTTCACGCTTCTCCGAAGTTTTGGAGGAAGATTTAAAATATTATATCACTTCTCAAACTCATTAATAATTCATCGAGTTTAAACAAAGGAAATCATGACCGTGACGGTGTTTGGATATCTGATCTTAATTAGCAGAGATTATTACGATTTCAATTCACCACTTTTTCCTTAGTTTTAGTTTCGATTGAGAAGATATATCAAACACGAAAAACAGAGTTTGACCACATTTCCAAACACCTCAAAGTTCGTCAAAAATATTTTCAACTCTCTTCTCGGTGTTTGGAAATGTGGTTAAACACCGTATTTCGTGTTTGATATATGACTTAAAATGTAGAAGAATAATTGGAAATTGTTATTTTTAAGAAATACATTTAGAATTCTATAACTAAGACAGTTAGATCGTTTGCACTCGATTTCTATGAGGTGATAGTTGGTATGGCCTTCAGCCTCGTCAGTTATCACCTCACAGAATCCCGAGTTAATTAGTGCTTAGAGTTTTCATTCAGTTTGGTAATGATCCGCAGGGGCGAATCTAGGGGGAGGGTGCAGGGGTTGCGTACCCCCTCCCCCTAAGAAAAATCCTACATCTGCCCCTGATCCGTTAAACCTGACCAGTTTCCTTTGACCGCTGGCTGCAGGTAGTTCTCGCCATACCAGTTAGTTAACTCGTAATCAATCTCTTTCATGGTTTTAAACTGTTCATTGTTAATGGTGACAAGAGAGGAATTCTTCATCCATTCGACAGGAGCTTCATAAAAATCAACATAACAGCGTTTCCTCCAATTGCGTGACACTAGCAGCATACCCTCCACTGCTTCCTCCAGCTCATCGCTAAAGAACGCATTCCCGTTAACATCATCGGGCCCGTCAAAGTACGCAGTTGTGTTTATTTCTATATAAAGTGGCAGAAGCAGGTGGGCCCTCTGCATACGAAAGGATTCTCCCACGTAATACTGAGGGTCTGTGGAACCTGTTAAAGCAGGAGAGAAATCAATTCGTGTACTCTCTCAAATGAATAAATAAATAAATAAATAAATAAATAAATAAATAAGTAAATAAATAAATAAATCTAAAAGTAGGCAGTGACACAAGATTATTTAAGAGCAGACGCAAGATGTCGAAAAACTGTTGATATCTTTTCGGAAGTTCTCATTAAATGTCTAAATATCACAAAACATTTTCAGAATATCTCGGAAAATCCTCTAAACATCTGTTTGCTTTCTTTGAAAAAAGTAAACCGATTTCACTTACTTAGGCTAAATTTTTCAAACTTTTTTTGCAGTAGTTGTACCGGGTTGAGGAAGAAGGTTCAAAGTCGTCGATGTTACCAGCATCCGCCAATTCAGAAAATTATTCTTTTGCCGCCCTTTCAACCTCGCTACTAGGGCTTTCCTCCTAGAGACTGGGAAAGGAAAAACTCTGGGAATGAGGTTGCCGCTCTTTGTAATATGGAATACCCGTTATTTTTCATGTGGGAAATCGGATTTGTTTCTAGCATACAACTGAGTATTGCTTCAAGAAAATAGCGAGGAAAACACAGGGCTAAGTCAAAAAGACCTATCGATAATTTTTGCGTTCGGAGAACGCAAACCTAATTTTAACCTGTGGCTTTCTGGAGTTGGTTATCCTGTGCACGGTTATAAGTTCCACCCCGCTTGATTTTTGCGGGGGCATGTCACGGTCAGTAAACTGGTACCGTTACTAATAAGACATGTGATAAATGTAAGCATGTGATCAGGCCATGTGAGGTCGCCTTTGCGCTGGATATTTCTTTCCATTCAGTCGCCGTAAGCTTTGCCATTTTGTGCTCTCAGCGTTGGATTTTGGTGATGGTAGCCTTAAGCGGAATCTGAGGGAATTTTCCTTGTTTATTTCATATGTTTACGAACACGACTTTGAATCGCCTTGGCTTTGGGATATCAACCGTGGGAACAGCTGTATTTGATTGCATTTGTTGATTAGGTCCAGTCGTAGCCTGCAGTACAGGCGGATTAGCGGGCTCTAGCGCGATACACGAGCGCGCGCGAGGCGAGAAAAATCCGCCTGTAGTCACACTATTGTTTATGCTCTTCCAACCGTTCTCCTGGCGAACGAGGTTGTTGATTGGTTGCTTTAAGCCACGTGACGTCAGACGCGAGAAAAAACAAAATGTGTTTGATTCGGGTGACAGGCTTACACGGACTCCTACGGCTCGTGACATTTGTACATTTGCCGTTCTCTCATAAATTCCAGCCTCTCAACCTTTTATTTTGTTCTTCACTTGTTTTTGAAGGGCACTTAATGTTGTGTTATCAGGATGATTTTTCTAAAAGTAGAGCACAGGCAGCCCAAGCTCACGATGCGAGGAGTTATTATTTAAGGTATCATGGTAGGTGGATTGACAGTGTTTGGAAATCGCGCTCTTACGCTGGCGCTTTGAAAGACAACCCCATCAACCTATACATTTTCTGAAAGCTTAATAGTTATAGAATACAATTATATCTTTGAAATTTTCTTAAAAGTTATTGTCGCAGTGATATTAAAAGAAATACCCAGAAACACTGCGTCGCTTGAACTGGTTGGCTTCCGCGCGTGAATTATCGGAGCGGCGCGATTTACATCGGAAATGTTTTCTCACACATCACCCTCAAAAACCGTGTCTGTGATTTTCCAGATGTGGTTTGGTTTTTTTTCTACACCCTCCTGAACTTTGATATTTTTAATGCGGACGTTTCCTTCCACAAAAGAGGCCATAACTTTGGAACGGAAGCGAAATTAAACAAAGCCCGACACGCTTTTTCGAAGGAGGTATCCTAGAACATACCTGC
>Ga0126338_10000898_pt1 | contig 17838 bp, 2 predicted proteins | sample OrbCmetagenome_2_FD_92529 | JGI IMG/M metagenome (GOLD analysis project Ga0126338, IMG submission 92529) | Coral microbial communities from Petempiche,Puerto Morelos, Mexico - Orbicella C C metagenome | ecosystem: Host-associated > Invertebrates > Cnidaria > Coral | place: Petempiche,Puerto... | reverse complement strand
TATATATATATATATATAAAATAATTACAAAATCTTATGCAACGTTGCAAAAAAATGTCCCTCCCAGTTCCTGTCACTTCCTGGCAGTGTTGTTATTTTTCTACCTCGTGTGCAATTCAAGCTCTCTTTGCTTCCTGGTTTAATTGTGCAACCCCATCCCACACTATTATGCGAGGAGCTGGTCTTGCATAACTCAACGGGAGCTTGGGTGGTATCAGAGCCAGAGAGGTTCTCAAAGCTCAAGAAACAATGAAGGCAAAAATCTACATTATTCTATTCCAAATAGCATTGCAATCCTTTGATTGCTTTTTTGCTTTGTTTACTCCTATCATAATTCAGGATGATCTTCAGACCACTTCCATTGTTGAAAGAAAAAGAACACCATTTAAATGCAACAATGATCTTTATTATTTTAAACATTTTTAATGTAAACATCTTTACTTGATACCTCAACATCTGTTTTCAAATGTATTCCTATGCACTAAATAATGCGACAGACACATTTTAATACATAACAGTATCAACACAGAAAAAGTAAATCTTCAACATGGAAACTGTGACGAGTGAATTGCTTTTCCACACAATCATTTATTAACCTAGAGTGCCAATACCTTTTGGTATCATTTACTGACAGCTACTGTGTGGTTCCAGCAAAAATAATATCAATACCTCCACCAATGGTCATTTGGTTTGTATCTCCCTCCCTCTCCCCCTGGAATTTCCAGTTAAGCTTCATGCTTTCCCTTTAGAAAATTTGGCTATTGAGACCACCCACCCCCTCAGAATTTCCAATGCCCACCCTTGGTGTGGGTGTGGATCTTTTCTGCACCTATTCATGGAACATCTGTACGCAATAACCGTCTTCTTCAGTTCAATGGAGTGATTGCAGGTGCCTTGTAAGTCAGCTGCAGAAAATAACTCCCAAAGAAATCCTTTTCCACAGTAATCGGTCAAAGGTTCAGAATTTCAACTGTACTTGCAAATTAGATAACAAATTGTCGACAACAAACCACCTCAGCACATGAAGTTTACGCAAGTGTTCAGGGGGGGAATTGCCTGGCTGAGCTAATTAAGAGAATTGCCTGGTTGAGCAAATTAAGAGAATAAAAAAATTATATATTTCCTGACATCAGTAGGGAAGTGACAACACAAAAATTGAAACATTTCAGCAACTTGTCATTGGGTCAAAACTGCAAGACAATACTCACGCCTTGATTACACTTGGCAGAAAACTGCAACCTACTGGAAAGAACTGTTCATGTTAAACTACTGGGTCAGGTTGTTTAAAAGCTGGTTAAAGCTAACTCAGGATTAAAAGTTAATTTAAGTAGAAATGTCTCTTGAATGAAAATGTTTTTCACTGCTTATGTTTGGTGTAGTTTGAGATTATTCAAACTCAATACAGAAGAACAAACCGTAAAAACAGAACACCTCACCAAAACATGAATCAAAATTCTTGCTAATCCTGGGTTAGCTTAATCAGGCTTTGAACAACCCAGGGATGTAGGAAAAGTGCCATGAGGGCATGTGCACTTCCACCACCAAGATCCTTTGAGGTAATCAGTGGTCCTTTTAAGAATTTGCATCTCACTAAATATTTTAGCCAAATTCCAAGGGTCTTGCCCTCTTAGTTTTCTTGTTCATGATGTGGTCTCATTGTCTCAATTTCTTTCAACAGGCAAAGAAAGTCTTGGCAATGCATAAAACATACAAGTTTTACAATCTTGCAGAGTCTAAGATTTACCAGTCAGTGAACCTTTAAATTGTAAGGACTGATCTAAGCCAATCTTTGCTGGTATCACTGTTTATGTAATACATGTTCACCTAGTAAAGAAACCAATATCATAGTTTGAAAGGAAGCAGCTCAAAATGTGCATACAATCAAAACTTCAATCCTAAAATCACTGGTAGGGATGTTTGGTGACTCAGCTGAAAAAAAAAAGTATTTCCAACAGAAATAACTTGTTCATATTCAAACAGTTTCCTCTCAAATTTAAAAGCTACTGGACAGTGCAGTTACAATGAGTTTATCGCATCTCCAAAGTTACCAAACTAACCTTTAAATTTTTACTAATGAGATCATTCAATTCATAAGGCAAAGAAAAAGAAGGTCTTAATGGAGTTCACTGTTTTGGAACAGTCTCAACATTTTTTGCGAGTTGCTGACAAGTAATCCCTTCAAGTATAAAATATTAATAGTGAACTAATCTCAAGATTAACAGAGCAGTAGCAAAACTGACACAACTCAAACACACACTAAGTGATGTTAATTTATTAATTTAACAAAGAAAATAACATCCTAGATGTACTCATACTGTAAGCAATTGCTTATACAACTTGTATCTTTTCTGCGATGTGTTGCAAACACAACTAAAGGCATTGACGAAGCTGTTATTAACAATTTTACTCAAGGATCACGTAAGGCAAGACTTGTAAAGCACCATCACTTGAAGGCATAACTTCAGTCCAGTCATACCACATGCCGTCACCACCAAATCGGCCTGTTACACCATTTGCTTGGGCATTTACATCTAAAACTAATTCTTTGGTCATGGGTGACGTTGGCGATTCCTGTTCTACAGGTAATTCTTGTGCAGCAGTCGCCTCTGTTGTGTCAACATCAGGCAAATTATTAGCAACCTTAGAGGCATTGTTTGATTCACTAGGCACTTCTTCATTCGGTGAAGATGACTGCCATCTGGTGTCTGGTAGATTTTCGTGAGAATCCTGTGACATGCATGAAACAGAATCAATTTCTGTCTTATCTTGTAATGTACTGTTCAATTCCAAATCTTGAGCAACTGCTTGGCTTTCAATATTTAATTCGTCTAATTTTGTAACACTTGGCTGTGAACCAATTCCAGAGTCCACCGAAAAAACACTGTTATCTTCAGGGCTCTGTAAGTCTGTTGTTTGAGTTGATGACGATAAATTTTCCTTATCTCCACTCTGTGATGTCTGCGATCGAGACTGAGACACTGACGAGAAATATCCTTTATCCTGAAAAGGCTCTGTTTGCGACGTCTGTGATAATGAACAAGTGTTACTTTTCTGACTACCGAGGCCTGTGTCCTGGCCAGAATTAGGAGTTCCCGGATGACTTTCAGAATCATCCGACTTTAAGAATACAACAGGTGAATTTTCAGAGCTTGAACAACTGTTACGTTTCCTTTTGACGCCCCTCTTTTTCCCTTCAAGGATTTTCGATTTGCCTGCCCTGTCCACAGATGGAGAGGCAGGCTTCTCTGTATCCCTGATAGTCCCATTAATCTGCGGTGACGATACTCCGCTCCCATTGATCGGAGAATCCGCATTACGCAATGTCTCAAGGTGATTGATCACTAACTTTTGCCATTTCTTAACGAGTCCTTTGGCCCTCTTGGCTAATTCCTCATTGGTTGTTTTCTTTCGAAGAAGATTGATAGTCTTTCCCAATCGTGTTTTCTGTTGAGAGAGCGCATCTTTCAATTAGCACAAAGTCTGGATTCATATATACAGTTATATACAAAACTGAACTCAGGGAATTCAATGCCTACTTGAACTACCGTAAGTTGATATTGCCCAAAGAATTTCAGTAGTATCCCAAACTTGCCACTAAAAAGTAGCAATCTTAAGTAATATTACTGTATATTGCACAAGTTAGCAGATTTATTTGTTATAGTAGGCAGCTGATTTTGCAATCTTTTCAAAGGAATTGGAAGAATAACCCAGCAAAGTACACGTTACCGAGATCAGGAAGTAGAACGTGGTCTTTGCTTGCAGCAATCCTGCAATGGTGTAATGAACTCAGATTTCGAGTTGATTTTTTGATGGAGAAAACTAAAAAAAATTCACTTTACATTAGCACACTAGATTACATTTGAGTATAGCTCTTGTGAAAACATGGCATAACAGAACTCATGGTAAATATACAAGAACACTTAATCGCATCAAAGGTTGCCTTTTATCATGATAGAGACGCAAAAAACAATGATAGTCATTCCACTTACACGACTAGCAACAGGTTTGGAGCACCATGAATATAGCAAACAACTAAGGCGATGATAAACAACATGTGGAAAAATCCAAGAAATAAAGCCACGGCTGGTACCTTGAGAATAGCGGCCGTGAAATTCTGTATCGGTGAATACTAACTCATGGCTTTCCACGAATTGAAAATTATTCGAAGAACCTCCAAATTAGCTTAGTGGGAAGGTGTACAAGACGACGTTAAAACGAATGTATTTTATAGACCGGAGCTTTCTTAGCACCCTTATGAATGAACTTGCTAAGCCAGATGTGCGATCTCGATGTGCATGAAATCGACTTGTATGCGGTAATTATACATTCCGAGTGAATTCGAATTAACTTTGGTTTCCAAGAAAAGAATCGACTCGTTCAATTATAGAAATGATGCGACTGAGTCGAAACTTTTGAAACAACCTTCTTTCATAAAAATAATCCTTTTCATATTTCTCAGAACCAATTGTAAAAACAAAGGTTACTAGAAGGTCAACCGTAGTAAACTCTACCAAGTACATTTCGACAATGTAAATTTCGCTTTTGTTACAAGAAACCGCCCGGAAAAAGCTCTAGTAAAAACTCTTTGCTTGAAAGTTGTGATCTGTCAGACCTAATCAGCATGAAGGTATTTCTACTTTACTTACAATAATTCACAAGGCAAAATCGAGGAAATTTGTTAACCCAAGAAGATGACACGGTGTGTTCTCGCAGCGAACAGTTGCACTTTTCAAACGATCAAAGTTTTGTACCATCACTTGACAGAACAGAATCCAAAACAGCAAAAATATCAGAACATAGTATTAAGTAATGCTGCGGAAAGATAACGTTCATACTAAGTTCCGAGTAAACTGAAAATGTGAATCGTGACCTGAAATCACCTCAGCTTCCCTAGAATCCTTCACATGCATTTCACGACCCCGTCGTTTTCATGCACTCTTTTACAACCATAAAAAATATTGCTCAAGGGCTGTAATGATATTAACAGAGTTAAGATGCCCTCAAGAATTAAAAAGACTCGAAATTTCACCTCAAGGGCCTCTTTCGTGATGGGAAGGCGCTCCAAAATCGTCACTGCCTCGAGAACCGCCGGCATGTCCAAAACCTGACCGATCAAGAGGAGGAAAAAAAGTGTTAATTCCCAGGCAATGAATGGATGAAACACGCTCAAAATTGACTCACATTTCCATCAGCGTCTACTACACGGTCTAGGATGGTTTTAATCTCTTGAGGGGAGTGCTGCATGGAGTATCCAGGCAAGAAAGTCTACCGCCCTGTCGTTCGCCATGCGAGGCAGCCAAGACATGACGACCGAACGAGAAGAACAGTCAATATATTATGGGATGCTTGACGTCACACCGCACAGCAATTTATACCAATCGATGAAAGATCGCGGGCTCATTGCGGAAAACGCTCGTTTCAGTCCACTCTCTGTTGTTGTCGACCGTGTTTTTTCTCTGTTTGTTCAGTACATCTTTTCATCCTTGAAAGGCCAGTTTTGGACAAGTCTGAAAAAAAGGTGTTGGAGGTTTTTATCCTAGAGATTCATATCCCGTCTGGATAGGAGCCGTATCATATGGTTCCAGGTCTTGACGAACTTGAGAAAGTTACATAGGTTTGGCGGGATGTGGGATGACAGTCAAAATGGGGGCGGGATGCGGGATGACAAATTTCCATGGCGAGATACAGAACAAAAATTATTCTACAGGAGCGTGATTTGCTCAAGTTGACAGCTGGAATGCGGGATAGTTTCAAAATAGTCGTCAGGATGCGGGATGAAACAAAAGAAAATCACGGAGGACTGTAATCGGGAGAAACATCCCGCGGGATGGCGGGATTAAGCCTTAAGTTGGACCCTCGTAACTGTGCCTCAGTATAAGATCTGTTAAAACAAGGATTAGACGTCAAGACGAACTATCTTCTTTCGTGCCTCTTGAACGACGAACTAATTACGCTCGATTTCCGCCGCTCACTTGAGTCTGGTCTACGGGCTCCTTTCTCGAGCAGGGTCTGATAATCGAGCCTACGAACTAGCTGGCCGGTTCCAGAAATCAGAAGAATTAAACTAAAAAAATAGCTTTCTTAATATAAGTGAACTAACCGCCCAATAGAATAAATTCGTCTCACAAACTGATGACAATCCTTCCTCTCGTATTTTTTGCGACTGCGGCGACGGTCAATATTCGAACGAAAGGTCTGAGGCGAATGTAAAAACCGCGAGGGAGAATGGGGAGAGACGCTTCACACGCGAGGATTGCGCTTACGGCGCTTCGCGCCTTCCAAAACATCCAAAAACGACTGTTTTGCAGTCTATTCCTCTGGAGTTAGTCTCGACAACGAGTTGAGTTGCGAAAACCGAGCTCGGAACGAGAAAAAATGTCAACAGCGCTCAAAACCCAAGCCAGCTTAATACAAGCGCGGTTTATTTCTTATATTCCGCGTGAAGTGAAGGAACAGTAAACAAATAAAAACCCGGGAGTGAAAGGATGTAGCACGCAAGCATCAGGACTGTCTACAACCGCGAGGGACTGGAGAGGCCCTTTTGGGGGACTTCACGATACGAGATATTTAGGTAAAAAAAAATAAACGGGATACAGGATATTTGGGGGAAAATTGATGGGATATTTAGATCAGATAAAATGGGATATAAGGTATAGGAAAATCGTCAGTTTTTGCAATTGAAATTAATGGATACGGGATATTTAACTCCTTTCCCCTCCCCTTTTATCCTATTGGGATCTCGCTTGAGAAAGTTTTTTCAGTTGGTGTGTCTCGTTACCATAACGGTAAATCTTCACAGAAGGAATGCGATGATTATACAGCTACCGAGTGTGAAAAGAACACATTAAAATACAAGACTAAAACTCGGATGAAAAATAGTCTACAAGGCCGTTTCTCTATAGTTAACCACCACTTGCGCACTTCGTGAAACGACCATCCGAAGCCAATTTCCTTGGAATACTGAGGGGTGTATGAATTCAAAGAGTGCTGCACCTTCTTTCCATTACGAGTCGGCTTAAATAAATTAAGTCTTTGGTTTGACCACTAAGAAATTAATTAATAACGTTAATAACGCTAACTAGACTGTTTTCGTGTATATAACTGGACGGCAATCCGGTCGTTTAGCCCCCTAAATTGATCATGCTAGCCCCAAAGTGAGTGTTAGCTCCCAACCAGATAGCCCCAAGTAAAGCTTGTCTATTTCTCTATCAATTTCAGTGAATGAAAATAATAATTTTTGTCAATCACTCGCCCAACCATGATTAAAGTCTGTAAGTTGAGCGGACTATATAATCTAAAAGCTGATCATGTGAACGGACCAAGATTTTGGAGCTCAGCCGTATACGGATCCAAGACAAAACAATTAGCGCGCTCATCAAAGACCATAGTTGTTTCAGAAGATTAAGCCTTGGACTTATTAGAGTCTTATTAATTAAAAGCTGCGGGGGAGAACGATTCCTCGCGCCTTATTGAAATCTGGAGCTCACAAGTGAAAGCAGCTCAGCCGGAATTCGGATTGGGCGAAAGCCTGGTGCCAATCTAACTGTTCCAATCAAGTTTGTAGATTTTGTGAGAAACCTCGAAGAGCCAAACTTGCCCAAACATTTCATCAATGGAACGCAAAAATGATCAAAACCAGGAGCGAATCGACCTTTTCCGCTCGAGGCTATGTAAATCTTAAAAATAACTTGTCGATGTATTAACCGAGTTCCATTATATTTGCCCGTCGACCGTTAATCCAGTTATATTTTTTCTTCCTACCTAGAGTTCACGCTAATTTCTTTTCAAAGAGTCATGATTTCAGAGGCTTTAAAGGGCATTATCAAGGCTATTTCAAAGCCAGAGCAGTGCTAAAATTAGGACAAAGCATAACGTATGAATAGTCCTTTAAGATGGTTAGAACAGCAAGGTCGAGAAATTAAGTGAATAAATGAGAGACAGAGACCAAATTTTAATTAGTTTGAAGCGGCTGTTCAAAAACACAAGGGCAGAACTTGAAAATGCTTGCCAGAGTTTTTCAATTTCAGATGAAACCTCTGTGCTTGAGAACCTATGCTAATACCCTTCAATAGCTTCAGTACACCAGAATATTATTTTAAAAAAAATGAGAACACTATTTTTAGCTATGTTTACGTTGGAGTAAAAAGTCTTGAGACACGCTCATAACAGCGCCACTCTAGTTCATACGGTTATACCGTGACCACCATTACGAATGCCGTTCTCTTATTTGGCTACGCTACTCACTATCTATTCTGTTGTAGATAGTGAGCAGCCTAGCAGTGAGCTGTTGTTAGTCAAATGGTGGCCGCTTCTTTGTGTTTTCGAAGTGTCTGTGAAGAGGATTTGGACCAAGTTTTTAAAGGCCTAGTTGTAGATTCACTCTGCGTCAGACCTACCCGTATAAATACTTGCTTAGTTCAGACCAATGCTAAAGGCATATATTTTGAAGGGCTTTTTATCATAATGATGAAAAAAGTAGCTTCTTCTAAAAAAAAAGTAAAACATACCCAATTTAAGAGTAGAGTGCAAAATTGGGACTAAAATGGCCAAAATCGATACCTATTTCTGATCAAAACGGCTAAAAAATCATACTCTTTGGGGCCACACATACCAATATAGTCCACATTAGGGAGCATCCCCTCGGGCGGTTGGAAGTTTCCGAATAAAAATTTCTTTAGTATATAATTAGCAAGCTAGACGAATCACTAATTATTTAGTTGTAAGAACAAAGTCACTGTGTGAATTTTTTAATCTACTGAATTAATTAAGACGTACTGTCTCTAACTAAGATTGTCATCATCTTGAGCCGGGGAAACCAAGGTCTCAGGAGGGTAGATTTAGGCTACAAATAGAAGATTTGAAGGTAAGTTAAAAAGACACATTAACAAATTTTAGTTGTCTATAAACTGGAGTAGAATAATTACTTTTAAAACTTGTCGAACGAGAGAAGTTACACGTTCGATCGCTCGATTTAAATCACCGCAGGCAACCCCAAATTCATGTTTATGGATTTCAACATTAAACCCCGCGATAAATCAAAGTTTTAATTTCGTATATCACTACGAAAAATGACAGAAATGGCCTTGTCAAAGTGTTTCACGCGAAACCACTTTCTGCCAGCAGACTGACTGTCGACTGATTGTCTGATTGGGAGAGCAAAACAAACATTCGATCAGAGATGGGCTGTAATGAGTCCCTATAAGGGAATTTGTAGTTTTGTTTGCAGCAGTAACAGATTTCTCATTCGTTAGTAAGCTTTATTAATCGGCCACTGTGGAAACTACACAGCAGCCTGGGTATTCATGAAACAGACACCGTTCTGCCGGTTCATGTGCAGCTATTATTTCTGAGACGTTACTAACCCATCGGCTTGTTCCTCTTGTAATCAGATTTAGGTAAAAATTTACATTGTGTTATTTCGTTTGCTCGGTTTTTCAGCGTCTTTTACTTAGGGCGAGCGGGAACTGTAGTGCTCATACTAAATCAAGGTGACACCATGGTGTAAGAAGCATTACTTACAAGTGACTCAGCAAACGTTATTTCAAAACAGGAAAATCATTGCTTCTGTTTGCCAGAAGTACATTCCATTAGATTCGCCGACCCTTCTTCAAGCATTGAGTATACGCCGAATTAAGGAATACCCTAAACAGAAAAATCTGTTATAGAAAATAATTAATAACGATTGGAGCAGGTTGAGCCAAATATCATGATTTGTCAGTGGCGAGCAAATCACTGATTATTTCCCGAAGCCGAAGGCCAAGGATAATAATTTAGTTGTGCGCACTGACAAATCACGATAGTTTGCGATAACCGGGTTCAATTAATAATCTTCTGATTTAACTACCAAGTGTTTTTTTACATTTAAATCACTCTGACAGCTCAAGATCGAAGCCATCAGCCTTCAGTTCCATACATAAGAGCGTGTTTACATTTAGGCATGACCTAGTAAAATATTATTTGCGGCAAAACACATTTAGACGGTGTTACGCATGAGCAGACCATTATTTTCAGGTCACGTGATGGACTCTCGGCCAATGAAAAGGAAAAAAAATCTACCTAGTGATGAAATATCAAACCGAGAATTAGAACTTGTTTTAAAAAGAGCTACGTCACAGTTTGCACATCTTGAAAGTTTAGCATGAATTCTTTAACTTCGTCGTCAGTAATCCGTGTCAATCTTCTCCATCCTTAACCATCCTTGTTTCTTTATGGTTTATTATTAGCTCTCTGGTGTTTTTCCATCTTACTAAACTACTATATTTGGCTTCCTTCAATTTAAAGGTAATTTTATACGCGGACAAAATAACTCAAAATACTGTGATTGAGCGCCATTAAGTATTCGTTTATAACGTGTTGTCATCGCCATTAAGATGAAACAGAAAACAGACTAATAACTGGTGCCTTACTCGAGCTAAACGTATGGTTAGGCAGAGCAACGCGATTTATTTATAGATATCGAGCTTCTTTGGAAATAGAAACAGGCCAGAAAATTTAATGCATCAACTACGTGGTCTATCAACTTCTATTTAATTTGAAATCTTAAGGTGCGTAACGCGCCAATTTGTCAGAATACATCTGGGACTATCGTGACAACGAAGTAGCCAAACAATCATCATTTCTGAAATAATTTTCTAGTTAATGGCAAATTTGTTTCGATCTGTTCCTTCTTCCTAACAGAAATATCTGAACTTCTTGTTCCAACCACTTGAACACAGTTAGTAGTTTCTAAAGAAACTGCTGGGCTGCGCCCTTGCGTAGGCAAGCCGACTCTGAAAGCAATTTATCAACTTGAAGTTGTTAACGGAGTAAAGGAGTAAATTTCCGGTTTTTTTTTTTTTTTGGGGGGGGGGGGGGGGGGGAGAACTCCCTCGTGAAAAGGTCGGGGACGCCCGTAATCAGAAGCGCAGAGTGATGCGATCTAGTGAAAATCAAACTGACGGAGTCGGAAGCAGAACGCCCATTGCGCTTATGACTTCGTCGCTTACGATCTAGTGAAAACTAGATTGTTGGGGTCGGAAGCAGAAGCGGAAGATTAAACCAATCACAATGCTCGATTCCGGGCCTTGTGATTAGTTAGTTCTTCTGTTTCTGCTTCCGACTCCGACAATCTAGTTTTCACTAGATCATTAGCAACGGAGTCGTAAGAAATGGAAACGTTCTGATTCTTCCGACTACGATTCCGTCGAGCTTATGACTCCGCTTACGACTCCGATTTTCGATTGTCACTAGGTCGTAAGTTGTCACGACTCCGACTGCGTCGCTAGTGAAAATCAGCCTTAAAAGATAGCACTTAAAATGGAATAGGCTCGACTACCAGCCGCTGTTCAAGAAAGGAGCCCGCGCTAATAGACGGGACTCGAGATACAGGAGGAAATCTGGCCTATACACAGGAATAAGAGCGTTTTCTTTATAATTATTTCTTCGAATGCACCCTAAAAGATACTTTGGCAGCTAAAAATAGTGGCGTTTCGTTATGAAGTGAGACCAAGTGAGACCAGAATCCTTGTTTTATGCCCCTAAGGGAGACGATGAGTATCCCCGGCCTTTTCATATGGGAGTTCCCCCTGGCGAGTTTACGAAGTGGACGTTTTGAGTGTTAGCCCTGCGTGGTGGCCACATGGTTAGTGCGCTCGTCTCCGGATCAAGCGGTCCGGGTTCGAGCCCTGGCAAGACACTTTGCTCTCACAGTACCTCTCTCCACCCAGGTGTATTAAACAATTAGATTATGAGCTCGAGATTTTTATGTGCCCTCGTCAACTATCGCGCGATAGAAATCAAGAGCGAATAATCTAATTGTTTTAGTATAAATCTACTAGTCGTTCAAAACTTAATCTAAATCCTCTTCACAGACTCTTCGAAAACGCCAAGAAGCGGCCGTCATTTTGTTAACAAGGGCACAATGCTACGCTACTCACTGTCCATCGCAGAATAGATGGTGAGTAGCGTAGCCAATTAGAAAACGGCATTCATGATAAAACGCTAGTAGATTGATACTAAAAATGGATAGCGGTGGACTTAACGCTGGGGGTAGCCCTGTGATGGACTAGCATCCCATCCAGGGGGGAGTAGAAATACTCCTAGTCGCTTCATGCTACAGGAACCGGGATAAGCTCCGGCCTGATGGGCCACCAGGTTCATATGCAGACTTGACCTTTACCTTACTGCATCAAGGCAAAGAGACTCCAATTTCTGAGTTCCAATTCAAATATAGTACTCACCGAAAAAAACATTTCCTGAAGATATAGTTGTCTCCTCGAGTTCTTGTCATGCATACCTTTTACAATGTTGAACTGAAAAATTTTATTATTCAATCAGTCGGTATGTAAGTTAATCCCATGAATTCTCTAAGTGACTTTTTTTTATAACTTTACTATGACTTTATACAAAGCTGTGAACAGACCGGCTTAGCTAATCACAATAGAAGAATGACAGAGGAATCTGTTGGTTGTCTGAGTAAACTTCCCAGGATTGCATGATATTAAGTCCTTCAGAGATGGTTTTTGTCGTCAATTAAAATCTTTTGTTTTATAAGAATATAATTTTTCCGCTCGAAATTGATTATTAAAATTTTTCTGCCGATTTTAGGCTTAAATTATTCTTGTGAATATTCTTAGATTATAGCGTATGACATTTCTGTTTAAGAGTGTATTTGGTGTCTGGATGGTGTAAAGTAATTTTGGGGCCAGTGTGCACGCATTAAAGCTTGATGTGAGGTACATAACTTCTTGCAGAAATGTTATTAACTTCGAACACACGGCTAGTGCTGTTTTCTTTTTTTCTACATTTTTGGCTGGTTTTGCTGTTTAGAGAAAAGAAAAATTTTATACAGATTAGTTAAAAACATATAAATGTAATTCAGTGTATTGTATTTACAAATTTTCAACACGCAAAATTGAATTAATGAATCTCAGCTTCGAGTTATTTTTGAAATATTCTTAAAGTTTCCCAAGTTTCAGACTCGATATTCTTAAAAAATATTTTCTTATAAAGAAAAATATAAGACGGTTTTGTTTGTGTGGTGGAAACGAGAAACTGGCTAAACATTCATGTATGATTAGTATGCAAATCTCCTAACCGTGAGTTATCAGTTTTCAACGCATAACTGCATGCACAATACGTAAAATTAATACTCCTAATAAGAGCTTTATAGTATCACGTGGGAGTCGAAACCAGCCAAGTGTTTTCGGCTTAACTACAAAAACCTACCTTAAAGTGCCCATGAAGTAAAAAAATAATTCCTGCTTATTTGAAAGGCTTTTCAAAGTAAAGAAAAATGGCGTTTTGCTTTTTGGAATATTTTTTTTCGTTTTAGAGGTATTCACGCTTTTATATTACGCCGTTAAATGTTAGTTGAATCTCTTATTAATCCAACTGAATCGACGAAATTGCTAAGTTCTCTTTACCAAATGCAGGTAAACATAACTTGACGAAACTTTTTTTTTTTAACTTCTAGAGAGTTAGACACTTACACTCTCTCAAAAACTCGTTGGTTAGCTATTTTCTGCGGTAATTGTATATTTGCATTTTACACGAACAAGCATTGGACATTAGAAATCGTTCACGCCTTATCATTCTCTTATCTCTTTTTTTTTAACTTTCTATTGTTAAAAAGTGCTCCTTATCTTAATCGTTTTTGTCTTAAATTTTTTATGTATCACGGAATGACCACGCAGTTTAATTTCCTGTTACGTAAACCGTTTGTAAGTATCCTCTTCAAATTGACGCCATGCATTGGCCCGTTCGCTGCATTGGTAGGCAGACGTCGCAGACCGTATGAAATTTGTCCACCACATTCCTAGCTGTAATGTTGAAAATATGAAATACCATTTCAGTCTTGCTTTATTGCTGATGAAAATAAGTCTCATTCTTTATGTTCTCATTCTAAGTTGGGTAGCGGATTTTTGATGATTAAAAGTTTACTACCGTGGAGGTCTTTTCGGCAGGCAATCGAGCAAGATTTTATTAGCATACTAAACTTGACAGACGAATAAACACCACTGGCCACATCCGTCCACATGACTCTAGGTGAATTTTTTTTAACGAATGTTTACCGATTACTTGCAATTGTGGATCATCTTCTTTCCAGCGAGTGTCATAATTTTAAGAAAGACATAATCTAAAATAAGTTAAAAATAGATACCTCCAGGTAACTTTACAAAATTCTAGGTAGCACCAAATATTAAAATATAAAACTTTAAGGTAAAAAGCTGTCAAAATTATGAGTCTAAACGTTTTCGATCTGTTTGATCATCATGATGAAACAGATCGTTAACAGCTTATTACCTTAAAGTTTTATACTTTACTTTTATCGGCGAAATGTATATACCAAATATTAAGTTTTTTACTTTGAATTTGGAACAGAAAATTAGTAAAGATGTTACGAAAATAAGTTATAAGCGCCTTTGTCATTCAAAATGGCCCTTGCTATTAATTTCCACTTACGTATACTAAGCCTATACAATAAGTGGTGTCAAAATGCTTTGTTTTCTGAAAACAATCAATGTTTCGAGCTGAAAACGTTTTGTAAATCAGTCAAGTGTACAACATTCTATGGCACGAACGAAAACCAAGGAGACTGCAATATGTTCTGTTTTACTCTTCCAAACGCTTGGAATTACGATCTAAAACTATGATTTATAGCAAGTAAGTACAATCGACTCTTAGTTTGTTTAAAATATTTATCGATTTTTCTAGAACTGTTGTCATGTTTCCGCTCTTTGGCTAGGAACTGGGAGTAAATAAAAGATTGCGAAGTTCATGCCATTATGAACAAACTAAGGCATACATACGTTGTTTTGTTTGAATGAACCAAAATTTAAGTCGAGGTGTAGTTTCACATCAAGACACCGAAGACCAATATATTAAGTCATAATAACTGTTTGTGTCCATTACGACCGACACTTGAATTGTTTGTAGTACTTCTACTGTTGCGATGAAATGTTTCCAAGCGTTGTCATTTAACTCCGATGAAAAAAATAAAACGACCAAAGTGGTAAATTGTTTAATCTGCTTTCTATGATGTTGCTGTTTTTGTTTTTTGCATGCAGTGTTTCGCGAGTTTCAGAGTTAAGTCTTCCGCGGTGACACTTTGTGGCCTGCAAGGTTTCTTCTGACGTCATTCAACTGTAAAGTGAAATCTGACCTATTCTCTCTCTCTCTCTTGAGCTAGAAAGCTGTTCTTTTGACTTGTAAAAGTCAAAAATGAGAAAGTTTGTAGTTTGGTGTGTGTTCATTGCTTTCCTTAAGATGTAGTATTTTGAAACTTATGAGCATATATTTAAACATTCAAAATTGAAATTGTAAACAGCTTCCGTACCCGGAATGTTCGTATGACCTTCGTACAATCTTCGAGAAATTTCGAAATCTTCGGAATATGATCAAGACTATCCAAGTAGTATCATAAAACTGAATTAACAGTCTCTATGCTAGCTTGAGTTAGACAAGTGGTCTATCCACATCCGCTCCACCCTTTTTTAAAGGAAAGTTAAGGGCGATTATGTGGTCCTATGATGTAAAACAAAAATTGAGAATAAACCCTGGGCGCGCGTAGAAAGGAATTTCTCTTCAATTGTTCAGCTCGATATAAAGTTGAACTCGAGAAGAGGAATACAATAACTACAAGCAACCATGAATATTTTGTTTATTATATAAACGTACTAACTGAATAACGACATTTATGACGACTTTCCGAAGATTTTCGGCACTTTCGGATGAAATTTCGAAGATTCTCAAAACGCTGTCTGAAGGCAACACGAACGTTCCGGAACATTTTTAGAAAATTTCCTAACATTACTGAAGATTGCTATCATAGTCAAATTATCGCGTACAATGACGGCTTTTCTCAGCAGGACTGGAAATCCTTGTGAAACACCGCAGTTTATCTGACAAATATGTGTATTGCATATAGTTGTTTGGAGATGCATATAAAATTTCTCATCTCCTTTTCAAATTTCTGATATTCTCCATAGACTTTGACCTGTCAGGGCTTGCAAGAAACCTAGGCCTTCTCTAGAGCTCACAGTGAGTTTCTTAAGCAATGGGAAAAAAGGAAGACAAGAAAGGCGAACAAGAGATAGCAGACACTGGCCAAATACCTCTTGTATTTGTCAATGAAGGAGCCAAAGATGATAGAAGAAAAAAAGACAAACCCGTTGATCGAAAACGGTCTCGTATCTTCAGTACCGTCTCTATGGATTCCAGTAAAGATGAAGAGCAGGCTCAAGACGCTGCAAAGGTAAGATGATTTCAGAGGGAGGTGATGGGGTGGATTGAGTGTATGGCCCCCCTTTCAGGAGAAGTAAAGCATAACAAGTTAGAAAAGGGTTGTGAATGTTATGGCTGAAATAAAGGCAAACTCTCTGGACAGGTACGTCATTTTATTTCTACTTTGTGGCATTGCTGGTAGTTCTAGTGAAACGGTGTTCAATTAGGTTCCTAATCTCAAATTCCAACATTTTTGGAAAATGCCCAATTGATTCTACAACCCTAAGGTACCAGCAATCACCCCCTCCCCCCTCTTGAAAAATCCTGAATTTCGATCTTGGCATTTAGATCTTTTTGTCTCGCTCCATTCAAGAATAGTGGGTGGAACGAGAACAGTTGTTACAAGATACGTTTTGCTAAAGAAAACCGTTGGAAAATGAAGTTTAGTCTTATAGTTGTATACTTCCAGTTAGTTCTAAGCGTACGCAACACAAAACACATTTCAAACGGTTTTATTTTTAATTGGCAAAGAAAAACATTTGATAATGAATCTCTTATGAGACACAAGAAGTTTTACAATAGAAAACCGATTGAAATGTAAAGTTTAGTCTTTTAGTTGCATAATTCCAGTCAGTTCTTAGCGTATACAACACAAATCACATCACAAACGGAAAGGAAGCTATTAGAAAATAAATCTCCTATTAGATATATTTGTATGTAATATCAATGCACATTTTTATTCCTCGTTCATATTTTCATTTAACATTTTGATAGTTCTGACTTGCAAAGATCGAATAAATACTGCTGGATTCCTATGCTAGACTTATCCAAGTAAGGCGATAAAAATGAGTTCATAAACGAAAATTTTGCTACAGCTCTCCATGATAGCATGCTTGGCTGATTTAAAACTTTTTATTTCACTGCCTTTCTACTGAACATAACCCCATGCAAGTAATACAATAAAAATCAGTTCTTAAACGAAAATTTTGCTACAGATCTCCTAGATAGCATGCTTGGTTGATTTAAAGCTGTTTGTTTTCCAGGAAAAACTGGTTGGTCAAAAGTCGACAAAACTTCATCAGCTAATATTGAATGGAGAAGTGGAGGAGGTGGAAAAATTGTTATCCAAGGGTGGAGGTACGGATATTTTTTGAATATTGTAATCCTATTCTATATACGTTGTACATTAAGGCTGAGATATTTTTGATTAGCTTTAACGGCAATTATTGGTGCTGTCCAAAAGAAGCGAGGGCTATCAGAGCTTAGACGGTACGTGCAGATTTGTGAGCTGTCCGGATTCCGAATGATTGAAAGGCCCTGGTTCATGCCTTGGTAAGCCTTTTGCTAGTGTGTTCACGCATGAGCACACTATTCTACTGTCACAGTACCTCTTGCCTCCCCTTCCCGGGGGTTTGAATGATTACCTGTTATTTTTTTAGGCAACTAGGGGGAGGGGGAAAACTTGCATTGACCCAGAACTTCGTTCACGGTGAAAAATAAGAATGTTTACTGATATTTGCTGAGGCAAAAATCCTGGTAAAATGATTACGGTATGGAAAGAGGAGGGGGAGAAGAGCGGGGGGGGGGGGGGGGGCGGGGGAGGGGGGCGAGGGAGACTGTAGGCGTTCCGCTGCG
>Ga0126338_10000897_pt1:10000-17840 | contig 17840 bp, 11 predicted proteins | sample OrbCmetagenome_2_FD_92529 | JGI IMG/M metagenome (GOLD analysis project Ga0126338, IMG submission 92529) | Coral microbial communities from Petempiche,Puerto Morelos, Mexico - Orbicella C C metagenome | ecosystem: Host-associated > Invertebrates > Cnidaria > Coral | place... | reverse complement strand
TGGTGTTGCACTTTCTTGTTCTGGTCCATTTACCAGATGCCTCCGTAGGATTGTGGACCTAGTTAATTCTAGTGTTTTATCCTCAATATTTCCACGTTTCTGATTTCACATGTGTCCCTAGAATCAAGACATTAGAGTAAACAACTTGTTGGCACATGGTAGACTGACATTCTTTCTTTCAATGAAAAATTATACTAAATGACCTTAAACCCAAAGATACATGTAACTACAACAGAGGCACTTTGATTTTCAAAACAGTTCCTATTGACGAATCTTTGTGAGATTCATTCATTCTTTCCTCCATTGCTGCCTGCATTCCCCAAGCCCTCAAGTGGGGATATGTAGAAAGCTATGCAGTACATTTTCTGCTCTGAAGGTTTTGTGTGGATGCAGCAATTTTTCTTAATTTCCTTCATGATCCTAATTCCATTTCAATTAAAATATTTTATAATGGAAGATCAAGGTCTATCTTTTTCAGAAGGCTTCCAATATTAAATGCAACAGAAGACTTTTTCTCAAATCAAAGTTTACCCTGTCTAATACACGTAAGTAGGTTTACTAAGGAAAACCTTTGCAGATACAGTCAAACCTGTCCACAATGGCCACCTTGGGGACAAAGGAAAATGGCCCTTGTGGTGAGGTGATCATTAGTGAGGGTTCAACTATGGTTACCAAAACGGCCATCCATATTGTGCAAAAATAGGATAGTGACCCCCATTTTTTATTGCCTTTTTGGTTACATTCATAAATAATGAACAGTCAAGTCTTTAAATTTTCCTTGGTTTTGGATGGAATCACCTTGATTAAGTTCCTGCATGAGACTGCATTTAATTGTTTGTGTCAGACTTTCTCAAGGACATGATCTTTTTAATATATAGACCAAGACACCTGCTGAGACCAAGCCATGCATTTTTTTTGTTATCATTTCCATCCTGTAGAATATGCATTTGGTGGTCATCCAAACAACTGGTCAGGAATATTTGAAATGAGCCCAAAATCTGTGGAGGTGTTAGGAGATGATTTCAAATTCAGGTTGGTACTGTAAAGAACTTGCAAACAATTTTGTCATAAAAATTGAACAGTGTCGGGGTATCAATGGTTTACATGGGTACACTATCTAGGCAAGTGTAATTGTTCAGGTTATTCTAGCAGATTTTAATATCTAAGAAACAGAACATTTTCAGTGTTTCTATCAAGTTTAAGTGGAATTCTGCTTACAAGCATGCTTTTGTCAATGCATGAGACCGCATGTACCTTGAAAGACCTAAAAATTCCTTGAATTTGAAAACCTTCAGAAAAGAAACAACATTTTCACTTGAAAAAAAAAATGTTTCAACACAGTGGCATGTGCATCCGTGTAAGATGGGGGATTTGCATTTGTAATACAGCTATAATCTTTTCCTTCATTTTCAAGTTTTTTTTGAATGTGTAATATAATTCTTAAAAATACAGTAAATGCAGTGTTTACCAGGACATGGAACTTGATCAGTGCATACACTGTAACTTGCAATGACCTTGACAAATTTCTATCCCCTCTGTGATAATATTCTTGAGTTTTCTCCCTTCCGGCCAGTGCATGTTGTCTGCCTCTGCGTGTACTTTGTTTCATTTTGCCATATTGTTTACTGCCATTTTCAGCCTAAAAACTACTTTTTCATGCAATGTCTAAATGAAATCCATATGATGAATTCCTTGTATCTTCACCTAAAAGAATTGTAGGACAAAGGTGGGTTTCATGAGCTACTCTGCTGAGCGGGCACTATAATCTATCATCTGTTACATGTAGTCACCTGATAGTGCCTGCACATGATCATTCTATGGGATCAGTTTTGGCCATTGACAACAAATTAAAGGAAAATGATAGTGGTCAATAATAAAAGTAGATAGAAAGGAATGGCTTAAATGCTAAATATACCTTGTTTAGAAATTACTGTGGGAAAAAGAAGCTTATTAGGAAAATCACTCAGTACCACACTTACTTTTTAATATCAAAATAAACATTTACTTCACTTGTGGATCTATATATCTCAACAGTTACAATGTAGTGCTTGTCAACAGCCTGTGTTTCTTTTGAGTTTTAGAAGTATGGCTCCTGACACACACACTCTAACAGGGTGTTTTCTTAAAACTGAATTAAGAAAGACTGTGGCAGTCTAATCTTAGTTATGGGGATGGAATACAGAACAGCACATGGCAGTAAGAGGGTGCTTTCCATTCAATGAAAAATTCTGGTTTGAATTTCTGGAAATTTCCTGTGCTAAATGGAGCAGTATTTTCCGGAATTTCCAGAAAAGAGACATTTACCTTGTGAGGTATACCAAAGTTTTGAGAAATTTCTTACCGGGGATTTCCATTCCATTTGACTTTCCTTCCGGAATTTCTGGAATTTTTGTTTGAATGGTTCACCTTTTGGAAATTGAACAATTTTTGGATTTTCCAGAACCTTTCTCTGGAAATTTGCACACCATTTGTCCCTGTTTCAAAGTTTTTGGAATTTTTGTTTGAACAGAAAGCACCCAGAATTTCTTAAGTCTCTTGCTTGATCTGGCTTGCTTACTTACTGTTATGCTTGGAACTCACTCACTAATTCTTTTATTTACATGCGTATTGTCTTGGAATGAAGGGAAACTCTAACAATTGGAACAACAAAACTTTTGCCTAGCGAAGTGGAGGATCTTTTGAGAAGAATGGGAAAAAACTACCAAGGACGCTTTTATCATTTAATAGACAAGTATGAATGACTCAACTTGTTTTCAGGATTTTCAATTTAGTTAATATTTGCAACTTACAGTTGTTTGAAGCAAGTTTAAACTTTTGCTTTTAAAGGAGGTAGTCAGATTGTGGTAGATGTGGGGACCACTCTTTGACTGGTTGAACTTGTACCATGACAAGTGGTATGATCGGTCTTCTAAATGGTCTTCTTTAGGTCCAAAGGGATATTTCAATTCATTCAATTATTGCTTTATTAAAACCATTCCATTTTGTAATGGGAGTCAAGAAATCTCACTTGCATTGACTTGTGTAGAAGAAGTGAGATTTAAGAAATAATCAAAGAAAATCAAGCTGTTATCTTTGTGGATATCGGAAATAGTGGACCAGTGATTTAGTTGATTTGCACAACTGGATTCCATGCTATTGCACGTTTAATTAATAACAGTGCAAGCCTGCAAATAATTTTTGTCTATAAGCAGTTTATTTGTCGCCCACGGACAAGTTTTGACCTGACAAAAAGCCAGTCTGGTGGGACAAATTTTTTTTGTCATTAGAAACTAAAATAAGAGACATTTGCGACATTTTGGTATTAATTTTCAGTGTAGACCCTTTGCCAAAATGTTGGTTGCAAATTCAAATGGCTTAAAAGTAAAGTCAACTGAGTGTAAAATCAATACTGGCTTACCCGTTGAAAATTGACAAATTTACAAATGTTTGTACCCCTAGTTTGCCTTCACTTACTTGATCACACTTGTATTCCATATTTTCCTGTGTATAAAGTTTCCCATGTGGACAGCTTGTCAGAATAAAAACTCACTTGCAATAACATTCAGAGACTTGAAAATTGGCTGAAACGAATTCTTCGACTTTTTTCTGAAGGCAAATTTCCCTTGAAAATTTTTGGGGTGGATTGAATAAAAATATATGCGTAGTTAGATGACATTCCATTGGAAGTGGTCGTGACTACAAAGCATGACTAATTTGAACATTCACGCCTTGACAAAAAAACGTGTCTGTGGCACGGAAACTAATTCAAAATATATTGAACCACAGACGTAAAAAAAACTATAAAGAGCTATAAAACTAATTTTTGATCATATTGACTGGAAATACATTTGGTTTCGTTTTAGAGGTTTTAAAGTTTTTGAAAGCGATTGCATTCAGATAAACGAAACATGAGAATTTGGGCCGTGTATCCAAGTTGCATAATATTTTAGTCGCGTCAAATTACGACTGAGAATTAATTCCACAACATGTGCAGATAACAAACAACGAGTAACAACATATAAGACCTCAGGTTTAAGTAGTTTTTTAGACGAACATAATTCAGACTAAATGGGGCTTCACAATCCTTCAAGACACCATCCCAAAATGCAAAAATTAACACGTAGCCTGAATAGTGGCACTGATGTGTCATATTTACAATTCGATGTGATGTGTGAGACAATGCATTGGGCGTGATAAAATTATTTCTCAGAAATGGATTAAAAACAAAACAGATAATAAAGATTTTTTGCTTAGTAATGTGTGGCAGTACAATAAAATAACTTGTTCCATATTCTGCCACAAATTTCCAATTAAGTTATTTTTCATTTAGCAGAAATGCCAGGTCAGAGTGTCCAACCAGGCTAAGCTTGTACCTGTCAAAACCTCAAATTTACCAGACAATTGTCCGATGACCGACTGTTATTTGCAGGCTTGCAGTTAGACTGCTGTGGCATGTGGTGATACATATCTGTACTGTACCTGTAATGGGCTTTTCCCAATAGTGATTATGATGGTACTATGATCCTTGTGATCATATGGCTTACTGCCCTGGGATAAGTGCTCTTCATTGAATGTCAGCATCTCTGACTGACAAGTTTTTCAGTGATCAAAATGACCAGAAAGGCCATGTAATGAGGCAAAACGAAAAAAGAAAGAAAGAATTTAAAGGAACAAGCCATAAAAGGAAATGAGTGACTGCAATCATGACTGATGTAACTCATTTGAAACTGATTGATTAAAACAAACAAACAATCTTGTCGAGTTGGTGTAAAGAAGTACTGACAGTTATTGAACGTAATAGTCAGCGTCAGGTTTGCCATGAGGGAATCTGGATCTTGACTGAGTAGGATATTTTCCCTCAAGGGAAGGGACATAGGAAAATATGACTGGGATCAAGATTAGCCAAAGAAAGCCTTTGTGATTACGGGAACATTCTGGTCTGAATGGCGGGATCAAAGAACCATTTGGTGAACATTGTTTTGTGGATACAAAATTATGGCCTTTTACATGTGCCCATCACTTTTAACCTGAGGACACCTTACTCCTGAGAAAAAAAAAACAGTTATGCCAAAGATGAAAATCTGCCAAAGTAACTCAAAAGTTTTAATAATATTGACTGGTGTTGAAGTTCAGTCAACAGAAAATTGAACTTTGGTAGGATTGTAGAGTGCAGTTAGTCCAAAATGAGTTAACTAAGGAGAAAGTAATATTTAATAGGCTATATATCTTATCCCGTGTTCTCATGTCAGTGCAATTCCTAGTACTTAGATTGGGCTTGGGCAAATTTATTAGTTCATACTCTGGGGAGATTGTATTAATAAATTTAATGTATATTATATAATAGCAGGATGAAATCTTTAATATTTCATGCTTTGACATTTCTGTTCTAGGAATTGTAATCACTTCACTTCAGAATTTTGTCAGGTAAATTGTTGTTTGTTGTTTTCTTTACCTAACTGTACGTGAACTGTGTAATGCATATACCCATGCTACATGTGCTGCTATATTTATTGACAAATATATTACTAAATAAATATTCACTGGATTATCATGTGAAATCAAAACTCAAATTTTGCTGCCAAAGATGAGGATGCCTGGGGCTAAGCCAAGGCAGCAGTTGTAATCTGTATGATATGTAAGGTCAAACTTTCAAACTTATTTTACCACAATGTAACACTTCTATTGTGTTTCGTTTTATCCCAATGCATCACTTGCATTAATCTTCAAACAAGAAATAAACTGTTAAGTCAAACTACAAAATCAGATTCCTTTGTACATGTATATTTCAAATTCTTGCATAATATTTTCTTCGAGTTTTCCTCAATTGTGGTTCATTCACATAACAGACATCTACCGGTAATCCCCTATTTTGGGGGATGCCATTAAAACAAGGTTAGGTAAATTGTGTGCATTCATTTTCACCATGATATGTGTTGAAAGGCAACAATCTTTACCTGTTAGCTACTCTTACTAAATACCAAATGGAGCTTGCTCTTCCATGTTCTCACTATATTAGGGACTGATGTCCACAGTTTTTATTAAGCTATTCAGAGCAACTCTTTTCAAGTTCAATGTGTTTTTATTATTCATTTTAGTGTATTTGCTTTGCCATCAGAGTTGTTAGATGCTGTTGCATTATTTAGGGAATCTTTCATGTAACTTATCTCGACTAGTTTTCGTTGCACCATTGTGAGACAAGTTTCATAAAAGTTTGTCAAGTAGGGCTGGAAACAATAACCAGTTATTGTTGATGGACAATGGCTGTCTTGATTGAGGATTTCACTGATCAAACTTTTGTCTTGCCGGTCATGTTGAGTGGTCTGCACATTCAATCATATTGAAATAAACCCAAGTTGGCATGCCATTGTTTACTAGCTATCGGCATACACCTTGCTGTATTGCAGAACTTTGATCTGAAATGATATCAACTAGAACTGTTTGTTGACAATCCGTGTATTGAATCTCAAATTGAAAATATTTTTCCTGTACTAATTTTCAAGTTGTCCATTTCCTCCTGGATTCAAACTAGTTCCAAAGCCCAGAATATACAGGTGTACATTAAAGTGAAATTGAAAGAAACTAAAAAAACCCTCTGTCACTTCTCCAGAAGTTTATCTGCCTTTTATGCTGTGGTATTTGCACAGTTTTATGACCCTGTACAGTACATGTGGCTAGCGTGATTCATACACCTGTAGTTGTTATACAAGGTGCAACCATTCTCCTGTTTTCCAGCTATAGAGAAAAACACACTGTCACTTAATTAAATACATTCAAATTTAAAAAGGTATGAAATGCAATACAGAAAAAAAGAGTAATTACATAGCTCCACCCGACAACCTGGCAACCACAAGTTGGCTGAATTGACAGGGAGGGAGAGGGAAAACATGATTTATATGGTATTGATTGGTGAAACAAAACAAAAAAAATATCTGGCTTGAGTAATAGACCTTTCCCACATTCCACTTCAGTGCGTATGAACAATAGCACCAGAGCGAGGTTGGGGTGGGCATTTTCATACATTTACTGTATTTTTGTCCTCCCTGACCTTGACTTGACGCTATTGTTTGTTGGAATACGGGAAAGGTCTATTAACCTTGCTTATTTGCCTAATTAACCTCACCTGTTTATACAAGTGTACTAAAACAAAATCAGAAACAAATCAAATTATTTTTGTAGCTTTTATTGTTGTGGATTTTTATCCAAAGAGTGGTAGTCCAAAGAACACTCTCACTCTAACATTGAACTTCCAATATTTAACACTCTCACTCTTCACTCTTGAATATTTCTCATAATGATAGCTGATTAATTGCCAATATAATTGACCTTTCTCATAAATGGTTGCCAATTGAAAATTCTTTTGTCTGCATGTAGATTAGCCTCACTTAACTCATTTGAGAGTAAAATTTCTTTTGAATTATCAATTCAAAAATGGGGTTAGTCAGGCTAATTTTGATACTTACAAACAAATTTTTAAATAGCAGTCATGTATGAAAAGGGTCTATAGATAGGGGTGGTGGTAGATTTACCCTTGGCTAATAGTACTTGTTTATTTAATACATTGAGTGATGGTTACATAATTTCAATTGGGTATTTTAGGCTCTGTGTAACAAATCAATACCTGCTTGGGTGAATAGATTAGCATCTGTTGGTTCATATTTGCCATTCCTGCTGAAGTGTATTCCTAGAGAATGGATAAGTCCAGAGCCCTGTTCCCCAACTCGAAGCCCAAGCTACGTATCACATCCATTTAAAGGTACCGGTAATTAAGATATTACATGATATGTTAGCATACATGTGGAGTGGAACAGATTACATGTAAGTGACTGATCCACTGCTTGTAGCTTTATATCTGATGCTTTGC
>Ga0126338_10000897_pt1:2500-7500 | contig 17840 bp, 11 predicted proteins | sample OrbCmetagenome_2_FD_92529 | JGI IMG/M metagenome (GOLD analysis project Ga0126338, IMG submission 92529) | Coral microbial communities from Petempiche,Puerto Morelos, Mexico - Orbicella C C metagenome | ecosystem: Host-associated > Invertebrates > Cnidaria > Coral | place... | reverse complement strand
GAAAGATAGTCCTTTAAGCTCTACTTACAGTTCTTTTTTTAATTAGCATACATAATTGTGTAATTTTCTTATAGACTGCACTGGGTCAGATGAAGATGATCAACCAAGGACTAAGACTAAACACAGATGACAAGTACTCCATTCTTCATAGCCGTATGAGCATCTTCTGCAGCAGTACCAGAATTAGCTTTGGTATCTTACGGCAGCAATTATGTCTGGAAGAAGGGACTCTGTCTAAGGTTCCTAAAGCAGAAAAAGATACCAAGTTGTCTCCATCAATTAAGAAATTAGTCATATTTATTACAAATTAAAAAGTCAATTTGGGGGGGTGGGGGATTTTGGAACTTCAGATTTATTGTGTGGTCATTCATTTTGACTGGGTTTGGGGTTTTTCCTTGAACTTTCTGGGTTTTTTCTTGTTGGTATCCTTTGCAATGTGTGCTATAAACAGCAATTTTTACATCTGACAGTTGGTTATGCTCAGATGGTAGATCATGTACTTTAGCAAGATCAAGTATTATTCATACTTAGGGATGGACCATTTGACTTTTAAAGGGGTGTGTGGGTGATTTGATATCTAGGTATGATTTTTTTATCCTTTTAGCGCATTAGGGAGTTTTTTTCTCAGGATGTGTGTATCCATGATATTTTTTCGTCATGTAACATGCTTTTTTTCTGGCTCTCTGATCATGAACATGCAGTGGTTGACAGCACATGAATTTTTTTGGGTACAAGAATCCTTGCAGGATATTTTTTTTTGTAAATCACCCAACCTCTCCCTCAAAGTCAAATGGTCCATCCCTTAGCTGTTTCTTGATGCAATTCAAAAGGTGGGCTTCTGGTTGGTGAATTAGTGATTATGATTCTTTTATTTCTCATATTGAGTTTTGATCCAGGCCATTTTAGGCTGTTTTGCCAGTTTTTTTTCCAAAGTTCTCCCTCCCAGTATTTGCAAATATTATTATTTATTGAATGCTTATTCACTAATAATTCCATGGAAATGGAAGGCACTTAATTGCCAATGAACAGCCTGTTTACTGGCTATTTGAATGAATCGTCTGAGTTTTGAAAGAACCAATTGCATGGCCTGTAGGGTTGTTCAGGCTAATTTGCCTGTCTGTCTGTAAAAGTATTTTAAGAGGATTGAATGTTAGAACCGTAAATATTTCTCTGATAAAGATAAAAGGAACTCAATAGTTAGCTGGTTAATTAGAGATGTATCTGTGTACTTTGAAGCCATGCAAGGTATTCTTCTCCCATCGATGTTGAAAACAGTTTGTCACTAATTTTCTAGACTAGTCTTGGAAGTGATAATTAACATTCAAAAAGACACATCACATTGGGGAGAAAGTTGGTAACACAAGAGGCAGTGGGGTATTTTTAACAAACTTCAAGGCGTTAAAAAAGTTATGAAACAGTGTTGAGTGTTTAAAATATCTTCTCAGTTGAAACTTAAACAAAAGAGAATAACTGAGAACTATAGTGAGTTCTTATTAGTAATAATTGTTCTCTGCTAATGCGGTCATCATCCTCCTGTGCCATCACACGTGCGCTATGATTTTTTTGTTTAATCTCAATGAATTGTTATTATGTTTGGGATGTATGCTAGTGTGCAATACCACACAGCAATGCGTGGTTCCAGAAAATATCCATACCCACCCCAAGGAGGGTTATTGGAAATTCCATCAGAAAGTATGAACCAATCCTGGAATTTAAATAGGGATGTGGGGTTCAAACCAAAAAACCCTCCATGGAAGGGGTATGGAACAACATAATTTCAATTTCTGCCTTCAGCACCTATTTAGTTAATTTGGTGGCATTTTAAAAGGCATAAAGTGTTAAATATTTTGGAACATTTTGAGTTGATTTAGCATTTCTCCTTTTTAACTAATTGCCTGGGGCAAGCCTAGTTCTTAATAATTCTCTGAGGGTTTCATTGTTGTTGTTTGGTTTTTGGTGCATGGGCCCATGCTTGCAGACAGTAAGTGTTAACCTGTTTAATTGATTGATGCCTTTTACAGTTTGTTACTATGCAAATGGGATGTGCAGCCAAATATACTTCAGACTCGGTCTAATGACCTGCAAATCAAGCAAATTTTTCACGAAGTAAAGAAAATGTTTGCTTGGCTGAAATTAAGTGAAGTCAAAAAATTGCCTTAAGCTTTAGATCACAAGAATGTGAGGCGATTATGAAAATGTATACTTACCAGAGTTTTTTGTGGTCGCTTAAACAACAGATAATCAAAAGAAAGCCAATGTTTTATTGACAAGTTGAGGTGTAGAGATATTTGCCCATTATCTATTTCATCGAGATTCCCAAATATTTGGATGATTCAGGTGACTGAAAGCAGCTGAGAGTCACGTTTTTTGAGCAAAATAATAATAATAAATAATTATATTATTATTAGCGAATCCAGCTAAGTTGGCTCTTCTATGCTCATATATGCTAGAATAAATTCGAACTTACAGTAAAAAAATTAAAATTATACAGTCATGCTAAAAAATCTAAAGAGTTAAACATTAAATTAAAAGTCTTTCTTCTGCTTTTTCTTTAAAATATGTTTTGTCATGGCGATTGTACTCGTGTATATTATTCCAAGATCTAAGTGAGGCAGGCAAGGAATTAAAGGACTTTGAGGTGCAGAATTTGAAAGTTCAAGGTGTTGAGTCCAATTTGGTTGCTGGAGCGGGGAGTTCGTGCGGGTACATGCTGCTGTAATCTCAGGTGTTGAGGCCAGTGACTGCAGTACATGTAGATTGAGTTGAACGCTGATTTTACCATATGAAAGTTTCGTCTCTCAGCAATTGGAAATCAACTCAGTTTTAAGATGTTACACGTACACCTCTACAAATTTGCTTTTGTTTTCTGAATACTTTTCTTCTTTTGGTTTTGACCAAATTGCAACCCTTATCTTAGATTTAATTAATACATTACATAATCGTGAGTGTACTACAGCTGGTTGGCATTCCGATTTCCTCTGACCTCTGCGGCTGAACAACTTTTCTAAAGTTCTTGCTGATGGTAAAATCTGTCTTAGTGATTACAGCAAAATAAAAACTCGGACGCACTCTGGGATAAACTATGACTTGTCGGTACTTTTATTACAAACTGAATATGGAGAACTTGAAAAGAGCTTTCAAGACTGTGTATCTGGACATGCAGGAAGCTGTCTTGGTTTTCACAGAGTTATGGAAACAAGATGTTTCTTGTAAATACTTGAGGGGAATGTTAGAATGTTAGCACCCAATCGAGTTCGCCCACCAAGTTCGTCCTTAAACACTTGTTGATAAATGTCTGCAATTTCTTGATCAGTAGTTTTGTCGATCTCCAGGTTTCCGAACCATACGGAAGGGCAGACTTCACCTTCGTATTGAAAATCCTGAGCTTTGTTTGCAATCTAATACGTTTTTCCTTCCACCATCGAGAATGTCGATTGCGCTTTTCTTATCCTGGTTGTTATGTCCTTGTCAGTTCCGCCAGTTTCATTGATGATTCTTCCCAAAAACGTGAACTGGAACGCTCTTTCAACAGCTTCCCCATGAAGTTCCAATGATTCTTGTTGTTTCACGCCAATCCGCATCTCCTTTGTTTTCTGGATGTTGATTTTGAGCCCTACCCGACCAGCAGTCTCTTGTCATCTTTCTCCTTTCACTTTCATATCAGCCAGTCGGTGTGTTAGTAAGCAAGAGTTGGGTCAGAAACCACTGGAGTCCCAAACGTTTACTCTCGTATGCGTTCTTTGACACCCAGTCAAGTACCACAAGGAACAACAACGGCGAAAGAAGGCATCCCTGTCTCACACCGGTCTTGACCTTGATGGGTGGGCTCGGTCATAGTTCTTCTATGAAGCACTTGGGAATTAAATCCCTGATACTGAACCTTAAGCATATTGATGATTTTATTAGGCATACCGTAATGACGAAGAATCCTCCACAAAGCCTCCCTATCCAGAGAATCAAAGGCTTTCTCAAAATCCACGAATAACAAGTACAGGGGGGATTACCACTCGATTGTTTGTTCTACAACAATCCTCAGTGTGGCAATTTGATCGATGCAAGAACGATCCTTTCTAAATCCCGCCTGCTTGTCTCTCAGGGCTTCGTCAACAGCTACCTTCATTCCGTTCAGTTTGACCAGGATTAAGACTTTGCTGGGTATCGAGAGCACCATTATTCCCCTCCAGTTACCACACAAACTAAGGTCGCCTTTTTTTGCCAGCCTTACTAGAAGACCTCTCTTCCGGTTGTCTGGAATCTCTTCTTTCTCCCATACGAAATTTAAAATTCTATGCAGTGCTTCCACAGTTCAAAGACCTCCCTCCTTCAGTGCTTCAGGAGGGATGTTATCCACCCCTGGAGCTTTGGCATTCTTCAGTTGAGTGAGGGTTGTTCTAATTTTTCCTCTGGAAATAGGTCCTGTGTGCCACCTCGGTTTCCCAAAATTGATTCCACCTAGCTTTGCTGGCTCCCAAGATTTCCAATCTATAACGCCTCACTTCTGCGGCCAGTTGCGCCAACTTTCCAGACTCGTATAGGGTTCGCACATTCCATTGCCCTATCCAGGTTTTGAGTTTCGGAGAGAACAACTTCATCCGCGGGATTCGCTTCATTCTCGTTCTCACCTTATGGTCATGCTTCGGTTTTAAAGATCCCTGCTCGATCTCTACTTGTAAAAGAGACCCGGCAAAGTTTTCCATAGTTTCGATTTCAGTGACCCGATAAATCCACCACGTAGGGGGTTAGCCTTCGCAGCTTCACCAGAGCTCCCTAATACCCCTATACCCTGATGCCCTAATACCCTGATACCATAATACCATAATACCCTAATACCCTAATGCCCTAATACCCTAATACCCTAATGCCCTAATGCCCTAATACCATAATACCTTAATACCTTAATACCCGAATGCTCTAATATCCTAATGCCCTAATACCGTAATACCCTTGTACCCTAGTAGTCCTAGTACCCTAACAGGAAAAGTATTGCAGTCGAGCAACTT
>Ga0126338_10000896_pt1 | contig 17840 bp, 10 predicted proteins | sample OrbCmetagenome_2_FD_92529 | JGI IMG/M metagenome (GOLD analysis project Ga0126338, IMG submission 92529) | Coral microbial communities from Petempiche,Puerto Morelos, Mexico - Orbicella C C metagenome | ecosystem: Host-associated > Invertebrates > Cnidaria > Coral | place: Petempiche,Puerto... | reverse complement strand
CACAGCCATTGTTTTGCTCATTAAACCTTCTGTTTGGTGACGTTCTCGTTGCCGTTGCCGTCCTGTTTTGCGTAAGGTCCCTATTATGCTTCCTAAGACGGAGATTCTAACAGTTTAACATTACCTGATGGATCTCTCAAGGCACAGAATTGCCTAATGTGTGAGATGTCTGCCGCAAGATTAGCTAGAACCGCCCTCCTTTGTTGCTCCGAGTAGGACAGCTGCGGATCGCTCCAGGGCTCGCCACATGTTACGTACACCAAATCATTTCTCTGGAGATCTGACAGACTGCTGACTTCTTTACCATCTGCAGTGTACAGCCTTCTTGCCGCAAATGGCAAACCAACAGCTTCGGTACACCTATCCAGGAACTGTGTTCAGAGCAAGAAACATTGTAAATTTATTAGAATAAAAGCTCAAATCTTGTCTTAATGCTAGATTCTCCTGTGTAACATATAAGTAAGCAGGTTTCATGAGAAAAGAGAGCTCAGGAATTGATGTTCGGTCTCAAAGACATACCAGATCCAATTCAAGTCTTTTGTGATCAAGGGGATGACAAGAGCCAGCCAGGTCCTCGCCAGAATGCTCATGTTTGTCAACAGTGGATCGCCTGAAAGGAAGCAGTCACACAGTGAATAAAGGGGAACAACTATGTTGGTGCTATTGTCTGTAATACAAAACGATAACCTCGGCCAGGGCTTCAGCACTGAGCAAAGTGTTCGGGTGCTTTCCGTTCACTAATATTGCATGGAGGAAAGAGGTAGGTTTTCCAACAACTTATGACAGTGATTGTAGTTATTGATCGAAGTGTGACAAGCCATTAACTATGCCAGTTCCAAGTGTTGGATTACTATCATTGACATTCAACAGGATCAATTTTCCAACAGAAGTGGAATTCTTGTGACAAGATGGTTCACCTCTTGTGCTTTTTGAAAGAGCTGTTTGAACTTGTTCCACTGACATCATGAAGCATCTAAAGGGGAAAGCAGATATGGCCATGTGAAAAAAATAATTTAGTTGAAAGTTTCAATAACGTTTGATACGTCAATCCCATTGCTGCCACACTTGATGAAATTGTTGCAGACTCACTCGTGTTCACTTAGGTTGGACCCCTACTTAATTTGCCATGATTTCATGTCATAACAACATGAAGTTTAGGGATGGGCCATTATTTTTTTGAGGGAAGTGGCGGGTAATTTTCTGGGGCATGAAATTTGTCTCACCTTTAGATTGTGCATGATCTTTTTGGTGGGTAATAGTTTGTGCATGAATTTTTTTAACATCAAAAAACGGGACCTGGATAGTAGACAGCACTTGCTTGATTTTTTCCCCCTGACTCTCCTTGCACAATTTGTTTTCAGCAATTTTTTTTTCTATACAGGAATTTTTTGGTAATTGCTCAACCCCCCACCCCTCCCCCCTCAAAAATAATAGTCCGTTTCTTGTTACAAGTTTAAGACTACAACCTATGACTATCTTACAGTTGTTAAAATTATTGAAGCAACTCACATTAGTCAAGTCAGGACCAACAACTGTGACAGCTCTACCGTGATCTGATTCACCATTTTTTAACACTCGTAATCTGGCAGGGGTACCTAAAAATTTAAAATCCAACCAAACATGTCTTGATTAGCACAGACACTAAATAATAAACACATAGACTCTCACTAGAAATGAAATATTACTACAAAAACAAGTAGAAATTAATTGACATCCTCCTTCAAATCTGGAAAGTGTCCAATGTTCATGGCCGTGTACAAGATTTACAGGCATAGTCAAGGAAAAATATTTTATTCTTGATTTACCTCAAGATAAAAACTGAATGTATAATTAACATGACACAATTTAAATAAACACCGTAGCAATTTATTATCCTGAAGCTATAATCTGTCTCTAGACGTTCAATACAGTTTTGAGCACTTCAAACTCCATACTTAATGTTCTAACATTTAGATGATGAAGAAATACAAAGCTCTAAAGATTCCATATTCTGCAAGATAAGTGACAAGTTGCCACTGACAACGATGCTCATCACAAACACAACAGTGAAGCACATAAACTTTCTTATAACTGTGACAAATGTTTTGAAATCACAAAAGTGTACTAGTGGTAAACATTCTGTCAGTAATAGAAGGAGACAATGCAAGAAAAAAAAATAAAGACAGTTTAAAAATAGATATCTCTCGCAGTTTGTGATCTCTAATTTTGTTTGGTACTTACGCATATCAGATGTGTTTATGGCACTGGTTAAATGAAGCATTCATACCATAGCAGTGTAAAATCTTTACATAAAAGTCGAAAACCTTTTGCCTGAAACACCCTGGCTTGCATAGTAGCCACTAACAAGGCAACTAAACCAGCCTGATAATGGCTGATTTAAAAGTCTTACATCCTATCAGTAGTTCAAAAATACACAGTTTCAGTTCAAAATGCTTGTAATATTTATGCATTCATGTATCGAGTTATATGCAAAAATCACAATTTGATAAATAATTAATATCCGCCTTGAAGTGTCAATGTTAACTGAGCCACCTGCTAAATGCAGACTTGTAAATTAACTGAAATCATAATTTTTGCTTCCATTATTAATGCTCCATGCTTGTGGAAATATTTTAGTCCATTTATAACAATCAAAAATGATGAAGGCCTCTACAGATCTCCAATATGCAAGTGCATATGTTAACTTTGTAACCAACACAAAGGTTGGTCTAGGTTCATTAGGGGCAAAAATAAAAAATTGCTTCAGTCAGTAATTGGTGCATCTGAAATATAGTTTACAAGTCTTCAAAATGAAAATTTTGTTTGAAAGCCAGCAGTGGCAACAATGTGCAAACTAGTCAAAAAAGCCAGGGCAATGTTTTTCAAATGATTTGAAGGCCTCATGCAAAAATTCAGCTAATTTGGAACAAAACAAATTTCAAAATCATCAATTGGTATTTTTGATGTTTAACTCACTAATGAAGATGTTCAAAAGCTGGCTGGTTAACCTTGAGAAAATTATAATAACAAAATTAATGCCATAAGTCTGAAAATTCAGCATACAAATTCAACATGTCTGTTTTTTTAAAAAGTTGACAACTTAATCAGCAGACAAGCCCCTATTCAGTCTCAGATATTCTTCTGATGTTTACATTTGGCTGTGAATAACATATTGTCAAACTTTTCTACTGTATAGGTATTTTTTCACCAAACATTCTACTATCCTCTTGACTGTATCACTATGGCAACTTTTTTTCATTTTTATTTGATTTCATTGATCTAAGTTATGAAAGTTTCTGTTCTTTGAACAATGCAGCTTACATGAACACCAATTCACAACTGATGATGAGTTGTTATCTTCATTATCACCTACAGATTAATCTCTCGTTGTGGAACAGAGCTATCATTAAACAGAGTATCTTTTACTAATGGCTAGTTTGTTGTTACCTGTTGTCACAGCCTTCTTCTGTGAAGCTCTCTTCACTGGGGGTGCATAGGGCAGCAAAAATCCTTCCATAGGCCATGTAAAGTCCTGGCACACACAACAACATGTACTTAAATCAAGCAGCACCAGCTAAGGCTCAGCACAAAACATCCTAACTTACAAATGTTAATCAACTGAACCTTGACTTTCTTGTAAATACATAATCTGAGGTTATATTTGACAGAAACATGAATTTACTGGACCTTCTGTTGGCTGTTACTGTATAATTTAAGATGATGAAATGGGATGAAAAGCGCTGCGTTTTTTATTCAGTGAGTTTAGATCATGTTGAGTTAATTATCTGTTTCCCTACCATGTTCCATGTTCCATCTTCATTCACTGGCCAGGACAAAGCTCTCTTGTTCCACTCTGGATTACGAATGGTTGAGTTTTTCCATTGGCCAATATTCTTCAAGTCTTCCTGTTTAACAGCCCATCTACAACAGAACCACAAAAAATATTAATAACAAACAAAACTAATCAGGATTAATGTAACAAATAATGTGTTTGCTCATAACAAGTTTCCACTTGAGATTGGCCCAGTAAAGAGCCTGAGCTCTGAACCTGGACTTGAAAGAGCGGCAGAAATCAAGCCTGCCATATCATTCAAAACTAACCTCTGAGCGCCTTCTCCATGCTTTTTTGGCAAAAGTACAAGTGAGTAGTTTTGACCAAGGAACTCATCTTTAAGTTTTGCAAGACCAGTCTCAGTATTTTCCTCTGTTTGGTCTGACAGAGATGGAGTGGGCTGTTGACTAACACCCTCTGTAATGGACATCTGACCATCAAGTTCTAATTCATCCATAAAATTAAGATTTTCCAAGCCATGTGACACCTGTTCCTCTGGAGAGTTGGACTGTGAAGGCGTTTCATTTGCAGTGATATCTTCAATGTCATGATCTCCAACATAAGTGAGTACCAGACTTGGTTTTGACAGTGAGTAGATCTGTCCTGTTGGGCTGAATCCCCATTGCTGGTTTGCATCACTAGGATTCCTGTAGGTACCAAACAAGGTGTTTAATGGTAAATAAGAATTTCTGACATCTGTTCCATGTTAAAAACAGGGCAAAGAGTGGCAAGTACAGAATTTGGATGAGAATTTCCGGGATTCATTTTGTGGGAGGCGCAGTGGCCTCATGGTTAGTGCGCTTGTCTCCGGATCGAGCGGTCCAGGTTCGAGCCCTGGCCGGGGACATTGTGTTGTGTTCTTGGGCAAGACACTTTACTCCCACAGTGCCTCTCTCTACCCAGTGTATAAATGGGTACCGGCGAACTTAATGCTGGGGGTAACCCTGTGATGGACTAGCATCCCATCCAGGGGGGAGTAGAAATACTCCTTGTCACTTCATGCTACAGAAACCGGGATAAGCTCCAGCCTGATGGGCCACTTGGCTTGCATGCAGACTTTACCTGTACCTCAGTTCTCATTTATGAGAAATTGTTAAAGGAACTATGACACAAAATTGTGCATAATTTGTCTGATATAAATTACTTTCAAATTGAAGCAAACCGCCAAATCATATTTTTCTGAGGTGGAAAGACTCCAAAGAAGCAGTAAGACAAATTAAAATAAACAGACAGACTTAAATAGACAGACTTGAAGACAGACTTAAGAAAAAATTTGTCAAAATATTCTAGACAAGCCATCCATGAGCTAGCTCATTTAAGACGTCAAGTAAATTATCTAACGTAAAATTTGAGGCTTGCAATCAGGCTTGAAGGCACAGGATAAGCAACAAAATAAGACCATGTACCTTTTAGCTATTACCACAGGGTACCCCTCCACTGGTGCATCTGCATACTTTACTGTGACAGCATGTTCAGATCTGGACAGCACTAGCTGTGGCATAGCTTTGCTATGAATTAGGCCACTCTGAATAAAAGCATACATATTGCAAACATCACTTTTGCATCTCAAAATCTATATAATATTACACCACGGCAAAAATTTAAACTTTAAACTGAAATATAATCATTTTCAATTTCAGTGCAGGTTCTTCAAAAAGTTCAAATGGATCAGTGTTCATGGGTCAAGAAAGCAGTAATCATAATGAAAAAAGTCTAGGCATATACATGTACCTGCCATCTTTTCCACCTAAACCAACCCCTTGCTAACACCAGCTCATGTCTTACCACAGTGGGGTATTGGAGGTTCCCTCTTTATAAAGAAAATTTATTACTTTTAAATATATTTGTTTCTGATGAAGCAGCCATCAATTGTTCAGGTAAGGGTGTTACAAGATGAGTAATATTCTATACCTGTGTTATGACCCACTCTTGAGCATCTGGAGGCCACAACTTCTTCCTCTTCTTCTTTTCGGCAACAGCAAGTTCTGGATAGAGCACCAAGTTCTTGTTCTCTTTGTACTGCAAGAAGCAGCCCTTCTCATCCACACGCATAACCTGATGTCAATACAAAAGAAGACAGCAACATAATACACTACAATGTACAATGCAAGTCCTTGAAAATAAAGCAGAAATAAATCATTGTCAGCCTTAACCACAGCCAGCAAAAATAATAAGTATTGTCACCAGTTTAAGACAGACATGTTTTCAAAAAGTGGCATTGCTGGTTGAAGCCAAAAACCACTTGTGTGGTGAGGTGTCTTTAACTTAAACAAAACAAAGATCCTTGGTGAAACTCCTTTCTTAGAAGAACTTCAAAGGCCTGCCAAAGATCCTCAAAGACAGTCTGCGATCTTTCAAGGAATCCGATATGTTGAGGATCTGAGAAAGGTCTTGGAAGTTTGATTTTTACAGGGATCCTTCAAGACCCTCAAGGAATTTGATGAGGGTTTACCAAGATCTTAAAAAAAGTTGTTTGCATGATCTGCAAGATTACGTGTACGATCCTACAAGATTCTGAAAGTGTTACAGATGAAGATCCTAAAGGAATGACAATGAGTTCCTAAAAGATCTGCAAGAATTTTGAAACCATTTTTGTCAGGGAGTGATCTAGCCTTGAGGTATCACTAAACTCTCGGATTGAGCAAAAAACATTGATTTATTTTCATTTAGAGCCCACCTGAAGATTTTGTGCTTGAGAAAGTTCACGGCCTGGATTGAACAAAGTGACCTGATGACGTTTGCTGCCTGAGGGAAAGCCATTCACTGCTCTCCAAAGGGAAGCTTTCTCCTTGCCACTTCCTTCGTCAGCAAAACTTTCTCTTTGAACCATCTCCTTCTCGCCCCATAATGACATGCATGTAGCTTTGTCTAAACACAGTTCAAGAACAACAACTGCAAAACAATGATGGACAGGTTCATGGATTAATGCAAATAAGACCCATCTCAGTACTACAGAATTACACAACATTAGTAAAGTTATACCAAATAATAAAACTCAAATTTGTTCAGTTGTCAGACACCATTTAAGTAGTCTTTTAGAGATGCCAACCAAACCCATATTCAAGCCCGGGAGATCCCCTAAATTACCTTTTCCCAGCACTCAAAAACATTGTCAGACAGTATACTTAGAATTCACTAATTCAACCCCCAAAATGTGCCAAATATCCAAAAGATTCCCCCTGAAATGCCTAAAACCAGCGAAATTGAGGGTAAAAAGTATACCTTAGCCATTTTCCTTAGTATCTGGAAGATTCAGTGACCCATAGATTTGGTATGTAATTGGAAGAATCTGGGAGAGTTGGCATAGATGGCTGTTGGCAAGACTTAGGTGACCGCAATTTTACAAAATCATACTGATACTAAATAGCACAAGTACTGTAACAGGAAACTAAATATTTCTTCTTATCAGAGTCAAATTATTACCATGAGGTGGTTTAAAGTCCTCTCCATAGGACAGCCATATGTCTTGATCATACACCAAGTCATGCACATCTGTTATCTCCTCCCCATCTCTTGTAAAGACTCTCTTGGCAATCCTTCTTCCTGCAGGCCCGCCTCCACTGTCTGTCACCTTCTGACAGCCGGTGCAGGCATCAAGAAAGCGATGCATTAACTGTGACTTGTTGCCCTGGATTCCTTTCTCAGCTTCATGTAAATTGAAGTAAACTATGACTTTGTCATCTGAGGAGCCATTTTCATAAACCTGTATCATGATAACAAGGAATTGAGGATTTCAGACATAGTCTCAGGAAATTTACTTTAAAAAAACTGTAACTTGTATGACTCACAACTGCATAGCGCCTGTTTATGGGTAGGCATTGGTCGAGGCATTCACTCGGCAGAACTGTGCGGTTACCATAATAATATAATTTATTGTTAACCACATTAAAGGAAACACTTTCTCAAGGTAACTGTTGGAATCAATGATCAGGAGGTGCTACCAATTCAACTTGAATGTGGCTATAAAATATAGTTTCGACAAAGTTGACCCTACAAAAATAATGCTGGTCTGCAGTTGATCTTTGTCCCACCCCTTCCAGAATATGTGGTTAGTACGTCAGTTGGATAAGGGTTGCCATCAGATGGATAAACCTTCATGCACACCATGCCTGAATGTTGCCAAGCTCTACCAACCCTTAAGGCGAGCACCTGTCCTTCAGCATATCTATTGGTGAGCCGTGATGGGTTTACATTGCAAAGCCAGTGCATACTACGGTACTGCAGCTGTATGTTCATTACTGTAACATAACATTACCTTTAGCTTGAGTCCCTGCTTTGCCAGCAGTCTGCTCTCTGGGGAAATATGTGCCATGTGCTGATATCTGTAATTCTCTAAACCTGCTGACTCCTCGTCATTTGTGCCAGTCTCCACCATGCTCAGATGGGACTTCAGAGTTGGTATCACACTTGACAGGTCACTGATGTGTTGGTCAACCTTGAATTCAAACCACAAATAGGATAGTAATAAGAATACTTATTAAGCTAATTTTACTGAGTGACTTGATGTCATGTTGTCCCTGCCACTGTTTTCACTTTTGCAAAGTTGACATTAAAAAACAGAGCAGACTCACCTCTTTTATTTCATTTTCAATTTCTTCTTCACTCATTGCCATTATCTCTTTGGAGACAACTTCTTCACCTTTAAGACTTTGTTCAAGCTGTAAGGGAAAAATGCAAATTGAAATGGTCACATTACCCTTAAAAGTAAAACACTGCTTGGAAACTTTTATTTGAAGCCTTTTATAAATGAGCAAAAATTATGCATGTCTCAGTCACAGGAAGTGTATATTCAAGGAACACCAAGTTGTTGAAACTCTAATGACAGCTGAGGTCTGTATAATGAGGTGTTTATAAGTATTACACAGGTTGATTTCCCCATTGACAAAGAATTTGTTAACTATAGACATAAAATATTGTTAGTAAAACAAGGTGTTGGTGAAGCAGGGTGTGACTGTACCTGTTGCTTGTAAGTTTTACTTTGCTTCAGTCTGTCCTTAGTACTCAATAACAGAGTAGTAATGAAGTGATAAGCTCCTTTAGGACTGAACCTCTCTCCTCCTCTCGTCACCCAAACAGGTCCTAAAATGACGCTGGTTGATGGCTGGAGAATTCTGTCCAATACTGGAACTACAGGAAAAAGGCAGTTAATAAGATAGTACTGGGTATGAGACATTAAATCCATCTATGAGATACTCAGTGTGCAAACTGAGCACAATAACCAGTAGACAGCAGATCTTCAGATGTCAGGCTGCAAGTAATACAACCAACCTTCTGAGAAGCTCTTGATTTCCTTTCCTTGCCAATCAAACAATAATCTGGCCCCAGACTCAAGATTCAACTTCTTAGTGCAATCATCCAGGAACTAGCAAAGAAAAGTATGATTTATTAAGTACCACAAATTACTCTTTCTCCCCTTCACCCTTATTACTCAGACTAGGAATAAGTAACACAGTGGCCTTGTGATTAGTGCACTCGTCTCCAGTCCGGATTCAAACCCTGGCCAGGGACATTGTGTTGTGTTCTTGGGCAAGACACTTTACTCTCACAGTGCCACTCTCTACCCTGACGAATAAATGGGTACGGGCGAAGTTAATGCTGGGGGTAAACCTGTGATGGACAAGCATCCCATCCAGGGGGGAGTAGAAATACTCCTAGTTGCTTCATGCTACAGAAACCGGGATAAGCTCCAGCCTGATGGGTCACTTGGCTCATAGGCAGACTTAACCTTTTATCTTTACCTACTCAGGTAGCAAGTCTGAACTGTGGGCAGTGTGATATGTGTAGCATAATGTAAACCTCTTTTCTGAAATCCACATGGAAGATGTGGTCACCTAATGATTAGTGCTCTGGACTCTGGATCAGCATCCTCAGTTCAAGACCTGGCAGAGGTCATTGTGTTGGAAACGTACTTCTCTCGTTGACAGTACCTCTCTCCACCCAGGTGGAAAATGGGTATCACTTTGGCAAATTAAATGTTGGGGAGAAGTCACTTGTGATCCACCAGGATCAGGCTTTTAACCAGATGGGTGTCCAGTTGTCCTGCGGATGGCCACTTTCTAAAGAAAATTGTTTTATTTTTCATATGTTGCCTTATAAATTGCCCATTTTGGACAGCCACTTTTCAAATCTGGCTAAAGCCTGACCAGGATCCCATCCAAAAGGGGAAGAAATGAAGGGAAGAAATGCTCTACTGCAAGCTCCAGTATACAGTTTTTACTTTCTGTGATCTTAGCATTGAGCAGAACTACAATCTAACAGTTTACTGGCACAGAAATCACCAAACATTTTTCTATACCTCATCAAATCTCCCAGCCACTATCTCCACTCCTTCAGAGCTCTCACCATTCCTGAACACCAGTATTCTTCTCTTCTGACTGTCAACTAATGACTGCATCCTCTTGGAGAGTGATGGCTTTGTGCGACCTCTGGAGCGGTCCTCAGGAAGAACAATACCACTGAGAGTCCAAGAGGCAGATCTGCGCAGCTCTTCTCTATCTGTTATTAACAGGAAAATGCAAGACGCAACATCACTGATTATGTAATAATATAACCAGGATTTGAAAAATGAATATCCTGAAGTTGTGCTTAACGCTCTGAAAGGTGTGCATTAATATCTCTCACACTGCACTCAGAACTAAGCTAACAGTTGACTAAGCTGACAGTTTGTCTATGTTTATCTTTAACATCTAATACTAGTAATAATTATCACTAAATCTGCCCCAGTTTTTCAGGAGTTTGAAAAACTAAATAAAGTTACCATTATATTTGGCTCTAATATAAGGTCCTTTTTGTTGCAACATCCCCTTTGGGATATTACCTTCAGTACCTTCCATGGGGATATTGGCCTACGTAAGATAAACAAAGCTTTGTGTTTCTTAACCACTAATCTACCCTAGGCTTATAATCAGTACCTCGTATAGCTGCAAAAGGATCTCTGAAAGCCTCCCCACAAGACACATAAACATCAACTTCCCTCGGAAGCTGTCTGGGGTGTATAACTTGAGTGCCATCAGACAGAAAGAGCTTCCTTGCAGCAGACACAAGTCCCAGTTTGTCAGTACATGCATCAAGAAGCTGTTCAGGGAAAACACCCTGCTGTTAGAATCATTAGAATTTTTGCCTACCTTTTGGCTGCAAGTAAATATAATAGAATGATTGCTGCTATGAGAATGGTCAGTGGTAATCATTTACAGCCAAGTAAACCATAATTTATTACGTTCAATCTGCTGTATATGTTTGTTATTTAGTAGCGAGTGATGTACAGTATGACAAGGTTATTACGAGGCGAGAGCCTAAACGAACTGCAGTTTTCATTTCATTGTATACAACTAAATGCACATGTTGTAGTTCAAAAAAACTTCAGGTCAACATGACATCAAACTCTGGGGAGTGATTGTTTTTTCCCCTGAATAAGCTACAACACAAACAACATACAGCTGATATTACGACATGGGTAAAAACAAATCAATTTCTATTTGCATGACTGTATATTAAAATTTCAACATTTCACATTTTTACATCACTAAGAAATTACTCCAGTGTGATTATGGATTTACGCTACTCATGATATTTGGAAATTCTTTGAAATTTTCAAATATCACTTGTAGTGTAAATCCTTCTTACACTTGCATTCATACAATTACCTATACTAATTTTCAGTCTAGGTTAATAATAAATTTGACATTAATGCATCATATTTTAAGATAGAGCACCTGCTGAAGATCTGGGACTGTGATTCTTGCATAGTTATCTCGGTTTCCATTCTGAAAAGCCCTGACACAGATAAATGAAGGCTTTTTCTTGTACAGTGGTTTGGTTTTCTTTCCACTTGCAGTACTAGAAACTAAGGAATAGCAAAAGAATCATAAATGATACTTAATGCTATAAGAAATAAACCTTGTACGCAGTTGTCAGCTAAGACTGTATACCAGATTGAGCAAATAATAAATCAGATGCAAGTTACATGTACCTGAGGTATTTCTGGAAAATGATGAAGTTCCAGAACTGAGTGAGCCTGATCTGAATTAAGACAAAAGTAGAAGGAACTTTCAGTACTGTTGTCATATCATTCTTATTTCACTGTATTTAGGAAAAGCTTCACTTCAAGACATGCTACTCTCCTCTAATGAACAGATTGATAGCGGAAGTGGCTAATGGACTAATGGATATATGAAGAAAGGAAAGAAGGAGTGAAGGAATGAACAAATTCACGAACGAATGGACCAGTAACAAATGAAAGAATGTTTAAAGGTGCAAAAGAAGAAACAAAGTAACAAATCTAGGAGCTTTAACCTTCTAAGCTTACAAAATTGAATGATTTGTCCTACCCACCTGTTTCTGGCTGCAGGAGCTGACAAAGGACGTGTACGCTGCTTTGGACGTTGCTCAGCCTCAGCCCAGTCTGTCTTGTCAGCCCAGCCAATCACAGTTCGAGGCATGCTTTCCCAGTTTGGGGGATCAGTGTTTCTCTTAGACCTTCCTTTCTGGGACAAAATGGCAGACTTGGGTCTCTTCATCTCAGCATTGCTGTTTGTGTGTGTTGAAACAGCGTAGGGAGATAACCGTGCTTCCCTTAAAAGTACAACACACCTCTTAACTGTAATAATTGATCAATAATTTGTGGCAGAGAGAACTTGCTACACAATCTTTCGTCAGCAAAAAGTCAAGAATACAGACAATGAGAATAGTCCTAGTCAAATTGAGCCAGAGCAATTTTTCATTCAATTTAATTCTATGATGCAGTTCTGGTCAGTTCTGCCATACTCTGCAGGGGGAGGGGGGTGCAGGCAATGTTCCCAAGGTGCACATACTCACATCAGTTTGGTACAGTTTTTAGGAGCAGATACTTTTTCGATTTGTGACAGTAGGTATGTCCATATGTGCTTGCAGTAAAATCTCCAGGTTTCAACCCAGACCCATTGTTTTACTTGTTCTTAGTGGAAAAATCTCCAGTTCCTATAGTTCAATAGGTGTGCAAAATTTTTATCATTTTTTCTATTTAACTCTTGAAAACCCATCTGTACATGCGCTAGACTCCATTTCATTCAATGCTGAGGACCAGGTATCGCTTTGTACGACACTTTATAAAGCTTAAGTACACCAGTCTATACGAGAAAAAAAAATTACACAAACGTTTTTTGTTTACTTAATCACCTGATCTTGCCCTACCTTTCTTTCCGAACTGGAGGAGCCTTCTGGATTTCATCCATGTACTGAGCAAGCAATACGTCTTCATAGCTAATTTCTTCGCTCACCCCTCTTTTAAAATACACAGACGCTTTCCCCTTACTTGCTCTTGATTTTGAAGACATTTTGATTTGAGTGGAGATTCAAGCAAACATCAGCTTATGTCAACTTACGTACTTTGCTCGCGTTAAGTTCATGGCAGCTGAACAAATCCAACCTGTAATTAACAGGTAGCTACCTAATCAACTCCTTGTCAAACCTTTGTAACTCGGCTACCAAAATCCGCCTCTTTTTCGGCAGTTTACAAATTACATTTTTGCAAAATTTACATTTTTCAAGATGGCGTTCGCGTTGCTACGAATGACGTCACATTATCTTGCAACGCCGCTGACAAATTTCGATGTTATTTCGGTGGGAAAATTTTCGAAGCTCAAATGGGCGCCCCTTCGGGGACTCTGTGGAGGGCGGCGATAGCGTGTTCCCTTGATCCCTAAAGATTTCACCTTTTCTCCCTTGTTCCCAATCAATGAATTCCATTGTTCTAAAACCTTTCGTCAAAGTTCCCTTTAGAGATAATCCTTGTTCCGGGACTCCCATATGAAAAGGGCAGGGCTGTTCCTCGTACCTTTTAGGTAAAGGTAAAGGTAAAGGTAAACTTTATTTAGCCAGGGTGGCCCATTCAGCAACGAGGCTGATATCCAGAGGGGCCCTAGACTAAAAATATAATAATTAAAGATACAAGACATCGTGATAATTTAAAAATACAAGATAAAATTTAAAAAGTACAAGATATAAATTTAAAAATACAAGTAATAATTAAAAGTATCCTCGTACCTTTTAGGGGTTAAAAGAGTGGTTTTGGTATATCTGAGGTTGTTCAGCCTCAAAAGATTCACTGCGGGAGCTTGTGCAATACCTTTTAGGGTATTGAACCAAAAAAATATGACAGTAGGTAATGTGTTGCTTTAGAATTGGTACCTCGACTTGAAGTGAAAAACATTTCAAGCCATGCCCAAGGAACAAGATCTTGGTACATGTAACTCTTGGGGTTCTTTTCAAAATTTCTGAGAAGCATCCTGTCCTTTTTATATGAGATTCCCCCCCAGGAAATTATCATGTTTCCTTGTTCCTCAAAACCCCTGGGAAGCCCTTTTACCCTACTTCTGTGCTATTAAAGATGGTTGCCACAGGGCTGGAAATGGTCAGGAAACAAAATTCTTCAAGGTCAGAGAAAAGTCTGGGAATTTTATTAATTCACAAGTCTGGGAAAAATGACATTTTTGGAGAAAGTTGACATATATTTTTTATTGTAAAATACCATTGCATGAAGGCCAGAGGAAACATTTCAGGTCACTGTATGATCTCAATGATGATGGTGTAAAGTTAACTTCCTTAACAAAGAAGGCAGAAACTATTAAAACTCCATAGGTCAAAATATTGATTGATGGAAAGGAAGGCTGTAAGTGGAGGTTTGAGGTTACTATAATGTCTCTGACTTTTCGTCCTAATTTAGTCCAGGATATTTCATTGTTATCAGAGAAAAGCCAGGGAAATATATTCAGGGAATTTTGAAAAGTGAAAAGTGTTTAACCATAAAGAAAATACTGGTGCATTTAAGGGACCAGTAAGTAGTTTTCAACAAGTTTATTTACATTAAATGCCTTGTTAATTGGTGACCTCGTTTCACTGGACTGAGTGAGCGCATTTTTATCAATATTCAATATATATATTTGAAAAGCATTTGTATAATTATGACCAAGAAAATACTGACAAATGCATATGAGATGAACTGATTTTGTCAGTTATATAAATACATTTGAATATTCTGTGAACCTCTTGCTCAAACAAGATTGACGTGACCACTTTTTCAGTCTCTCAAGACTTGTTCAACTCAAACTTCAGTTGTGAGAACAAAAAAGCAGAGAGCTTTAGATCATTTGTGTGCTATATCTCATTAAGAAATGTTCATCACTGATTTTGGAAAGACATCTCTGAGATTCCATGTTCCCATGTAGTTCAGAAATAAAGACAGTAACCCTCTTTGTAATTATTAATAATATTATTAAAAACTGTTGGTTTCGTTAAACACCCAACATGTGTGGTCCAGTGTATATGTAGACTCCCACACTCAACCTGCAATGAATCAAAGACTTATCTACCCCTCCCCCCAGGGGGGATACTACCTATAAATGTGGCATATACTGGGAGGTTCTGCACAAAAGGCTTACCTTTTCCAGGCTTCAGGCATCTAAAAGGGTAGGGATTTTAAGGGCTGAGGTATATGAAAGGGTAGGGAAATCCGTCATTTAGGTATTTAAAAGGGCCTTTTTATTTAAAGCAGCAGTTTCAGTGTTCTTAAGTGGGTATGTGAAAAGGGTACCTTTTTTTTTCAATAAAAGGTATTCAAAAGGGGTACCTTTTCTGTCAATATGTTATATAAAAGGGTAAGGGGTTGGACCTCCCTGTAAAAAACTTTGTTGAGTACCCTTCCCCCTTCTGGTCTCTACCAGTTCAAGCTCTTCACTGTGTTCAATCTGCCACTTTGTTGAAAGTTCTTGAATCGGTTGGCAGCAAACTTAAAGCAATCCCTTCCAGCCATCTCAGCACTCTTATAGAAAATAAAGTCGATGCCACTGAGTGCGCCTAATTCTTCACGGGATGAAAGATTAGAATCTTGGGCAATGCCAAGGTGTTCACAAACAGACTGATACATGTAAAGGCTTGCCTCACAACACTCTGTAAACACTTGTTCTTTGACAGACAATGAAACAAGATTTTTTGTAAAAATTCTTGTCATAAAGGCAAACACATCAGTTTGTAAAACAACAAGGATGTGTGCATCTTGTAACAAACTCAACAAGTACTTAAACAGAAGAATCATAATTGTGTGTACCTCTGCTGCACCCAAAACTGGTAGCATTGGTAGTGCTAAAACACTTCCTGCTTTACTGTGACACAAATGATAAATATTCAAGATGTATCTGTGGTCTTCTAGAGGCTGTAATTCATCTGAAGTTCCAACAGTTGCAGCAGACAAAGAATCAATGAGAGAGTTTATGATAAAGTACAGATATAACTTATCTCCAGCCATACCAGTCTCACGAAAGATCTTCAACTGGCAATCCATGAGTCTTAAGATTGGGCTAATGCCCTCATCATAGTCTAGCTGAGTATTGTAGGCTGTGAGGAAAACACAATGCAATATCATGGGAAGGTCAGCTAAGGCTGCTGTGATTCCATCCGCCACAGAAACAAGAACATTTTCCTGAATGTTGTGAATCAAGTTGTTCTCTGGGATGAAGTACTGTGGAATGCTTCCCTTCCGTAAATGATCAACCAGAGCACTCAGCAAATCAACCACAGATTCAAGGAGGTTGTTCCAGTCCTCCAAAGGCTTTTCTTCACACTTCCACAAAAAGATTGTCTTCAAGTGATAGGAAGATGAAGTTTTCTCCACAGATGGTTCTTGGTGATTGTCCTTTATTTCTTGAATAACTTGTTTCATGACCAACTTTGCCATGATGTAGCTTTGACGTTGCTCAATTGTCAGTGAATCTACAAGCTTCTTCTCTGCATTAGAGAAGGAGAGCCGCCACTCAGTTTGAAGTAGACTGTCACCATTTTGATGATGAGAAACAGGAACAATATGGCAGCCCTCACTCACAATCTCGGAAATTAACCCTCGTTTCGGCCAATCAACAGGGCGTTTTCTTACAGCCCATCCCTCTGCCAAACTTGTCCATTTAGCACAATGTAAGCATGGAACGTAATCATGAGCATAGTTATTCCTACTTCCAGGTCGATCACGTCTGCTCAACGCTGGTCCGCTTACAACAACACCTCGGGGAGGAAGCTGGGGACCACTCACCAAGGAGTAAAGAGCAGTCTTATTAACAACCTCAGACCAAAACCCTTTGAAGCTCACTGTTGTCATAAATGTTGTGTTTCCTTCTTCATCAAGCTCACTCAGCCGGACATACCCAGGATGGTCAGTTGGCACTAGAAAGACCTCTTTCTTTCCCTGCTTAGATTTACCCTTGATGGTCATTTCTTCTCCTTCTCCCTTATATTCTGCTGCAGGTAAAAGGTTACCTAAAGATTTCGATTCAGTGGATTGACCTTTATGCAAACTGCAGTCTGCTTTGACTTTGAAAGGCTGTGACCTCATTGGAGTATGTTCTCTCATGTCAAGGTTTCTTCCCAGCTCCATGACTTCTGAAATGTCTAACCTTTCCAATTGACTGCTTTCTAGAACTGTTATTGAGCAATCAACAAGCATAACATCAATATCGTTGTTCGCCTCCCTTCTACCATCCTTATAGACCCAATGGATGGCAAATAAATTTTCTGCAACACTACCAGACATCAAAAGTTGCACACCTCTACCGCTTTTACTTTCCAATTCTTCCTGAAAAGTCTTGTAACGCTTCAAAGAATTAAGGTACAACCTGTGATTATGTTGTGTCTCTGTTGAATTCAGTATATATTTCATAACTGCCTCCAGAGCTCCATTTATCCAGACAGCGCTTTGTGTAGGTACTGCTATTGACTTGGTTTGTTGCATGGCTACTCGAGAGATTCGAGCAACAAAAAGCTGTGACTTTCCCTTCCGATCTTCGCGTCCCGCTGGTCTTTCCAATAGTTTCCGCCTTACACTACAGGCTTGAAAAGTGCAAACCACTACCTTTCGTGCCTCCAACTACATGTGTCACTGTTACCCAGGCAAGAAATAATAGGATACTGAACTCTTTCGCTCCTCTACTTCCTGGTCCAGGATTACTCAGTCAGCGGTAATTCGCCTTACCTCTGCTGCCTAGTGTAAGAGTCATATAGTGACCTCTCT
>Ga0126338_10000894_pt1 | contig 17850 bp, 8 predicted proteins | sample OrbCmetagenome_2_FD_92529 | JGI IMG/M metagenome (GOLD analysis project Ga0126338, IMG submission 92529) | Coral microbial communities from Petempiche,Puerto Morelos, Mexico - Orbicella C C metagenome | ecosystem: Host-associated > Invertebrates > Cnidaria > Coral | place: Petempiche,Puerto... | reverse complement strand
TGACCGCTATAAGGGGGGGCCATGTGAAAAAATTGGTAAGCTGAGGGGGGGTCATGCGATTTTTAAATGGTGCTTCCCAAATCCCACCAGCTCCCCCTCCCTCATAAAAAATGAACGGTCCCTAAAGTTTTTAAATCATTAGTAACATTACACATAGTCGATGATCAAATGTAAATTCTATGTAATGACTTTCAACTTCTTTTTGTAGAGAATTAGTTTCGAACTGAAGACAAATAAATTGACAGTTTGTACTTACCTCTTGCCTGCTTGCTTGATTACTAGATTGAGCATACGACATATCCAGGCCGCGAGTTACGCCTCGCCTTTGTTACAATAGTTCCTAGATAGGAAAGGATTAATGTCTGACTACAAAACCTCTCATCCATCTGTTGATGGCTTCCCTGCAGGTTTATCAAATGAACTATTGGCTGGAGTAGTGGCCGGAGGATTGACACTCTTGATTTTGATTGGTTTACTTCTGTTGGCGGTGATTTTTAAACGGTAAGCCCTTGTGATTTCTCAGGCCCAGTCCCCCCTTTCCAGTTCAGCTGTTTAATGGTCGTAAAATCACACATAATGATCGTTATGCTTTGCTGTGCTAAGAGACCGAGCCCGCGATTTTCGCTCCAGAAGTTGCCTAGTAACAAGACGTCACAGCTTTCCTGTTGGTTAGGCTGTTCCTTTGTGACTGGACAATCGAAACTTTCCTGCACGAATGACTGCACAGATGATGTTTGTGGAGGAAATGTTTTTTTCCCTATCGTTAGCAATAACATTGCAGTCATAACGAAATTTTATATTTAAAAATCTGTATGGAATTTCAAACTGAAACTTCTTGCTATGAATTAAAGTTAAAAATCACTAAATAAAGCTGACAAAACTTTGTCTGATGCTGATTAACAATCTTTACATCGTGCCTCTAAGCAATATGAGCGATTTTTGGTCAATACATCCTGTTTTCTATTCTGGTTACCAAAGCTAGTAGAAGAGTTGACATAATTCAGGCTTGTAGCGTTTGACTTGTTTCAAAGATTGCTCAATGTTGACCCCAGAACGGCTTTTGTTCCCACTCTACCTCGTCTTCCTGACAATTAGATAGCAGTAGCAACGTTTATGTGGAATGCAATCACACTTACCTTGTTTCTTTGAGGAATTAGCAAGAAAACATATATACTACTTTGAATTCCCGCCATCAATCCGGGTATCGCATTTTCAACCTTTTCCCAGGGTACTGTATAGTAAATGATTCTCTATACTGTACAGGATTCTCAAGACCCTCGATCGAAGCTTTATTAGAACTGGGCATGTTCTTCAGGCCCCGTCCGTGACACTACGCTGGAGGAATTTGAAAACGTAACAGTCGCCGTTCGTTTTGGATTTATGTTGAGGAAACCTCGGTCAAGAAATCACATCATTACTGTGACTTCATCATTTTCGAAAAGTTCCATTTTCAAAATGTTCCACGCTTAAACGCAAAACCGTTTTCAAATTCCTCCGGTTCAGTTGAATTAGAGCGTTTTCGAAAAGCTCCCTTTTCGCAACGGATTAGTGTGGACGGTAGGCCTAATCATAGAAATAAAGCTGCTTTTCGAATTTCTCAGTCATAGTGTGGACAGGACCACAGTGATTTTCACTTTCATTTATGCAAGAGGTTTTAGTTCGAAATTCCATAGAAACTATTATTTTTAAGGTCTCATTTAAATATGCGAATATTATGCCTTGGTCTCCTATAACGTCACCTATTATTTTAAATTTAATTTTATTTTAATTCTAGTCGCAAAACAGACGGCCTTGTTGTCGCCCAAAGCAACACAGAAACCTCCTTCGACAATCTGGGTTTCAATGGAGGACGGAAAATCTCCGAATACATGGATCTAACTGAACTGGAACTTGTCCGAGTTAAAGTGAGTAACACTGTGAAACGGAAAATCTCCACATTCACCAAAGATGATCAGAAAACTTGCCGGGTGTCCTGTGGCCGTCTCGAGTTGGTTGAGGTCCCTGCGAATACAAATATTGATGACGATATATTATTAACGGCTTGGGTTTAACGAACGAAACCGCACCCCACTCCACTAGCTCTCTTTGCCAGACTATCGTCTGCGAGAGACTTGACAAATCAGTTGGCTTTTTAGAGAAACTAGATATGCTGTTCAAGCTACGCAGAAGTTCACATCGAAGTATTGTAAGACTCCTAATGGTACAAGATTGGGGCCCCGTCCACACTACGCTGGGGGAATTTGAAAACGGCGACTTCACTCTGAAAATGCATCAAATGTTTTCCGTCCACACTACGCCGGAGGTATTTAAAAACGCAACAATCACCGGTCATTGTGCTTTATTGTTTAACTAAAACTCGGCAGAAGAATATCATGATTATTGTAACGTCATCGGTTTTGGAAAGCTTCGTTTTCAAAATGTTTTCCGTCCACACTAGAACAACGTTTCCAAATTCCTTCGATTTCGAAAAGCTCCGTTTTCGTGACGGACAAGTGTGGACGGTAGGCCTAACCAGAGAAATAAAGCTGCGTTTTCAAGTTCCTCCTTCGTAGTGTGCACGAGGCCTGAATAAACCTGCCATTTTAACTGCATCGTTTACAAACATGATCATATGCGAGTACAGAATTTGCTTGTCTTTGTTTTAATTTTAAGATATTAAAAGTAACCTTCCTGTTCTATCTACATTTGACCACCTTAAAAAAGAATACCATAGTCAGGTTATTTACTCGAATAAGTGCCGTACATTAATAATCGACGCCCTAACAACGCGATGCCTTTTGATCGAAGCACTTGTATCAGCTTAATCTCTGGAGAGGTGAAGTAGCGTCTTGACTCCGGTCAGGAAAGAGACCGTGGCCGACATTTGATGCTTTACACTGAGTGGTTTGGACTGTTGTTGCTATCTTCAGTGAACTAAAAAGAGGAGTTGTGTTTTATTGAAAAAAGTTTCTTACTTAATTTAGTAACAGGCGCCGCCCCTTAACCTCGTGCAGAGGTGGATTTTGGTATTTTCGACCGAGCGCAAAAGATCAAGGGCACCGCCCTTTCCACGTTCACGCGCACCTACGAAAACTGAAAGCTCCGGCCTAGAAAAAGAGGCGCCTGGGCACGATGCAGCTTAAAGAGTCTTACCCACCCAGTATGCCTTGCGCACTCACTTCGTCATCCTTTACAGACATTTTATGACTTCATTTTTTCTCAAAACGTTCGTGGCGAAAGGAAACACTTTGTGAGGAGCCTTCCCCTTCTGCGAAGGAGGACTACATTCAGAATAAGAACCCCATTGAAAAGTTTGGAAAGTTTCAATTAACATTGTTAGGAAAATCATCAAAGAACTCTGGTTAATCACATGTTTGATGTAAGAGCATGTCAGTTAACAGCAGTTATAGAGAATTTGAGAAAGTTGACAAAAAGTACCCAAAGATCAAAAAATCGAATACCAATGGTTTTATCATGAACAGTGTTCCGCCCACCCCCCACACCAACCCGTTGTAATTATCCCAGCTCGATGAATGGTCTTGTTTTGAAAGCCACGTGTTCAACTTCTCTTCAACTGAGAAGTTCCAAAGCGGTAGCATAATCAATTTTAAGGCGATTTATCAGTGGACCATGGACATGCAGCTAGCTATAGGCTCTGCAATTTCAAACTCTCAGATGACAAAAAAAAGAGTTCAAAATGGTGGGCCATTTTGAAATAATCCAGTTCAAAATTCTGATAGTTAATCTCTCAAATAGCTAGTGAAAATCAGAAGGAAGAAATGGGTTTCAGTTCACTATGACAGGGAGTTTGAAATAACCCAGCAAGTCTGAATTAGTGGGGTCCAGTAACCAACAGAAATGATTTTAGCAATTTGCTCCCAGGTCCTACTCATGTAACACTGGCCAAATCAAACCTTAGTTAAGAGAGAGGAATGGTTATGAAGCCCAACAACAAGTGTTTTTGCCTTGGCCAGGTAGGTAACAACCAGGTATTGTTAAGGTGCCTATTAAAGAGATAAAGTACCACTTATTACATTTTGCTGTTCTAGCCATGTTGTGGTGCATCTGGTCAATAATAATGACAGATGACATCAAAATGTGGTAGAAAAAAAAGTGTCACAAGATTTTACAGTAGGTGAGCCACTCATCACTGATGTTCTTACGTGTTCTGTGAAAATTAGCTAAAATTATTGAAGATGCACAGCAATTTGAATCTGTTTGTTTTGTATAATAAATTAATAAAGAAACAAACAAAATAAATAATATCGTCTACGTGTCTGTCCCCCAATTGATCATAAATCAGAGCCAATCAAAATGGGAGAATAATTTGACAGATTATATAAAGTCATACTGTGAGCCTGGGCTATTCCTGTCTTCATAACAAGCAAGTCAAAAGCTTGTGTTCTACATACTTTTAGCTAGGGGACATTTATATATTTCACTATGTTTCATCCTGGCTGAGGCCATTCTATATTTTATGGTATTTTATTTGTCAAATAGAACAGTGAAAAGCAGCTCTGTACTAAGCATCTTTATTCATGCAACAATGACAGCTCACATGATGGTCTATGTACAAGTGGATATTATCACTTGAACTCATGCAAGAGTCACTTTCAGTTTAGCATCATGAACTGTACACCGTTGCAAGTTGTGCTAAATAAGAATATACTGTCAACATTGTGTAATTCATACAAATTTACACCTCTGTCCAAAGTTGCAAGTTTCTTTACCAGACATGCATAAGAAATTAAGTAAAATTACGTTGCAATATGTAATAAATTACATAATAAATAAATTTATGTAAAAAATTAATATGTAATAAATTATGTTACAGTAATAAAATTATGTTGTAATAAGAATTCAAAGTTATACATTACAGGGAGTGGCATACATTATTTTCATGGAATATGAACTGAACAGAAAGTTAATTTTGGCCCCTGGTAAATTTCTACTTTTAGAGGCTTGGAAACGCTTTTTCCCACATTTTCCAGAGAAAGTTTCATAAATCAAATCAAAGAAAAAATTGAGTATATTTTAGTAACTTGTTTTGTTATATGACTGTCAACCCTTGGGATAATCAATATTGATAGTACTACAGACTAGCTTTAAAAGGTGTATACAAGCATAGGGTGAGATATCTCCCTTTCAGATTGGAAAATTCACAACAATGTTGTAGGAAGAACTCTGTCATACCAGCTGAATAATAAATGTATTTATAAATACCAGTATATCACTATTGTTAGATTTCTAGAGGTACACACATGCGTGTATCATGCCTTTGATTGGTGTTTGGGTGTTATCTCTGTGTGCAGCATTTTGCGTTACTGTAATTCTTAATTTTGTATTCAGTTGTGTGGATGCACCCCTATCTCTTTCATGTAAAAATTACACATACCAGGCTAAGTAGCACTCTCACACCAGCTAAGCCTTTGTCACTACTATAGCTGGGTATGGAGTAGCATGCTCCACTTTCATTGGCCACACTTGATGGCATGACTTGTGGGGTCTTGTGTCTGGTAGCCAATATTTAATCCAAGGTGCACCCAACAAACTTAGTTTCATTTCCAGTTAAACAATTTATCTACATGAAAAGAGACTTTTTGATATGTTTTCAATCTAGCCTCCTCTTAGCATTCAGCTCACATAATGGAGCAGTACAAAAAAAAAACTTATGGGAAAAAGTCATCTTTTCATCTAACCTTACTACTTTTTTTCATTCGCCATTCTTCACTGCTACCCAACCAAACAAATGCTTAGAACAGGCTCTTTTCTGTGTCCTCCAAGGCATGGAATATCCCTTGTTGTTATTCAGTGAACATTATTATCTCTTGATCTCAGTTAATTGTGACTTTCTGTCACCAGTGACACACTGGTTGAGGAGAATATTGTACATGTATTTTGACATTCTTGTCCTCAGAGCCCACAATCCTTCTGGCCTGCGGAAAGGATCGAGAGCTCTGGGCTGGTCCAACAACAGAAGTCTGCAATTTACAGACTTCCCGTCAAATCTAGCAAATCTGATTGGCTGAGAATACGAAACGAATACTCTGCGCATGCTCAGAAAATCGGGTCCAGCCAGAGCCCTTGATCCCTGCTGCAGGCCAGAAGGATCGTGGGGTCTGGGGACAAGAATGGTATTTTGATTATTAAATATTAATAAATAAATCATTGTTAATGTCCTTCATTTTGGTAGTATCCCTGCTAAACGTTTTAGTGTCTTCACAAGCTCTCTCAGGAATAGAAGCAATCGGTAAGATGGAGAGTGCACCTCAGGCTCTGGAGTATTGACCCCCTGTTCTCTCTCTAAAGCATTTTCGACAGCATCATCTGGGGATGACACTGATCTGTTAAGGACAGCTCTGGGTTGAGTTAAAGACAACTTCTTGTCCTGAGTGAGGATCATGGCAATTTGACGAAGCACTCGGTCACCCACTTCCTCTGGTAAGGGTTCCAACTCACATACGGTAGTTACCAGGCATTCCAAAGTATCTCGGTCACCTCGTTGTAGCTTCTTCACCGCTTCAACCGGGTCATCAATATTTTCTTCTAATAGTGACACTTCTTTCTCACTGAGAACAGGTTCCACTAAGCTTCCCAACCAAGCCCACAACAACCGAGTTAGAACCCAGGGATCACTTTCAGTGTGAACTTCCTCCCAGCTGTCTGAATTGTTGAGTTTTCGCTTGATTCTCTCTGTTCGACTGTGAACACTGCTATCAGCACAGGCACTTGATGCCAGAGACTTTGCCACTTGGATTCTGTCATTTGTTGTTGAAAGTCTCTCATTTTGCTTCAAAGAGGAAAGGACACTGCTGATACCTTTTTCTGCTGTGTTGTTACTTTTGGCTTCAAGACTTTCACCCCATTTCTTTTTCACTTTTCTTTTTTTGTCTGTTTTTTTCTTTCTGCCTGACAGATTAAGTGGTTCCAGTTTCACATGATGAAACGTTCTTGGACTAGAATGTATCACCACTGGCTCAGAACCACGCCTTAGATCAGCTCCTACCTCAGGGGGTTGCAGCAGTCCACCATCCAATGAGCCTTCCCCATAACGATCAAAGTGATCCTTCTTTGCAGTATCTTCTTCAAACAAATCACAGCTTTCAGTACGATGAACTTGTGAGGATTCCAATGGTGGAAGACAAGAATCTACATAAGGGTTATGTCGCAAGGAATGTGCAACATTGTCTGACAGAGATGTTTGAAGACATTCTGTATCATTTACACTTTCTCCATCCTTACTAATATCACTTTCATCCACCTCTGCAAACACGGCTTTCACTTCCTGGGAGAGAGCCCACAATAAGGGATCATTTTCCCCTTTCACACCTGCGACTTCTAATAGTCGACAGCAACAGACGTAAACCAGTTTGGGGACATGTTTGAGCATTCGAGCCTCCATACCATGCAAAACAAGCCTCTGACGTTTGAGGTACTGTTGTAATGTAAATGGATTCGCACTGGAAGCACAGGACGAGTAGACAATCCAAAGATGATGTAGAAAGTTAGTGAAGTCAATGACACATTGAATCTGGCCTCGAGTCTGTACAGCTTTAGGTCTGTTTGACCGAACTTTGTGTATAGCTTCCTCGGCTCCGATTCTCTCGGAAAACACCAGATAACAAGCTATGAGAACTCCAGTTCTGCCAAGCCCAGCATGACAATGAACAGCAGCCTTTCCTTCCTTCAGAGCAAATGACATAACCTTTACCATATCGAGAATGGACTCCAAAGATCGAACACCATAATCATTCCATCCAAAATTGTAGAAGAAAATGTCTTCTTTCATGAAGTCTTCTGGAACGTAAGAAAAGCCACTAACAGGCTCAAGGCCAAAGCCGCAGCTGCTATGCTCTCCTGGATGCTGTAGGTTAATAAGCGATTTAATTCCCGTTTGGGAAAATTGTCCGATGACGTCAAATTTCTTGATAACTTCTGTGGAGGGCCGAGCAGTCGCCAAGATATCTGGGGTAACCCATGAAGAATATAGTCCGTTGATCGCCATTTCTTTCCTTTTCATCTTGGCAGGGTTTTCATACTTGCACTGCTTTCCGCCACAAAACATCGAGCATTGGAGGGCACCCGGTGCGACATGCCGAAAGTGCTCAGAAATGCGCGAATATTTCGGTCCGGCATCTTTCTTCGGCGATTCCCCAAGAGTCCATTTTACCTCTCCAGTAGAACTACCTTTATTTTCATCCATTGATGTTCAAGTTTTCAAATTTAGAAACTAACAGCAGTGCCTCCTAACCCTATCAGAGTTGAAATCATTACTTTTCCGCAATGCTACAAAGTAGCATTTTACATATTTTATTGGTGTGGGAGTCTGGTTACCAAGGAAGCACTCAGGAACCGCGCCAACTTCCGTATTCGGAGCCCGCGATTATTTTGATTTGCCCGAAGATCTATGGGAGGTATGTCATATATGAGAACACATTTTGTCCTGGTACGTATATGGAAAACTTTTTTATCAAAGACTGAAACTGAAAGAGAGGTATCATATGCAGCAAATTTGCAGCTGCAAAGAAAGAGAACCAGAAATAAGATGTTTTTCCAGCTTTTCTTTGCAAATCCAGAAGTTGCTTTCAATCAAATAAAAAATATTTTGCCTTTCCATGGGCATGTCACACATAACCAAAATTATTTCACGTCTACACAAAAATTTAGGTGCTCACTTTTCGCCTATGTATAGAGATACATTCCACATATCAATACTTTCACATCCTCCAATCAGTTGAGACTGCAATGGTTAAGAAAATATGTTGTGGTCTGTGGAAACATGACAGCTGATGCATTAAATCACGGGTAGGAGTTAAAATTGCAGAAATTTGATTTACAGATAGCAGCACCCAACCACAATGCTGAAAAACAGACAGACTTGACAAGAACACTAAAATTAATCAGAAAGTAACTTGTATTAAGCCCAAAGTAAGACAATTCAATAATATCATGGGTGAAAACATTACTCCCTAATTTTGGTGCGAAATTTCAGCGAAATTTGAATTATGAAATTGCCATGGCAACAAATTTAACACAAAATTCCTCTAAACACGTAAAAAACCTCACAATTGTAAGCATAATCTGTCATCTATGATATTAATGGGTAAATATCAAATGGCATACTCTGGAAAATAGGAAAGAATTTCACTTGCGTTTTGCCAAAATTCTAATAAAATTATTACCTTCACCTAAAGGCTTGGGAAATTATAAGAATTTTGAAAACGCACACATAAAATTATTTCGTAAATAGGCCCTTTGCAGCTATTAAAGCCATCACGTGACCTACTTTCATAAACTTATGGACTAAAACTTAACGAAAGCCAGAAATAGAAAAAGCATGTCTAAAGTATCAAAATTGCCAAGTTTGAGGCTCCTGTCATAAAAGAATGAGATTTTATGATGGTCTGAATTTTTTTTTCTTTTAAATAAGATTTGTATGGAACAAGTTGTTGGAGAGCATGGCCTTACTCTCCAGGAACATTTTCCATACAAATCCTCTAAATTTCGGAAAATTCAAACCGTCATATAAACTTACTCTTTAATGCCAGGGGCCTCAAACTTGGCCATTTTGGTATTTTCGATACCCTCTTTCCATCTCTGGTGTTCTTTAAGTTATAGCCCATAATATAGTATAGCCCATAATTTTTTTGGACAAATTTGGTCACATGATCCCAACTGCAAAGGGAGTATTATTTCACTCATCACCATTTTGATTACCCATAATTGAGTGTTGGCAGTGGTGATGGTATGGGAAAATGTTACATGATGTAAATAAAACAGCCTGTATCTACTGACTGAGTTCAAAAATCTCTTTAATCCAACTAAGATTGACATAGTTAATTATTACTAGTATATTTACAGTCACTTGCAATCTGCATCAAGCTATGCCACTTACACCAATTAAATACCATTTAATACTGTTTATGTCTGATGCCTGCCCTGAGATTTTGCCAATGAATGACAGTAATAATCATTGTGATTCATGTCAATAAATAAATATTTGTTGCAAAACTATGGCATTTTCACATTCTTCCTTTTAGTGTTTTTTCTTGTATACTCTGAAACAATAAATAATGCGCAATATTCTACAGTCATGCAACTGTGGGAGCCAGCCATTATTGTTGAATCCACAGTAACTATGAGAAACTAGACACAGGCTTTCAGTAGCACAGGTAGGATTGTTTGGACAACCCACAGCTGGTGAAAAAGTGCTGAATGATGGAGGGCACATTAAACTAAGATCTATAATTTTCAGGAAAAATTCTGCTCTGTAGATTGGTAACCCTTCAAAGTAAATACATTTTGGAATGAAGCTTATATGTTAGTATGCCATGGTTAGAACTCCTCATCCAAAGACCTAACTTTCTTTGGTTTAGTAAGCTTCTGCAACATTTCATCCCCTACACTTGATGTAAACCTCTGTGTAACACTATCAAGACCTGAGGACATTGCTAGATCATAAGCAGTTTGACCAGCGTCATTTGCAACATTGGTCCGTGCACCTAACCCTAACAGTGCATCAATGCATTTGAGTCCATCTGCACCTTGAAGAACTGCTTCATGTAGAGCTGTATTTCCTTTGGCAACACTCTTAGTGTTGAGTTTTGCACCTGCGTTCACTAGTGGTGGAATACTTTCTGCATGCTTATTCACAGTTGCAAGAATGATGGCTGGGATGCCATCAGATGATTCACATTCTGGATTCGCTCCCTCATCAAGCAGTCTTCGTACTTCTTCATCTCTACCTTCACCTTTAGGCCCAATCTCCTTGAGTAACAACTTGTCCTGTTCACTAAGTTTAACTTTATCAGTCTCTTTTCCTTTTCTTTTCTGTTTCTTTCCCTTAGCTGTTGTTCTCAAACCATTTTGGGTTTGTTTTCTGTTTGCTCTTAACTCTTCCTTGCTCCCTGACAGATTGAATGCCCTCAAACTTGAAGAAATGGCTTTCGATTTTTCTTTCCACATTTCCTTGCCATCTCTCCTGGCAAAGGTCACAGTTAATGTGACCTCTTCGCCATTGAGGTCTTCATGAATAGTCGCAGTGATTATTTTCCCCAGTCTTGGTTCACCAATGGTAGATCTGAAGTCTGGATTGTTTTGTGCATGTGCGCGAAGGTGCGAACATACATGGTCCATCTGTTGGCGCCAGAAACCTTTACCAGGACTAACAGCTGCAAGTGCTGGTCGACGGTATCTTGAAGCTTCAAGGCGGGTTCGCTCATGAGCATCCATCTCAATTTGGGATTGGATACTAGTTGCTGAGGGAAAGAACAGGCCTACTGTAGAAGTTGCTGTACATAAGGGAAAAAAACAATTTCTTGATATCAGCTCATATGTATGACTTGACACATGCATACTGACTTCAAGGGCAATCTGTGTTCCATAAAGAGGGCAAGCAATTTCAAAACTCACAGTTACATGGCTAATGTTAGTTGGCACTTAATAGTACTGTACAAAACCATCAACATTTTGGACAGAACCACTTTAGCTAGATTTGATGCTGATAAACATATCTTATTAACCAAGCACAAGGGACATACTGGGAGAATATTGGCCCAAGGTCTTGACAGTATGGACTGAGCACTGCGAGAATGAGAGCCGATATTCTCCCTGTACAGTACCAAGCAAACTTGGTTGATAAGAGATTTGTCACACAAAGTGAAATTACCCAAATTCTTCGAAAGTGATCTTGCAGGATCATTTGGGACAGTGGCTGGTCCAATACTTAGAGAACATTGGACCAGCAATGGAGCAATCTGATTGGTTTATTTTTAGTTATTGGTCCTCTGAACTAACTTAGTCGTGTAGTAATAATTATTATTACCTTTATCTGCTGTTTCTGCTGGAGTCAAAGGGATAGAAACTGGCAACCAAGTTGCACTTTCCAATCTACCCACTGTGTCACGAATGTTGCCTCTTTCAACAACTGTTCCAATCACACTTCCTGGACTTTGCCGTGATATCCTTGGCGGCGGTTCAATAGTACATCCACATGTATTACAGAACCTGGCAAAAGGACTGTTTGATGCCTGGCACTGAGAGCAGATGAGGGGACTTTGGTAAGGTTGAGGTTTTGATCCACACCAGTCACAGAAACGGGCATCACTGCTGTTTACACGTGAACACTTGGAGCATGTCATGAGGCTGCTAATAGAGTCCTTAGGCATTGGGGGAGCACTTGTGCCAGTAAATATTTGTTTTGCGTTGTATGGAAGCTTGGCTTCACAGGTAACACAAACTTTCAAGTCAGGTGGATTCCCTGTACCACATACTCTACACATCAACTTTTGCGCTAATTTCTTGGTGGCTTGTGGTTGACGCTGAGGTGAAAGAGGTGCTTCGCAAATGATGCAAGTAGGAGTGTTCAGTGGCACCATTGAGTGACAGGAGACGCACATACCAAGCTGCCCACCCTCAGGGGGTGGAAGTCTTGATGACGGCAATGGTGGAATGGGAGACCCACATTCAGAGCAGAATCTTGCATAAGGATCAGATGGCCTGGGTGCTAGACAGTAGATGCACTTCAAAAAATCTGTCTGCTGCTGAATCTTGCTTGCTTGAATCCTGTTCTCAGGACCTCGTCTGTCCTTCAACACCCCATCAACCTGACTAAGAGACTGATCTGGCGTACCTAATGTTGCTTGATCTGAACCAAACCTTGATGCTGTAAACCTTGCCTCACTCCAGGGTTTCCTGAAATCAGATCCTCTAACATTTTCCCACTCATCAGGTGTTGATGTAAGAAATCGCTTAGAGCTACCATCTGTCCCCCAAGCCTCTGAAGTTTTCAGTTTGGAACCTTTGGCGTTCTCAAGAATTTGCCCAAACAAAGTCCCAGATGATTCCCTTAAATTCCCAGTGGATGAAGACATGCTTTGTTGAAGCTCGGAGACATTGTCCTCGGCATCTAATGCCTCTTTCCCTTCTCGTTCTTCCACCATGAATGTCTTAGTTACAATGGAACTTTCCCTTGTTCCATCGCTCGAGGTCGCTAAAGCTTTCACGGTTCGTTTTCCTGGCCCTAAAACAAAAGGCCTGTTATACTTGTAGGTGCACTTTATGCCAATTTGTTTAAAAGGTTCAGGCTTCATTCCGTTGATTGTGTAATAAATCAAAGTATCTGGAGTTTCTGATCGCAGCTCGATGGGCGTGTGAGTGTCTATTATGTTCTTTCTTCCTCCCACTGGAACTCGCAACGGCATAATGCTAGGCACTCTGATCATTCCCGCCGTCATCTTGGAAGTTTTTGCTTTGGCCAGCCGTTAACCTGCAAACTTTTAGTATTGTTTCTTGGATCTTAATGGAGACAATGGTTCCTGAAAATTAACCGATGTGTGCAAGACGATGATAAACAATGATTTCCAGAGAGAAATGTCAACAGTTTATAGTTTGCCCTTTTCGCCGCCATTTTGCAAGCTATCCCAGAGTCATTTCGCGCTTCGAAAGAAACAAGTCTACGTTTCTATAGCAACAGATCAAGTAAGTCGGCCATGTTGGAAAGTTGAAAAAGTCTCCTCGCGAGAAGGATAAACAATCCAAGGTTTATATTGAGATGTAAATTGAAAATTTGTTTATCAAGATTGAATTCTTAAAAGACTTTTTAAAGGAACTATGGAAAGCTGAAGCACAGCGAGAGTTAACTACTGCAACAAATTTGTAAGCAAATTCAACTTTCTGAACTTTGCATCGCTAACATGTCTTCTTCCACGAAACACAACAACAGCCCGGCAATGGACAAGTCATGGTTTCAAGACACAAAGACTGGCAACGAGAAACAAGCCCACTATTTTGTGCAAATTCGCAAGCTTCAGGACGAACTTATTCACCGTGAACAGCACAATCTCATCAACGCCATGGAACGTTTAAAACAACTCACGTACCCTCGAAAAAGGCCAATGATTCGAAATTTCGACATCAATACTTCCTCGGATCCTCCTTCTATGCAAAACTTCCCCGCAAGAAATTTAAACTTGAGGAAAGAGGCGAAACACAAGGCCATACAAGGAAAGGAACAGTCTGAGATAAAACCTCTGTCTGGAAAACCATTGATCAGCAAACCCAGTGACAAGAAACAGGCTTCATGTTACCATCATTTCTTTGTAATGCCTCCACTTCTTAGTGATAGAGACATTGCAAAGATTGTGCATAATGCAAACACTACCTTCCCCTCAGAGGCATCCACTTACCTTCTTCAACCGCATTTGCCGTCTATACCTAATGTTGGGCGCAAAACAACTTTTATGGTTGATAATAGGTTGAAGCTCTTGACACTAGCTGAATCCGAGTTTTGTGATCTGGAAGAAGGTAGTGTTAGTGGAATGAGAAAACATTTGCATACCGGGAAATCACAGCGAAGGAAGAAAAGTCCCACATCCAAATCGCGTTTAGATGACCACACCTCTAGTGCAAATATATACAAGACAGGTAGAAAGAATGTTTTGACTTTTGATGTTGACCCAAATGATCCAAGTCTTTTTTCCCATTGTGTTGGGGGTGAGAAAGAAGAAGAGCACTATGAAACGACACCATTACCACCACCCAACTCTAGACCAAGCTCATCTAAATCAAGGTCTAGTCACCGAGGTGAAGGTGAAGTTATTCAAGGGGATCATCTAAAGGCGGACTCCTCCAAGGCTTCTGATACAGACCACAATGAGAGTGTCGCTGCCAAAGACACAACAGCTGCAACAACAAATGAAGGCAATGTTGCTGCAAAGGAGGGAGAAATGTCCAAAGTGGACACAGAAGTTAATATAACTGCAGATGATCATCGATTGCCTGATACTCTGGATTTGTCATCAAATTTAGCTCCAGTTGAACGTAAACAAGATGATTCTGATCAAGTCAGTGAAAGTGAAGGAGCAGTGGATATTGCTCAGCCTATAGTGACAATCACAAGTAAACCAGCGTCAGTTGATGAGGGTGAGACAGACCAGGGGAATTGATGGAACTAGGCTAGGTCAATGGGCATTTCTGTCTGAAAATGTTTTGAAGTGATTGCACTGATCATAAAATATGAAACAAAACTTATAGAAGCTATGCCATAGATAGCACATCTTGAAAAATTTAGCCTAAATTTTTCAAGTTTGCCATTTGTCTGTCAAGTGTTGCAATTACAATGTAAGGCTTGTACAGAGTGTGTCACACCCTGCCTCTGTATTTCTCAGTTTTAGCAATCCATGTTTCTTTTTTGTTTTATTTTATTTTTTCATTTCTTTAGCATTTTTACTGCAGTAAACTTTCTGATGTTTCCATTACTTACTTTGAAGATAACTTTGTTAAACAAAAATCAACACCACGAGAACTTATTCCAAATGCTGAGACATAGCTCTTTTAAAAAGAAATCAAGAATTACTCAAATTAGTATAATCGTAACTGAATGTCTGGTCAAGTACTGAATTCAAGTTGACTGATGTTTGTATCAGTCAGAAGTTTATCTGCAAGTATTACTTTCAAATTATTTTAGGTTGTTGTGTAACTATTGTTCATGCATGTGGCTTCCTTAAATTTATATGAAAAAGTTGTTTTGTAAATTGTAGAGGAAAACAACTATACGATGTAGATAGGGTGGGAAATGAATCTGAAAAATGTTCTTGAATATACATGTAAATTTGAATCCGTATGGGACAAGAGTACCCTGATTTTCTTATCAAAGTAAGGGAAATTAACTTATTTTATAATAACAAGTGTTACTGAAGGTGTATCTTTAGTTATTAAATTTACCAAATGTAAGGTACATATATATCTTTTTATACAGCCCTTAAAATCTTCAGTTTCAGCCTAAAAAGAACCATAAATTATACAATATATTTAGTGTATTCAAAGACATGTCCTTACCATATTTTCCATATATAGTGGTACAAACATTGATGATATTTATATGGGTTTGTTATTTTTTACTTCTACAATATAGAAGTTATTTTTTGAAATGTAAATAGTAGTAAATTATAAAAAGGTGTTTTTCAGCATCAAAGAAATAAAAATGAATTTAGCAAAGATCATGGTATGGAAGATTAATATTATTTTTCACTCAAATTATGCAACTGGTCCTGTTCTGGAAAGAGCTTACAATAAGGGAGGTCTTGAGACTTGCATGTGTCTGAAAGTGACAATGACTTACATGAAAACAAAAAGTCGATTTTTTTTAACTTTTTGTCCCCCAAAAAATAATTATCTGTGTCTTCTTCAAAACCGTGTCTACCATACATTCAATTGTGTGCTATTTCTAACTTAGTATTTATTGTGGACAAGACTTTGTTGATAGTTTTTGAGTACAGTTTTCTCAACAAAAACACTGCAAGTAATTGAAAGGACACAAACATGTTTTCATTTTTCCCCAAAAAATGTTACCAACAAATAACAATTTTTTTACACCAATGGTATTAACCTCTTCTATGCAAAAGCTAGATATACTCATTCACTGCAAACAAGAAAACTGATGTATCATTTTAACTTCTTTTGTCAACCTTGGTCGGCCTTGGCGTCCACAAAAATGAACTAAAGAAAGGAAACAATTTTTCCCGTGCCCACCCGAGCCAATTTTTATTTCCGCACCACACCTCCGATTTCTCCCACAATGCTCTTGGATGCGCAGTGGGCAGGTCGCCATCTTGGTTATTGGGATCTCGGAAGGCTTCCGCAACAGTACTTTCTCTTCTTTTCGGGAAACCGTCCTGCGATCCAAGACAAAAACTACTTAGTTTTGAAGAGGTTTTTTTTAACTTCAAGATGACGGGACGGCAACCCGCTTGTGTCATTGACAATGGAACGGGGTTAGTGAAAAGCTGTAAAAGTTGAAGCTGCAAGTGATTGTAAAACATATTTTCACTTCAAGCAGGCAGCTACAGCATTTGTTTTTCGATAGTGGGTGTTATTTTCTTTTATTACTCCTCATCTAAAACCACATATATTTATTTGTAAATCTCTCAAACATACAAGTGTTCCTGGAGGTCTTAATCTGCAAAAGCCGTGCTTGTTCAATGTACATATTTTCAGTAGATTAACGTTCTATGATTTAGACATGGGTCAATCCCAAAAATTCCTTTTTGCATAAAGTCATTTAGGATTTTTAAATACTTGACATGTTGAAACTGCTTTTAAAAGGAAACCACTACACTGTAATGGCTGTTTAGGGCACTCCTTACCCTAAAAATATATCTATTTGTTGTTTGTTTTGTGTTCATGTATGTAAGTGTATATCTGAGAAAGTGCTGGGTACACAGGGTCTGAAATTAACTTTTTTAGGCAGGCGCCAACTGGCGACTGAATTTTTTTTTTCAGTCGCCACATGGAAAAATGTGGTCGCCAAAGTGTCAATAAAATTTTTCCTTCAAAGCAAAACACAAACCAAAATTTTTGCTCACCAGATGGAACATTCTGGCCACCAATTTTTCTTTTAAGAATCAGAATGAAGAGAACGCGTTTGGGACCGCAATGATGGCGATTTTTCCATTAATGATAAGATTAAATACAAACATGCTGATTATTTATACACCTACCAATGAAAAACCACGACGAACGAATCGAATGCCGGCCATATACGCAGTTTCGTGCAACTGTCAAATGTTTTAAGTCAACTTTATACCTTCTCTTGTCTCTACCTTTTGGAGAAGAAATGTACCCGACTGAAAACTGCCGTTTGGTTCTTTGCTCTATGTGCAAAACGATCTTTCCTTTCGCGTTCTGTCAAGACGATCGACGGATCGCCATGTTGAATATCGAAATCTTCCACTAATTTCTTCGCGGATATTCCGTCTCCACTTTGTAATAAATTACGGAAAGAGTTCAGGACATCTTTGGACACCACATCGCCTGAATAAATATTCATGGCGAAAGAACGCACGTGGCCTTCTGCGCCCGCAATACGTATGT
>Ga0126338_10000890_pt1 | contig 17860 bp, 8 predicted proteins | sample OrbCmetagenome_2_FD_92529 | JGI IMG/M metagenome (GOLD analysis project Ga0126338, IMG submission 92529) | Coral microbial communities from Petempiche,Puerto Morelos, Mexico - Orbicella C C metagenome | ecosystem: Host-associated > Invertebrates > Cnidaria > Coral | place: Petempiche,Puerto... | reverse complement strand
GATAGTTCCGACAAGACCTCTAAATTCTAACTTTAAGTGCTCAGAAGTGTTGTCAGACTACACGCTGATCTCAGAGCCTGATGTCCTATTAGTAACTTCGTGAACGCAATTCAAACTAAAATTCAAGGCAAAGCTAACCAAAAGCCATTAAAAACTTACCGTTATACGAAATACGTGGTTTCGTGAGGCAAATTACCAGATGAAGTTCAATATCGTCAGCCAAAACTACTTTCGAACAAACGGGACATTTCACCCCTGCAAAGAAAATTTAATCAGAAAACACGGTCGCGTTCAAAGTACACCACAACAAAAAGATTAAGCTCAAAACTCAACGCAAACAGCAGCTTCTCTCGCAGAGTATTAATCGATTAGCGTCTTTACCCAAAAACGGGCCAATCGCAAAGAGAAAGTAAATGTCACTCGCTCACCGTTTAGAAATGTAGTGTAAGTGGCGAACAAATGAGATGGGAGCGAATGCGCTCCTTGCATCGCAAGTCCTCGCGGAGATGGAGAATTATCCTCCGGCGAAGAGGACAAATCAGACTCTTGAAATGAAGCCGAATGGCCAGGAATGGATAAAGATTGTCCAACATTGTTCAGTGAACGAGTTCTTATCCGTGAATCCAGCGCAACAACCCTTGAACCTTCTGGTAAACCGGCTGCTGCAACCGCGGCTCCGTTGCCGACATTACGCGCGTTCGCTCGGCCATTGTGGCTAGACTGCTTAGCTCCCATAATATTTTACCGTTTCTTAGAACACAGGAGAGCATAAGCTGCCCTTGCAGCACAAATACAGGGTATTTACATGATATTCCCGTACAGAGAAAACGCAACAGCGCTCACTTCGTTACCCTCATGTTGTCGTCTCGCGGTGTTTTTGTTTAGAACTGCCAAGGAGTTCTCCCGCAATGCCTCATGGTATAGTTTTTCGTCACCCCATGAGATGGCGACCAATCAAAGACCGTCTTGAATTTCCTTTCATCCTTTCAGTTCCAACCAGCTTTTTCACTTTCTGTGTGAAAGGAGTGTAAAGATCTCAATTTACTCCTGTCACTTAGCCAGCCCAGTTGAACCCAACTAACTTAAATCCAACTAACTTGTGCGTGTGTTCTGTGAGGAGATAGTATACATATAGCGTCATATTTGTAGGATTTATTTCTCAGAGGCTACACCGTCAGCTAACATGGCACAGCTGACTTCGGATAACAGGCCATCCCAATATTTGCACAAACGTGCACGTGCCTCCAGTGTGACTAATCAGTCACTCGAGAGAGAGCACAGCCGACCACCAGAAATGACTGCAAGATGGGAAAAAGATCGAATAAGGACTGCTTTTGCGGTCTATTCAGAGAGTATTCTTTATAGTTAATATTTACCTGGAAACGCCTTGAGGTTAGCTATAGGGTCTGAACAAAGAGGTATCCACAATTAGCCCCACTGCTGTAGATGTCTCCAGACTTTCCGGTAACGGAGTCCCCCCTGGAAAATAATATGCTACGCTAAGCACTCTCTAATTCTTGTTAAATGTAAATCTTGTGTTTATAAATAGTCCAATAACTAAATGCTTCAGTTAAGGGACATATTTGAACATAACCGAGCGCTGGGTTTGTCTCATGGCTTGGTTCATTGTGAAATGGCTTCTGTTGTATGGCTGTTTGTACTATTTTCTCCTTATTCATATTCAGGGCTGGGCGGGTTATTTGAAAGCCGGTTAACGTTACCTAAGGGTTAAAAGTAAACGGAGGGGTTGATTTCTCTTCCATTAAAAAATGTTTTTGACGCTCAAGTCTTGTATAGTTTGAGATTATTCAAGCTCAGAACTGAAGAACAAAAAATATATACAAAAAAAACACCCCAAAAATTGACAAATCAGAAATCAAACTTCACGCTTATCCTGGGTCAGACTTGATTGGTAGTTATAAAACGAAACTAGGAAAAACTTAAACGATTGGAAATTAGTATAATGTTTGAGCTTCAAAGGGAAACAAATACAACAGACAACTGAGCTATTCAGTCCGAAAATTAGACGTTTTTTTCCAAAAAAGTGCATTGACTCAAACACTTTTCAGTTGCAGTGTTTCCCTTACAAGACGCCATCTGATAATTCCTACTATTTTTTTTTGGGGGGGGGGGCGGAGAGGGGCGGGGAAATACGGTCAATCACAAGAGATACGTGGTTTTCGAATAAATCTGATGTAATAGTTTCACGTGTTTCGTTCACGTTTAATGAAATCTTAATTACTTTTCATAATCAGTTTAAATTATGTAACAGAGGCAATTGTCAAATATTGTGTCATTTCTTTGTAACATAGGCGGAAACGTTAAAACTTTATTTTCCCTACTAGAATCTCGCGGACACAAAGTTCTATGCCGTATTTCGCCGTATTTTCACATAACCCTGACATCATTATTTACCCGCGGAAGTATACGGCAGTGTTATTTATAACACTGCCGTATACTTTATAACGGCTATTTATATATATAAAAAAAGCAAATCACCTGGAAAACTTCAAGTGGCGAGTTTGTCACGAGAAATTCCTGAAAAGATATTCCTTACTTGATCTCGTGGGGAGCCAGGCGAGCTAGTCACGAGGTTTCCTGTTTTAGTAAAATGGTAGTGTATATTAAAAGAAACTGGGAAATCTCGAGCACGTGACGTGAAAAACTAAATTGACGGTCAGTCACGCGAAGTCCTTTATTTATAGAAGTACCTCAATCCTCCGCCATCCGTAGGGAAAAGATGGCGGCTGTACATTTTACCACAATACCATGCGAACCTTACACAGCCCACAAAGTACAAGGGAAGCCATATTTTTAAAACATTTGTACCTGTGCTAACGACATAGTGTATGCTAGGTTTGGAGATGTTAGAACTTTTCTGTACGTTTTTATGGGCGTTGTTAACATTTTCGTGCGCCAAGAGTTTAATATAGGTAAATGCATCAGTCGCCATCTTTTTTTCCTGTGGAGGCATTTTATGTGTTATTACATGCATCAGTTTATCTGAATATAGTTTTTCACGAAATTTCTTTTATTGGAAGAAATTGCACAAGCCTCGAGCATCTCTGATATCTTGTTTTCACTTTTTTTCACTACGGCCCCTGATTCTCCCGTTCTTCAAGCCGGGCTGGAATTTCAAGCCTGGGCTGAATTTCAGCCCCGACTGACACTCTCTGTAATCTAGATATATAATCACCAATTAGTCAAATTTCATTTTAAGAGAACTGTTTTCGGAAGCTGGGCGAAAAATCTCAGCACCTCTAACCTGGTAAGGCTGAATTTTGCGATGTAATCACTCCCTACTTAAGGCGGACGAAAATCGACCTTATTCGGGAAAATCTGAGGATTCAGCCCGCCCAATGTTTAGGAAGTCGGAACTACTTTTGTATAAATTTGGTAAACCTACCGCAAAGGAACAAAATGATCTCTGTAGTGCTTTCTCTAGTATACAAACTAACCTATCCATTGCCTACCGTTTTTCTTTTCCGAAGCGCTTTAGCAGAAAAAAAAATTGTTCTACTTGCACTACAAATTACAGATTTTGTTTTGCTAATTTTTCTCGGGCGGTGCGTGTAAATTGGGCTTCACACATCCCTCACAGAACTTACGGCAGCATTATCTCATTATATTTTTCTACGCGTTATGATATTTCTAGTTCATCGGTGTCGTACCGAAGTTGTTTCATGACTGGAGAGCAGATGTCTTTAATCTTTTCAGCATCTTTGCTTTTCAGCTCTCGTTTCCAAGCCGAAACGGTCTTGACGCCAACAATTTCTCGAGAGGCTCCTAGAGAGAACTGCTCCGTGCGTGCAACTGTAAGAAGGCGATGCTCAGTCGCTGGTGAAAGAGGAACGCCGAGAAAGCGAAACAATCTCTGAGCAGTTTTTCGAGGCTTCAGGATCAGGTCCTCCAAATGAATAAAGCGTATGCTCTCTTTATGACGGTGCGAGTTCACGTTAAGAACAGCGTTCATGTGCGCGGCCCACAGATGGGCGAGCAGCGCTACAGTGTCCTTGCCGTTTTTGTTCTCGTGCTCAAGGAGTAACCCTTGCATTTCCTGGAATTCAGGTGCAAAATAAGACATGTTCTTCTCGTGGCAGCCTTGAGTCTTTATCGTATCAAACGCTTTATGTAAAGCATCGCGAATTGTATCATCAACGCGGATTTCTCGAAGCCAGGCGTTCACCCACCCCATGGGCTCTCTAACCACAACAACGGCAAGAACTCTCGACTCCAGGACTTTCCTGAGCCATGGAAACTTCATTGCCCAGCCAGGGTCTGCAAATCGGACCGACGGTAGAGCCTTGTGATGCTTTTTAGGTAAATTTGGGAAAACAGCTCTCGGGTCTCTCGAAAGAGCTCTGAGCCAACTTCTCAACCTCTTCGCTTCAGGAAATGGGTGAAAGCGAGAAAAAACGGAACAAGGATCCAAAAATTTACGCGCAACTCTTGCGCGTTCTACGTTAAAGAAGTCCGAAGAATTGTTGAATAAGTGTTGTAGAATTTCAGCGCCGGCCAAGGGAAGGGAAGTGTACAACACAATCGGCGGATCTTCCACCAGTTCAAAGCTAATATACTTGTTGCTTGTAATTTCGTGTTTTGTAGTGTTCATCCATGGACATCTTTCACCTGTGCAGAAGCTAAAATTGATCACTAATGTTGTGAAAAGCCAAGATATTCCAAGACACCAGACAAACAATCGACAAGTGGTTCGACCAATCAGCATGCGCCGAAGTTGCGAGTAGAAAAATGCCAAAATCCCTACAATGCTGCAAGGCAGAATCCAGGAAGCTAGAGAACTCCAGTTTGTCGGCGTATCAGTGGTCTCAGTCGGTGATAAATCGGTCACAACTTCGTCATCAGAAACGGAAATTACATCCAAACCAAAACGTACCGTTCTCTTGGCGTTAATCTGAACCTTGCAATATCCACCAAAACCCAAGAAACTGTAGCGGGCGAAAGATTCTTTATGCTTTGTTGCTATGGAAGCGACGTAGTGAACACCATTGATTCTTAACGACACCTTTAATCCAAGATCACGCGAAGTTGACACTCGTGGGGCAAGGTCCATTCTATTTCCAGGGCCCAGGAAAAGGTACGCGGTCCGAGTATAACGCCCGGTTAGCGGCGTTGTTACATTAAGGTAGTTTGTTCTCATCGATTTATAAGATGTTGAATAATGTCCCGCACGGGCTAAACTTTCCTCGCCGCTCTCCAGGTTGAACCAGTATACCTTGTGTAACAGTCCGTCTATCGAAACGCTGGCATGAGGTGCTGTCGTGGAGTTAACGTTGAGACTGAATGAGTGGTCTATATTGTGAAAGAAGGCGCTCATTATCGATGCTCGTCCCGCTAGTTTGCGTTCGATGTGATCAACAACAAGAAGGACGCTTGGAGTCAGCATAATCAAGCTACGATAGACGCTTAGCAAGCCTAACTCTTCTCGATACCACTGGTTCATTTCGCCGCTAGTAAAAACCATACCTCCTTCATTGGACGCAGAGATAACGTCCCCTTCGGCATTCCAAGCGGCCATTGTCTTGAAATTAAACCATCGTTTGCATTCTCCTATCTGCCCCTCGAAGTGGCTGGAACACTCCGAGTTGGGTGAGGGGCCAAACACTATGGCGTTATTGAGCCACGTGAATTTGGGGGCGTAGAGTGTCTCAGTAATGAAGGGCACTCCATTTGGGGCAAAAACGAAGGATCCTTGGTCAGGATGCTCGTGGCCAGGGTTGAAATTCTTCCAGCCTTTTATCCATGAACGAAAGGTTTTGCGCCTAACAACAGAGTTTATTGCTCTTCCATGAAGCACGCCGCATTTAAAGGAAAGAAATGTAGCCCGTTCATCCCGAGAGTCGTTGCTTTGGGCATCCACGCCACCCCCATAGGTAACCACTCCCCAGTCACTGAACACATGCAGTCGAGGCAGGCTCGGGTTGGGTTGAGCTCTCTCTTTGATACTAGAATTGTAGAAAAGAAACTCTGTGTGAAGCATGCAATTTCTGTGAGACGGCGCCTGAGCGAAGGGCGCCTTTAAGACTTTATGTTCCCTGATCCGTCTAGCCAACCAATTGCCCAAACCATTCCTTAACACATAGTTGTCCAGGAAAACTAGCTGGCTTTCTGGGCCGTAAAACCAGTTCCTATTAGAGTCACCAATACCCACCGTTTCTCTGAACCCTGAAAGCACCGTATAGTGCAGAAACCAAAAGTGTTCTTTCAGCCAGGGACTACGGGTAAAATCAATGCGAAAGTGACGTAACGCAAGGAAAACATACTGGATCAACGAGCGTGACGTGTACGTACCATAAGCCACTCCTTCATCGATTGAGCCGTCCACAATATAGTTAAACAGTTCTAGGTTTCTACTCAGCATTAGGTGAGCGCGTGACATCCATTTCTCCGCCTCGAGCTCCTTATGCCGAACGACAATCAAAGCGCCGGTGAAAATTGCCATGTAGTTTGTAGCCACGTGATTTTGTAAGTAAGAGGATCCCCACCAAAGCGATTTGTCGTAAGATCTTCCATACAGTTCTTTCGTCACGCTTGTTATTTTCTTCAAGAAGCGTGTTCTTTGAGTATTGTTTAACTGCCCGTACAGAAAGTCGTAAGCGGTCGCCATGCCGGTTAAAGAGTGTGCTACTGGAACATCGTCGTGTAAAGTAGCGTTTACGCGCCAGTTTGGAAGATTTTCAAGTCGCTCCATAAATGAGATCGCTAACTCTCTCGCCTTGATATCTTCAGGGTATAAAACACAATAGAATGCCACCGCGGTTAGATCGTTGCCGTAACGTTCATTCCAAGCCCTGGAGAACTTTTGCCAATCTCTGGGTGGTAGATAGCTTTCTGGATTCTGCTTCATCTCTTGGGTCGCCAAGGATATCGTTTGTGCTATTTCAGCGTGTGTAGATCGCGCTCGTTCGCGGAGAGCAAAAACCTCTTTCTCGTTGAAAAACAAGCAAGGGTGGAATTGTTCGATCCCTGATCCATTCTCTGAAGTCTCAACACTGGTGAAAAGGGTTTGAAGAATTATAATTGAAAACAACATCGCGACATGACATCACATATGAGATAAACGAATGCGTTATTCGTCCTTATTCCTGCGGTTTTATCGGCCAATAACTTATTAATAAGTGAGTTTGTTGCCGTGACTGTCAAACTCTCCGGAAACAGCGGGGATCCAGTTACAGGATTCTGAAGCAGACCAGGGGCCTGTTTCTCGAAAGTCCCGAAAACTGAGTTTTCGCACCTGGAAAGCCGGAGCAAAATCTCAAACCTTATGATTACAGAGCTGTTATTTTCGCATATTCTTAGTATAAACAGAGGTTCCATTCCGTGCAAGAAGTTTCAGGCGTGTACACCTCTATGTCTTTAAATATTGATTAACAAAAAATGGCTTTTCGGACCCGAAAACTTTCCAGGGCTTTCGAGAAACAGGTCCCTGACGCGAAAAAGACCTCTGAAACTGACCCCAGACTATTTCAAGACGAATAAAGGATTTACGATTTACGGTATCAATCCCCGACCAGTCCTTGTTATTCCTGCTGGAATTTGTTGGGATTTTCGTTTCTGGTAGTGTCGCCAGGACAGGATGACTTTTTAAAATGTTTGTCGGGGACGCGGTAGTCATGGACGCTTTTCAGGACTGAAGGCAATTTGAGTTAAACTGGGTAAACGTAATTTATCAGCTTTCATTACCATAGCTACCCACTGGGAATTTTGAATGTGGTCTCATTAACAACTAAATAATGAGCTCGGGATTTCTATGAGGTGATTGAAATGATAGAAATCGAGAGACAATACAATGGACCCTAATTGTCATAGTAGAATTCTGACCAAATTTCTTTTAAATTAGCGATTTCCAGTTATTTCTCTACATATTACATTAGCACAGTTTAGCAAAATCTGGCGCGGATTGAATTGTTGTAATACCTATTGGTATAATTCTACTAGCGTTCAATCACGCTCTACGTTCTATCTCTTCAGTATTGGCTAAGTTACTCACTATCTATTCCGTTCAATAGATAGTGGTCACCTAGTAGCAGTGTGCAAGTCAACTTCGTTTCCAGGGTCTCTCATCTTCCCGCCCCTAGAGTTAGCGAGAGAGGAGAGTGTTTCCTCTCTCGCTTGTTCCAGGGGCCTAGAGGGCGAGACCCGGGGACGAGTTTGTGTGCAAGTTCGATTTGAAATCGCAAGTATGATTTCAGACCAAAATTGCACGGTACGAAGTCCAATTGCTCCTTCATGTATTTTGTAATCGCACTATTTATCGCCTGAATACAAGAATTTGGTCCGGTTCCAATAATTTATTGATCCGGTAGCCAGTTTTGTTAAAAATGAAGAACCGAAAACTTTTTACATCTCATTTTGTATGCAAAACAGAAAAAGGTGCAATTTGGAGTAAAAAACAGTGCGATTCGTGAGTAGATCGCACTGGCTTTCCCGCAATTTATTTGATTGGCTACTTTAAATTCCTATTGGCAGGGGAAAAGATGCGATTTTGAGCAAAAAAAAGAGCGATTTATTTAGAGAGAGCCAATCACTGATTTCGAACTGGATGTAATAAATACTAAAACAATTTTATTTGATTATTCCTGGATTATTCGCTCTCGATATTCTCTGTGGTAGACTCGGGCTGCGCGCTGCGCCCTCGTGATTCATCACGGGTATGACAGAAATCTCGAGCCAGTGATGTTGCGTTCACACTCAGTACTCGAAGTACCCAATAACAATTCGGTTTGAGTACTTTGAGTAGCAAGTGTGTTCACATTAGTTCCCAGCAGTACCATGTACCAAGTGTGAACTGTACACTGTCTGGATACCAGGCGGCGGATCAGCGACGATCCCTGACAACCGTGGGAAGACTGAGTTCAGTTCAAAAGCCAGCTGTCAAGATGGCGACCAACAGAAGCAGTTCGGAACTTTTCCAGCGTAGATTCTGGTTTTCCATCCCTGCTTTTGGTAAGTAACACTTCTCTGATATTTAGTAGTTTTGGAATACATGCAGTGAGTGGGATGCTCAGATATACTTTACCTTTCTCAGTTCTTTTGGTGTGTGGGTGCAGCGCTTTTGTAAGGGAGCTGGATGGCAGGTGAGTGTGATGTGCAAAACTACTGAAAACTGTTGGGTTTTTTTTGGTATATAAGCCTTAGTTTTTTAGATCTTATTGAAAACCATTTTTAAATATTCTAGCTGATTTGTAAAGTGGAAGGTGAAGAAAAACGCTCTTGTTTCCCTTTGATGCGATTCAGAAAATCATTACGTTCTGGTCTTTTTGAGTTCTGATTATTCTTATTGGCAAAATTTTATCCAGTATTTTACCTATAAGCTTAGGCACAACTGCTCATGCCAAATCGTGAAAGATACGTGACTTTAATACAGTCTTCTCTGCCTTTGTAAGCCTTTTGATATTTATGTTTTTTTATTTGGTAATAATGTATAGAGTATAAAATTATCAAAAGGAAACAAGTAAGGTTTACCAGATTAATACTAGATCGATAAGGAAGGCCTTAAATATCAATGAGCCCAACCTTTGTTTTTTTACTTGAAGTTTACCCAACACTTATTTTTTTTTAATTCAAATAAAGAAGAAGAAAGAAATTTTAACATGTGGCCACTGGGAATTGAACCTGAGAAATTTGATTCAGGATGCATTAACTAACTGGCAGGGGTATTTTGCAGAATGTCGAACACTGAACGCCAAATGCACTGTTTGCTGTAGTTTCACTCATGTTTGCTTGTGGTAAGTTTTTGTTTGTTAAGGACAGCATTATATTGCATATGGCCCTGTCCAACAAATAAAAGCTAACCGCAAGCAAATATAAGTGAAACTAACTGCAAGCAAACAGTGCATTAGGCATGTGGCATTCGTTGTTCGGCATTCTGCAAATTACTCCTGCCGTTCACTAACCCCTGCCACTACACCATTGGAACACCAGCTGCAAGAGGTCAATTTTTTAAATATACATTCTGCAACCCTAAATATATTTAGTACAGTGTCACCCAAACCACAAAATAAAAGCTTTAGAACCATAAGCAAACCCAAGTTAAACTAACCACAAGCAAACTGGAGATGTGCTAACCATATAATGAGCTAATTCGGTCTCATTCATTGTTACTGTCTATAAAAAGTCATAAAATTATTAACCTGGTCTAGTAAGTTTTCCGATCGATAACGGCCAATTCCCTCCATGCGATGCACCTGCAGAAATTCATGGTAGTTGTATTCATCATCTTGGAAGCGATATTTGTTTTGATTGATACAACTACCATGATTTCCTGCAGGCACATCTCATAGAACTGAACTGACCATTAGTGAATATACAAAAATAAATAGAAACTGATCAATGATGTCAGGATCGGAGCCCTATGCATATCATAGATCTGTTAGATATTTAGTGATACTGTCCCCATGTGTATGATACACTGTCCCACAAGTTCTGGTTGGGCAAAGTCACAGACCTGTATGTTTCTTCCATTTTGGAGGATTTTACAAGCTCAACTTCTTATCTTGGTTTCAGCTTTGCAGATTTAAAGAAAGATGGAAGTTGGCTAGTAGAGGTTGGGTATTTTACTGGTTTTTTGTGAGCTTGCACATTATGTTTATTTAACGGTTGAATTGATCAAATGCAAGCATGTTTTTTTTTTTGCCTGTTTGAGCATGTCTAGGAAACATTTTCTTATAAAGACCTTGGTTAAATTTGAACATTTTCAAATTTAAATGTTATTGCCCTCCTGCTGAAAACTGTATTGATGAAACCCCCTGATTGTTAATTAACCATCTCTGAGAATCATCACTGAATTATCAGAGATGCTAAGCATGATGTTTGCGGCAAACAGCAAACAGAAAAAATATTAATTAAACTTAAATGTCGTCTGTCTTCAGTTGTTTGCACAGTAGAGCAAAAATATTTTCATTTAGGTGCATATTAGGGGACATGTTTCTATTTGTGTGTGCTGTATTTAAGGATTAGAAGAAAAGAACACAAAATCAGAGGTTATTGTGCCATTTGTCATTTGCTGTAAACATCATGTACTTAACTTCTTTATCATCTTTTTAGTGATCAAACCATTTCTCTGATTTCCAGGTGACTTTAATACTGTTAATACTGTAGCTGGTTTTTTCTTTCTGTCAGTTCTATGCACCCTGGTGCGGTTACTGCAAGAAACTAGAGCCTATATGGGCAGAAGTAGGAAGAACTCTTCATGGATCCTCTATTGTAGTTGCAAAATTAGATGCTACTAGGTTCTCAGGTATGGGCAGATCTTGTGTACTTAAGGCATCTGTCGACCAAGTATCGGTCGATACTATCGGCCAAGATGTTGACCGACAGTCAGCCGACATACCAGCTGATGCTCGGCCGATATATCGACTGAGAGTCGACCGAGTGTCAGTCGACATGTTGTTTAAGTTAATAGACCATCGGTCGACACTATCTGTCGGTATGTCAGTCGACACTCGGTGGACACCTCGGCCAATATGTTGCGATCGACAGCCGCTGGTGTATTGGTCGACTGTCAGTGGTGTATTGGTACATTGTTAACCGTTGTTTTGCTGTAATAGTCTCTATCGCTTATGCTCACATGTTGATAGAACAAGGATGCAGCTCAAACTGCCGTCATTTCGAATACATATCTAATGCAACTTTTTGTATCATTTTTTGCTCCTGTAAAATAACAAACCTCCATAAGCAACAAGCCCCAGAGATTGCTACTTCCGAAAGTGACAAGGGTCACATATAAAAGCAATTACTTAATATTTGAGTAGAGAAGATAGAACTCAGTAACAAGAGCCAACCAAATGAGCGTAGTGTTGGCCAAGTGTCAGTAAAGTATCAGCCAATTGTTGGCTGAGTCACGGTGAAGTATCGGCCAAGTGTCGGCCGACATGTGTGTCGGTCAATGTTGGTTGATATGTCGGCCAACTGTCGGTCGACATATCAGCCGACAGTATCAACTGATACTCGGTTGACAGATACCTTAAGTACACATTATCCGAGAAATTTACAATCAATCACTCTATTAGTACTTGTCTGTTTGTCAGGAAATAATAAGGTAAACTTGCAAAGCCATGAGGACAGTTTCTGTTGCAAGGTCACTGGAGAGCCAGACAAAATGCTATCCAGTGATGCTTAGCTGATAGTGGCTAGCCTTCTCATTAGCTACATGTACCACGTTGCCAACCTGAACTTTATTTAATCATTCCATGGCTGAACTCTTGATTTTTGCTTTTCATTGTCAGGGATATCAAGAGAGTTTGGTGTCAGAGGATTTCCTTCAATTAAATTGTACGTGAATTAACAAATAATAAATATACTTTTTACTTAATTCCAGTCATGATCAGTTGCACATGATGACTTCTTTTTGTTATGATTACAGTATTAAAGGAAAGCGTGTAATAACATTTGAAGGGGAACGTACAGTTCAGGATATTATCCAGTTTGCAGAGAAAGCCAACAGGTACGTGTGCATCGTAACAGGTACAGTAACTTAACACTGTCTTGTCGATATTGACTATAAACTTAAGAAAAGTGTTCACAAGGGATGAGTTGGAAACACTTCAATGGTGCCACCTGAACATTATTCTATATTATTTAATTAATCTTAGCCTTTGAAGTTTTTTTGAAACTCACTCACCCTTGTGATTGCAATATTATTGATTGTAATATGTCAGGTTCCATGCCTTGTAAATGGGCAACCCTGGTGAAAACCAAAAGGATGTTTGAAGATCTTTTAAGATCCTCTGAGGATCCAAGTTAGAGATAACAATCTTTCAAAGATCTAAGAGATCTTTGCAACAATCCTCTGAGATCTTCAAAGATCTTGGCAAGTTCTTTGGCATGGGCAAAAAATTTGAAGATCCTTAAAGATCTTGCCTTGGTCAAGATCTCTGAAGATCCTTGTAAGGATTTTTACAAGTCACTAAGGATCCCAAGAACCTCAACGATCTTTGAGAATCTTGATTAAGATACTCAATTAAGATTCCACAAGGATTGAAGATCCTTGAAAGATTTCACCAATTTCTATTTTTTAATATTTCATTTTCTGTTTCAGACCAGCAGTAACTGAGCTTCAGAATGTTGCGCAAGTGGAAAGAGTTAGGAAAGAAAAAAGTGTGTGCTTTTTTCTGGTAACAAGTAATGAGAATCCACAACTATCTGCGAGGCTCAAGGTAAATATTGATTGGAAATGTAATATGTAGGTATAAATCTATTACTTTTAATACCCTGACTGTGATTATCTGCCTATGATTATTCACAAACAGTAGCATGCAATATTATTATAAGAGAGGGTTTCAGACGTATTTAGATGTGCATCTCTGAGATTTGGAAGACCTACATTCTCAAGGGGGGCTTAGTTTTGGGTGAGTTTACTTCACGAAGAAGAGCTTGCAAAGTTTCTGATATAATTTATTAATAACTTTTTCAGGATATTTACTTGAAAGTTGCAGAAGATAGGGTCATTCAAAGCTACTTTTATCAAATTGATCAGGATACTTTACCTGAGGTGAGGTAGTATTAAGGCAAAATGTTTGTGTTGTAATGATCGGGCTATAGTTTAATCAAACACCTTACATGTAGTTATTAACCATTGCAATCCACTATTATCAGTGTCCCTTTTTTATGAGTCCTTTCCCAGTTTCAGGAATACGCCTTTAGGAATAAGGTAAAGCTTTTATTGACTCATTAAAAAGACACTTCATCTATATTGTAAAAAAGAGTACAGACTGAAAAGAGGAAGTGTGAGCTAGCAAAGGGGGGAGGGGGCGGGGGTGCAGTATGGGTGTGTTACTTTTTAGGTTGACTAAAATTTTATAATCTTAGCAAGCTTACTTTGTAGCTTTGATTGTTATTCTTTCTTTTAGAATGTTCATGTAGAAACGCCAACCATTGTAGTTTCAAAAGATGATTCCATTGTTGCATTTCAAGGTATGCAGGGTTGATCTGTATTTTGCATTTTTTTATTAATGTTCTCACTTGCCTTCAGAGTAGTTGTTTGATTGCATGATAAATGTAATGTTATATTATTTGGATACAAGCTGTCATAACTATTAACTGTACTCAATTAACTGTTAACTGTTAACTGTAACTCTATTAAAGTTCTATTAACTGTGAGTGTATATTGCACTGAAATAGCTTGAAACACGCTTGTGTTGGCAGGACACTTTAATTTATTAATTTATTACTTTCATACTGTGGCAGAACCTCTACTCAGGAGTATATCCAAAAACATTTGGTAGTGTTTGCAGGCTTGAAAAAATTCCATTTGGCTGTCCGGGATAAGTAGATTTTCCTTCCACGCAAATAACTTTTTATTCTTGCTTGCCCAATGGGCAGGGGATCAGACAAGTCATCTGCCAATTAAATCATTAAAAGAGCAAACCAAGACTTGCTCAGGGCAAGCAAAATTTGAGAGCTACTTGTCCCAAGGGCAAGCTGGAATTCAAGGTTTTTGTTGCAAGCCCACAGGTTTAGATACAACCTGGATACAAAACCTGGATACAAAACCTGGATACAAAAGACTTGCTCAGGGCAGGCAAAATTTGAGAGCTACTTGTCTCAAGGGCAAGCTGGAATTCAAGCTTTTTGGGGCAAGCCCACAGGTTTGCAGCCTGATTCTTTGAAACCCTTATCCTATCAATTTCAGCCCAAATATGTGATTTTTGAACCCAGTATATTTTCAGACCTGACCCAAGTACTGATACCCCATTTCAGGCACCCAAAATTAGTACATCTTTTAATACATGATCTCAGCTTACCAGGAATGTCTTCTATTTGAGTAATCACAAATTTTGAGAAAGGTTTCAAATACTCTAAATGTTTCTTTCTCTGATGGTGAAAGAGTTTATTTTCCTCTGAATGAGACACACTGTTCTCAATTTCAGACCAGAGCACAAAACAGACAAAATGTTCAAAATCTGTCCTCTATTAGATACAGGTGTTTGATAACTTTTAGATACAGGGCCCCTATGGAGACCAGCCTTAGAGCTTAATGGGCTACCCTGCTAAATAAAGTTTACTTACTCTACTTCAGACCATCCATCACTGTTTATAGCTTATTTTAGGGAGTACCCCCATCCTTGCCAGGTAGCTTTGGACTAAACGCGGCCTTTGTTTTTCTGATGTACTATTTTTTTTGTAGTTCCAGAGGATGTTAGTGAACAGAATGTATCTGAGTGGGTAAATAGTGAAAGATTTGAAGCATTTGTTCATGTCACCAGATCCAATTTTCATGATATCACTGAAACTGGTGAGTATGTCAAAGGTGTCTTCTATCTGCATCATAAGAAAGTGATAGTAATGGAATAACCTGGTGGTACTATGTGATTATGAAAGCTAAAATGTGATCTGTGACATACATGTAGATCTAGTACACAAGGATGAGAGAGCTCAATATATATTAAATAAAAGCTGTTTTCACAGGCTAATCATGGTAAATAAAATTCCCGCTTGGCCATTAAGTCTGCATGTGTTCACGACAGTAACAGTTACTTGGCAATTTCTTTGCATCTTAGGTAAAGTAATGTTACTTGTCATATTTGCTGAGGAAAAAAGCAAAAAGAAAATCAATGAAAGGTAATAATGATTATTCTTACTAAAATTTTTGATGCAAGTTTCTTGGGATGTTTTTCTACCCTTCATTCAACCACTTTTTTTAACTTCTCATAAGCTTTCCAGGAGCTCTCACTTCTGCAGAGGCTCAAAGGGTCTATTTCAGCAGGGGAAAATCCACTGAATGAGTGTAGGTGTAGGATTATGTTACGTCACATAGTGGCTTTCTATAATGAACGTTTTGAACCTCTATGGTGGAGAGAGATCCAGGAGCCTAACAACTCATTCAACTTGATTAACTTGAGCTCCTTCATCCTAAGAGTGTTGTTGGGCATCCACTGTGGTTTGTCACGTCAACAATTTTTATTCAGTTGTTAACCCTCTTCTCGGCCTGGCCTCAAGAGATGCCTATCTTGTCTAGGTCTCTCTCTAAGCCACGGCACCATTTCAATCCATTTCTAAGCATGCTTTGCTGGCCTCCTGTCTGGAAGTATACCCAGTACATTTCCAAAACCTTCAGTTTAAAAGCTTGTAAATCACTGACCTTCAGATCATCATTAATTTTATAATCTCTGGTTGTGTTCTTCCAACATCATGGGTGTTTTATTGAACCAATAAACTATGCAAATGCTTGACTTAATGCTTAAACGGCAGCAGTCAGATATAGTTACTAGCAATTAGTTTGACTAAAATAATTGTTGCTTTTAAATTCTTTTTTGAAAGAGTTAGCAAAGTTGTTAAAAGTGTGGCTGTAAATGACAGGGACAGATTTCATAGGTAAGTACAAAAGTTCCGCTACTACTGTGAAACTTTACAATTTATCTAAGTATTTGAATCACTGTATTGCATTGTAAACAGCTATTTAGTAATGTATTCTAAGTGTTTTTTTAAATGAAAGGGAAAGATTTCACAAGTAAGTTCAAAGTTCTGCTGCTGCAGTATAACTTTGCAATTTTTCTATTTTAAAACATATGCATGGTATTGCTTTGAAAACATCTATTTAGAAATGTTAGCATTGTGTTGCTAACATGGACTTTGTAGTAAACATTTCAAAACCCTTTTCCTTTTTAGGTTCTTCCAGTTTGGGTGGATGCTAGGAGATACCATAGCAACAAATATAATGATGAGGTAATTTAAGAGCAGTGTAAAGAAGCTCAGTCACAGTTTGCGCACATTGAAAAGTTTAGCCTCGATTTTCCAAATTCATCGTTTGAAACTGTGTTAATCTTCTCCATCCTTAGCCATCCTTGTTCCTTTATGGTTTGTCATTATGTTTTTGTTGTTTTTCTATCTTATTAAACTGTTATTTTCAGGTTTCCTACCATTTAAAGGTAATTTTGTACGTGACCAAAATAACTCAAAATACTGTGACTGAGCTCCTTTAATGTTTTGATCAAAACAGTTATGACATCAAAGCAAGAATTATCAAGACTCAGCAGGAAACTTAAAATAAATAAAATCTTCTAAAATACCAAATAAATGGTTGAAAAGCTGCCTCCAATAGTTAAAAAATGATTGCATAAAGTATTGTGTTTACATGTAAAAAAGGAATCATGACGATAGAAACGTAAGCCTGTTGAAATAAAGCTAACAGGTTGAGAATGTAATCCACAGTTTGTTCACAAATTAGGCAGTAAGAGAGAGAATTTTTTAAGCACCACATTCTACACAAAATGAACTTAGACATCAGCTTGCCAGTTGATTTTGTTTCACTTTTCCTTGAAATAAATCCATCTGATTCAGAAAAATGGCTGGAATTGATACATTTGAAAAAGAATGTGAAACAACTCACCTTCATGTGGAAACTAAACAACAGGCAATCAAGGGTGTCTTGTCAAAAGCCACACTTTTGTTGGGATTGGGGGTTTCAAACCAAGAAGCAGGGTGTGGATTCTTTTGGGGCACCCCATTTTTTGTGGCGAAATTTAATGTTAATTTCTAACAAAGCAGATGTCTGTTGGTCAAAATCATCACACATTCACTCATTTCACAGTGTAAGTTCAGCTTCATTGTTTAACAGAGAAACAAATGAATTAGCGATTAACAATGTCAACTCTTTGAACTTTCAGCTCACTGACAGCACCATTTCTGATGGCATACAACACTACAGATCATGTGTATTACTTGAAGCAGTATTCAGAGATAAAAGATGAGCTTACAGAGCAACAACTTGCATCTTTTCTTCAGGATGTGTTGGAGGGTCGTGCAAAGGTAGGTTCAGTGATTTGTGGCCAGGTGGTGGAAAGAAAAAAACATGAATTCAAAGAGTTATTTTTTTGTCATTTAGAGACAAAGTGTGGGACCT
>Ga0126338_10000888_pt1:0-15000 | contig 17866 bp, 15 predicted proteins | sample OrbCmetagenome_2_FD_92529 | JGI IMG/M metagenome (GOLD analysis project Ga0126338, IMG submission 92529) | Coral microbial communities from Petempiche,Puerto Morelos, Mexico - Orbicella C C metagenome | ecosystem: Host-associated > Invertebrates > Cnidaria > Coral | place... | reverse complement strand
TGAGGGAACAATTTCCATAAACAAACACAACTGTCTTCTTATGTAACCTGTCTGTGCAATGTGCCTTGAGAACAGGAAAAGGAACTGATCACAGAGCAGGGATTTTAGGGAAGTGGAAGAATGTTCTAGTTTAGTTGAAAGGTTTACCTGGAAGTACAGAGGAACCCTGCCTAACAGCCACCTCATTATTGCAGCCACTTTATTCTGGTCCCAAGAAAAGCTTGGTCAGTTGTTTTCTTCGTTTTCTGGCCTGCTAGTGACCAGATTAACAGGGTTCCACTGTAATTTGTTGTGTGGGATCTAAAACTTGAATGTACTATTTAGTAATGTGCATTCAGAGTGATGATTAATTCAATCATTGTTTCGTTCTTTTCATACTCAGCCCACTCTATTAAAGCCAGGATCAAAATACATCAAAATAGCAACTGCTACATATTCTGGTTAGAATAAATAAATAGCTTAAAGTGCCTATAACCTCCCAAATATATTTTTGGCGAGATTAAACCGTTGTATTATATGGAGCAAATCACTGCAAAATTTTTTCTTTTTGGTTAAACCCATGACTGATGTCCTGGAATGATCCTTTTGACCAGTTCTTTGACTCAGTAATAGTTCCTATTTATAATTACAGTCCTGTGATTATTCACAATTGTGAAAAGTATTATTGATAAAAATTCATGGTTTCAACTGAAAGCAAAAATTATTTCAACCTCTCGAACATTATCAGAAAAATGGCTGAATCAGTATCTTTTGGGCATTTGTGGGGTTTTAGGCAGTTTCACATTAGTCATTGAGTGGGCAGTACATTTTTTTCATCGGTGAAAATTGATTTTACGATGCCCTTGCCTTTTCAACACCACCTGTGAAAGTGACTGTGTGAATGGCCAAGCTAACAGATCAGCTCATGTGAAGTCCAGCAGTAAATACTTGCAAAATTTGTGTAAATTATAATATCTCATGATGTGTAGGTGACATAAAAAAATGTCATCCCCCTTAAGTCCAAAATTCCATGATTTGCAACTGGTAACTGTTAGTGGTCAATTGTTGGAGGAGTTATGATACATACTTCATTATTATAAAGCTGGAATTTAGTTAAATCTAACACACTCTCCCATTGGTTGATTTATGGTCTCATGGTAATGGCCAAATCTGAATGTTGCCCAGTGGCCAACAATCAAGCAAATGCATGCCCGCTCTCCCGCTAACTATAGGTTACTTTGACCTCCTTGATTTATAACTTTGCACTAAACTCCTGAGCAGCTATTAAACAAAACACTTAATCACTGGTCCCTTGGGAAACAATTAGTTTTGTTTCTCCTCAAATCTCAAGGAATCTCAAGGCAATTTATTACTGCTTTTACTTTGTAGGAGCTTCATGTACTGATTGTCTAATTTTTTTTCCCACAGCTTTCCATGTAAAGAGAAGTAGACAAACAAGTGGAAAAGTGCAAATAAAAACAAACAGCAAAATTTCTCCAAAGCTGGAAATTCCATATCAAGTGAACATTCTGCAGGGGTGCGTCGGGAGAATTTCATGCTATTTTATTTGAGGGTAAACCTTGTTTTAAATGATGGAAGCCAGAGGTGGAAAAATGTCTGGAAGCAAATCGTCTGCCACAATAATTGTTGAACCTGTTATTAATAAACACCACCTGTATTCATACCCAATAATAATTCTTGTTTTGTCCCGTGAATTAAGTAAATGAGTGCATTAGCAATTTTATCATTTTCATTCTGAATGCTACAGTGTATAACACACAGATCCTTACAGTATGTTAACGCCTTGTTTGTTGAGCTAACTTCAAAACTATCAAGCTGTGCACAGTTCTGCTGAACCTCTAGTAAATACAGTTTTTATCTTGAAATTGGATTTCAGGACAATAGCATATTCTGTTAGCAAGACAAGATTCTTTGTAGGAAAGCCTCCATTTGTTCCTGTTTCAAGGGAACTTCCTATCACAAACACATTTGGCTTCACAATGATAATTTATGATGCTGCCTTCCCATCTGAGGTGGAAAATGTATTTTCTGTAAGTATGAAATTTCATTACAATTCTTCTTATTCTATTTTGTTGGTTGATGCAAGATTGGTTGATTGATCAGATGGTATTTGTCTTTCTGAATTAGCACTGAAGTATACCTTATTTTGTAAAAGTTATTGTTTACTCTGGAAACTTTTGAGGATGGAAAATTGATGAGAAAATTTGACAGCAGAGGATGTGTTTTGATGTTACAGTAATTTTCCCACTGTAGATCCACATTAGCAATCCCAATGTTGAGGCATCCATTAATAAAATTGATTATAACACAATTAAACATTGAATGCCTCACTGGTGCCTCGATTTCAACGGCATGAAGTATCTCTGGTAACATCTCAACATTTAGTCCATTTACAAGCTGTCTGCAAATATGCAAGAACAGAATATATGTTACAACCAATTTTACCAACTTTAGGGGTACAGCTGTCCCTCCAGAACTTTTGTTTTTGTTAGTGCCCATGAGTGATGGTTGTTTTGCTTTTTTTGTTTGCAGATTGTAAATTTTACAAAGCCAGCCATGATACCGCCTCAGAGTACAGTGACGCCTTTCTTTGTTCAGTTCCTAGCCAATGGTTCAGACATGGCATTCTCAACCATTCTAAGAGTATACACAAATGCATCCATTTTTACTCTGCCTATCCACTGCTTTGATGGAAAACTTAAGGTTAGCTGTGTATGTTGCATTCAGGAATTACCTACATGTACATTGTACATTTAGACCCCAGAATGTCCTAGCAAGCCACTACAAGTCAAGGAGCCTGCCTAGCTTTTGATGTAACAAATTCAATCCAGGATGAAGGGTTTAGTCATCCTCCTGTACAGTGAATTGCACCATATCTTTAGTGGCTAGTAACTTGCACATGAAAAGTTTGTCATAACTTGATGTTAAAATTAAATGCCAATTGAAATTTTCAATTTGAAAACTTTGTTGACTGATAGTGGCTAATGCCATGCATCTCTGTTATTAGACCAAACAGTGTAACTATCAGTAAAGGGGTGACGCCCTATGATCGATTAACATTTTCTTGGTTGTTCCATTTCAGTATGTTGTGGATGGCTTGGAGGAAGATGTAGTTGACTATGGCACAGTAGGAACAGGGGAAAATAGAACAAAACTTATTAAAATCTTCAACAGTAATCCAATAGAGGTACAGCTGATAACATAACTAGAGTATATACATCCAACAATTGAAATTGTTTACATCCTCAATGTGTCTTCAATCTCAAAACAAATCCTTAACTAGTACACAGCTAAGCAACAGATGTCTTTGTATTCCACAGGTCACTATTTACAGAATTGTATGTAATCTTCAGTTTACAAAAATTAGACTATTAGAAATCAGATCTAATAATGAGAGCAAGCAATCTAGAGGGAATAACAGCCAGTCCAGTACCACTGATCAGCCACTGAACAGCCAAGCTGAAGATGGCAAGGTAAGAATTGTCCAGAATAATTTGTTCAAAGTAACTTCATTTGCCCATCAGGTAAGTTAAGGACAGAATCCACTCGTTGGACTACAAAATCCACTAGCCCAGAGTTATTGGACAAGATGTTCTCTGTGTGTTGTTTGGAATCATATTTATGAGTCCTGTGTAAGCACTAATTCTGTCTGAATTTCTGTTTAAACTGTTGATCTTTTGCTTGACTTCAGGTTTCTATCAAGCCTGGCTATGTAACATATTTTAGTGTGGAGGTCTCTGTGCCCAAGATAGAGGGACAGTACATTGGAGAAATAGAAATGGAAACAGATTATGAGGTGAGCGAAGATGTTTTATCCAGTCTATCTATGCAGAAACGGGGAAATCTATTGTTTGAGAAGCAAAGCCAGTAATTTCAATTAGCTCATGCAATTTTGTTGGATCGGGAGTGTTAGCCACAGGACTTTACCACAACCCGCTAGAATCGCTATCCATTCCTTATCAGACCACTGGCAATAAAGTACCTTGCAATTTGCAGACCTGTGCTAGCTTGAGCATTGTATTTTGAAAGGAGCAATGTCAGCATAAGCCACAGGGCTTAACTACAAGCATCTAAAATCACTATCATTGTCAGACCACTGACAATTAAGTATCTCACAATTTGCAGACCTGCACTATGGTTGATAACACTATATCCACTGGATAAATTACTATCTAGTGACTGGACTGGTTTAACAAATTAAATACAGTGAAGACTACACTATCTTCTAGACTGGGTTTGTCTAGTAAATATTACTGTCTATCCTTTGAACGTCTGGAACCTGAAATAGAGTTAAATGGGGCAACTCAAGTTTTACCTTTATTTTGCAGACTCTTCATATCCCTCTTTACTTAAAGTCAATGGATGGAAAGATAGTTTCCTCTCCGGTGTCCATAGTTTTCCAACCTGGATTTCCAGTAAGTAGTCAGCTTGTATGTTCACAAAGTTGACAAAGAAACTTAAAATTTCATGTAAGTTTCACGTTTCTTGGTTTATTACTTACCTGCAGTTCCCTGCATGTAAGTCAGGCTAACTTCCTATCATATACACTGTATTCAGTACAGTAATTATTTGACAAAGTCAATTTGTATGATACCTGCATAAGTAGTTTTGGTGTCCTGATCTAAAATTGTAATGTGATAATTTGTTGCAAGGGTACACATTCTGTGTTTAGATTGTGATTATTTTGCATCAATCTACAAATTATTGCAAAGAAACCGCATTACATATTCTAGGTCTAGTAAGCGCTACAGATGTCACAGTTTGAATGCACAAGTTTAATCATACTGGGCGTAAACACAAGAGAAACAAAAGTGATCGTGGGTGTGTGATGTGTGTGTGATTCAACTGAAAAATAAACGAGACAAAATAGTTAAGTACAAAATATAACGACACGAAAAACTGACAACGGAGCAAAATAAACTCGCAAAACTGTGGCGACTCAAATTCTAGAATTTGTACTTCAGGGCTCACACAACAGTGAAGCAGCTAAGGAAAAAATGCGGTAGAAACCAGCAGATCGAACTTTCAGCGCTAACAAGTACTGGCCAAAAATGAAAAACACAAAACTACGCATAATGAAGAATGCTTAAGTATTACAGAGTGGGTTGCATTATTCCCAGGGGTCACGGAAAAACGTGACACCCAAAAGCAAAGAAAGTTCTAGTCGCTACACATATTAATCAAATTCTGACAAAATATTTGTAGCTTGTAGGTCCAACCCATGTGGGAGAGCTCTAAAATTTGTTTCCTCAATTTCCAAATTACTTTCATGTACACTGTTTGCAAGTATCTCATATTTATATAATGCTACACACTCACTGTTTTACATTTCCTAATATTGTCCTGTTTTGTCTTTCAGGGTCAAATTGTGAATCATACCCTCACGCTCTTAAGTTCCTTCTCCAACACTCTGAAGCTTGTGTCAGTCAAATCTTACCCTTTAAATGATCAATTTTCATTTGAGCCTGTGAGTTCTGAGATGCTCTTACTACCCAATGAGAAAGTTCAGGTTTGTGCTGTTAACAGTTAAATGCGCTATTCAACCTTACTGGCGAGTAATTTTTGTTAACTTTGGTGCCAATACTCCACAACCTGCACTCTCTCTGCAGTGGTCAAGGTGTTTTGTCCCAAACCATGCATCAATTGGAATGCCCAGCTACGTAGAATGTGGTGAATTTTCCTCACTGTGGCTGAGTTAAGGGGTTAGACTGACAGTGTGGTTTTCAAGATTATCCCTTGTGGTATGAATCCACTACAGTGTGTTTCTTCATTGTGCATCTGGTTTTTAGGGTTGAGAGCTGATGCTTGTTAAATGGGTGCAAATTATTGACTTCTCTTATCAACATTGAGCATGATACTTTATGGTGATAGGAGATTTGAATAATTTGTTGCATGTGTTTTGTTTCAGTGTATTCTCACTGTAGCTTGTGTGCAGACATCTCCTTTGACATCTGCATCGTGCATCATACAGAGGACAAAGGAGACGGTGGCACACAGGCTTAATATCTCGATCCTGAAAGATCTTGGAAAGATCTTGTGTAGAATACACAAAACCACTTGTCTCCAGTTGTTGAGAATGTTAAGAGCGATGTGCACCAGTCAAGTGCAGTTTTCAATTGAGTGTCAAAGGTTATCAGGCAATTACTTTGGTTTTGGTTTGAGATTGGTGTAACAGTCTAATTGGTTTAAGTAATTGGTTTGGTTTTGGTTTTACAGCACTCAATTGAAAACCGCTCTATAGAATAATTCATGCCACTTCTTGCAACATTAAATATACACATTTTTTTTATTTTATTTTAAGGTTGGACAGTTATTTTATGATCCACTGAAAGGGTGTAAAACTCAATGTTATACAGGAATACATGCAAGTAAGATATGGTTCAATATTATTTTGATCTTCTAATGCTGAGAACTGTAATTAACTAAGGAATCAGTACCCTTTTTCCAACCCTCATACCAGTATGTAGATGCTCTTTAGGCTAGTCACTCAATTTTTTTCTCCCTTCCCTTCCTCTTTATTTGGAATAGTGTATGATGAGCCATAATCTGAACATCTGAAGGGGGCTGTGCTTTATCTTGGGACATCCACTGAATAAGCCTAGGGCTCACTATGTTTGTTAAATATCAGAAACATAAATTCAATTACCAAAGATAAAATTTTTTTGTTATGGTTGATATTTTAAGTTGGAACCCTGGCAACCAGTAACAGTATATGAAATGTTTAAGATCAGTAGAAGGAAGAGTATGTATTTTGTTGTCTTTGCAGGTGACCAGTGGCTCTCAAGTTTTTCCTTACCTTCCAATGTTGGGGAAATTGATAGTCAATTCATGGAAAAAAATCAGAAGTTTTTCTCTTCCTTAGAACGATTAGGAAAGAATAAGTAAGTCCCTGTGCAGTGAAGTTTTTATCCCCTTGTTGTAATTAGCTGACACATAATCATTTGAGTAGTAAGTTCATGTTCTTCTTTAGCTGATATTTGTCTTGTATAGCTTGTCACTTCAGTTTCCCCGTTATGATATTAATCAATCTTGAAATGTAGAAAATAATTGGCATATGACAAATACGTCTTCTGTTTTCCAGTTTATAATAATTATTATAATTCCTTATTTCCTAATGCTATTTCTTGTTTTCTCTTGCAGGTTAAATATATCTTTTATTATAGATACAGATGTTGTTAAAGGGTTCCACATCCCAGCACAAGCAAGTCTTTCATGGCCGTCATTTTCATCAGACAAACCAGTAAAATTTCCTCTAACTCATCTTGGAAATTTCTCCACCAAATTCTTCACTCTGGAAAATCCAGCAGATGTCCCTGTCATGGCTCAGATTGTGCCCTTCTCTCTGTACCCTCAGGGTGTATGGGATTTGTTAGCTGATAGGTAAGGAATTACAACTTCTACAAAGAATAGGAATTCATGGCTCAGACTGTGCCACAGGGCAGCATTGACGTGTTGTAAGAATGGCAGCATCAGACTTGAAAACCAAAGGTTGCAGATTCAAGTCTTGTTCTGGCCACTAGCTGGTGCTGCTCTTGGTCACGGTCCCGAGTTCAGCTCCTCGGCCATGCTTGTGAGTAGCCAACCGCTCTGCCTCCTGCCAGTTAGGATTTTTAACCATGTTATGTTCATTTGAATTATTTGTCTCTCTGTTTGTTTCCATTTGCCCTGAAAATCCCCTTCTTAATTTAGCTGTTTTCTTTTGGTCTCATTGTTTCTTGTTACCAACGTACAAAAGCGTACTTTTTCAAATATATGTAGCATGGCTAACAGTACACAATAATGAAATACATTGCATAAACACCTAAAATACATTGATTTTCAAGAGCAAGTTAACACTATGCTTACTGCAAATACTGAAAGGAGCAAGACTGACAACAAGAGCATTTGTGTTTAACTCTCTTTTTCACTGACGCTTGCTTGTTTCAGGTTTGATACAGAAGCTTATGGATTTGATCCAGATGATAACACTTTCTCAATTCCAGAAGAGGAGGTATGAACGACATTTTTATCGGAAATTAATACCATAAAATAAATATATCTTTTTTATGTCACCTTCATTGTTTTCTCCTCAGGATGAGTCAGCCACATTTAACAAAGATATAGCTCACGCTCCTGGCACAATGGTTACTGTCCTTAGTCCACGCTCTGTTGTCAAGATACCTGTACAATTTCAACCCAAGGATGAGCGACTCAAAACTTCTGTAATTCTCATTAGGTGGGGCTCTTTGTCTCTTCTTATTTGCCTGTGAACTCACAGTAATGCTGAGGCCTTTAACAAGGGTTGAACTGCAAATATTTGTAATCGTGTGACAAGTTCTGAATTCAAATGTTGTCGGATGGCTGTGCGACTCTCCTGAGTCTCAAGTTTGGCTTGCTACCCCTAAAGAAAAGAACGGTAGTGACAAGTTTTTGAACTAACTTGACAGACTGCTTGAGTTGGGTGGGAGGGGTTAAAGTGTGTGTTTGGGTTGGATACACCAGGAACCTCAAGCAAGTCTTCTATACCCAGTTGGCAGCAACTTTATTCTTTATACTTGCGATGCCCATAAGACAACAATAACTAGTTCTGAAAACCAGCAGATGTCCACAACTATTGTAATGTAGCTTTCTAGCTTAGTAATGTAGCTGTAATCGCTTTCTACGACTAATGTAGCTTTCTTCCTATACATACATGTACTAGTTTCCATTAGTACAACTCTCATCATTAATATTTTGGTTTTCAGAAACAATCTCACAGTCTTAGATGGAATATTAGTTCAGGGACAAGGTGCCCGAGGAGAGTTTACTCTCAATGGCAAGAGGCCTGGGACACATAGCACCCTATTATTTGAGATTAAACCAAGTCAGCTAGCAGATTGTCACAGTGAGTAACTCTTTACTGATGTTACCTGTTCTTAATCAGTAGTAACTTAATTAATCTCTTGATTTTGCTTAGAAGCAGCTCCCCGTTCGCGGTCGCTTCCATCCTTGTCAGTAATGAAGACAGTCACAGCGACAAATCCTGGTCAGCTCGCTATGTTCATCAGCTCTCTCAGTATTAATGGCTACGAATGTGAAGGATTCGGCTTCAAAATCATGAACTGCAAGTCTTTTATCCTCAAACCAAATACATCAAGGAAGATAGAAATCACGTAAGTAAAATTTAAACATTTCTAATGTAAACTTTAACTCGATCCAGTCTCCAAGACTGTAGCAAATGAACAAACTAGGTCATCTGATTGTTCCATGCTCGAAGACGTTCTTGCTTCGAATCTTCCTTAAAATAAACTCTGGGTATCGAAAAGGTTACAGGGGTGTTCGTGTTTAAGCAAAAAATCGGTAGACAGTGCTGGTCTAGATCTCCAGTTTGACTAGCTCTGTAAACTTTTCAGAACCAAATTTTAATTTGTTTCTTAAAGAAAGCAGCCTGTAGCATCAAGAAACAGAGTTGTAGAGAGGTACGGTATGTTTGCGGTGTAACTCTTACGAGGCAGCGGGCTAGCGAACGAACGAGTGAGAGAACGAAGGAACGCAGTTCTCTTGGACGGTTAAGGATTATGCGAGTCTTTTTGTGTGTAGACTGAGACTGTCGGTGTTTTCTGACGTCTTCTCTGTGTGTTGCTTTCAGGTTTACACCAGACTTTTCAATGTCTCGAGTAACTCGCAAACTAGAAGTGAAAACCACCCTCGGTCCTATAATGGAGTTCACGCTGGTAGCAACAATTCCCACGCACCTCCTTCCCCTGTGTTCCACGACTCTTGGCCGCAATTCCTGGGAGCCAGTCGTACAAGGAGTCGCTGTTGTACTCATGGGTGTGGTCTTCTTAGCTGTTGTTATTGCCGCTTACGCTGAGGCGCGCAGGCTCGTGTTCCTCTCGCATCCGGAGATGCAACTGCTACAAATGAAAGAAGAACGAGGGCCGATATTTGATTTGAATGCAATTGCTGGAGTCAAGAAACACAAGTGAGTGGAACGCTTATTTCTCTTTGAATTCGCTCGGAACGTTTTTTCACGCTTAGTTCATCAATTTTTTCTTGACAATACATGTATCATCGCATCGCCGAACAGATAGAAGTGATGAGTATAAAGAGGAAATCGTCAGCTTGGGGATATTGCCTTGATGTAACGTCAAATTCTCAAAACAAACATTAAAAGAAAGGTGTTAATGTTTTGAGCTTTGAACTTTACGATGGAGAAAGGCCACAAAATATAGCCCTTATTGTTGAAAAGTTAATGTATTCATCCATTACCAAGGGTTACGACAAGTCAGGAAATGGTTAGGGGAAAAAAAGTCTTCAAGGTCCGGGAATTTTATTCTGAGTCAGAGAAAATTGAAATTGTGGAAGGTCGAGATCTCTTACTGTGGGTTACGTCGAGAGCTAGCATTGTAAATCGAGGTCCCAAGTATTTGGATCTCATGTTATGAATACAATCAAACGTCAGTCAGACGTTAATCTGTAAGACGTTAAACACAAGCTACCAGAGGAAAAAAAACACTTTTTTTTCTTATGTCTTGTCTGCAGAGTTCCTGTCAGAGAAGAACTAACAGTCGGACAAAAAAGAATCAGAAGAGAACCTCAGCGAGACAGCAGCAGTAGAGAAACAACCCCTGTAACACCTGACAGACCATCAAGCTGCGACACTGTGACAACGAGCTTAGCCAGTAATCTACCCACAAATAATAATATCAAAAATGTCACAGCCAACACCACGAGGCAAGATAACAACGGAACGCGAAATCGAAATGCAAGGACTGAAATGACAGTAAAAACCCTGTTGGGTGCGGCTGAAAGCACGGAACCTGGAGCTGCCAGGTCGTTAAGCCCTCCCAATGAAAGCAAAACGTGTTCAGGAGGAAAAGATAGCCACAGCAAATCTAGATGTACCGCAGAGAGTCGCGTAAAAAGCAGCTCAGATACAACTGGAAATACAACTCGGAAGATCACTGAACCAAAGAAAAACGAACAGAGAACACTTGAAGAGAGCAGAAAAACAGAAGAGAAGAATAAATCATTCCCAGAAGGTATCAACGATGAAATTATAAGTGTTGTCATTCCAAACAAGTGCGAGTCGGCTCCCAAAAGAGACTCTAAGGAATCCAAAGAACCGAAAGGAAAGCAGAAACGAAAAACCAAAGCCATCGGCAAGAGAGAAGAGAAAGACAAGAAAGTAAAGGCTAAAGAAACTACAACAGTGAAGGGTAAAGACGAAGAAGGAGGGTTATCAGATGACAGCGGCAGTGATGGATCATCAGACAAATCCACACCAGAGGTTAGAATACAACAGCCTTCAAAGGAGACAAACAGGACAAGACAGTCGGGTAGTCTACCCACTGACACACAACATGTTCACCTCAGAGAACACCAGCAGCAACAGCAGCAGCACGGCAGTGTAGCCAAGCCTGTGAGTCATACCGCAGCTTCTGCCGAGTTAGGTGACACGTGCAAAGAAAGAGGGAAGGCTCGCAAGACCCATGCTACAGCGGACAATGGTAAGTCAAAGAAAGGGGAAGCACAAACGGTTAACGGAGCACCACGACCCAAGAACTTGGAGGTTCCAGCGAAAGGTCAGAACAGCGGACAGGTCAGCAAAAGTCAAAGCAGTGCCAGTAGTCCAGACAGTCTGAAACCAAGCGAATTCCGCCATCCTGGCGCAACATCTCCACATGCCATCGCCGCCGCTGTTATGTCACTAGCTCTGGGCAAGAACATGCAAGCGTCTTCAAAAGAGAACAACTTTGACGAGCAGGAGCTTAACAAGAGGAAGGCGTACACCAAGACCTCTGCCCTGTCGCCTGCGCTGTCTGATTCGCCACCTCCCACCTCTCCCACTATGTTGAGCGGCAGCAGCCGAAGCAGTAGCTACAGTAGCATTGTCAGCAGTGATAGTTCAAATGGCGTGGAGCAGGTGAAGCCACCAATGGTGAAGGGCAACAAGACTCGTGTCAAGAGCACTAAGTCAGCTCCCCTTGAGGGTGGGGCTGGTCCATCTTGGTCATCAGCAGGTAAGTCCATACCGCACTGTTACATTTTTAGAAGTAGTCTACGAATTATCATGAAAACACTGCCTAGGGGTTCTCTTTGGTGTCATTCATTCAACTTTCTTGCAGCCTAACTGACTGAACTTGTGGTATCGCCAGATAACTGCTACAGATAGTGACAGACCAGAGCTCAAACTGAGATTTTGACACTGATCTTGACAAGAAAAAAATAGTGATACCGACGTGAAGTTGATTAATGTCCATATTAGAAATGTTACCGATATCTAACAAGTCATAATGCGATCTCTGTATCACCATTGAGAGTTTGTTAGTTGGGCGACAAAACGTGTCAGTTGTTCGTGTGCGTTCGTTCATGATGTCACTGCGGCCATGTCGCTTCTGTTTCCCCATTCAATGAAATTTCTCTCCTTCTGGTAATGTTCTTTTCTTCTGCAAAATTTTCCTATTATTTGGGAACACCAGTATGGCGGCCATGAGAATTTTTTTTCCTTCATTAATGTTAACTTTTCTCAATCTTTTCTTAGGTTCTCGGAAGTCTATTAAAGCGGGTGATGACCTTGGCCTATCTAACCTGAGGCGAAACCCTTGGAACATGTCAGATTCTCCCAAATCACCGCGTAGCCCAGTTGGAGATCGACCTGTTGTACCCACTCAATATCGTCGTCCTCCTCCTCACAGACCTTCCTTGCCTGAGAATCAGCCGTTCCCCCGAGGTGGCTTGACGAAGCAAGGGTCTCAAGGCGAGCAAAAGTTTGGTTTATTTGACCTGAGTGATTATGGCCTTTCGGACAATGGTGCTTCACGGAACAGAGGCCACCCTCCTTTGTGGACCAGCAGCGACCAGTGCTATAACAACCCTGACAGTCTGTTTAGCTCTTCGTCTCGTTCTTCAGAGGAGCAGTTTCCTGGGAAGAGTGCCCGACATTCCAACAACTGGGTGAACTTCCTGGATGCCAGTAACACCAACAGTGGCGTGGTGTCCAATAACAAGACTATGGCCGAGATCTGGGACGTGGGTAACTCCCCTCTGGACAGTGATGGATGGTCCATATACTCACCTAGGCCAGTAGCTCCGGGTCAGGTTGTGAGTTCCGAGGCAGATGCTGTTGATGCCCTGTTCAGTCAGATACCAGACTGGTCTGGAGCAGGAGCTGTACCCGAGCCACCCCCGTTCAGCACCCAAGAGGTATCCTGGACACCACCACCTGACGTGTCCACAATCTGGGGCAGCGGATACCTTGGTGCAACCTCCACTGCAGAGTCCTTCCCCACTTCATCTGGGGCTTCTTTTGTCACCTACCCAGCACAGCCGCAACAGAACCAAGATTCATTGCCAACATTTGATCCTCTCCTCGGAAGCAGCATCTGGAATCCGTCTAGTGCGTCATCTACTTGGTCCCCCACCTCAGAATGAGTAAACGCCAACTACAGCAAGTCTCGTTTTCAACAATTCGGGGCTTTCATTTGACATTTTCCACTTGTTCTTAGTAAGTTTTTCTGTGGAAAAGCTTTCAAAAGGTGAACTCCAGGGTTATAATCCTGTCTCTTTTCATTAGCTTTGTTCCTTGCTTTGATAGTTTCCTTACACTGACTAAAACATCCACAAGTTTCGTGTGTGTTTAATGTGGTCCCATTTCTGACCACTCGTCGATCGAAATGCTCCTGTAGAAATCGTGTAAACTGTGGATAAGTTACCGTTTAACTTCTTTGTTTCCTAGAGGCGGGATTATCCTTGGGAATCACCTTTAGGGAGGGACCATTAATTTTTTGAGGGGGGTGGGTAATTTTCTGGGGCATGAAATCTGTAGGTTGTGCGTGATTTTTTTGGGTGGGCAAAAGCTTGTGCAAGAATCTTTTTAAAGTCAAATACATGACCTAGATGGTAGAAAAAGACTTGGACGATTTTTTGTTCCAGCAGTTTTTGCTATGCATTAATTTTTTTTGAAATTGTTCAACCCGCCCTCCCACCCCCTCAAAAAAATAATGGTCCATCCCTTATATGCTAATTTTGGGAAGTCCTGGTATGGTTATAAAAAGGATCAAGTAGGACAAGACAAAGAGTAGCTGAGTAGCTTTTAAGAAAATTTGGTGGCGTTTCCTATTCAGGTGTTATGATATCGAGATGTTGGTAATTCGTGCCAGGACATGTTATTGATTTGTCAAGGTGATGGTTATTGGCTGTAAAAGTGGTTGGTGGCTTCACCACTTTGGGGTGCTTGTTAGGTTTTGAAGTGGGAACCACGTTTCTCTGTTGTTTGAAAAACGGATTTAGCATTTATGAAGATGCTACTGGCAGCCTTAGATTGTGTTCTAGGCCTGCGCGGCGAGTTGTAGTCGCGTGCATTAGCTTATAACTGGTGGATGCGAGGCAAAATGCTTGCTTGATTGTATCTCTTAAAAAGAATTAGAAAGATTTACTGCTTTACCTAGTCTACGCAAATTAAGCATCAACAAAACGCATTTTCATTTCAGAAGTCAGTCACACATGAAAATTTACTCCGAACTTTCCTAGAGTTAGCTTGGTTCGACGAGTATAATCCCCAGAGAACCCCTGTTAGTAGGTCGCTAATGCTGACAGCAGCTTTTACCAGCGTAACCCTAGTGCCAGGCGCTCCTCTTCTCTGCGGTACCGTGGCGAAGAGGAGACCTGGTACTAGGGTTTGTGACGGCGCGCTCATATGCCTGCCGCAGTCTTTGTTAGACCGCTGTTCCGTTATTTATAAGAAGACCCCGTTATTTATTGTTTTCCAGAAGTTTTGATATATAAAAGAGTAACTAAAAGTGAGTGCAAAGTGAGTTATTTGGGTGCTTTTTATGCTGACACCATTTTGTACTGTAGAGGATTTTATAAGAATTGTTGCTAAATAAAGTTTTGTAAAATCAAAGGTCAATAACTAGTTTGTCTGTTTTTTTCTTGCGAATTTTCACTTCTTGGTCACAACATCAGACAGAACCTGGTTGCATTGTGGGAATACGATAGCATAGAAATGTTGCTGATTTTGCGTTTAAATTGTCTTGC
>Ga0126338_10000887_pt1 | contig 17875 bp, 14 predicted proteins | sample OrbCmetagenome_2_FD_92529 | JGI IMG/M metagenome (GOLD analysis project Ga0126338, IMG submission 92529) | Coral microbial communities from Petempiche,Puerto Morelos, Mexico - Orbicella C C metagenome | ecosystem: Host-associated > Invertebrates > Cnidaria > Coral | place: Petempiche,Puerto... | reverse complement strand
GAGTCGCCAGCTGGCGACCAGTTCTGAAAATTTAGTCGCCAGTGCTGAATTTTTGGTCGCATTGGCGACCAGTGAGTCGCAATTTCAAGCCCTGTTTACGGGATAATTCAAACGATTTAAGTGTAGCTGATCGGTTCTCAATAGTGACTTCCGTTATAACTCGGCTGCTGCCGCTTTTAATATTCATAACGTGTAAACATTCCAAATAGTCGACTTATTTCTCCTGGAATGACTTTCTGATACTCCTAACTTTAGTTTGAATTCAAACAAGTCCATCTTTCATCACTAGAATTTGAGCTCAACCGTAAAGAAGTCAGTTAAGGTCATTCCACTGAAATAGAACCTGCACTGAGATTTTTGTGAAACTTTGCCTATTGATCCATTATATTATAGGAACTTAAATTTTGAAATAAAAATGAGGGGTCCCCATGTTCATTTAGGAGCAACAGCACCTTGTTTATACCCATATAAATCCTTATAATAGCATGATGATTGTAGTCACGATTGCTTGCTCCAATGATTGCTTTTTGTCTTACACTGAGAATTGGTCCATATTTATGTTACACAGAGAAATTTATTACTCAATTCAAAACAACAGAAAAAATGATAGGTCACCATACTCGTTTGTGGGAAAATGATGATTTACCTCTGTGGCGAGGTCCAGCTGTAAACAAAAAGCCGCTATTTTTTAATGCGTGCGTGCTAATCACACGTGAAATTATGTGCAGTAGTGATGCGCAATGCAATACTGGGGAATGACCTTAAGCTTACATTTTTGATATAGGCCAGGTTACATAGCATGTGAAAAGATGTCACCTATGCACGTAACACTAAAAAAAGGTGTAATGTAACGGTACATGAGGGCAGGACCCCCTTAATTCATGAAACTCTTTCACTTCTCTTTTATCATTATGATATTACAGTACCGGTCAGAGGGATTGCAACATTACACGTGCATAAAGCACGTGTACTACACGCACATTACGCGCAGTGTCCATGCACCTTACACGCACGAAGTCAAATTCTCGCTAATCCTGGGTTAGCCTAATCGGGCTTTGAACAACCCGGCCCTGGAGACCATGCTGATTTACGTGTGCCAATTTTTCAAAATCAGACTAGTTTTCCACAGACTAGTTTTCCTAACCCTAACCCTAACCCTGCAGTGGAAGTTTGAAGAAAATCTATCAAGTAGAACATTTTTGTGCAAATGTTCCTTAATACTTAACACATACATATAAATTATAACCATTAAAGCAGAGAGAAAAAATAAATAGTTATACGCTGATTATTCTGTGTTTTTTTAGGATAACCCTGAAGCTAAGTTAGAGGATTTGGATAAGCCTGGAGTAGACGATGAACCACAACAAGTTCTTCTCAGGTTCGCTATTCCCTGTACATGTGCTAACTCCTCATTATCAATGAAATTCACTTTCTATATCAACCCACACAAGCTGTATTGTACTGTATACACGTACCCTGTCTTATAGTTTGCTGGTTTGTTCAGGTATGAGGATGCTTACCAGTATCAGAATATATTTGGTCCACTTGTTAAACTGGAAGCAGACTATGATAAGAAGCTCAAAGAGTCTCAGGTAATTTAATTTTAATGTTTGTCACAGGACCCATTACCCAACCAATTCCTTTTTGCTTTATTAGCCCATTGACGCCTGTAACCAGCAGTAAAAAAGCACATGAGGACAAGTGCCTTTCCTATCCTCCTTGAAGACTTTTTGTTTCTCCTATTGTTCTATTGTTTTTAAGGACAAATAAACTAATGAGAATGGACTTTCTGAGCATATTTTTAAAGGACCTTAGGGGTCTTAGAAAGACGGTTTTTCGTCTTGAAATCATGCACTTGAAAAGTGTGGGTAATAATGGTGCGTTTCAGGCCAAATCTACAAACTTCAAATGTCTTGTTTTCGTTCCTAAAATGGAGAAATAAATTCTTTGGGACTTAAAATGGAAAGGAAAAACACAAATCAATGTTTAGGTGGCCTCAGAATGGAAGATCAAGGTGTACAGAGTCCTCAAACCATTCTAGTGAAGAATTTTTCCTTCCTTAAACGGCCACGAATACATGACAAGTGGTGCACTTTCATGTGCTTTTTGAATGTAGATCGCGGGTTTAAAGCGGCTTCCTGGACTTTAGAAAACAAGAATGGTAATGTACATTATTACTTCGCAGTTTATTTCAACTTTTGGAACATTTGGTAAAGCCAGGGGCATTAAAATGACTGCAAAAGTGGTTGGCAGAAACTCAAGCTTTCACTTTAGTGTGAAGAATTAATTTCAACATGCGGATCATGCAGCGTGGTACAGTGTACTATCGAAGCCGCAGCTTGTAAAATCACTCAAGGAAAAACAAAAGACAGACGCATAGGAACTTCCCCTGGATGGAAAAATCAAAGACATTTCGAACAAAGAATTCATTTCTGTATCAAGTTAACTTTTCAATTCTCCTGCTTGAAGTTTGCTTTCAGCTCCTTTCAGTTACATCGAAAATAATCGCCTTCCAATTCGTACGTTTCAAACCTGCGTTGATGCAAAGCTGCTCAGAGACCATTTGAAGGGTTTCTTTTAAACAGCCGTGACAATATTCACACAACACACTCTGTTAGCAATATATATTTACGAGTCAGACACTTACACAGCTTTTATTTCCATGCATTTTCCAAACCAATCAACAATCCCATAAAAAGTGTAACATATAATTCTTCTTGAACCCGCAAGCACGCAAAACTAGTAACGGTTTAAGCTTGACAATTTATTATGCAACACTGTAATTGCATAAGCATCCCAACAAACAAGTTGAGATTTCATTGTCTTGTACCAAACATTTGATTGGCTGGAATTGATAATGGGACATTTGATTGGCTGGATTTGAAAATGTTGGGATCTATTGTTTCAGTTCTGCCATCTGATTGTCTGGGTGGCCCTGGTTTCAGTGAACGCACTGTAAGACAGTTGAAATACGATTGATCTCAAAATAATTGGCTTGTTTTAGTCATCTTTTTGATTTACAACTTTCATTTTGCTTTCACAGCGCTGTAATATTTCGTTGTGCAGCAAAGAAATAATTTGATTTCTTGTTTTCAGATTGATTTTTACATGTGTCTTTTGCTTTTATTTTCCATTGTTTTCACAAATTTTAGCCGTTATAGTACAAGAATGGAAATTGTGTTGTATTTGGTTTTGTTTTATCTTCCAAAGTCAATAATCAACTCATTTTCACATATTCAATTTTCTTGGCATGCGTGGGATATTTTGTCGCACGATAATGAAATAATATAATTTATTTTTTTCTTATCAGTTTTACACATCAGGTTGAATTCTTTTTGTTAATATTTTTTAATATTTTGGCCCTTCATATATTCAACCTTTAAGAAACGCTGTCTTGCAACCTGATCTTGTGTCGGTGGTTACTGTGCATATGGTTTATTTTTGTGCTTCGGCTCGCTCTGAAATATTCCAAATAATGTCAAGGAATTAGGGGTGGGTGGCGGGCCATTTCATTCAGGCATCAATGGGTTAAACCAAATGATTTCCATACAGTATAACTTACATACAAATATTAAACATACATGCTGTCTTTTTTATCTTTTTTTTGTACAGACTCAAGATAACATTGTTGTTCGTTGGGATATTGGTCTAAATAAGAAAAGGATTGCATATTTCTCCTTTCCAAAAACAAATGATGACATGCGACTGATGCCTGGTGATGAGCTGCGGCTGAGATACATTGGTGAATTGCACAAGCCCTGGCAGGGTGTTGGTCATGTGATCAAAGTGCCGAACAGTATCCTTGAAATGATAGAAATCCCAAACAACTTTAATATGTAACTAAATGCAACATTGTCCAGTGCCTGTCTGTAGATTTGATGTCTCCTTAACAGCGTCCTTTAGACTTTGGAGAAGAGGTTGGAATTGAGTTGCGCAGCAACCTGGGTGCTCCAGTAGAGTGTACTCATAACTTTGTGGTGGACTTTGTGTGGAAATCGACTTCTTTTGACAGGTAAAAATGAAAGGCTCCTTGAAACCTTTCAATGTGAGAAAATTATTCTTTGTCATTATGGTTATCAATTTTGATCAGTTCATGAGTTTGTCTTGTCTTGACAGCCTGGACAACTTGTCGTTCTATTCTTAAAAGTGGTTAATGTAAAACATCTCACTTTTTGTTAATGATTGTATTACCTTTTCAACAGAATGCAGACCGGAATGAAGACCTTTGCAGTTGACGAGACATCAGTCAGTGGCTATATCTACCACAAGCTGTTGGGACACGAGGTAGAAGAACAGGTCGTCAAATGCCAGCTGCCTAAAAGGTTGGTTTTACAAATAAAAGATCCAGACGTGTTGGTGTAATATTATACTGCCTTATTAGCGATGTTATCATTGCTTACAATGTACATGTACAGATGTTGATTGTATCATTGTGGTTATGCATTGATTAATATTATCATAATGCTGTCATTGCATCTCCATAGGTTTTCAGCCCAAGGTCTTCCAGAGCTTAACCATTCACAAGTGTATGCTGTCAAGACTGTGCTGCAAAGACCACTCAGTCTTATTCAGGTTAGTAGTCCTTGAGTACCCTTGCATGACCACAAGAAACAGTCAACAAGTGCTAGCGTTTTTTGTTTCTAACAACAGAGAGAGTTGTTTTAGAGGCATGTTATGAAGACACAAGTGTTCATCAATTTGGTTTATGATCGAGATTTTTATTCTGTCTTTCTGCACACACAGGGACCACCAGGCACTGGTAAGACAGTGACATCAGCAAGTGTTGTGTATCATCTGGCCAAACAAAACAATGGGTGAGTGTTCAGACCACTATTAGGCTAGCATTTATGAAATTCCTTCATGACACTGAACAAACTATTTAAATTGCATCGAGGCAAATGTATCTCTTGCACTGGAGTCTTAATTGCAGTAGTTTGGGCTTGGAATAAAGGTTAATTATTTTTATTTTTGGTTGTCGCGCAGTCAAGTGCTTGTCTGTGCTCCAAGTAACATTGCAGTGGATCAGCTGACAGAGAAGATACACAAGACAGGACTCAAGGTACAGTGTGCTACTAAAAACCTTGTAATCTTCAAATGAGTACCTGGTGCCCTTGCATTGTGGTTCTCCACTGTTTTTCATTGTTTATTTAATTTCAAAAAGGTCTGCTGCTCAGTATTTTTGGACACCAAAGAATGAGGGGCTTAGAAGACAAGTCCAACTATTGATTCACAATCCAACTTTCTTTGATGTCTAGATGTGCTGATGCCAGTTTAAACTTTGCTGGATTTTCATGCAACAAGTGGTCTTACACTGTAATTCACAGAGAATTAACTTCAACTATTGTATTGTGTGTGGAAATAGGTTGTCAGACTGTGTGCCAAGAGCAGGGAGGCTATTGACTCTCCAGTAGCATTCCTTGCACTGCATAACCAAGTGCGTAACATGGACAGTGTTCCAGAACTGCAAAAGCTACAGCAACTCAAAGATGAGCAGGGTGAACTGTCAGCTGCTGATGAGAAGAGATACCGGTCTCTGAAGAGGAACTGTGAGCGAGACTTGCTGCAGGTCAGTTAATTTGTTCATTTGTCAAATATGTACATGTTAGGCTACAAAACGGAAACTAGCTGCGGCTACTTTTTGACTATTATGCTAACTGCCATGTCTATTGCAAAAAAAGACTGATTTTATGTTAAAACTGATGCTTGGTTCCTTCAGCATGCAGATGTGATCTGCACCACTTGTGTGGGTGCCGGTGACCCTCGCCTGTCTAAGTTCAGGTTCCGCACCGTACTGATTGATGAGTCCACCCAGGCAACTGAACCTGAGTGCATGGTGCCAGTCATACTTGGCTGCAAACAGGTCAGTCTGTAGAATGTCGTACTAAATAGTGTTACATATAGCTCACAAAATGTTAAGGGTCTGGAACATTTCACATTCCAGAAGACAGCAAGTCACTGGAATGATAAATGTTATTATCACATTGTGCTGGACGTTGTGCTTCGCTACAGGAAAATACATGTATGAGAACTTGTCACTGCTTGGGTTAGCAAAGGATGTGTGACAGCCATGTCTGAAACCTACTGTTTCAGCTCTACAGTGTAGTGCCTTACCTGTAATAACCCAGTGCTGCTCTTGTAGCTTTTCAATATGACAACAGTACATGCAACTACTTTGAGACAAATTGCCTGACTTGTCCCAGTTATTAACAGCATTCAAGGAACCAGTATGTACAATGATAGTATAAGATGCACTTTTCTCTGAGCAGTACTGTTTATGTGTATTATCATTCATTTTATTTTGTTTGTGCATTGTGTTGTTGTCTACAGCTGATCCTTGTTGGAGATCACTGCCAGCTGGGTCCTGTTGTGATGTGCAAGAAAGCAGCCAAGTAAGTAATGGTTCTTTAAGATTGCTGTTAGTTAAGTACAGCTATACATTTGGTTTTCATAACCTCTGCTCTTGGGAGAACTCCAACACAAGTTAGGGTAAGATGTACATGAAATTAAATTAAATTTATACAGTACATGTACTTACCATGTTCTTACATGTTAACCATATTTTGATATTCTTTAGTGCTGGGCTGTCTCAGTCACTGTTTGAACGTCTGGTGGTTCTTGGAATCCGCCCCATTCGTCTACAAGTCCAGTATCGTATGCACCCAGCCCTTAGTGAGTTCCCATCCAATTTGTTCTATGATGGAACTCTTCAGAATGGAGTTACTGTTGGTAAGTGTGAGCTATAAATCATACTATATTGTTCATGTACATGTGTTTGAGCCAGTTGTCACTTTTCGTGTTGTTTGTCTTAGTAGACTCGAGGTTGCTGGATCTCAGGAAAATACTCAGAAACTTTTAAAAGAGGCTTGAGCAAATGCATTTTCATGTAGCAGTGACAGAGTTTTCAATTGCCAGAAGACTAAAGTTTGTTTATATTCAAAGCCATCATCAGCAGATGAGCTTTGGAACTGGTGCCTTTAAGGGTAGTGGTAGTAGGATGTTTGTTTTTGTGTTGTTTGACATTCTTTGCTTTTCTCGTTTCCTTCAGCTGAACGTCAGCAGTCAGGAATTGATTTCCCATGGCCTGTTCCTGACAAGCCAATGTTCTTCTATGCCACTATGGGCCAAGAGGAAATAGCCTCCTCTGGAACATCCTACCTCAACAGGTTAACATATTCATTGTTAATCATTCTATTTGTTTGTTTGTTTTTGTCGACCCAGAAACTCAAAAGCAGTTCAACTCTAAAAACATTGAAAGCTAGTTCTGTATTTCAGACATTTTTTTTACCAGAAGTTACAATTGCCTGTTTGTGTACTCCTAAAAAAAACCTGCTTTTTAATACAGCTCAGTATTTATCATCAGAAAGCTTGTGTTACAGAGAAGTGTACCATAAACACTAGCGGATAAGCCACACCTTTTAACTCAAAATTTTCCGTAAAAATCAAGGATGCAGCTTATCTGCTAGAACATCAACAGCAGACAATGTGCCATAAATGTGCATAACTTAACACTTTTCATCGAAAATTTCCAAGTTGGTATTTAAAGCAAACTAATAAGAACTTCAGGAAACTAATGATATCAGAGTACACATCAAACATTGCTTTAACAAGTTTGGTGACTCCTAATAGAGCCGTTCTTGTTCGTAAGAATATTTCCAGCTGTTAAACACTATTAAACCTTCGTTAAAAAACCTTTTAGCCAGAAGAGGTTTTCATCTCCTGGTGAAGTGCCTGGCTACTACACTATGAATGAATGAACAAAACCATTCTTGTTGTTGTATGTAAAAGTCTACTGAAAACCGGACAGGAATGAAAAAATACGGGTGGAAAAATACCAGAGAAAGATCCAACATTAATTTTGTCAAAGTCGGTAGACATCATGTCCATACTATTGCAGAGCTAAGATTATAGGTAAGGGTTTCAGTTTGAAGTATTCTCTGTTTTCACTGTTAGTGAGTTTACACACTGGGGTTTACATTCAATTAATCAAGAAATGCACATGAAAGGAATCTCTCTCAAGCCCCACTTGCGAATATTTTTGATTTCTTTCCAAAAACATTTCCCCAAAACTGGAGTTGTCAAACTCTGGGGTGCAGCTTATCTGCGAGTGCAGCCTATCCACCGGTGTTTGCGGTAACCAGAATATTGTCTGATAACTTCATTTCTCTGAATACTGCTTCAAAACCTATGTACAATCTGTAAACAAGAGTTGTTTCTTCTACAGGACTGAAGCTGCTAATGTAGAGAAGATTGCCACCAGATTCCTCCGTGCTGGAGTGAAGCCTGAGCAGATTGGAGTGATCACTCCATATGAAGGCCAGAGAGCCTACCTTGTCCAGTACATGCAGTTTAGTGGATCTCTTCATGCCAACCTGTACCTGGTAAACGAACCCTTTGAACTTACTGTAACCTAGTGGTCATCGTATTAATGGGTTTTTTTTTGTACTTCAAGGGAAGATACACTTGTTGCTGATTTCATTGTGACACTTATATCCTAAATTTTTTTGTGATATAGGAAATTGAAGTGGCCAGTGTTGATGCATTCCAAGGACGAGAGAAGGACTATATTATCCTGTCTTGTGTCCGATCCAATGAACACCAGGTATACATTGAGTAATGATCTACATATACCTTACTTATGGATTAGTATTTTGTGCAGAGTGCATGTATGATCAATTTAGTCATTGAATCCTTTGATTTCTCCATGTCTTAAGATTTAAAGTGCATTTCGTGTACAACCCTAGTGAAAAGTCTTGGGATGCTTTGCACTTTTGCCAACATATTGTCTTCCTGTCGACCTCCCCCTCCCCGCCAACACAATGTTAATGTTGATTCATACAAAGTAGACCCACTATTCCAACATTGTTTGGGGGGCTCGGAAAATTAAACTATAACTTCCCACTTCAAAAGTATGCATCACCAGTTGGCACTTTTTGGTCACGATTATAGATTCTTTTCCAAGATTTGTTAACCCTTTTCAATCCCCAAATCAGTATCTGGGTGCGTCGAAGCACCATCCCCAAGTTTATTTATGGTTTAGTTTTTCTATGACTGGGAAGGTGTTTATCACTCATGGTAACTTTTTGTATGTTGTTTCTGTTTATTTGCAGGGCATTGGTTTCTTGAATGACCCTAGACGTTTGAATGTGGCCTTGACCCGAGCCAAGTAAGTCTTTTTTTAGTTTGAAGACAGGGAACACGTCATATTAATGATGCAAAGTGTCCAGTTGTTTACATGAGTTTATGTCCGCTGCAGGTATGGCATCATCGTCATTGGCAATCCCAAGATTTTGTCCAGGGTAAGTTTTTACAAAGTAAAATATATTGTTTTTACTTTCACTTCATGAAAAGAAATACGTGATCATAACATGTAAGGACATCCCTGTACACACTGACAACAAATGAAACTCTTCTGTATATCAAACAGTCCATGCCAACGTGCTTTAATTTATCACAGGGACACCCAATGTAACGATGTGTAAAGATGCTAAAATTTGGCATGTTTTTCTGTGGAGAAAAATAGTCTGAATCATAATCGTTTGACTGTGTTGTAATTTCTTTAGCAACCTCTTTGGAATCACCTGTTGAACTATTACAAAGAGAACAAGACATTGATGGAAGGTGAGTTTGAACTCTACCTTGCTTTTGTTATTACTTTGCCTTAAATCTTTTGTCCAATATGCTGTAAAGAAACAGGAATTTGAGTTTGACGGCTTTTTGTGCTTTGCAGGGCCCCTGAACAATTTGAAAGAAAGTATGATTCAGTTTAGCAAGCCAAGGAAGCTTGTCAACCGCACCAATCCGGTAAGACAACTGCTACACCTTCCTTACACCTTCCTTCAATTAAACCATTTTTCATTCAGAGAAATCTTGTTCGAAAATACCTTATTGTAGGAAGTTTGCACTTGTGTTAATCATTGCAGTTTAAATTAACATGATTTGACGAAGGGAATTATTCAAAGTGAGGGAAATTTACTCCAATAAGAGTGTAATACTTGAAGTTGAATGTAATTATTGGGAATGGTACAAAGACCACTTTTCGTCAGTACAAGAATAACAAAGTTTACTACAAAGAACAGTGAGATCAAAAACGTTTTTCAGTAGCATTTGAGTGTGGGGAAAATTAAGAGCGCAATTCTATCATCTACTGTTTTCTTTATGCCTATTATCCCAGCAGATGCCTAACAGACTTAGGTCATAAAAATGAAAGAAAAGGGGTGACATAACGCGCCTCGTAAAAAGTTACGTTAGAATAAATAAGTGTTCCTTGAAATTACTGCGACCAAATTAATGCGAATATTTGAAAGCCTTGGTTTCATACTTCTCAAGTTAACTGAGCTTCAGTAAGTTATAAATAAAATGCCTTGATGGCATTTTCATTTAAAGAGATGCCCACCTTGTATTTCATGGCAAGTTAACTCCAGTTTGATCTTAGGATTATGAAAAACTTGCATTGGGGGGATCAAACCATCTGGTTTTGTCACAAAGGTTGCGTTTAAGTACCCAAGTAAGAAAAGATAATAAATAAATGATGACTTTATTACCGTGTCAATTAAAAATCTAGCAGAGGAGATTCCCCTGCTCTTTTACATGAATTGGCCAAAACTGTCAGTTGTTACCTAGACTAGCTCTAGTGCTAGCTTTCTACGAACAATCGTTGCTGTTTTTCACTTTAGGGTGGCCGTTTCATGAGTAGCACCATGTTTGATGCCCGTGAGGCTCTGATCCGTGGCAGTGTCTATGACAGGCAGATGCCTACAGCGCCTATGGATCCTGCTGCCTTCCATGACACTTACTTCCACACTCATGACCGTCTGAGCTACATTGGAGCTGAGCGCACCATCCCACCTGCTGCTGCTGCAAGGATTCCAGTACCCGTGGGAATGTTCATTCCCCCCGTACCACCCCCACATCACTCTTACTTTGGACAGGTAGGTTACGTAAAAGCTAAATCTAAGCTGACAGTTCCTTAATGCATCCACACGTTAATACTGCTCAGTAGCTTTTATTAGACTGGTCACACACTAGTGTTTCATCCATACACTTTAAATGTAGAACCACCTTCTACAGCATAGCCTCTTCCATGCGTTCAGTTAGTTGGGGCGCAGCGCGGAAAATAGCACGGGAAAAGATAAAAAAAAAACGCGTGTTTTTTTTTTTTTATTTCTTCGCGCGCTGATTTTCGCGCTGCGACCCAACTAACTGAACGCCTGGAAGAGGCTATCTACAGCATAAGAAACAGTATTCAGAAGCTTCCTTTTAAATGGTCACATACTAGGGTTTCATCCACACTCTTTAAAGCTAAAACCACCTTGTACAGCATAATAAACAGTACCACGTAAAAGTGCTGTTCAGTAGCTTTTATTTGCATGGTCATACACTAGGGTTTCATCCACGGAATGAAAACTTCAAACCACATTACTCGACTATAGGATCTCAAAAGTATAAATCTGTATTCAAGCTTTCTGCAATCTATATTTCTCTTTTAGCCTCTTGCTGGTCGTATGCCTCATGGTCGGCCAGTCCAGCAGCCCAGGCAGCGCAATCAGCGAAACCATCACCATCACCAGCCTATGGCATACGCACCTCACATGCCAGCCAGCCAGGCCAGTCAGGTATGCTGATACCTCTTGTGGTTATTTAATGTTTCGTTTGTGCATTTTTATACCGCCCGGTACAAGTTTTGAATCTTTTGTGGCGTTTAGAAGCAACTTTGGTTAATCTATGTTCTCTGGTTTGACCGCTGATTTGTAATTTTTCAATCCGTCACAGGATGCTTCGCAGCCCCTGTCCCAGGGCCCACTCACTCAAGGTGGTATGTCTATGAGTCAGCCCATGGCGTCACAGCCCTTGTCCCAGCCAGACCTTTCTCAGGTAACCTGCTCTCCGTGTCTGTATTTCTCGATTTCTCTCTCAGTCTGGCAGAGTGCAAGTCTTAAGAATCAAATTTCAGGTTCGCTCTGATGGGGAATGAATTGAATGCACCTATAAAGAAGTATCTAGCTTACTTGTGGTAGAGTTGCAAGTTGCAACTTATAGCATCAAGTTATATTAAATAGAATTACTTACTAAACTGACTTAATGTTACATTTAACTTAACAGGACAGTTACTTGGGAGACGACTTCAACCTAAAATCCCAAGCAGACGCGGTGTTGTCCCAGGACTCCACCTACCAAGGGGAGAGGGGAGGTTACATGAACTCCTTACCAGACTACTCCCAGCCAAACTACGCCTCCCAGTACTAAAGAATCGGCCTCCCGGCTGATAAGGGGGCAAGTCACCATCTGGCAGCCGTCATCAAGGCAACCAGCAGGTAACGCCTTGCTAAAGCCGCACCCTTGAAATGCCCCGCACCGAGGGTGTGGCACTCGCCTAAACCTTGAAGAAAAACGAGAGCAGAGAGAAACGAGAAGAGAAGATAATTTTTTGGCCGCTTTTACAAACGGCAGATCTTAACGGTTTTGACGCCGCCAAAGGGAAACATGGATGTGTTGAACTTGGACTTTGTTTTTAGACAGTTAATTATCTGAGGGACAGAAAGTCTCGCTTGTTTTGAACAGGACAAACGACTTGTGAGATGCTGTGAGATGATGCAACATTACCTAACTGTAATTTTTATCACCCTATGGGTGAAAAATTTATACAAGAGACAGCAGAAGGCTTCTTTTTAGTGAAGAGTCTTGACGATTTGGCATTTCTTGTGCTTTATCTACTTATTGGCACTTGGCATCTAGCTTGTGCTTCCCGCTTCGAGCTCTTAACGTCAAAGCGGCTGAGCAATCCATGGTAAAAGCTTATGCAGAGAAGTCGCTAACAACTCGACGTTGAACAGAACACGCTCATAAATCTTGCTGGCTTCTACTTCTCTGCTTTTCCTCATAAAGAAACTACGAAGCGTCTTCAACCAGTTGGAAGTTCTGTTTGAAGAATGGGAACATTTCAGCTGATTATCCAGCTTAATAGAGCAAGAATTGTTGTTCGGTGGTTGGTCATTTTCTTGGAAGCCGATCGAGTTGAAACTTTAACATCTCCTGTGCAAGAGATACTGCAAGCATCAATGTCTGTTTTGTGTTGAACTTGTTAATAGTAGCTTAACAGAAGACTGAGTTGAACACAAACTCGGGAGATGTCAATTGCCGAATGTTAGTTAGATCTTTGGCTAAAGCCTTTTTGGGTTACGTTAGCAGGGATGAATTGTATTAAAACTGACAGGTCTGTCTCAACGGTTCCCGGCCGGTAACAAGATATCTTTGGTTGAATGGCCAAAAAAAGAGATGTTGAAGTTTCAAGTTGACCAGCTTCCCTAACAAACCTCTCATGCGGTTTCCTACAACTTGTCATAAAAGACTGAACAGAAGTTAGCTTTAAACTTTGCTTCGATTCCATTTTCTTCCTGCCATTGCTGTCTTTAGAGAAAAGAATCAAAAGTCAACTTTTGATGGAACATTGGATTTTTAACTCGGTTTTGCTTCCTGAAAGGAAAGATTTTTAAGATCCCTGGAAACGATGGGCGTGCGTCCCGTGAAGTTCATTGAAGTGGGGTGTCTTATTGCACCCCTGTCACGTGTTACTGTTTTTTTGATTGTAGCTTTTGAATCTTATTTGATTAGTGGTGTTTGTGTTGATCGTGTTTTACCATTGCCCTGTTCCAATGAATTATACATTACTTTAGGGTATGCAGACTAAATGTAATCAAACATTTATCATATTAACCAGGTTTTAGTAGGGTACATGTAATGTGGGTCTCTGTTGTTTCACGATTGCACTACGAGCCAAACCTTCCGTCAGTGAGGGTAAGTAGTGTAATCAGTTTAATTGATAAAGCTTGCTGTGGTCTTACCCCCACTGTAAACTATCACGTGATAGCAGACAAGTTTAAGGGTTTTTAATCATCGACTCAGTGTATGCATGGTGTGAGACCATATCAAATTTACGGTGAATTTACAATAGACCACGGCAAATTCTACATACCTATACATGTATGTTAGTTAAGAAGTGTCACATTTTCTTGTTTTGAACATTGATGGAGGAAAACATTCTGCCACTGTAAACTCATTCGGCCATCAATATGCAAATTGCTCATAGAGGGTTTTAGAGCCCCAATTTCCTGGCTAAAATGGGAAGTAAATACAGTTCTTTATCGTCATTATTTCCTTAGATGTGTTTTGAGAGAAATCAATTCAACCATTGTTTTACTGTTCCACTGTCCTCATGCGGAGACGTTTATCCGTCCAAACTCCCAAGATCAACAGCAAAATTCTCCATACTGATTTTCACATTATGATTGATTCTACTTGGGAGAATTTGCCTTTGAATCAAGCAGTAGTTGGTTCTGTAGTACAGAAACTGTATCTGTAGTATATTTTTTGTTGCTTAACGCTTTCCCTCTAAGAGTGAGAACTTGAGTCGTATTGTGCTGTGGTTTGAGTGTGGCATAAAATCTTTTCTCGGGATGGATCGTGTCGAGTGGTATGTGATGCTGTTCGTTTTAATCAATTTTTTTTCATTTTGAAAAATTTATATTTCTGCTTTTATATGCCTTGGTTTTTTGTGTAGTGTCTTAACACTAGGTGTAAAACATGAGCCATTCCTATACTGATGTAAGCTCGTTCCTTTATAATACATCATTCTTGATCTGAAAGTTTTCTTAATTGTTATACGTGATTTTAAATTTCCAAACCTGGATCATTTTTGCTCAACGAGGATTTGCATTTGTAGATCTTGGTAGCCAATTCCAATTTCAGTGGTTCTGTTTTCAAAGGAATACGAGCCTCTGACCTCAAACAACGTGTTCTCTTACTTCTGCCGGTTGAGTTTTGTTAATGATTCTCTTTTATTTTACCTGGTAGTGTGACGCGTACATCTTACATACAATTGAATAAAGAATAGTGAACGCTTAGTTCAGTTCGTCTTATTTGCTTTGTTAAATAATTACGAGAAAGTCGAACTTCACACTGACTGGATATTTTAAAGCAGTTGTACAATTACGTTAGTGTTCTAGCGGTCGCCACAAGAACTTTCCTGATTGGCTAATGGGGATGTTATACACGCCAAGATTCGAGATCTTGTTGCTAAGCAATCTCGGACCCAATCTGCTTGCTCAAGCAAGGAAGATTTACCACGTCTTATAAGAAAGTCCTGAAGGGAAGGTGTAAGGGGTGGGGGTTGTATAAATCCCATTTGCAGCCCAAACTTTCCCCAAATCCCGTTTCACAGAATTGAATTCGGATGTCGGGTTCTGACCACAAGCTGGATTTTATTCTCTTTAGACCTGCGTTCAAATATCCAACTGGAGAGCCTCCAAGCTGAAATTCTAAATTGTTTATGCTCTATTAACAGTATTTGTTTCTGATGTTTGTTTCATTATCCCTGAAAAGGCCTTCGGTAAATTGAGCCGGTCAGCGGAGCAGCGCGAACAACGACTAGTGAACTTACAAAGGTCCCCTCGCCTTTTGATCTTCATCGCTATTTTTTGCGCTCCAGCCTCCTAAAGGAAATGAATGTCTGGAAAAACTGTTGGACAGGGGGAAGGGCAATATTTTATGCTCTGATGAAGTTGCTGCATTAGCTTCGTTGTACTCATACGCACAGAAAGAACTGTTAGTCAATCAACCTCTCCTCCCCCTCCCTTCCTGTTCAATGTAAATACAGTGAGGCTATATGAAATGATTTTTAAAATATTCTTGTAGGAGAAGTCTGGAGGTGACTTGAATACAATAGAAACCTGTTTTTCAAGCTAGAATCGGTCAATCTCATCTGTTTTCAATGTAGTCCCAAACTTTTTGTCGCAAAGTTATGTTGGCAGAATTGCCTCTCACCAGGCAACATAAAGTATAATTTAGCTAAGCCCGCGCATCACCTAGAAAATTGATTCCAGTTTCCTGTAGGCGTGCGCGACAGTTTCCTAACATACTAATTTATCAATCTATTCCGCAGTCGACAACTGAATAATAAATTCAAATGGAAAGGCGCTGATTTTTCCAAAAAGAAAAATTTTAACGTCCACTTGAATAGATCGATAAAGACAGTTTTTAGAAAGACTGGCTTTGATTTCAGTTTGTTATTTCTCGCTGCAAAGCAGTCAAAATTTCACTTATGAATATTAATCTTTTCTCGTTAACCAAGGGATAATCACCAGTTTTGATTGCTTGTTTGATTTCAATCCGACAATTTTTGTTTTCTTTAATGTCAAAAGTCGAGGTAAACGGAAGGCGTTAATTATGGCAGTAATACTGAAATCAAATCAATAGTGGTATCTAGACTATTTTTCAGGCCGGGCTACTGAAAAAAGTCCTGATTTTATGAAACCTCGATGGTATTTCTCTTGAGATAAGGCAGCAAATATAATGTAATCAGTGAAGAAAACCGTCTTTGCGTAAAAAGTAAATCCCCTTGACGGCTTATTGGATTTAACCTATAAGAGATCTCTAATGATTTGCTTAGCGTATTACAAATGTTTAGACAGGACTTCCGTATTGTTCACAACATCCGGCCAAAATATATGATTAGCGTATTGTAATTACTGTTCAAGTGTGCAATGATTGAATAAGCCTGAGATTTCTTTCGAAACAGGGCCAGAAATCGGACGGTTTATAAGATTTTCGTCAGCCATTGTTTGAAGAAGGGGAAATTTTACAGTTTTGAAAAAGCACCTTCCTGGAATCTCTAGTTTTATTTTTATTATTCCTTGACATTCGAAAGTTTTATTTCTAATGAATTTCACACTACTTTCGACTGCCTTTTCGATATTTTTGTTATCAGTATGCTTGGTTCTCGTAAGGTAAGTGGCTTCACATTATCCTTTATTTATCGTATTGAGATGGATAACTGTGTTAAAATAATCATTCACAATGGTTTAAAACTGTTTTTTCCTCATTTGAAAGAACATCCGATGTGAAATCGAAGCCAGCGCCCGAAAAGGGACAAAATGTTTGCGCGTATCAAAGAGTGAAAACACAATTGGTGTTACGACGAAATGCAACTTCCACAAGGAACTTAAAAATTGTGGACTGCGGCATTCCTTCTTTTCCAAAACTAAAATGTAAAGAAGAAAGGTAAGAGTTCAAAGAAAATCATTGAATCTTTCGTATACACTTATCTTCTGTCGTAATCAGCTGTTGTTTGCGGTCTTTAACCACATATTTGTATACACTTGTTCTGTTGGAGGTGAAATATCTGGCAAAATCTTACCATAGTCAATTTTGTCCTATTAATTACCGCGATCTTCATTTCTTATGATTAAGATTTTCCCCTTGGTATTGCAATTTTAATCCATTCTAATCGAAATTGGGTTGTCTTAGCCCTTGATGTGAAAAATTTGAAGCGAAACAAAAAACTGCTCATTTTCATCAATGTTCGATGAACAATTTCGTTCCACAATTTCGTTCGTTTGCGCGTTCTGCCAGCTTAGTCTTGTATTTTCTTGAATATTGAAGCTTCAAGCACTTTTTATCTTATGAATCAAAATTCACATTCAGTGCGAGTTAATTGTTTGTTAGATCGATTGGGGGATCTTGTTGCACGCCACGCCAACTGGTCACTGCACTAGAAAAAAGTAGTTTTGGATATGTTAGAAAATCTACAATCATATCTGTTTATGCCCTTATTTTTGTGGGAGTTGAGTGAAAATAAGGATAAGAACCTTGTATAAAAATTAAAAAATTAAGAAAATATCCCGAGGAAAAATGTAGTAAATTGGAAAAAAAACGCTTATGAAAGATGAAGAAATATTTCGAACTTCTTCAGTGTAAGTTAAGGCTTTCACTGAATCGTTTTTTCAGAGCTTTCTCGAAAAGAAATATATGAAGTAATATTGTGGCATTTCTATTTTCTGTCTACTTTCCCTGCCATTTCACCTTTTCATGATTGAAAATTTTT
>Ga0126338_10000886_pt1 | contig 17876 bp, 14 predicted proteins | sample OrbCmetagenome_2_FD_92529 | JGI IMG/M metagenome (GOLD analysis project Ga0126338, IMG submission 92529) | Coral microbial communities from Petempiche,Puerto Morelos, Mexico - Orbicella C C metagenome | ecosystem: Host-associated > Invertebrates > Cnidaria > Coral | place: Petempiche,Puerto... | reverse complement strand
GTTTTCTTTACTGATAAAGCTAAGTTAATTGTCGTGGTGAATTTGGAAAGCTGGCGTTTCAGCGATAGCGCATCGTCGGTGCAAAACGGAGTCAGGACGTGTCTGTTAAGTGTAGCCTGCGTAGAAAGCGTAGTAAAAGTTCCCGTACGGAGAATTATTTCCGCATTCTTGCCGCGCGCAAATTGGAGGGAGAGCAAAAAAATCAAAGTACGGGAACGCCTGCTAAGCAGGCTTAGTTGAGTGGGAAACGTGGGTTTCCTTTAATTCACAAACTAGTGGAATTCCCATCCTGTTATTAACTTGCACTTGTTTGATTTTCGTTTCAGTTCGACTGTACAAACACATTGAATGATCAGATCCTAGAAGAGGTCAAGGTGGAGATGGAACCTTCGGATTCCGATTTTGAAGTCGTGTCTTACATACCACGCCCTTCGCTTCCTTACAACACACCGGGCACCACTTACACGCTGATCAAACTCCCTGAAGACGCTTCATCAGGTTTGTGACAACTGTTCAAGAACTCATTTCTCCTCACAATTTCCATACATTGTCAGACAGACAGGTAATGAGAATATAGGAAATGATCTCAAGGAGACAGTGTCGTGATGTAAAACCAAATTCTCAGAGCTAAGATTATTAAAAATGTATGAAAATAATTTTGGAAAATTTATATTTCGAGCTTTGGCTGCTTGCGTGCGTGCGTGGGAGCGCGTGTCACGCGTGAGTGTGGTGGCAGCTATTGTTTTTCCCATAACTTCTTTGTTTCTTTGTTCAGTTACTTGCACGTTTACGAACACGCTTAAGTTTGTGGTGAAAGACTGCGACCCAAGCACAGGCGAACCAGATGAAGAGGGATACGAGGATGAATATGTGGTATGTGTTTGCCTTCTGTTTGATCTTTCATTCCTTTTATAACGGTATTTAAATTAGTAAAGAAAAGGTTACGTGTAAATGAGTCACTTGTTTTCCATGCGAAGTATCCAGATTTTTTGGCGGAATGGTAGAGTGCAGACCATGTATTTATTGACGAGAGTTAACCTTTCGAAACAGGCTGTCATATTTTCCTACCAATAGATCATTTTAAAGTTGTCTGTTCAGTGACCTGGCCTTTGAATGGCAGCGAGGCTGCAGGTGGCCTTGTTTTGATAAAGACCTCACTGCTTTTGTTGTGTAAATCAAGTTGTCCTTATGCTAACAAGTTTGCATTTAAATGGGAAAAGCAGAGAGGTCCAAAATGACGTCAGTTTTTCATGCGTCCGTGTTGTTATTGATCACGAATTTCGTCATAACATTATCAAAGTAGCTGTGGATCCACGAAGCGATAGCCGAGTGGATCCGCAGACTACTTTGACAATGTTTTGACGAAATTCATTGTCAATAACAGGACAGGCGCATGAAAAACTGACGTCAATTTATTTTTTACAATAACAAATTGTCAAAATACCCGTTCTCGCTCGTTGACGCATCGCATAAATTATAAATTCACGTGTCTGTCCGCCTATTGACAAGGAATTTAGCCAATGAGCGCTCGAGAATTTCTGCCGTCATTGTAAAATGGCCTATTGCTTTACATGTCAATGTTAACAATGTTTATCTCACCCTACCCCCCAGCTTGAAGACATAGACGTTCTTGTCGCTGATCACGTGCAGCGTGTTCACAAGACGAACTTCCTGGCATCGTGGGATGAGATTGGTGACGAGTGTGAGATGCAGGACACGTACGCACTTACACAGATGAACAGCCTCGAAGGTAAGGGTGTTGCATTACTCGGTGACAGTCACGCAAATTTTTCAATGATGTGACCAGGGGTATTGCGCCCCTCTTCTAGTTCCACTGGATGGAATGCTGGTCCGTCCCAAGTCCCTCTGCTCTCAATTTTTAGTCTAATCTCCTTGATAGTTCCTAGATGTCCACATTTATACACCGCAGGAACGGGCTGTTCGAAAGGTGGTTAACGCTAACCCAAGATTAAAAGTTAACCCATGTATAAATTTTTAGGGAATAAAAATGTTTTTATAGCTTATGTTTGTGTAGTTTGAGATTACTCAAATTCAAAACTGAAGGATAAACACTCACCGAAAAGGTAGGCAACTAAAACTAAAATTCTCGCTAATCCTGGGTTAGCTTAATCGGGCTTTGAGCAACCCGACCCAGGATGTTGGGGTATATTGAGTGTTTCGTCTCAAAGCATGAAACAAAGAGCCTAGCGGCATTAATCTTACCCCCCCCCCGCCCGGCCTCCCCACCCTCCACAGTCCCATGTCTCCTCGTTTGAAGCTTTGCGCTAGATAAACACACCCCTCGGCCCTCCCTGTATAGAAATTTAATTTGTTGATATTTGTCTTTTTATCTTTCATTAACAGAGGCTGTCAAGCAAATTATCGAGTACCTCGGCATGCAGCCGTGTGAGCGATCCGACAAAGTGAACACGGAGAAGAATTCCCATGCCCTGTTATTAGCGGGGGTGTTCCGTGGGGGACACGATGTCCTGGTCCGAGCCCGGCTGGCATTCGATCAGGGAGTCACCATGAACATCACTGTGCGCAGTGATAACGCCGTGGTCAGCGAAGTCGTGTTGTCTGCCGTGGGATAAAAAAAAAAACGTTTTTTGAGCACCGGGACCTGTCAAGCTGAATTAGTAAAAAGATTTTACACGCCTCTGACAACTTTTCCCGAAATATTCCGAAGATTTCCGAAAGTCTAGGGCAAATTTCGTTGTTCTCCGAAGATTTCCGAAAATGAGCCGATGTTTTCCTGCCATAATAACCAAAGAAACCTTCCCGAGGTAAGCAAAAACCTCTAATTCTTCGGAAATCTTCTTGTTTTTCACAGAGTCGTCTCTCAAAATGTCCGTGTTGGAAAAACGGCGTGTTCAATTTTTTCTCGTGGTCCCATTGTGTCTCAAAAAGAGAGAGAAAATCAGTGAAAGTTATTATGAAAATCTCTTTAGCTTGCAATGTAATGTAAGTGTAAACAACACAGTTTCGAATAAACTGCTTGATCGATATAGTCTATTCTCGTTCTTTCGCAATTTTCTCATAAAATAATAATAGTAAAATAAATTATTATTATTACTGCTGGGCTGAAGGATTCAAAATGTGAACTGCCTACTTATACCCTCTCGTTCTTTCCCAGACTTGAACTATAAAATTCTCCTTACTGATCCTATACATTTCTTTCGATGTTAGTTCTGAGCATGGTAGTGCAGAAATCAAAGCAATGTTATACTCAAGTGACTGTTTAATTTGGTCCAAAGAAAAATCGTTTACGACTTTCCTTGCTAGCATCGCTTTCTAGAGAACGAAACCTATGTTGGCCGCGTAGGTTAATGCGTCGGAGTTTGTAAACTCCGAATGAACTTCCACAATCTTGGTCGCAACTTTAATAGGAAGTAAGCACTGTAAAATGTACTATTTCAAAGGAGGAAAAAATCCGACGCGCTGTTTCCTGGAAACCCAAATCATAATTTTTCAAGGGTCATTTTCTGTACGGTATTCGGAGTTATCAACCAGTAATTTCTCCTTACATTATCAATGGGTGTTAAGGATACGGCTGATGAGAATTAAGAATATCATATATAGAAAATCTACCGTTATGTGGCACACAGTCGGCAAGTCATCAGTGAACAAAGCCTCATGGGCCAGCTTGAAGCTGACGTCATGTTGCTGAGCAACAACACCGCTGAAAACTGCGGTTCAATGCGTTGACACATGAGTTCGTGAATAACAATTTGACTCTTCTCAAATGTTGAAGTGACTGTTTTGTCGTCTTTTCAGGACATACGTAATTTAGAAGTTTATTTCCATTGTACTTAAGTACTTCCCAATATTCGCGCACGAGTTTCCCGTCAGTCAAAAAAGAACTCCATATTGCTTGTAACGTTTTTTTTTTTTTTTTCTTGAATTAGGCTTCTTGGGGGAATCCCCTATGTAAAGGAGCGAGCCCCACCTGCGTCACAAGGCTACAAGAATAAACTTCAGCAAATAAGTGTTTTAGATTTGTTTGTTTTGAATTTTCATCCAGTAGTTACTTTATTTAACTTGTTCAGCGATCGTGAACTGTGATCTCGCACGTCACGCAAAGGAAATTCAAACCACTTGTCATGACTGTCGTCAACTAGATGAAGAAATGCTCAGCGCCTTCGAAAGTCACCGCTACAATCTATAAATACACACATCACATGGCTGGACTCTCGGAAGACTACGAAACACAGCCTGCATATGAAGTAGGCACTCGCGCATTTTTGGAGTTCAAAAACATCCGTCATGGTAAAAAACTGACTCCTACTCGATTTTCATTTCTTCAGTTTCCTGTGTTGTCTGGCCTTGCATGCACGGAGTGGTGCGGGGACCGCTCGGCAATCTTGTGACGTGTTTTTCCACATCAACATCATGGTATACTACTTTGAACTAAACCGGCGCCTGGAACTTTGAAGAGTGATAATTTCCCAGTCTCATATGGCAGAATGTAGCTGAAGGCAGTTTATTTTCGTTCTTAGCTAACACAGAGAATCGTGCAACCAGAAACTGTACGGACACATTGTACACGAGGTTACTTCCTCGATCTTTTCATTCGGTCGTCAATGCTCCGACGTCAAATTATCGCTTAAACATCGCCTCAAGATGTGGCTGCCTTTCCGTTTTGGCTCAAGTTTAGTCACAATTTCGAAAGGTGAAATGATTGAAGTCTTCGGGGACGAAAAACACCCAACAGGAGATCTCGTGTTAACTGGCTGATCAATCATTTTTTTCCCGATGGTTTTTCGCGCGAGACATTTTTGATTGAATTTTCGGCTGTGAAAATAGTTCAATTTTCAAAGATTTTAACGGTTGATCGCCGTTTTAAGAAGCTAACTTGTTTTTTAATCCTCGACCCATGCAATTTCTTATTCATTACTTTCTTTTTCACTTTCGCTGTAATGCAACAAACATCGTTCATTCTACAGTCACATGGAGGGAGCATGAATGGACGGATTCTAACAAGACTCCTCAACCTACATAGCGGTAAATATCATGCTAATTTGCGGCGGTAACCAGGCAGAACTTTCTTTGATTACAAGGCATTTGTTATTCTTATTTTCTGGTGTTTCCTATTTTCTTTTGATCAAAATTAAACGACGTTTTTCAAGATCTGAGGGTGGCATATGCGAAGAACAAGATCGCATGTGTTTTTCGCTGCCAAAATTAAATGTTACACAATCTGCGGGGGCGTCCCTGCGTGGCGCGAAATAGTCAGGGGCGAAGCTTGTCCACGAGAGTAACTGGCGCCATCTTCTTCGTAGCGAATTTAACCTCCCCAAAGTCGGATCTCGTTTTCGGCTTCGTTGTTAGTTTACGCAAATCTTCGAAAAGCAGAAGTTATAGAAAAAGACCTCATTTAGCCGTCAAGATGAGCTTTCGCTGATAGTCGGCGTGGAACATCACGATTTTATGCTTTCAATGCCCTCCTTTGTTTGCACATCGCTCGCGGTGAAGTGAAAGCGTTTATTTCGAAGGCGAGTCCCTTCAACGGACGAGAAACAGCTCAGCTGAGGGTGTAGAGGATCCGCTACCTACGAATTGTTTAGAGGAATACCAAGCGATTCTGTTTGCGTTTCGAAAGGAGGGTTCCAGACTAGCCTTAAGTGGTTTTGCGTGGAGTGAACTTTGAGAAATTCAACATCTCAAGTTATCCGGTACGCCATTATTGGTTGGCCATTGTTCGCGAAACCGGATTTAGTTCGTGCCTGTGCCGCGTTGGTATGAAAACAATTGAGTTGAAAACGAAAGGAGTTCCGAAATAAATCTCGGAGGAAAGTGTCAGAGAACTCAAACAAGGACATTTTCGTCAAGAGGGGAGTGTTTCGTTTTAGTTTCAGTGACATTACGGCACAGCATAGTCGCCCAACGCTGTCGTGTTCGTTGTCGCCATTTTAACGAACTACCTTGGTGTGGTCAGATTGCTTCGTAGTTCACTGGATTTCAAGATTTGTAGCTTCGCTTTACGTAAAAAGAGGCGTCCTCCGTTCGTGAGTGAAAATAAGCGAATCTCAAGACGGAAAATCGAAATTGTGCAAGGGAAATTAGAAGACTTCAGTTTGAGAACTTTCGATTGATCGTGACGCGCCGGCTTTCTTTATAGGGAAAGCATACCACGAAAACGTCATTCACGAAAGAATTATTCATATTCACGAAAACGTCGTGTTAAGATTTGTCTCTTAGCGAACTATGTTTTAATGTTTTGAACGAACCATGGTGAACATTAGAGAACTGATCGACAATCTTCGGGCGACCAAGCCGCCGTATGAATGTCCTTTGTGTCAGAAGATATACAAGAGTTACAGTGGAATAGAATATCATTTGCGTGTTTTTAAACACGATGGCATGGAAGTTGTGGGAGCAACGCCAACATCTTCGAAAAAAGGAAAAGGCCGAGGAAGAAAGAGCGTTAAAAATAAGAAACCACCGCCATCTCCGCCAACGGTGAGTGTTCCCAGAGAGACGCTAACTTATGCTCAAGCGCAGAAAATTGTTGAAGTGGAAATAGAAGGTTTTCCTCATAGAATCCATATAAATGATCAATTAGATGTTCTGGACAGCGAAGAAATTTCCACGCCGGAGCCAGAAAAACCAGTGGAAACTTTTGAGACGATGATGATCAAGCCGCTAACTGATACAAAATCGAAGAATGAACAATCCGGCGAAAACAACAACAACGCGAGCTTGCCGCTAGCGGAGTACAGCGAGAAGTTGGAATCGGGTTTTCGGCAGCCCGATGCACCGGTTAGGTCGACCACTTACTTTCGATTTATCGAGCAAACCACTGAAGAATTGGACGAAATGGTAGAATACGACATGGACGAGGAGGATTATATTTGGTTAGATACTATAAATGATAAGCGAAAGAGCGAAGGAATTGCGCCGGTTTCTCAAGAAGTGTTCGAAACTCTGATGGACAGACTGGAGAAAGAGTCTTACTTTGAGAGCCAAACGAACTGCGACCCAAACCAGTACATCGATGAAGATGCAGTTTGTTGTATTTGTAACGACGGCGAGTGTCAAAATAGTAACGCAATCTTGTTTTGTGACATGTGTAATCTGGCTGTCCATCAAGAGTGTTATGGTGTACCATACATTCCCGAGGGACAGTGGCTTTGTCGTCGATGTCTTCAGTCACCGTCCAGAGCAGTGGACTGTGTCCTGTGTCCAAACAAAACTGGTGCTTTTAAACAGACAGATACTGGCAAGTGGGGGCATGTTGTGTGTGCATTGTGGATTCCAGAGGTGTGCTTTGCAAACACAGTATTTCTGGAACCTATTGACTCCATTGAAAACATTCCTCAAGCAAGGTGGAAACTCACTTGCTACATCTGTAAGCGTAGGCATGGCGCATGCATCCAGTGTTTCAAGACGAACTGTTATACGGCATTTCATGTCACTTGTGCACAGCAAGCAGGCTTGTACATGAAGATTGAACCTGTAAAAGGTGAAAATGGACAGATGACTGTGCGTAAGACTGCTTTTTGTGATGTTCACACACCGTCTGACTCGGAAGCAGGTAAAGAGGAAGAAAACAGCGAAGAAGAAGTTAAGGAAAAAACTAATGTTTCTAAGAGCAAGACTCCGAGTAAAACAACAAGCAAGACTCCAGCAAAAGCAAGCAGTAAGTCTGCAAAATCTACCAAGTCCAAACGTAGTATCAAGAAGTTTCGGAAACTTTTGGCAGAGAAGAAAACAACTGCAGTTCCAATTGTTAACATTCCATTTATCCCTGCTCATCGGTAAGTTTCTTTGTTAGTTGTATGAAAACATTTAAGTACTATTTGTATCCAAGATTAGCTTTCTTTTGCTCTTATCACTACACACTGTTAAGAATGCTGTTTTTATAGCACTGTCTCCTAGCAACTGTCAAAAGCATATAGTTTTGTTCTGGCCTTGTTTTGAAAACCAATTACAATTTGAACATTGTTTCTTGAAGTGCAAGCAAAAAAGGTTGGATATTTATCAAGCTGCAAAACAAGTTAACATGTCTGGGTATTGTTCTAGAATATAAATAGTAAAATTAAAAAAATATGGAGAAGCTCTGAGCAATTTGAAAACTAATAAGTTTGGTAATAAGGTTATCCTGGGTTTTGTAGATAACCAGATGATTTCAAAAACCAGCATTAAATTTATTTTATTTCTTTTTATTCAAGATTCATTTTGTCTTTTCTGTGTTGTTATTATCAACTAAAGAAATTGTGGAAGAATTTAATTTAGAATCTGACAAACAAAACTTAATAATTCATCAATAACCTAGACATTATTAGACAGGTTAATTATTACCAAATGGATGTCGGTGTTTTTCAAGATTTTCCACCAGCATCTCCAGCTGAGTTTGACATTTTTTTATTGACATTTCCTCAAGGGAACAGGTTCCTCACATGTACTATAAAACATTAAAATTCATTTACACCTGTTTTTCTTTCATCAATATATTTGCTATACTTTTGGCCATTTGGAGTTGACAAATTACAGTCGGGAAAATAGATTGCTGTTGTTTCTAACTGAAAAAATAGCAAGAACTGAGCAATAGCGGTAACCGAGCTAATTGAACATCTAACCCTGACGCAATTAAGTTTGAAATTGACTGGCATTTTATCAATTCTCTGTGCATTTTACTTTCCCCCTATCCAAAAAATTGGTCGGATCGAGTTTTTGCTTGTGACAATGAGTTTTCCTTGTCAGTACATGAGAATGAGACACTGCAGAAATTTTCCTTTCCCTCAATAATGTTGGCATTTATTTAACTGTCAAAATTGTTGAATGCCCTGCCAGTGCAGGAAAAAACCCAGGTCTGACTGCGCGGGGCAAGTAAATTTTGCTCTTAGACAAGTGAAAATGGAAGGTTAGTGGTCCATAGGGCAAGTGAAATTAGCCTTGGTAGTTTTGTTGGTGATAATTTCCAATCAAAAACAATTTCAAAACTTATGACTGCAAGTTGAGTAAAACAATGAGTTGAAAGCGTCGATTAATTTTAAATCGAACCATACTTTGCTCGCATTCTTTATGCGCATATTGGGCAAGTAATATTTTAGTGGGTGCAAATAGAGTTGGCGCTAGGATTTTTCAGTCTGGGTCCTGGGACCCAAATATCTGGCCAAATAAGGGTCCTTAGCATTTTTGTGAGCCCCAATACCATTGATCCGAGGCGTCCTTTGAAATGGCTTTTTTTTTCCGGTCGTTTCACGCACCGTTGGTTTCATTTACATCATCCAAAAAAAGTGATCATGTGATGACCAATTCATGATCGTGTGATGAGTGAATCTCTGCCGTCAGGGAAGTTGCACCACAGTTTGTTTGCAAGTCTGTTGAGTTTTGCATCTTCTAACAAGATGCAATCCAAGATATGTTACAGAAAAGAGTTCAACGGATGCAAAATCCATGGTATGGATAAGATTTGCCTCAAACTTAGAACTTTTGTGGAATTTGCAAACTCTGTGCTGCAAACTTTGGCCATCCACGCCAAGATACGTTTATCATCATGTGATCACTTTTTTTAATCACGTGAATGAAACCAACAGCGCGTGAAACGGCCTGAAAAAAAGCCATTTCAAAGGACGTCGGGGATCAATAGTAATTTGGCATTCACTCGTGAATGCATTCTTCTTTCCAGCTTTTAAACAATCCTTACAAATCATAATTAATAAAAGGTCTCCAGTATCTCTGTTCTACAGCTAATGAAATTTCTTCAGCCATTTATCCAAAAATTTGCCATGTTTACCACCTGTTGCCATTATATCAGCCTAAAAATATACCTATTCATATGAATACACAACACACACAACACATGTTTCTTCGAGTGAGAAAGCAACTCAAATTGACGGACGCTTATGCAAGTGTCAGACATACAATTGTCACCAGTCTCCAACTCTGCCAAATCAAATGTGGCAATTACAATTTTCTGAATTTTGCAATCGCAATCTGTTCAACTTTTTCTTCGTTTCTCAAACAACAGAATCTAACTGACTTGTCAAGGCTAATGTAATAAGTTCTTCAAGTAGGGTCTTGCGTCGCATAAAAATTTTGAAAATGCATTTTTGAGGATTTTTTGCGGGAAAATGTGCAATTTCTGATCCTTGGGCAACTGAAAACTGAAATGTACTGGCCCACTGGGCAACTGGTGTCAATTTTTTTTTCCTGCCCTACCTGCCACAGTAAGGAATTTAAATACATTTTCAGAGTTAGTAACAATAGAAATCACTAGGAGAAAAAGAAAGATACTTCAGTGCTGGAAATAACCCTTGGTTATGGGACATTGACTGATCAAATTCTGAAAATTGTCAAACTTACTACAGTACAGTATGATCAGATAACATGAGCAAGCACCAAAGTGACTTGGGATTTCATAGTGAAGATCCTATTTGCTGACCATGCTAGCAATGAGAAATCATAGAGCTCCATGGTTTTTTTCCCTCTCCAGACTTCAAGAAAATGTGAAATACAAATCACCCCATAAAGCATTGTAAAGCATTTGTTATTCTGCACCAGGTTGTTCAAAGCCCGATTAAACTAACCCAGGATTAAACAGAATTTTGATTTCAGTTTAGTAACTTTCTGGTGTGGTTTTCTGTTTATATTGTTTGTGCTTCAGTTTTGAGTTTGAACAATCTCAAACTAAAGAAAAGAGTAATATTTGCTGTACAAAAGGAAAACAAGATGAGTTAAAGAAAACAATTTTTATACAAGAAAAATTAATGCTTTGGTTAACTTTTAATCCTGGATCAGTGTAAACTGGCTTTTGAACAATCCTACCCTGTTGTACATGTCTGGCTTTGATTATTTTAGTCATGAGATTATTTGGATTTGCAAATTACATAAATTGCTTATCGATGTCCGACTAGATTTGACAGGTGACATGTCCTGCTGCGAAATATTAACTAAAATTTTTTGCAGTACTATATTTTGTCACATTGCTTTGGCACTGATTTTTTTATTTTATTTTATTACTTTTTTTTTTTTCGTTTCTTTTTGTTTTAAAGAGAATCTTAATCCTCGATCCTTCATGCACCTAAATGGATAATAGTTAATTCACTGGTTTCCTTGTTTTGGTTTACAGGCTGAGTAAGATTGTGGGTCGTGTAGCAATAGGACGCAAAGCTCAGTTTATTCAGAGCCTTCAGAGTTACTGGATGCTAAAGCGACAGTCGAGAAATGGAGTTCCATTGTTGAGAAGACTTCAGGCCAGCCACCAGAGCCAAAAAGCTGGTGCTGATGAGGTGAGGCAAATTCTCCATAATGTTGATCATACAGACTCTGTAATTTATCTTGTGAGAAGATTGATTTTGGTCAAAAGCAGGACTTTGTGTAGTCTCCTTTGGGGTCGTCATGCAACTCTCCCTCCCCAACATTAGCTCCTTAAACCTGACCCACATTTCTTTAAACCAGTGGTAAATATTCATAACATTTGTTTCCTAGTCAAGTGAGAGATCGCTGAGGATCAAGGCAATGAAGGAGCAGCTGCATTTCTGGCAACGTCTGCGGCATGATCTGGAGAGGGCTCGTCTGTTGGTGGAACTGATCAGAAAGAGAGAGAAGCTTAAACGAGAACAGGTAAGTATCTCTACTAAATTGAGCTGGTTGCTCTAGCTTGAATTGCCTATTTCTGGTTCATAAGTTATTGAAAAGAAAAAAGAAACATGGTACCAGAATAAGCTTTAGGGCACTTTTGGAAAGAACACAAGGGCCAAGGGGATAGAACAAATTTGTCCATGTACTTTCATCTGTTAATAAGTCAAGTAAGTCAGTCAAAGAAATGAAAACATTGTAACAATGTTTTCATTTTTTTGACTGACTTACTTGACTTAAACCTTTCACCCTGTGGAGGGTATAGGTCCTTAAGGGAGTCTCTCCATCCCTCTCTGTCTTGTGACTGTCTCTCTAACTGTTGCCAGTTGAAGCCTGCCTCTCTCTTCTCCTCCCTCCATTGATCATCGCCAGCTGTTCCTTCACCTTCATTTCTTTGAGCAAGATATTAATTTCTACTTTGCATTTTGTTTCCTCCTGACCAATCAGGTGAAGGTGAAACAACATGTCGTGGACCTGCAGCTGCAGCCACTCAACATTGTTCTCAGGAAAACCCTTGATCTTCTGCAGACCAAAGACCCTGGCGAGATCTTTGCTGAACCTGTTGATACTGATGAGGTAGGCAAAAAGGAGCAATGGTCAGCGTGTGATTCTTTTTGTAATAATAAGATTATCAATCCTCTTGATGGACTTACAAATTCTCAAAATTGGCATGAAAGGTTTGTAAGGCAACAGCTGGGAGAATTTGTATTTTGAGTTTGGCTTCAGTCAAAGGTTCCTAAATTGAGTTGACTCAATATTTTATCTCAATTATTATTTTGCTCTTCTCATGAGTTGTACCCTCTTTTCCTTCCTCCTCTTTCCACTGTTTTTTTCATGTAGGGGCTCATTGCTTGCTGGCTAGGATCTACAGTACCAGCCATTCAAGTGGTCTCTGTTTTACATGTAGGAGTTAGCTGCTAAAAGTGGAAGCTCTGGGATGTCTTAGGCATCCAATGTCTATGTTAACTTATGGTTCTCTCATCCAGAGCCTGGTTTGGTGAACATTCAGTGGTGTAAAACAATCATGTGGGAAATATAGTGATGGCTCAAACCAATTTTTTTTGTTATGCCTAGGTTACTGACTATCTTGATGTTATTGATGAACCCATGGATTTCTCAACGATATCGAGGCGCATTGAAGACAATCACTACACAGCTATGGAGCAGTTTGAGCATGATTTCAACCTGATCATTAGCAACTGTCTGAGGTACAATGCACCAGACACCATCTACTACCGGGCAGCACTCAAACTGCGAGACCAGGGACGTCCCATTGTGCGTGCAGCCAGGCGGCAGGTGGAACGTGCTGGTATTGACCCAGTCACTGGGCTACACACTGAGGAACCTCCTACACTTGCCGACAGGGAGCCAACTGAGGAAGGTGAGCTCCCCACAACAATTTTGGTTCTATTTGTAATGATGCGATATTGCTATATTGAAAAGTGAGAGTGTTTGCTTGAGGCAGGTGAGGTTGGCAGACTTGAAATCCCAAGGCTGGGGGTGCAAGTCCCACTCTGACCACCAAGCTAGAGTTGTTTCTTGGTAGACTCTAGTTCAACTCCCTGGTCATGTTTGTAAATAGCTAACTGGTCTGCCTCTTGTCTTTTGGGATTTTAAGCCTGTTATGTTGATTTGCGGTTAATGCGCTCAACTCCAGATCAAATGGTCTGGGTTCGAGCCCTTGCTGGGATCATTGCCTTGTGTTATTTTCTTGGGCAAGGCACTTTACTCTCAGTGCCTCTCTCCACTTATGCGTACAAATTGGAATTTAATGTTGAAGGGTAATCCTGTGTTAGTCTGGCATCCCATCCAGGGGGGAGTAGAAGTACATGTACTCCTTTTCACTTCATGCCACTGAAACTGGAGATGACGGCAAGCCTGATATGCTTCTTGGCCTGTATGCAGACTGTTTTTTTACTTTACTTTATGTTTATTGGAAATATTTGTTCCTTTCAGTTTAAGTTGCATGCCTATAACTAATTTTAGGTGTAACTAAGAACATCGACCACTAAAGACATACAACACTTAGTGATATTTTGTTACTTATTCTTGTCGAGGCATCTTGTAGGACCGAAAAAAAAAATGAAATATTGCTTACAGTGGATGCATTTGTTTTCTCTTAGATTTTATCCTGACAGACGAACAAAGAAGAGACATGACACTAGAAGAACAATTGAAAGATCTACAGGAAAAACTGGACATGACCCAGGCTATAAAACATGGAGGTGAGTTATAACTAGCCAGCAAATCGCACATATAAAGCGTTGTGAGTCTCCAAAATTGATAGGAGTTTTTTTTTTTTCTTTCATCAGGCGTGAGAGCGACACGAGTTAGAATGCTGCGTAAAGAGATCGCACTTGTCAGAAGAAAACTGAACCAGGAAAAGAGACAACTCTCAGAATCGAGTGGTATGTGTGCATCCTTTTAGCTCGTTATTCCACGTAACCACTCTAGCCAATCACAAAGGACACAGACAACCCAGGGAACCAATCAAAACTTACATGTAGCTGACGGAAAGCGCGGAAAAACGAGTGTGAACGAGTCACGATTGGTTTTGGGTTTACTTCTTTTTGAATGAAAGAGTGGCGCGAGCTTTTTAAGCCAATCAAGTAACGTAGTAATGCAATTAACCAATCAAAACTTGACCGTGTAGCTGACGCGAAGCGCGGGAAAACGTGTGCCAACGAGTTACGATTGGTTTTGGCTTTACTTCTGATTGGATGAAAAGTGGCGCGAGTTTTCTGAAGCCAATCGTGTAGTGTGGTAATGCAGAACCAATAGCTCTTCAACACTCAAGTGAAAACCGCACTAATAGTTAGTGACTTGCAGAGGAAATTACAGAATTATTTTGCTGATTTTGATGTTTCTTTTCTTTTTCTGTTTAGTTGGTGGTATGGACGGATCTAGCCTCGGTGAACCTTGTCTGTCACCACTGGATGGCGAGCACCCGCTGAAGAAGTTCAAGCCCATTGATGAGAACGAAGCACTGAATGGCGAGCCACTTCTGACCAAGAGCTTGGACACTGAAGACAATCGGTTAACAGGGGAGAGCCTGTTGAACAGCAGGGCTACAGCGAACCCCAGTCCTGGAACCAGCCGACGAAGCGGTATCCTGTTCAATAAAGGAAGGCACCGAGCTAGGCGGAACCTGTCAGCAGGCGCGGATAAGTTCCCGTTTGACATCCTACCAACTGCAAACCATGTGTTGAAAACACCGGAGAGTGAGAGAACATTTGATCCAGTCAGCACCGAGTGTCAGGTCACAGAAAATCTACACACGGACGAAGCTGGAGACGATGATGTGGTGTTCGAGGAGAGGCATCAGCCAGCGCCAAAAGAGGACAAGAAAGCACAGAAGCGGCCGTGTAATGACAGCTTAGGCACCAATGATACGTGTTATGTCCCGAAGAAGACTTACAAAACCGAGCTGGGCAAGTTGATCGAAGATGCGACGATGCTTCCTATGTTCGATTCACACTCGTCTGACAGAGTCAACAATCACTTCGCGTACACGAATGGTTTACGGCAGCGTACGTATCGCTCGTACACCAGCGGTTCAGAATCAGACATCAGTGATATCCGAATGAACGGCACTCGTGCGTCCCGAGAACTCTGTCGGAAACTATCGGCGCTGTCCGAAGACGAACTTAGCACGACGGACACGGAAAACAGTTCGGCTGAAAATCGAGTGATGAATGGACCAGTGGATGGAAAGAGGAAGAAGAAATCGGCACCAAGGCCTCGGAAAACAACCACCTCTGATTCAGAGATGGCCGACCTTCCTCCCTTACAGCCATTAGATTTGGTTTGGGCAAAATGCCGAGGATATCCCTCTTATCCAGCCTTGGTGAGCCTACTATTCTTTACTTACTACCCACTCATTTATTCTGATTAAAGCAGCGTCTCTCGTCTTCCGTTGACAAAATTAATTTGTTTCCATTTGAAAACGGAGAAAACTGTGTGGAAATTTCCAGTAACTAACGTGCTATAACATGGTCACATTTGTAGATCTTTTTTTGTTTCCTTCCAAAGCGACTATATGTTCTTCACTTTAAAGCGAAATTCAATAGTGCAAGAGACGAATATGTCTTCGTTTGCGACAACCAAGCACTCGGAAATTTCCGATTTGTATTATTCTAGCAAAAACTATCGTGAGTTTTTGGAATGCTCTTTTTTGCGACAGTTAGTGAGTCGAAAGGCTGATCGCGTAGCGAATACCTCTCTATCTAAGATTAGCCTCAGCAATGTTTTTCCGTCTCTCTAACAGATCATAAATCCTCGAACGAAGAAAGGTTTCCTTCACCGTGGCGTCCCCATCCCTGTCCCCCCTGAGGATGTTTTGAAGGAGCGGGCCATTACAGAAGAACATCTTTACCTTGTACTGTTCTTTGACACAAGACGAACTTGGTAAGTGTACGTAGGAAATGAATATTTTCTAGTGATTTGTTAGATTGTCGACCAAAATTTTAGAAGAATCCTAGAGGAGAGCAAACTGTACCCTTGGCTGGGGCTGAGTAGGGGGAAGCAACTGTACCTTTGCGAAAGTTCGCTTGCCGTATCATTCATGATAGGTGAGGCTGGATGGAGTAAGAGTGGCTGCTTGGGCTGAGAGTGGTCGCTTTCTCTTCTAGACAATAGATACTGTCTTCCACTCGTTCCGTTCACAGTTCAAACTGGTATTGAGTGCTTACAAGAATTATTTCGCTGTAGCCACAAATATCCATGCGCTTTAGTCAATCCCAAGCCCAGTGAATGAATTTCAGCGTGCTCGAACTTTTATAAGGGCCGACTAATACTCAGCTTCCCAAATCCTCAGATCAAATTAGTCACTGACTTCCATCTTACCTTTATCGCCCAAATCTTCTTCTTACTCGCAGGTTAAATTTAGTTCTCGCCTGATCTGCCTTAAAATATAACCCTTACCCTTTGCTTTATCCAGGCAATGGCTTCCTCGACACAAACTCGAACCGTTGGGACAGCACGAAGAACGAGACGAGAACAAGTTGCAGGAGGGTCGCAAAACATCCATGAGAAAATCAGTGATGATGGCTTACGAACGCGCTATTATCCACAGGGACCAAGTAGAGAGGGGTGGATCCCGAGACTCCGACGACGACGAAGACGACGATGATTACGACGACGACAATGCCGACGACGATGATGACGTGGATGGACGAGTGAACGAGAACGGCAACGATGCAGAGGACGATGAAGAAAGCGATAATGACGATGATGGTAATGACGAGCATGATCCATTGGAGGAAAATGGATTTGTTTAGAGATGTTTTTATCGCAAGAACTGTAGCCAAACCTTGCGTGATGTTAGTTTAATGGTTTCTTAGCTTCTCCAATTTGATTCAACTCCCATCGGACCAAAAAAATACACTATCAAAAATTCAATGAAGTTTGGAGCTACTAACAAACAGAATTTGATACTTTGTAAATTTTGCATGAAGCAATTTCACATTCTTGTCCAGAGTCCGCGATCTTTTTGCTCAGGACCAAGAATAGCGACCTTTGGCCGGAGCTAATTTTTCGAACTTTGTTTTCTCATGTTTTTTCTCTTTGGTGTATCAGCCAGATACATTTCAAGAATACTAGATGATGGCCAGAGGTCACGAGTGTTGGTGCCGACCAAAACGATTGCGGTCTCTAGAGAAGGGATCTTACGCTACGTTCATTAACTAACGATTTTATGCCACACAATGAAACTGTCCATGAATCTGGCGTACTTTCTGACATTTTTACTCTTCAGTCCGATGTAAAGTTAATAAAATTAGCACGAAGGCAAAAGGGTTTTTCGAAATTAAAAATGTTCGCAACCTCAAGCAGTTAGACAGTGGAATAGTGTTTTTAAAATGTTGCACATTAAATATGAACTGTACAATTGTATTTATATCTAGAAGAAAGAAATCGATATGTAAATCCTGTGCTATTTTTTTTTCCGAGACATGTCTGTTTTTTCAACAAATCGAGTGACGCCCGCGGAAATAATTCTGTGTTTTGTATATTTCTCTCTCCATTCTTATGTGTTGTTTGTCCTGTAAATTGTTGCAGCCCAGGGTCAATAAACTCGTCTATTCTGACATTGTTGCTGTTCAGTGTTAAGTTCTTTGGTTTTGACCTTGAATATACCACCCAAGCCCCGACCCTAATACACCCCCACCCCACCCCCACCCCCCTCTGCCGCCAGCACACACGCCGGTCTCGAAAGTGCCGTTAACTTAACGGACCCAAGTTGTAAATGTAAGGAATAGTAGTGCGGGTTTTAACTCAAAAACCAATCCATT
>Ga0126338_10000885_pt1 | contig 17882 bp, 11 predicted proteins | sample OrbCmetagenome_2_FD_92529 | JGI IMG/M metagenome (GOLD analysis project Ga0126338, IMG submission 92529) | Coral microbial communities from Petempiche,Puerto Morelos, Mexico - Orbicella C C metagenome | ecosystem: Host-associated > Invertebrates > Cnidaria > Coral | place: Petempiche,Puerto... | reverse complement strand
GCCAGAGAAGGATGTTGGGGTGAGCTGGGTATGGGTGCAAAATTTGTTAATTTAATATAAAAGTTTAAAAATAATAAAATTAAAAAAATAAAAAAAAAAAAAAAAAAAAAAAAAAAAACGAACAAAAAAACCCACAAAGAGAGACTTACATGTGTTTGCTTATTAATGTCAAAAATTTTAGGATTAGATCTTCTCTACGGTTAACTTTTGAAATAAGCCATAGGGCATGCTACAGCAACAGTTGAAAGCTTCTAAATGGTCTTCAACTGGCTCGTGATTTTGTAAGGTGTCAAAGTCACATGTGATAAACAGTACCTCATGAAAGTGGTCACACAGACTACAGTTTCATCCATAGTGTCAACATCTGGAACCTCCTTAGTAATCTTATTAAGACTTGAGCTTATAAGCTGACCTGCAGTAATAGATTGTAAACAAAACAGCGTTGATCAAAGTACTGAAAGTTAAAATGTTATGGAAACGTTATTCACTTACTAAGTAAGGTAAAGTTTTCATTTGTCATTGGTCAAAATGGTCATTGAAGAGTTATTTTAAAGAAATAATAAAAGCCTTAGAAAGGTGAAGTATTTAGGTCTTAAACCAATGTTCGGAAGTTGTCTTGCATAATTTTCGACTTTAACTCGCAATTGACTGTTTAGCATTAATCCAAGTTCAATTAACTTGTACTTACGTTACAATATAAAGAAGCGTTCCTTTCTTTGATGTAGAAGTTGCCGTCGAAGCATTAAAGTAGCCGTCATTTTTTCTTTTCTTTGTAGGTGCACCCGGGCGACCAGTCATCTACTCGCCTGCGTCCACTCTGCTAACCAAAGACAGCTTCACGCTGAAGTGGCGGCGCCCTGAGGAGACTGGAGGCGATGATGATGTCACTTACACCGTGCGATACCGCGTGGAGAAAGATAACAAGAAAGGCCCGTGGATAACATACACTACAAAAGGACTAGAGTATGACTTCAGCGATCTGGACAACAAAGTCCAGTACAAGTTTGAGGTGATCGCCACAAACAAAGGAGGAGAAAGCTTGCCTGGAGAGAGATACATCCAGACAAACTTCCCAGGAGGTAATTTAAACGAAAGGACTTAATAATTTACGGCATATTTAGATGCCCGAGTGCCAGATTTGGTGAAAATTTCGCAAGGAAGAACTGATGGATGAAAAATTGTGTTCCGCTTCTTCAGTTGCTTTCCAGTATGTCACTTGCCCAAAAATGCGGACGATTTTAATTTTGGACAAAAAAAGTGTCCGAAAATAAAACATTCCGAAAATTTAAGCGTCCGAAATATTTACAAAACAGAATAAATTTTTTAAGTAGCTATCAAGCTCTTATTTCCTTTACGAGGAGAACCCGTAAATTACCGTCTCCGAAATTTATCCGAAATGCGATTAAGTGTCCAATAATTACACGTCCGAAATTTTACTAGAAACGTCCGAAAATTTTTGTAAGTAATGTAGTCCCCTTTTTGCTTAGTCGGTATAGCGTGGCTTGAAAATAACTGAAAAAAGAGCGAAGCATCCAGAGGCTTTCGCTTCTTACGCTTTTTTTCAGCCACGCTCGACGGAGAACTCGAAAGAGGGACTGCTCGTAGTCTAAGTGTATTTTTTAATTTTTTTTGCGTTTCTAACTTGTGCATCTTGTTTTGCAGAACGCAGTTTAGAGTCCCGCCTCCTGTCCAGTGTCGTTCTAACCCTTTTTGCTGGAGGGTTTCTCCTGCTGCTTTGACATCATGAACGCTGAATGCAAACAAACGCTTCATCGCAAGAGACGTTCCGCAAGGACATTTGAACGAAATAGATTTTGTAATACATTTATTATAAGAGACATTGAGGGCGCACTGATTTATACAACTACCATACTTGAACCCAATATTACGCTGAATTTTAGGCTTTCGGGCCTGTCAGGTACCTTTTTCGAACCGAATCTGAGTCCGCAGTTGTCGTTTCTGGTCAGTGAAATTGCTAGGAAACCACTGACTTCTTTTCTGGCCAATCTAACGCGTGAATATTTGCATAACTGGCCGAGTTTGATTTGATGATAGGTCAAGGTTCCCCCGTTTGAAATGGTACTAGCTCCTTAAACAGAACTCGTCCAACTTAATTCGAGTAAATTTAATGCTAGTTTTCCTTAGTGTGATGAAATAATATATAATCATGTCAACGTTAAGCGCGTGGTTTTCCATCCATTGTTGGTGCACTTGGAACTTTTTAAACGTAACGTTCTTGCCGTATTTAATAGGGCATTCCTCAAGAGTGTGACGTACATGTAGCAAACAATTGATACGTGTCACGCACTGTCACATTGCGTGACGTCCAATTGACGGATGCGAAGGATGTTTTCAAGGTGGAGACTTCCTATTTTCTCGTTGCGTGAAACTGGGGTGGTGATTTTCCTGTTTTCGATGTAGGGAGCAAATTTGATGTCTATAAACATGAATACTGTGACACACAAACATGAAATGATTGATAATTTTCGTATTCTGTGGATACAGAAGACGTTTTGTAAGAGTGTTAGGTTTTATAAAGCTGTGTTAGCCTTTCAGCGTGTCACCTCTCCCCACATTGTGGAGGAGTTTTGTTTAGCATATTATAGTAACCTACCTTGAAGATGTAATGTTGTCTTAGTTTAAGTAAGGCTAATTAAGTAAATAAATAAATAGAGTTCTGTAAACAGGGTCGGTTAATTTTAAAATCAGTCCTAGGGCTTTAATGATGAACAAGCCATGTTTTGAAAATTCTCCCTCCGAAAGCGATCAAGACCATTGTTATACAGAGTGAAGAATGCGTGACGACGAAAAAAGAACTTAGGGTTAGTTTTCAGATTTTTTTTACATACACCAGTTTCTTTGGTGTTACACATTAGTAATAAAAGATTACTTTCATGTTTAAGTTGCTTTAAACGCTGCTTAAATTTTACTTGTCAAATAACATGTATAGATACAATGCAAGACATGGTAATTTCTCTGTAGCAAAGGAATATAATAAAATAGTCCTGGTTAATGAGTGTCTTGTTTGTTCGTCTCATCTTTTGTTTCCGCGAAGGGATCGCAGACCTTCGTGAATCAACTTTTCGCACAGAGTCGCGCAATTTTGGAAATAAACGATTGCGTGACAATCGATAAGGCCATCACAAAACAAGCTTACTCTTTTAAACGAAAAACAAGAGACTATTTATTGTGTTTTAAGAGAAAAGTGTTTACACAAATTAACAGTCTAGACCAGGGTTAATTAGAAAAAAGACGACTTTTAATTCCGAGGTTAATATGAAACCTGCTTTAGTGGAAGATTATACGGTTTGCAAGCTAAAAAGTGTGAATGGCGTCGAATACCATTGCAGGAAAAAGGGTCTGTAACGGACCAGCATCCTGTGTCCACAGCCTCTTACAGAAAGCACAAGCGAAATGGGCTGGCCATGTTGCTTTTAAAAGAACTCCCATTTTAATGGAAACCGCTCAGTGAAAGGAAATCGATACAGAACAATTTCCTTCGAGGAGTCCCCTGTGTCACGAGTCGCGCGTGGATGCTTGTGCGATTTTCATTTCTGCTCAAACCCTTAGTCCTGATAGCTAAAGAATGTGTAAGTCGCCGAACTGTCTCGAACACAAGCATTCCCGGGTATTCATGAAACAGACAACATTTCATTTTCACTGCATGTAGACTGTAAGAACGGACTATTATGCGGATATATAAATAACTGTATCTGCACCGCGGCGAAACGTAAACGCTACACGCGCGCTTTTCCCGCCAAAACAGCCGTACACTGAAAAGTCTCGGTTTTTTAATCCTCCATTTTCAAGCCAAAGGTGAGTTTTGTACAAGGATGAAATTCAACAAATACAAGATTGTCTCAGCCGTGTGAAGATCTCCTGTCACTATGAAGGTATCTACAAAGGAAAACATTGAAGTCCACAAAAAAAGAAATAGCAGTGATCTCTACCGGAAAGCTTGGAAAGTGCTTCCTTCTAGTTTAAATAGGAAGTAAATAAGAAAACATCTTTTGAAAATTAAAGTTACCGCGCAATTATCTGCTTGAATATTAATTCTTTTGTTTCTCTTTGCATTGCCTGAGCTACTTAAACATGTAGCTAAATATGTAAAGCTGTGTTCAAGCTCGACAAGCAGCAACATTTGAGGTTGATCGTGGTTTGCGTTCTCAAAAAAGAGGCAGAATTTGCGCATTATTGCAGAGCTATTGCTTTAAGATTATTAATTTAACTACTCACACCGTTGTCGCTCTCTGAATCCCCCTAATATCTCACATATTTACGAATGATAGCAGTCTACTATGTCTTTATAAAATGATAGCCTTTGATTAATGATATACCCCTTATTTCTCTTGCTAAGTTATAATTCTAAACATTTTCGGAACGAAATAATTCCACTTCCTCTGAGTGTCTCTGAACTTCATTCGAGCCGCCATCTTGCGATTTCGAAGCTATAAAGTAAAAGAGATGAACGCCGGCAAAGAGCATTAAACCAAGTACGACTGCAGTGGCAAAAATAATGAGAATTACTATCCACAGAGGAAGACTGGATGCAACAGGCGTACCCAAATGGGGATCTGCAGGAAATGAATAAATAGACAAACAAACAAATAAATAAATAAATAAATAAATAGATAAATAAACAAAATTTAAGAAAGGAAGCTCGTCAGTTTATAAAGCGAATCCTCTAACCTGGTCGAATTGAAATTTGAAGGTGTTGGTGTTTTAAGGAGAGAGGAAAAACCCGGAGTACACAGAGAAAAACCAACAACAAACTCAGCCCACATATGGCATCAGGCCTGAATCGAACTCGATCCATAGGTGGGGATGCACTGCGCCATCTCGGCTCCCCCTAAGTAGAGAACTACTGGGACCATACATTTTTCAATGGCGATATGTGTCCTATCGAAAACTTTAAACCCTTTTCGGTCAAACTAAAAAAATTAAAATTAAATAACCAATTACAATATTTAGAATGGCCAATCTGGTTTTCATGCACGTCTACCCAAGTCGAATTGGTCAACGATCGGGTAGCGTTTGTCATATCAACCGTATCGTAAATTCGTCGTTCTCAGCTTATTAACGTTTGGGAATTGAAAAATTGGTTCAGATGATGGTTGGAAATTAGATAAAAAGGTTTTTTTTTAAAGTCTGGAGACAAGTTGGAGTCGAAAACAAATTCCTCATTTCACCGATCTCAGCTGAAGTCCAACCAGTGACGATCTGCATAATGGTCGGTGAATCGCTACAACTGAGTTAAAGCTAAGCTAAGCCTTATAACTAGGTTCAAGTGTGGCAAAGTTGAAACCGTTTTAAACATTTTCACAGCCTCTTAAGAGGCAAAGTGAATCTGAGTTACCTTTGTACACAATGTGAGACTCAGATCGCTGCGTTTCCCGAAGCATGACAGGACCAAGAGTGACACGATGCTCCTCTTCATTCCCAGTACTCCTCGTGCGTCGTGGGTTCGAGGGCTGGCATCCCTTACTGCACCGCGAGGGTTGGTCTTTATGACAGACGATGACGTTGCAATGAAGGTAAACCAGCGTATAATTTTTGATCCAGCGAAATGGTATTAACTGAAACCGTTGCGTATCAGTCATCGTGTGAGTGTAGCGAGTTCCGTTATCAACGGGACAACTAGTGAAGAAAAAGAAATTTCACCGTAATAATAGATAAACATGTTACTTGTTAAGCGTGGTTTTCACTAGCGACGTAAGCACAAGCTCAAACACAATAATTCTTATTTCACCGTGAAAACGGCCTTGACGCACAAGTGCAAGCACAAGCACAACCCCAAGCACAAGGATCAAAATTTTTCCTTTTTCTTCAGGCATAACACAAGCACAAGAATATTTACCACACGTTTGACCAAGTTTGGCCAATAAAAACACTGGATACCGATTACCTCGCGCCTAAACAGTTTCGATTGACTCGGGCTGCTCCCTCGTCAACTATCACGCGATAGAAATCTCGAGCTCATGATCTAATTGTTTAAAAGAAACATGATTTTTAACCAATCAGAGCGCGTATTTTTTTTAGGGGGGAGGGGGAGAGGCTATATTGTAAACATAAATGTTACACACATGGATGACTTGGCAGCCTACATGGTTGTCGCTTTTAATTTGCTGCCGGATGAAGTGGTCCGGGTTTCGCGCCCTGGCTGTGGACATTGTGTTGTGTTCCGGGTTATGGCAATGACCAGAACCTCATCCAGTGAATCCAGTGGGGAGCAGTGATGTTAATGATCCTGGTAGGTTCAGGATGCGGAAACTTAAATCGAGCGCCACTATCGATATATAAGTCATCACGCGCCAGACTTCGAAGACTGGAGCTTATTTTTGCCCCCGTATCTAACGAAGAAAACGGATGTACATGGAAACGAGTTTGGGAGTGGAGGTCACTTTTATGATAGTTTTTCCATAAGGTCTCAACTTAACGTCACCAAGCACATCAGATAGAAGTCATAAAACCTTTGTTATACAACACTTACCCGTCTTCAATAAATGTATACTGGACGCTGTGTGACGGATCCATAGAGGGTGTGGCCACACACGTGTCGGTCCGGAGGACGAGGTCTGGGTCCGAGGAATCCAGTTTAGCCTGACAGTATAACTGGCCAAACGGGTTGATGGTGACCGGATATTCTGAAACATCGTACGGGGACGCATACTCGGAGCTCCGGTATAGACCCATCTCGAATGAGAAGTTCCCGTAGCCCTCTGAAAAAAGAAAGTGTGGCCACTACCTTAGCTGACGAGCGAGTGAGGAGTAGTGAGGGGGAGTTTTAGGGGGAAGGGGTGATGAGAGGAATCTACACCAGCATGACTAATCAGATTATTAGTATTATTATTAGGAAACCTGCGATCTGATTGGCTTAGCAAGCGCCCACTGAAGATCGATAGAGGCGAGTCTCGGGAAAGGCGTGCGATTCTTCGAGCAATATGGCCGAAAAAAAGTTTTTAACAACTCGAGTTTAATTGACACTCGATGTTTAGTAACTCTTTCTTACAGCCAATACCATCATGGCTAAACTGACCAATCACATTCGACAGACCAGACTTAAAACGCCATCGACTGACAAACACTATTCACTTGACTCTGAAGATGACTTCCGCTCAGGCTGTCAAAACCTCAGTCACCAACAACAGTTCTTTTCAGAACTACCCTCACCCAGATGATCACACTATACTAACACCTTACCTTGATAATACTACAAATCCTATTGCTGGTTAATATATATCGCAATAAGTACCCGTTGGGAGAATTTGATCTACAAACAAAATTTCTCCTAACTTCTGCTCAGCCCCAAACTCAGTCCGCCTTACTGTGACACTGAATAGAAAGCAAAGTAAAGAATCTTCTACGGAAGAGAAAAGATTACTCACTAGTAATACTGTATGCATTGTATGCTAGCGACCTCGACACGTTAATAAAGTTCTTATCTTATCTTATCTTACTGCAACAACAAGCCGAAAAAAGTCATTTTACCTTCAAAAACGGTGACCTTTTTCCTGGGTTGAAAACTGGGAGTTCCAATAGTATCGCGCCTGTTGTAAGTACAGGAGAATGGGAATTCGACGACGTATCCCTTGTCCTTGTCTTTTGTCTCAGCCACAACTTTATTGAAATACGTTAGGGAGTCTTCAGTCTGCCTGCTTGTGGTCCCGCAAGCATCCAGCGGTGTTCTTAAGGAGACATGAGTAGAGTTGGCAGCGTAGGAGCCGCACGATTTGTTGTCGAAGTGGAAAGTCTCCACATTCAGATAAGACGATTTGAGGGCAAAGTTCACTTGCATGTAAAATGACGTGCAGTTGATGGACATATCGTAAACCAGGTCGGGTTGAGTGATTCCACCTACACCATTGAAAATAAAACGGAGACGACGTGTATTTGACGAAACCTTTTCTAGTCGAAAGCTAAAATTAGGCATACAAAATGTAGCTACAATCGTCGTTCACCCCAAAATTCTCGCTATTGTGGACTCAAAAAAGATCAGAAATACTTGAAACTAAGAACGAAACAGCAACAGGTTGTAGAGGGAACAGAAAGGTTATATTCACACTTGGTGCCCGATTATGGTTTTCGCTGGGCACTAATATCAATACAATTTTTTTTTCCAAGTACTCACACCAGAATTCGGGCACAGTGCCCGTGCCCGGGTACAAGGTACCGACCTTGCACTCGGGCGCTTGGAGTACCAGTGTCTGAGCGCAATACTATTTTGCGCTGGTGGCTAGGCACCAGTGCTAGGGCACCAACTGTGAAAGCAGGCAAAGTGAAAAACTGAAAAGGCAAAATTGGAAAAAGGTGCAAAAGATCCAAATCCAATGGGACATTTAAGGCCGAAGCTACACGGGAAGCAGGAATTCCCGCATGTCCCCTACCCCCTAACGACTTTTACCCCCCTTGATTTTCCCATTCCTAGGGAGTGGAAACAGTGACGAAACAAAGCAATAACTACAACCATTACCTGGTCCACGCGTCGGTCCAGGCCCTTCACCATCACCGCTGATCACGTTAAACTCCTTGCTCGCGGGTTCTCTTTTCCTTCCGACAATGTTGAACACGAACACTCTGAACTGGTACCTAGACCCCCTCTCCAGTCCCGTCACGTTGTACTCTTGTCCTGTGATACTCTTCTTAGAATTCCAGTGAACAAACTTCCCTTCCGAGTTGGCTTTGCTGTATTCGATATCGTACTTGAGCTCAGGATCGCCACCATCCTGGGGTGGGCGAGTCCATTTTAGCGTGAAACTTGTCGCGTTCAACTGCGTGACTGTGTTAGTTATGTAGAATGGTCCACTAGGAGGGCCTGTTGTCGGGACAAAATTCCGCACGTAATTATTGTGAGTAGTACTTTTTCGATTCGTTGTTAGACATGAGGCTTTATTTTTGATGGCTTTGCTGCCTCACTTCCCGAGCTGTAGCTCCCTACGCAGACGCTCTTTGGGTTCTTCACGCAATCGTCCACCTCCACGAACGTCTGCTGAAACATAGGGCTATTCACGTTGCTCAATCAGTTCTTGGGAGAAGAAGATTGCGCGACAAGCTCAAAGAGCGTCTGCGTAAGAGCCTACCCGAGCTGTTGATTGTTTATAGATAGTCATACCACATCACTTTACCGGTTAGAAAACAGATCATGCAGTCAATAATCAAGGTCGTCTATCTTTACATGCGCTTAGCATCGTCTGTATTGATTTATGGCCCCTCTAATCGGTTTATTGTTTTAAAAATCAACGCGCAATTGCTCCAGATTTCCCCACGCTTTTAACCTTTCAAAAGAGGTTAAAAGCATGGGGAAATCTGGAGAGGAAATCCTGAAATCCTGAGAGAGCACTTAAAAGTGCTCTTTCAGGATTTTTGCCGGCTGCATACAAGCTTTCCCGCGCTTTCACTTGTTTTCTCGCGCTTTTCACTGGTTACGTGATTTCCCGCTATTTTTTTCACCGGTGGCCTGCTTTCTCGCGGTTTTCACAAGTTTCATAATTTCCCGCGCTTTTTACCGGCTACGCTATCTGCCGCGCGCCTGGCTATTGACCTAATCACCATTTTCTTGATAGCGTCACTGGGTTTATATAGAAACAAACTATGAAACTAATTACTTGCAAAATACTCACAGTAAGCAGACATAACAACGCGCTCTCCCTTTGTCCCGTCGTTAAGTTTGTTGAAGGCCTGTACAGCGACCGTGTACTGTGTCCGAGGATTCACGCCTTCTCTACTTGTGAAGGTAAATCTCTTCGTTTGAACACCAACAAAAACTTCGTCAAGCAATTCTATCGCGTCCCTTAACTCTATCTTGTAATGGGTCAGCGGTAGACCACCATCTGATTCCGGTTTGTTCCAGGCCACTGTCAGATGATCACAGGTGGTGGCGAACGTGATATTAATAGGAGGACTGGGCTTACCTGAAATGACGTTCAAGACAAAGGAATCAAAAGAACTAGCGAGACAATAATGAAAAGGTTGTTCATTTTCTGACCATCACATTATTACAGCAAACACCTTGATTAATAAGCACCTCTCCAATACGACACCTCACGTAAACGACCCTTAAAAATGATTTCCAGTCCGTACTGCGCAGTCTCAGCACCCTAATGTTTATAAACATTATAGCGACTCACTCGATGGAATGCGAATCGATGTTATTCGTTATGAACCACATACCTTATCTTTTAGGCCTTTCAAATTCTTTCTCCAACAGCTTCATTGATTTTTACAGCTGCGAAGTTGTTTCATCAAGTGATATAAGAAAGAACAAAGCATAAGGCTTCTACCGCTTCGCATCCATAATGGCGGTTGTTTTGAAACTTTGAATTTCCTTCATGTAAGTAGTTGCGAAATGTCTACATTTTATGATGTCTTACATGAAACAAAACAAAAAACGCAAACAAACTCTCAAGAATGCGCAGTACGGACTGGAAATCATCTTTAAACCCACCCTGGCCTCGGCTGTACGTCAATCATTTACTGCAAATAACTTCCCTTTGAGAAAGACGCCTCTCCAAAAAAGACAACGGGAAGTTTAAAATAATGTTTCCAAGTATTCAAACTGAACAAGAAGTGTTGAATATGACAACCAATAACATTTTGGCGACGTCATTTTTGAATTTCAACTGGCAAATACTCATATCCGTAATCCACTTTCAACATGTGAGCCTGTAACATTCTTCAATGCGGTATTAAATGCAGTGGACTTACAATAATGTCATGTAATACTAAAATACTGAAACAACAGCAAGTTAACAGTCTAGCAAGCCGAGATAAGTGACTCTCAAACGACAAAATACCCCAGCCCTCCCGTCCCACTGGACAATACCACTTACCTGCTTTCGTGACGCTTAAGTCATGAGTAGCGTCCCCAAACCTATTAGAAGCGTGACACGTATAGTTTCCAAAGTCGTCTTCGCTGTCAATCTTTACAGTAGCCTCAAGCTCTGGGCCGTCGATCTTCACATCTTCACTTGGTAATGCTTTGTTGTTCTTCTTAATGCTGAGCTCAGGAACTGGAAAACCCCACCAATGGCATATTATTGTGACAGGTGTAGGATTATCAATGTAAGAATAGAGATTTGAGGACGAGGACTCTTCGAGGTTTATTCTTGGCGGACCTAGGATCAATGAGATTAATGTTAAATTTATGAAGTACTGTTACAGAATAAGCCGCACCATTTTGAAAGCGTGTGTAAATGGATTTAGAAATACCGCTGTATCTATCAGTCGATGGAGAATTTCGATCGGTCTCCTAAACTGGACCAACCCCGCATATGTTGCTAAGCGACTAAGAACTTCTGGAGAATTCTCGAGTGCTTGGAATCTCTACGAACACTTGGAAAGATGACTTGGAAAGACGACTTGCCGAGAAAGATCCAAAACTATCAAACCAAAAAAAAATAGCTTGATTTGATAAAACAAGACCAACAGATAGAATTAGATTTTTAATAGCTCTGAAATATATAGCGAACGGATCTGGGATAGGGTATTCTCTTGGATTTGGATATAATACTAATATATGATGGTTGCAACGATTAAGCCCACGTAAAAAAGAGAGTCTGATCCGGGCCAAGTGGTGCACACCACCGAAGATTATCCCAGTTTTCGTAGGAGTAGGAGTATTTCTATCCCCCTCCCTAATGACGAAATGACCCCGGCCAGTACGAACCAAGACCGCTCTCTCCAAGGTCCAACCCCCTAACCATTCCGCCACCGCGCCTCCACGATTAATCCCCACGGGGGTCCAGCTAAGTACGTCATTGCAACATTGCTGCGCGTGACAATAGCCCCCACCCCCAGGGGACAGTTGGCTTACAAGTATAATAACGAAGCGCGCGAAGTCTAAAAATAGAATGCAAATTAACGGAACCCCGCGAGAGTCAGACAACATAAGCGTGTTCCGAGAGAAATAGGAGGAAAATGAACGTCAAATTTTCGTTCTAAAATTTGTTTTGGGAACACTTGCTTACGCCCTTAAAAAAGCGTCAAATCTTCCACCATTCCGTTTTGTTTGTCTGAGTTTGTCTGAGTTATGACGTCACTCGCGCGCTTCACTATTCAACAAAAATAATACAAGTTATACAAGCTTACAAGTATGATTCAACAAGTTTACAAGTATAATTAAACAAAAATAATACAAACGTACCGTACACTGTAACCTGGATGTTTTTTGATTCTTCTCGTAGATTAGTGCCTTCTTCAGTTCCTAGCTGTGTGATGCGACAAATATATTCCGCAGTGTCCGACTCGTGTACTGGATTGATCAGCAGGGAGCCATTAGACAGAAGAGTGAAACGAGGGTCAGAGAATTTGACCAGCCGGCGCTGTTTGTACCACTTAAAAGTTGGCTTGGGATAGCCTTCAGCTGAGCATCTTATCACTTGGGACCTGCCAACGGAGAGGTTCTGATCCAGAGGAAACTCTGTGACGGAGACTAGACGAATAAAACAATAAAGGAATGAGACATGACTCAGGACCTCGGCAGACTACAAAGATACCTGTGGACTCTCACCATGCATGGACTACACCATGCCAACAACAAGAGGAAATTTAAGCTGGATCTTTGTGAAGATCAGGATTAGAAAACAGCTCAAAACAGTAAATTTCAAGCTTTTTAAAACTCTCTTGAGTTTCTGTCATACGACGATTACTATTCTACAAAATTAACCTTTCATTGTTGGTACCCTAATGATCTAGGTTTTTGTTTACTTCTTCCGGAAAATCGTAAAATGGGAGTACAGGGGTGGAGGAGGAAGTTATAGGATGTCAAACGTTCCTTATTTTTCTCTCGCTTCCCCTAACTTCGCTCCGGAGTCTACGGCTTGCAACTATAATTAAAATAACTGACAAATCAACTAACGAATTCATTTAATAAAACTTTTGCCTTCTAACTCTCGTTTCCCATATTTTCAAAATTACTGCATTGTGCTCTCTCGCTCCTTCCTTCCTTTCTGCAAAACTGAAATTAGAAACCTTAAAGTGATTCCCTTGAAATGTGTTCTACTATGAAAACTTTTTTTGAAACTCGGCATAATTAACATTCATGATAAGAACATTAAAAAAATGCAATAAAAACATGGGGTCACCGTGCTTGTTTACGCGTCAGCAGGCTCTTAAAATGGGGTATTTTTACTGGTTGCGCGTTAAAAATTCGAATCACCTTCATACAGAATTAAGTCTTGGCTACTTGAAAGACACAAAATTTTAGCTTGAAAGTAAAGCTTCTTTTATTCACAAAACCAGTGTTGCTTCATTTAAGCCGTTTTTGATTGCCTGGTTGTGGGAATATTGCACTTTTTCGGACAGTTCCGTGGTTAGCTTGAAGTCCTCGCCTTGGCCAAAATAAACGCAGTACGGAACTATTTTCCAAAAATAAAAAACTCATGTTTTACTATCAAACTTTTTTTTCTTCTTGAAATATTTTCTTTATTAGACTGTTCTTAGCAAATACCTGAAAAAAAAAAAATCGGGGGTCACCGTGCTCGTTTAAGAGAAAAGGAGTATTTATTTCGCTATCAAGCTTAGTTTGAGGGAAATCTCTTACGTTTTGTACGCGCACGCGCTCATGTGCGCGCGCTAATGACGCGAAAATCGTGCGCAGTAGGGATGCGCAATGCAATACTAAGACGGCGACGCCGAGGATAACGCCTAGTAAAAAATGAGTTTATATTTTACCTTCGAAATTCGCAATTGTCTAATTCGCAAATTAGCCGCCGTCGTTCGCGTTCTTCTAAATACACAGAACTTACCAATCTCTTGACTTACTCATTTCACGTTGTTGTCTTGGAGAAGACAGTAAAGAAATGTACAAAGATTTGTACATGTACAAACACACGTGCACAGCCATTGTTCTGCTCATTACATCTTTTGTTTCGTGGCGTTCTCGTTGCCGTTACCGTCGTTGGTTTGCTTAAGCTCTCTATTGAATAACAAGGCTACTTACATTCGACATAAAGAGGGAAGACCTTGATCGTCTTGTCTCCTCTACATGTGTAATTTCCACCATCAGCTACCACAACATTCTGAATCACAAGCGTGTAACTGTTGCTTTGAACTTCCACATAGTATTTTTCCACCGGTAGTTCGTCCTCATCCGGGATTTTTGTCACTCTGTTGCCGTTCAGGTCATACCAGCCCACGAATCTTTCGTTCGTGACTTTACAGACAACTCGGAAAGTCTTTCCCACCGTGGTGATTCCATTCCGCAACATTTCGATCTCAGCATCTGTAAATGTAAAAAAAAAGAAATGTTACCATGCTTTGATTAAGTTGTCTTTTTCGACGAACGAAGCTATAGACACTACAGTTCAACCCCTTGAGTTAAACCGCGCGGCCACCCTCAGGGAAATGGATAGTGGCCGCTGAAAGGGGGCTGGCCGCTTAAAATAGAGGTAAAAACAAAAGAAAAGCCCTCATCGGGACTTCGATTACTGGCCGCCCAATAGGGGCGGCCGTTTAATAGGTCGCCGCTTAATAGAAGTACGACTGTTTTACAAAATTGAACTGACAAGTTTCGCGACTTTGAGTAAGGGGCCAGTAAGATTTTCAAGTTAGATTTAAAAGGTGAAAACAGTTTTTGTCCACGTTTTCTGAAAAAATGTGGATGCTAAAGCAATTATCATTCCATCTTGGAATGAATTCACGCTTTGAGGTTACCGTATCTTAAGAGGTGTCTCGCGTCCAAGGGATGTAACGCACCCGATTTAAACTGTAGATACCTAAAAGCTTATAGAACTGGCTATTACAATATACCAAGAATTTTGAAATAAAATGAATTATCGAATTTTTCACGACCTCTAAATGTTGATTCACTAGAGAAGAAAACGATCACTGATTCGTATACAAACAAACAACAAGGCAACAATTGTTAAGCGGGTCTCGAGGACGCACTTATCAGGAGACAATGCCTTCTCTGTCAAGGACGAACCCTAGCATATAAACGAGGCACACTAAGGACTTCATAGAGTCTATGGCTATTTAATTTAACACTTGTCCACGCTCACTCTCTTGAATCTAGGATCCTGAGAGGAATATGATGCCTCCGAATTCTGGCGTCTTCAATGTCATTGATAACTGTCGAAGGCATTTTACACTGACCGAAATGTAGCTTTCTTCACCTGTCCCTAAACAGTTTTTTTTAAAACAACCTACAAATTGGGGGCATTTCTGGTTAATTTGACCGTCAAGATTTACCGAATCGATCGACTGGATAAACGTGCGCTTTCGATCGTATTCCAGATGAAGAGGAGTCTTAGGGTCATCGTTTTCTGCGCTTCGGTTTCAGGTTCTACTCGATTCTAGTCCCCCGGGTTAAAAAGAGTCTTGAAGCCTCTTGACCGGTGCTAGCCTGCGAAAAACAGGCAGCGGACACAAGACAATAAGGGCACGAAACACTGTCTGTTTTCCAGCAGCCAATTTTGTCACAGTTCCAGTATATTCTACTGTCAGGAACTGGTTGTACTAGTAAACGTTCTATTGATTCAGATCAAAGGTTTATTTAACCTCATACTTAGCCTCACAGCTGTGCAAGGGTCACAGACGAAATTAAAATGCATCATAGCCAACGGCAATTTTGCATCGAAGTAGAAGGTAAAGCGACTGAATTGCGAACAAAACAGTTCAGTTCAACCTAATTTTGAGAAAATATTTTACCGTGGGAACGAAAAATGGCCAGACTAAAAAAGTTACGAATAAGTACAGAAAAAAATTCAAAACAGAGAATGCGAGCCGTCAGATAGATGACGGAGACAGTTAAATAGCATCGAATATGATGGAAGAATTAAATTTTTACATATTTAAATTCAATACATCATCTTGGTGAGTTTAACAAGTTAGGACCAATTCTCTCTTGAATAGGCTGACGAAAATATTAATAAACTTCTATTTAAATGCAATTTTAATATCAGTTACTAGTAATGGAGCAATTAGACATAAATTAATTTTATAATACCAGACTAACATTACTCAAAAACGTTGAAGAAATATATGCAAGCAGGCGTTATTAAAATTAAACAAGGTAAGAATTACTCTCTTAGTTAACGTCACGATATATAGGATTCGGCATTTTTAAAATAAAAGGGAGAGGAGAATTGTCTAAAGAGAGTTTGCAAAACCTTAACTTTAGCGCCAGGTTGTTCAAAGCACGATTAAGCTAACTCAAGATTAGCGCGAGTTTTGAGTTCAGTTTTGTAACTTTTTGGTTAGGTTTTCTGTTTATATTGTTTTTCCTTCAGTTTTGAGTTTCAGCAATCTCAACTTACGCAAAATATAAGCAGTGAAAAACATTGTTATACAAGAGAAATTATAGCCTGCGACAGCATCCGGCTTTTGGCGAGAAACAAGAGCCGAAAAAACCGGATGCTCTCACAGGCTTGAGAAATTAATACTTCGGTCAACTTTTATCCGGCTGGGTTCGCGTTAAGTTTGGAGAACGGAAAGTTGATTCCTTAGCCTGTCCAGCAAAAGATACCAATAAGTTTCTATGTATGATAAATTAATTTAGTAATTCAGTATGAATGTGCAATGAAACGTTTATTACAAAAGTCGAATGTTCGATTTCCTTGAAAATCTTATGCTTGATAAGGTCGATAAGTTTTAAACGTTGCTATTAGAATCTAGATTTGACATTTATCTTTCATTTGTTGTGGCGAGAGAGTAAAACTATGATCAAGGCTAACTAATTTGTTGTTTCTGTCCTTCAGTTAAATGACATGCCAAATTTTATATTTACAATGTCGCCGATCAGACCTTTGTTATTAAACGAAGAGGCAGACAGTTGATATCACAGCGGCAAACTTTGTGATTACCTAAATACCGTACACAATCGAAAAAATAGCCAAGGACAAAGCGATATATTAAATTTCTTTAGTTCTCTACGAGGATGCTGGTCGGCTAAAACGGCGGGTTGATTATGAATTTTGGAGCTAGCGTGGTGTGGTGTTCAACAATCTCACACACGATGCGCTATCATGACAGCAACTGGATGTTTTGTGGGTCTTTCGTTTAACGGGTGCAGAATACCTTGACACCTTCGTGCAAGTTAAAAGTGAAAGGCTTTACGAATACAGCGATAACTCCTTTGAAGTAAAAGACTCAACGACAATGGCGTGACTTCGACCATTTCAACAGTGCTAAAATCACAGCCAGAGCCAGCTTACCTGTGACAGACAATTGTTGTACTGACATAAATCCCAGAATGAAGAGAAATCGGAAGAAACTTCCAACCTCAACAGCTCCCATGGCCAGGCGCGAAGTTGTTCCAAAACGATTCAGTCATTGACGCGACTAGCTGCGAGGCTAGTCGAGACCATCCGCACCCGTGCTCACCTCGGTGTCTCCGCCATTATAATCATGCATAAAAATATTCAAATGAAACCAAAGATGGCCTTTGTGTTGTTGATTGATTCCGCCCTGTCAGTCAGCTTCGGGAGGAGCTGAGGTTATTAATTGTCATTAAATTCAATGAAAGACAAGTTTTTTGTGGCATTAACATACAAATACACCAGCTCTGCTCTAAAAGAATGCTTGGTTCCCGGCAAGTCGACAAGTGTATTGAAAGGTGCGATCAAACGTTAAAACATCAACTCGGCTGCCAGTGAATAATATAAATAATTAACACTTCTGCAGTGCACATTACTATATGTTGAAAGTTGTGAGTGAACTTTGTGTCTTATCAAAATTCAAATTCAAATTAACTCAGATAAGAAGATTTACATAAGACTGGTTTATTGTAAAGCTTAATGTTTGCGCTGGGCTAGACAATAGGCGGTTTTCTATGCGGCGTGTCCTCTCATCTCAATGCCCTTCTGTGAAGTTAGGTATGAAATAATTATCTTACGAACCTTCTTTTTAGTCAAAACAGAGACCATTAATTATGGGAGAAGAATGAG
>Ga0126338_10000884_pt1 | contig 17892 bp, 12 predicted proteins | sample OrbCmetagenome_2_FD_92529 | JGI IMG/M metagenome (GOLD analysis project Ga0126338, IMG submission 92529) | Coral microbial communities from Petempiche,Puerto Morelos, Mexico - Orbicella C C metagenome | ecosystem: Host-associated > Invertebrates > Cnidaria > Coral | place: Petempiche,Puerto... | reverse complement strand
GAATGCCTGACATACTTGTGGCATTAAGCCAGGCATTAATCACAGCAACAGTCAACTTTTGAATCAAATTGTGGTTTGAGTAAGAAAGTATTCATCTCATTTTTCAAGAGAAGAAAAATTGATTTGAAGAATGGAGTTAAGTTATTGAACACATTATAAGTGTTGAAACCAGAAGGTAAACCAACCACCATTAGTCACAGTGGTTATTCTCTCTACGCATGTTCAGAAACTGTTATTGTACTTGAAATTATGCATGCACACAATCAAACCAGAACAAGCATTTTCTGGCTCCAGTTTTCAATTTTGCTCAGAGCATCATGCATTCGGTTACCGCTGACCAAACAGCTGTGGGTTCTGGGGACAAGATTGTTGTAACTGGAAGTACTGTACTTTATACTGGTAGTTTTGACTGCAACAAAATTGCACTTCATGATGGATTTAGGAACCATGATTCTATGTTTCAGATGAACAAATGCCGGCTGACAACACGTCACTGGTACATCACGGATGAAAACGGAGTTAATGAAGAGGTACATGGTGATGGTGTGGTTGGTGAATTTCCAGTGATGACCCCAGGGGCCCTCCATGAGTACATCAGTTGCACAACATTTTCTACACCTACTGGAACCATGAAGGGACATTATGAATTTCAGTACCTCAACAAAAAGGGCAGCTTTCATGTGGAGATACCACCAATGAATTTCAAGAGCCTTCCTTTTGTAATTGCAGAAAAGAGGTTGTCAAACTTGAGTGAGGGCAAGTTTGAGGAAGAATGCAGCAGTTCTGGCTCTGATTAAGGAGTGAATGATTGTGTAAATATCAATGTATGAAACATAAAATTTAGCATAATGAATACATGTAGATGTTAGGAGTTTTCAATTGAGTGTTGTCAAACCAAAACAAAATCAGTTACTTACCAGTTAAACAACTCAGCCAATCTCAAACCATAGTAAAACCAAAACCAAATCCAGAGTAATTGCCTTTCACTTAATTACTTTCCACACTCAATTGGAAACTGCTCTAGGTCAGTGTTTTTGTAAATATTTATTTATAACATGTGGTTGATTTAAAGGGCTAGGTAACAGCATTTTAGGTAATTCTGGTTATGTTTGTCAACTATGAGTTTAAAAACTTCAAATTGGCTTAACAGCAGTCTTTCATTGGCAAAATCCCCTCCATACATCAAATAGGGGTGATTTCTGAACATGAAAACATTAACACTTTTATGCAATTTGACTTGAAAATGTTGAGCAGATGTTTTTCCAAGTTTACCAAGGCTAATGCAATCTGTTTTAATAATTAGTCTTCATTTTGTCCAGTTCATGTCCCTTTTTGGCTTTTGAGTTCTTCTGTGGTTTGAGCCGTTGTGATTTTCACTTATTACTAATTCTATGACCAGTTGGTAAGAACTGAAATTCCCTAAAAATGAGTGACAGAGCCACAAGATTTTCATAATTTTTGGCAGAATGTTTATGGTGTTGTCTTATGTTTTAATACTTATCCCATCATGGCAGATGTATCTGGTACTGCACTTTTCTGAATATTAATTACTATAATCCATCAAATATTTTTGCTTGTGCGTGATTGGTCTAAACAAGTCACATGACCAAATATTTCCCAGCTAAAATTAGGGAATTCCCCAATTTTTAAAACCACACATGTTGCAAAAAATATATAAAGGATAATAGACATAATAGTCTGCATTTGGCACAAGAATATGCTCGGATATTTGTCCTTGGATACTATCTGTTCCTCAAAGCTGTGCTCTCGGAAACCTGTTCACTCCTCAGAACAGATAATGTCCACGGACAAACATCCGAGCATATTTACGTGCCAAATGGAGGCTATTGGTTATTAATTAGCCTATGTTAGGATAATGTGTAACCATAAAATTATACTGAAATAAACATTCCACAATTATAATTATTCGGTTCTCAAAACACATTAATTTTTGGCTCAAATGTTTCACTATTGGAACAAGTCGATTTTCCTAGAATTGCCATTTTCCGGACCAGTGTTTGCCACCTGGCAGACTCTGTGGCTAATTGGCATATTTATAAAGGAAAAACCTTCATGGCAGCTATTCTGAATAGGGTCTATCAACTAGCATCCCATCCAGGGGTGAGAAGAAATATTCCTAGTTGCTTCGTAACACAGGAAAACAGAGAAAGCTATAAACTGACTTTACCCTTAAGCTCAACATTCACCTTATGTTATCTCAGCAAGTGATAAAATCTCAAAAGAAATAGTAGAGCATTTAAGGAGCAAGTTATTTCTCATGTACAATATACCACTCTCGTTATCATTCTTCGTTATGGTGACAACTGGACAATGAAGTTCTATACAAATATATATATTTTGCTATTACGGACAGGCCATTGTTTTTTTGAAGGGGGGTGGGGGGCAATTTTCTGGGGCATGAATTTTCCTCCCACCTTTAGGTTGTCCATGAATTTTTTTGGTGGGCAATAGGTTGTGCAATAGTTTTTTAAAAAACGGAAAGTAAAACACAGGCCAGGATAGTAGAAAGCACTTGCTCCAGTCTTCTTCTCCCTGGCTCCCCTTGCACATTTGTTTTCAGCAGTTTTTGCTGTGCAGGAACCTGGGCCACACTAAAAAGTATTCATTGCACAGGCCTCAAAATCCACACAAAATTGATCATTTTTCAGTTCGATCAGACACTGAGGCATTCATGCAAATGATACAATTTTTATTGTAAACAAAGATTCCCCTTTGGGAGTGTTATGCTCATTGGAGGATCCACATTTTTCTCCGGCCAGTTTAATTCACCTCCCAGTAAGAAACAAGGAGACCAGACAAAAGATCGAGACCACGAGTTGTCTACACTTTCTCAGACTTTATTGACACCATAACAAAATCAGTTATTTGACAATTTAACCCACTTGATTACTTCACACCCTTAAGAAACTTTTAAAGTAAAACCTTAATCTAATATCCAAATGTAGAAAATAACTAACCCTGACTGACACTATTGCTAAGCATACGGAATAACTACAAGTACATTACTCTAAATTACTGGTTAACAGTGGGTTTGCTTAAAATTAGGACATTTGGAACTTCGTATTCCTATAACCACGGTTTTGTGATAATTTATTTTTTGGTGCCATATAAAGTCGTCATATATTTAACCTCCATGACAAGTTGTCAATACACAATGAATCAAAAACTCCTCAAAACTCAAGTCCACAAGTCCTCAAAAACTTGCATGGGGTTAAACTACTTTGAAATGTTTGGTTTCTCTATAATCCATGTTGACAATTAAGCATGAAACCAAATGAGTGTATCTTTTTTAAACTTTTCCTACAAACTAATCTCTCACCCAGATCAAGTATTAGCAACATCCATAATGCTCACCAAAGAACGATTGTCTGGTTTTTCTCATTTACAAAGAACAGTTAAGAAACCGTTCTTCCAGCATTTGCTTCAGAAGTGATTTGGGTGAAAGATTACTTGACATTCTTATCTTGTAAATCATTGCTCATTGAACAGTGTGACAAACTAATATTGGTGAAATAATGTTGAACTGGAAAATATATGGGCAGCCTCATCACTAGACACAAAACAAAAGCAATAATTTCACAGATCAACATTGTTCCTGCCTGATACTAATGCTTTGCCCAAAGAGAAGTCACACTGTTCTGCGAGCACTAAACTGAAAAATACTATCCCAGCTGAAGGGTCACTAAGCTGAAACAACAATAAAACCAATGAACACATAAACAAACACAGACTGAAGTAATTTCAATATTACTGAAAAAGAATAAGACACTTTTAAGCACAAATTATGTGCAAAATATGAAACACATGCAAGACCACTTGATTAACCTTTGCAAAATAATCTGTGAATTAGTAACATACATGTCTCACTTGTGAGATGCTGAAGATCTTTTCAAGAAATAAAGTTTTTCCTCAAAAATATTCAAGCACAACACCAGCCCTTTTGAGGATAAAGCTTAGCCAACAAGACTTTAGGACAAAGGTCATAACGACAAATACATCACTTGCAATAGGTCTACAAGTGCCTAACAGACTAAACTATGTAACACGTTACTTTAAACACATTTGAATTGAAATACATTAGGTGCTGACTACATGATCACTTCAGTAAGGCAGATTTCCAACAAAGCTAGATCGAAAGAGTTGTTGACAAAAATTAATAACCCATCAGTAAAAGCTGCAGCTTGGAAATGCACCCTACAAAAATGTTGTGTGAGCTAGCACCTTGGAGCACAAACACTGTTCTCCTTACGCTCTCGGTGAGTAACACCTACAAGCACGCCTGATGACAAAATAATCCATGTAAAATGGAACTACAATTCTAACATTCTAGTACAATGCAGATGTTATTTGCATTAACTTGATGATATAAGTACTACTGTCAGAACAAAATAAATTCATTTCTTAGATGTAGATGAAATGAAACAGATTACACTATGCTTATTGATTACAGGGATGCAAGAAACTGCATTTAGTTCTACTCGCTCACATAGGAGAGAGGATACAACAAAACAGACCTTCAAGCTCAAACAGTAAACTAACTCTTGTACAAACCCATGCTAGAATGGTGTATTTGTGTAATACAGTGACACGTGAATAACAACACAAATACACACAACGATTGTCACAAACAATTCTAAGTTTCGTGTTTGGAGCTTCAAGGTCTTAGTCTGTTATGCAGAATGCATCAAATGCAAGTGCCTCCCCTCCAGAATAATCTGTTTGGACTTTTTAAGAAGTCCTGTGTGCTGATGATTAAGGTCTTGTCAGAAATTACTGACAAGCTTCGTCTACTTACTATAACCTCAGTCACACTCGATCATTGGTAATCCTGACTCTAGACCTACTTAAATGTCAGGGTTATCTTTTTTCCAGAAATACAAAAAACTACAAAGGTAGCTAAAAATACAGAGTATTAATGCTTATTTCTGTGTATGTTGATTGTTCAAATGCTGCTTGTATGGTCATTTGTTAGAATAAGGAAATTTCAGCCAATTTTTCTTTCCTAAACTTACACCTTACCAGATGGCCTCAAATAAACTTGATGACAAGGAAAACAGCAATACAATAGATGACACAGTGTATGACTTGAGTATTCATATAATTATCATGATTTGTATTTCTGGAAAACCAGTCTAATTTCACAAAGACAAGCCTATTGTACAGTTTTTAACTTCCTCCTTTCTTCTTCGCTCCAGTCCTTATACCAGTTGCTTCCACCCCAACTGACCGTAAAATTACACTGCTTTCTTTTTCAAGAAATGCAATCAAAAGCATTGAGCTTGATGAATTGCGAGCTACAGTCTTTATCAAACTCCAAACTAAACTTCATTGACCTATCAACTTCCATTGGCTTCTCTTCTTTAAGCATAATTGAATGGGAAGAGACTAACACTCCAGCCTGCATGCTCACAATCCCTATGAGGCTACTGTTTACACCAAATTTCAGTTCAAAGTAAAAGCTATACAATAGACCTGTTTCCTTGTTCTTATCTACTACGCTTTGTCCTTGACTGTGTAAAATCTCATTTTACATACAGCCAAGTTGTCAATATAAAAATAAAGTTTGCTCTTTGTGGCTTTCTTCATAACTTTATTTTATAGATGTTGTTTTGTGTGGAGAACAGGTCTGTCTGAGGGAACAACCAACAGCCAATGCCATCAGTTTACTTTTGAACAACTCAGTGACAGATGGTGTCAACTCCACACAAAAACATTGAGAACAGTCTTTAAGGATTTTAATTTCAGCCTTCAACTACCTACACCGAATACAAGAGATTACAGTCTTAAGTGTATAATAACAAAATTTAACTCTGCAAATTTAGATGGGTCTGGACCAAAGGTCCTTAAAATAGAACACTTGACAAGCCTTTTGCAAAAAAAAAAAAAAATGTTTTGAGAATATTCCTATGTTTCACATTGTTTCACACATACTTATTTCCCGTCAGTGTCGCACCCACACTATGCATCAATCACACAGTCTCATGACAATTTTTCTGCTGTGAGATTGACCACTCACTTCAGAGTGATTACTGTGGCCAAGACGGCAGTTTGAAATCTGCTCTAATTTTCAGGGTAACGAAATCACAAAAGCGACAGGCTGAAAAGAAATCTTTGTTCTCAAAGAAGTAATTTTTTATAGAAAATACAAACCACAAAAAACAAAACTTACAAACTTGTAGGGAAGAAAAAAAGAGACAACACGACAAAAAAAATGGTACTGAGCATGGATTGCTTGTAGAATATAAACTTTGAACCCAGTTAACACACACTTTATGAGAGGTCATCTTTGACAACTCCCCTGAAGAAATTCAAGCCTACCACTATTTCCAGGTTTACTAAACCCCACTTTACACAACTTAAAATTGTTACAAGTTCTGTTTTATGTGGTTTGATCCAACTTTTCTCACCACTGTTTTTACAGTGTAACTCTCCCTAACAAGTACCTTACTTGTCATCACCACCCTCTATCGTTTCGAAAATAAATCCTGCAACTCAATTATAATTTGTATTATATACATATGTACAGGTTTATAACAAATAAATAATCACTAGCAATACACGAAGGATAATGTGGTAAGAAGCTCCTAACAACTTCACGCTACTAACAGTAAACTCTCCTTGAACTTTCAAATCCTGATGTCAATTTAAATTCTCCACACAGGTCTCCAAATGATTCTTGTAGAGCTATTTTGGAGAATCAGCTGAGAGATCACTTATGTACTCTGATGACCTGTAAATCTGGCTCTAATTTGACATACCCCACAGCCCTGTTGCCTACTCATTTTGTATCCTATGTACTATGGCCTTGCCTTCCTTATATATGGGCCTAAAAATACTTAAGGGAAATAATCAGGCCTAAAAAGCAGATATGGAGGGCAAAAACAAAGGTCTTAGTCATTTTGCTCATGCAAAGCCTTACTGCTCAATAATGTAGTGCTGTATTGCAAAAGATTGCCACCATTAAAAAATGAGTGCTTGTAAAAATAAGCTTAGAGTGACATCAGATGTGCAAAACAACCCCTAATGTAGTAATACTGCTTTCTTTCTTCAAACATTCCGGAGTATATTTGTAACCAAGCCTAAAACATACTTTTACATGCACTGACTTGGCCGACAATTAAATGTAATTCTTGCAGACAACAAATTGTGTCAGGTAAGTGGTACTTTCAACAAAATCTTCACTATACTCACTGCATCCATGCACTCCAGCATCAATGCAATTATTACTACTTTGCATTTAAGACACTTGATTGTCTTAACTCTGGCTTAAAAACCAGACTTCTTACCTAAGAAGCCACAGCACATTACCAGAGGAACAACATTACAGACACTTTCACAACAACCTGTTCTCTGCCATCCAGTCATCCCACACGCTTGGAGCTCCTTTACATTAGACAAGATTTTGATTTACAGATTACACAACAACATGACTAGCCACTCACTGTCATCCTCTTCAACAACAATAAACAATGTACAAACTGGAGACTCGGAAAACAAAAACATGACAAGCATTCAAGCAAGACTTTTCTGCAACATAATTCCTTGAACTAGTGGTAATTTTAGAACGTATTGTCAACAATAAATTTCCTCATAAATTTTGGCATGGAAGCTGTGGTTACACATTACACACAAATCAACTGATTATCACTGGATGTTCATGTTTTTTAGCACTACCACGGATATATCACTTTGAAGAGAAATCACAGAATTCTTTTCATCCTCCTGTGGTTGTTCAATTCCTGCTGTCAAATGAGCAACTCATTGAAATAACGATTGCATATTGCTGAGGATGATTCTAAAAAATCTTGACTTTTATAATCTATGGAGTGTTTACTTTTAACATCACATTCTTAATGTGATTTGCAGTGTCTCACACTCATCCAAGGAAGTCGACAAGCCGATATAAGATGACAGTGAATGAGCTTGACCTATACACTGCACAGCACTTTACAAAGTACGCCACATGAGTACACATACTATTTGTCTCTCTGAATATCAGAAAGGCATAAATACTAATATCTTTGGTAAATGAACTTACAGAACAACTTGCTCCATCTGAGCTTCTTGCTTGTTCTAACTCTGGTAGGAAAACTAAAACTAACAAGGCATTACACGAAATGTATGCATGGCTAGCTAACGTCATTGTGGCCAAGGCGAAAATAGACGTTGCAAATACACAACGATCTTTAAAATGCCTTTTTTCAACTGGTAGGTTCCTCAATCATTTACAATGAGAACCACATCAAGTTTATGGTTTCTTCACTGAATAAAACTTGTCTAGCATACAGGCCTGAAAACACCTAACACAGTCATCAAATACCACTGAAAGGAAGCAAGTCCTTAACAACAAATGAAATGATTTCCTTTATACTCACTCAATATTTGCAGTCTGGCTAACAAGTGCTGTTTTTTGACAAGTGTTCATAGCAACATACCAAGCGTTTCAAATCCCTATTACAATGATGCTCAAAATATAGTGCAGGCAACTGTGCATACTAAAAAACCTTTTTATGACACATGCTTTGGCCTTCTTCACTAACTATGAATCCATCAAATTTTTTTAATTTATGCCAAATAGTTTCAAGTTTTTATAAAGAGTATGAGGAAAATACTCCATACAAAAACAAGTTATCTGAAACAAGGTTTGGTGCTCAGTAGCAGGAATATCCCTTGTAACAACTACAATTACTTCAACAATAAAAGGAATCCTTGTTTGAGCTTTTACAGAAACTTTGTCCCAAACCGCTTGTAAAAAAAACCATTTCCTCTACTACTTGGCACAATCTTGATTGCTTGGGCTTTAAAACTTACAATAATTAATTTTATGTAACACTAAAAGTATCTTTAATCAATCTTGGACTATCTCTTGCTTCCAATTAATTATTGTAAATTTCTCTGGCCAGTTCTTGTCTTGTTAGTGTAAACATGTTTAGAGTTTTCCTACCAGAATTTGTCTACTTAGTCATCGTCGTCTGGTTGTTGCTGAAACTCTGCCACATAGAGTTTTTTGTCTACAACCACTGGGAAAGGTTTAATCTCTGTACCCAGCTCCTGTTCAATCTTGTACAACTCAAACCTGTCATCACGAGTGAGAAGATTTATAGCAAGACCAAGATGTCCAAAGCGACCTGAACGACCAATGCGATGCAAATACGTCTCCGAATTTTTGGGAAAGTCAAAGTTGATCACAACATTGACTGACTGAATGTCAATTCCACGAGTGAATAAATCTAAAAAAGAAAAAATCAGTGACCAGAATGAGCTGTAGCTATAGATAACGAAAATAACATGCACCTACACTTCAATCTTAAAATTATTTAGTAACCGCACACGTTAAAAAGCAAATTCCTTGTCAATGAATAGACATGGTATATTCACCAAGGATTGTAGAAGCTTTCGTTATTTCAAAACGATCTTAGCTTACAACTATCAGCAGTAAAAGAAGCTACAATTTTAGTGAGATTTAGATAAAGTAAACATACCCAATTCAACAAAACTGAGTCTGTTAAGAAAACTTTTGCAAGTGATGTCATTCCTTGACGTACAATAAGCCTTGAAATAGAATACATACAAGAGCAGAAAAGGCAAAATATTTGTATCACATACAGATATTTTTTTGTCAAAATGGAGAAAATCTGTGATTAAAGGAAAAGGTCTATGAAAAGAAATGAGGAGGTCACCACCCATTTAACACAGTAAACTGCAAGTGAATTTGATGCAACAGGTACCAAGCCCTGTATTTGCTTATATTTCTTCCTTAGTGTGCATGTTTGATGTGGCGTGACATTCTGACATGAATTATGTGTGCAGTAAGAATGTGCAGAAACAGTGGGAATGGATGTCCTCAAGTTCAAACAGTAGTAACCACACACAGTTACTCTCTATTAAACTGCTGTTATTTACAGGGAATAAGCAGTATTACCTGAAGAGACCAGAGTCCTTGTCTCTCCTCGCCTGAAATCATGAAACACCCTGTTTCGGTGACTCTGGTCCATCCTTGCATGAATGAAGAAACAGGAATAACCCAGCTCTGTAATCTTTTTGGCCAACAATTCAACACGTTGGACTGAGTTGCAAAATATTATTGACTGAGTCACTTGAAGCTGCAAATAAATAAAAAAGACCTCATTAAAGATTTTTACAGCTTATTTGAACATGTCATTGCCTTTAGCACATAACCAAGGGGGTTGAACAAAGAAAATGGGAGAACTTTACATCTGTTTTTTATACTTGCACTCCACACTGTGATCATTCAGGCTGCCATAACCAAAGACAATTTTTTTTTAACCAAACTTGGGAAAAAGAGTAAAGTGGTGCCTCTTTAAAAATCTTACAGGTCATGCTCTGCTTAGAAGAAAAGTATCAGAACACTTCAACCGGCTTTCTTTCTGAATCTACATTTACCGCTACATGGATTATAACTATACCTTGGAGAATAATGTATTCAGACAGTGCACTTTCTGTCTCTCCTCAAGGAATACATAATACTGAAAAGTAAATTACATGAGACATATTAATCTGTCAATCTGTATACGTTTATTAGTCACATAATGTCAATAACTAGGTAAATTATTATTAGCTCCAAATTTTTATTTAAACTATATTAGATCTTACATTGTAAATTTTTCAATTCTCATTTTGTAATTATTCTTTCGTTTATTTACACACGACCCCACAAGCTGCAAGCTTAATTACTTATTGTGTTTAAATAAAAGTTACCTACTTACTTACTTACTTACTTTCTCACTTATTAATCCACACAAAGGGATTTCTGTACTGTGTGCACTCTCCTGTATAATTCTGAATTTATTTCCATTATAGAATGCAAAGGAGAAGCACAGTTTTCAACTGGCCAAAGGACAGAAGGAGAGATACATGTTTACTGCTCATTTGGTTTGGGGAATGGCTAAAAAAAGACTGCTATTGATACTGCTTACCTGAGTGATTCCCTTCAAGGTCAGCTCCTCCATGAGGTTAATTTCATAAGCTTTTTCCAAATGTTTGTCCTGCAAAATTGAACCACAAATACTACAATTAAACATTCTCTCAAGGTGATGTATTACATCAACACTCCCAAACAAACTAACGCTGTGGCTGACCTTGAATTCCTTTACTGATATGGGAAACGTAGCAGAATAAAGAAGAATTTGTCTGCTAGGAGGGAGGAAACTTATTATGTCTTCTAACATTCCCTTGAAGTCCATGGATAACAGCTTATCAGCCTAGAAACAGACAAGACGACTTCAGTAACACATCATGAACATCCTACATGTATTTGTTTTCAATAAATAGTTGACAACAAATTAAATAAGCAAATTAAATTATAAAACATACATTTTGGCAAGTTAACCTCTTGAATGCTTATATATGATGTGCTCAGTTTCTTATGATTTTGGCCCCTCGGTCAGGTGCCTATACGACATACCAAGTATGTCAGCACAACGCAAATGACTTTTCTTGACACATGAGATTCGTAGAGGGTTTTTTGAGAGAGTGCTACATGTAATTTCCCATTACTGTGATGTGATATGGATATCAAATTATATCAACCTCAGCAAAATTAACTGTATTGAAGAAAATGTGTACATGTCTAAAGTTTAAGTGAAAAAGCTTATGGCATTTGAAGTTTTTACTAGACACCTATTTTTAGTGAAAATGGTGTGGCACACAGCATGCACAATGGTCTGGCACTTTAGGACCTAACATAATTTGTACAGAAGTGTAAATACATACAATAGAATTGAACAAAAAAACAACAAAATAAATTAAAAGATGTTAAGGTAATGAATTTATAACTTAAATTGCATTTGGTGAAAATAATTCCTCCTATGAAGCACTGCACATATTTTTCCATATTTAGTTGCTCTCCATTCTGTATCTATCAACAGTTTTCGATAATAAGTGTCCATTTTTCAGGGTAGTTCACATCTACAACTCAACTATACTGCAAATTGTCTTCTTTTGTCTAATTTTCATATATAGAACAGTATGAGCACTAACCTCATCCATGACAAGCATTTGACAATGGTCCATTTTAGCCACTCCTTTTCTCATTAAATCTAGTATACGACCAGGGGTGGCAATAATTATGTGAACTGTGGAGAAATTACAATTTAGAAAGCTTAATATCCATGCTATTTATACCCTCAGTCAGCTGGCACCTTTCTGTATGAACAACAAACGATTTAATTATTCATCTCAAACTAGGTGATGACACAGGAGTGATTTTGCTCAATGGGACAAGCTTAAAACAAGTGTGCAAGACAAATTGTTTTGTGTAAATCAAATCTAAAACTTTGCTCCTAAGTTGTAGGTTGTAGCCGAACACTTTTCAGAAGCATGTTAAATACACAGTTGTATCATCTCAATTGACCCCTACATGAATTTGAGAAATCTTGGGGTTGCTGGTTGTTCAGTTCTGAACCTTCCCAAGTTCATGTCTCGTATTTACCTTTCTGGCTGTCATTGTGTGTACACACATTTTGCTCACAGGGTTTTTGAAAAAGAGTCAGAGTAGGTGGCAAAAGTTTAGGAGTAGGCAAAGAAAGGACCCTTTGCACCAAAGGCACGACTTTCTAAGGGCCTGCTTCCCCGGAAAATTCATAAATTTGGACCTCTTAAATGCACTTCATGCATTCTTGAGCAAGAATTAGTTTACTTTAACAGAACCATCATTCTCTTTCTATTTACAAAGAGCAATGAAACACAAATCACTACTAAAATTACTCACTTTCACAGTTTCTTTTGTTTCATGAATAAATCTTGGCCTTTCAGAGGCTCAGGTTCTGTGACTAAATGTTTCTCATTCTTTTCAATAAGTTCGAGGTAAGTTCTCAATCATCTACAGCAGGTGGCAAAATCATATCAAGTAGCCAGTGAGTTTGATCAGCTGCCAGCCCTTATTGAAAACCCACACTCATAAGGAGATACAAGATCATTTGCCCTTTGAATGCACATATATTACCAGTATGTAATTTTTGATTACCATCACTATAAAGTCTCATAATGTCATCTTTGAGACTTGTTCCTCCTGTAGTAACCATAACTTGTATTTCAAGGTGTTTACCGAGTTCTTTACATATTTGTGACGTTTGAAGAGCCAGTTCACGTGTAGGCACCAACACAAGGCCTGAAAAAAGACAAGAGAATTCAAGACTAAATTGAACAATAATTATTATACTTATAACTAGATGAAAAGAAAAGTTGTAGCTACACTGTATCTCAAAAGCTGCAATACAACTATGAAATGCAGTAGAAAGGCATTTGGTACTATCTTAGAGGCAGCAATCTTGCACTGCTTTCAAAAGATAAATGTACATTGCACATTATTATCCAATACTGTATCCAGAAGTGGCAAATAGGAAATTGAATTTAAAATTAAATCCTAAATATTTTGCAAAATACTGAAAACTAGGAAGCACCTTTAGAAAACTCTGCAAGAAAGCTTTGACTTTAGTCTCAAAAACCAGGGAAAAAAACACATAATTTCTAGTTTTGAATACCTTTTGAACCCCTAACAATATCAACAGTTTTATAGTTTCAATCCCAGGTCTTGGAAGCTGTAGTATGGCATGCAATACATGAAATACTGTACCAAACACCAACTAATTGAAAATCTGGCTACATTGTTTTGGCACTAGCCATTTGGCTTGTATGATAAAAGTCAGTCTCAGCCCTGGACACCACTTGCTATGCTTCAACGTATTATCTGCCTACCTTGAATATGTGGTTTTTCTCTGTCACACTTTTCCAAAAGGGGAATCAGATAGGCAGCAGTTTTGCCAGTACCATTCTTTGCTCTGGCTAATATGTGTTTTCCTGCTAGAGCCATAGGAATGCTCTCTTCTTGTATGGGTGAGGGCTTTTCGTAACCTTTTTCAAAAATTCCCATGAGTAATTCCCTTTTGAGAAGGTAGTCTTCAAATTCATTTCCTTTTGTAGCTGTGACATCCTGTTTGAGAAAGAACACTGGAGGTTAAAAATGACCCTGAACCTTTTTTCAACCAAATAGAAAACCCCAAACAAGACAGAACTTTCAGGAGTGGCTTAAGTGTAAAAGATGTTGAACTCTTGGATTACATTGCAGATACCCCTGTTATAGTGGCCTGGTGGTGAGAAGGTTACAATGTAATTCTAGAATGAGGAGAGTGGGTTAAAGCTCTCAGTGCCTACCTCTGTAATGCCAACTGGTAAATGGGGAGACACAATTTTGTGCTACAGAAACTGGATTTAATCACTGAAGCTGAAGTGTCATCAAACCTACATCAAGTGAAAGCTTGTAACACTCACTAGCAAAAGAAAATGCTAATATTTTTTTATTGCAGATGTTGACTGACTTTCCCTAACCTGCTTTGAAAGCTTTGCCTCACCCACTATGAAATAAAACGTTACACGAACAGACATTTTTAAATGCAAGCGAGGGAGCCAACAAAACAAGGTTGTTTTCTAATATCGACAACGTTTTCGTTTTCCGCTTATAAACTATAGACAAGGGAAGAAAGAGAAACAATATGGCCTTTTCGAATGCATCTACACTATAATAAACCAGAAATAGGTAACATGGAGAAAAAATTCCCTCGAACAGACGAAAACAAGCTGGTATTTCGTGACATGTCAAATTACAGGTTGGCAAATTCACAAACATTAGCGAATTGCGAGTGAATAGGGGTCATCCAGCAGACGAAAAAGAACTTCCGTGTCGATAGGTGCCAATTGGAGCGCTTCTTCGCCTTCCCAAGTTCACAAAGTACAATACTTTATTGTTTAGTGGCTATGACCACATACACAGCCATAATTGCTATTTGGTCACAATGACTTCCTTCTTCCAAATGTAAGAAGACGAAAGACGAAAAATACAACGTGTGGTCTACTTGATTTTAAGGGATTAAAATGAAGTCTTCCAGAAGTGCAACCCAGTAGAAACAAACAAACGACAACAAGGCAAGCTTTAAGTGTAAGCAAGTACGTACGGTAGTTCTTATGCGTTTGTCCTTCGCAGGAGCCTTCAGTTTAGCCTTCCATGAATCAGGACTTTCCCTGACAAAACAATTTAAATACAAAAGGAATTAAATACACCTTGGCGGAGGCTATTGAACTAGTTTAACGATTGGTCGTTAGCTATTTTGTCAACTTACTTGCTCGCATTTCGCAAAGCGGATGGTACTGCTTCCGTTTTCGTTGCTGCCATTGCTGACGATACGACAAGTTAAAATTATGACTTTTTTCAGCCAGTATTTGCAAAAAGAGCCGGCTCTGAATGTTAACGAATCTATACCTTATAACTTTGTGTATGTGATATTGGAAAACTTGAAACCACGAGTGAGATGGATGAAGATTATTTTCACAAAATCGCACAACCGCAATTCTTCGGCTCCTTTCGCTTTCAAAATTATTGCATACATACGTGACTGCCTCGTACCAGTCCCCTGATTAAGTAGGTAGGTGTGGCAAACAGCCCACACCCCACGGGACGCAACCCTGGGTCTCGTCCCTTCGAATTCTCTTCTTGGCTAGCTGTTTTTGTGAGAAAGACACACTTCAAGTAGTCCATCTGAAAGCGATTACAGGCCAGAAACCGAAACAAGTCAAACACTACGGAGCCATCGCTGACGATTTCTTCTCCAACATTGTTGTCGAGAAGACCCGTCCTAGTTCGTCCACCCCGTTCAATGTTTTGTACAGCCACTTCGTTACTACGGCCACTCAGGGGCCACTTTAATTTATTCTGGCTCCAACAAATGCTCAATCAGTCATCTTTTGTGACCTGTTGGTAACCCGGGAATAACGGGGTTCCTGTAATTACCGTATTTTTCACCATTAACACAGGGATGGTGGAGGGTATTTTGAATTGGGGGGGTGGGGGTGGGGGGGGGAGGGTCTTACAACGGAGCGCGCGAGGGCCTAACTTGTAGGAAGTCTGGAGATATTTGTAAAATTGTTATTTTATGAACTTTTTGGCTTGAAATTGGGGCGGCGCCCCTCAGCTTCGCCGTCCCTGTAACACCAGTTCATTGTGGCTGTTTGTAAGGTTTCTTGAACTGTCTCGTGTCTCGATTATTTCTGTTCGTCAGGAAATTTGCAGTTTATTCCACCCAGCCAGTAAGACAAATGAACCCAAACACATCGGTATAGTTTACCGCCTCCTGAGCGTAGTGTAATCCCTCAGGAATCAACTATTCATCTATACTAGGCTTCAGAGGAATTTCGTAACTCTTGTTCTGCAGAGTCTTTCACCATTTTGGACTCTGCCGCCACAAAGTTTCAAGTAAGGCCTCGTTCACACCACGCCGCAGGAATTTGGAAACGCATCTTTATTTCTACGGTTAGGCCTACCGTCCACACTAATCCCTCACGAAAACGGAGCTTTTCGAAAACGCTCTTCAAACCGGAGGAATTTGAAAACGCCTGCTTTTCGTTTTCATTTGGACAGAAAACATTATAAAAACGGAGCTTTTTTAAAACGATGACCTCACAACAATCATGTGATTTGCCTGCCCGAGTGTTTTTCAAACACAAATGAAAAATGACCGGTGATTGTTGCATTTTTAAATTCCTCCGGTGTAGTGTGGACGGAAAACATTTGATGCGTTTTCAGAGTGAAACCTCCGTTTTCAAATTCCTCCAGTGTAGTGTGGACGGAAAACATTTGATGCGTTTTCAGATGGAAACTTCGGTTTTCAAATTCCTCCAGTGTAGTGTGGACGGAAAACATTTTATGCGTTTTCAGAATGAAACCTCCGTTTTCAAATTCAGTTCCTCTGGTGTAGTGTGGATGGGGTCTAAAAATTAAGGAAGCTATGTGTTTCAAATCAGCAAATTCATCATGTTATTTGATCTCTTTCATTTTAATTTTTCAGCGCGTTTTTTCTGCATTTGCCATTTTGTTCTTTTGTTTTCAATTGTACGAATCTTATTCGTGTTATATTCTAGCGAGAAATTATAATCTCTTGATTATAGGTAAAACCCGGCCATTGTACAAAACTTGCATATCAACTTGTATATTCAAATTCACTCCAGTTGTAAGTGACGATGACAGATGTTACAGTCAAGACATGTTTTTAAAACTGAAAAGCGTTGTTATTTTTTCAAAATCTATTAGTAGCATGCTGCTTACAAGGTTAGGTGAAGTCTGCATACGTGCCAAGTGGTCCATCAGGCCGGAGCTTATCCCGGTTTCTGTAGCATGAAGCGACAAGGAGTATTTCTTCCCCCACCTGGATGGGATGCTAGTCCATCGCAGAGTTACCCCCAAGCATTAAATTCGCTGGTACCCATTTATACACCTGGCCGGAGAGAGGCACTGTGAGAGTAAAGTGTCTTGCCCAAGAACACAACGCAATGTCTTCGGCCAGGGCTCGAATCCGGACCGCTCGATCCGGCGACGTGCGCACTAACCATGAGGCCACACCGCGTAACAAGGCCCCTAACAAGAACGTTTGTTAAAGTCATGAGAATTGCTTACAAAAGTTTTTCAACAATCTTGGGAGGGTCTGAAAATAGTCATTCCTGTGAGGCGGATTATGCTATGCTCATGTGTGACAGCACAGGTGACTTGACAACTTATATTTAGATGCATTATGTTCTCCAGTCACCACTCTCGTTGCGCCAGCCGTTGTGCACGTGAGTAAACATTGCGTCACAAACCCGCATATAAGAACCTAGTGATTTAAGAACCTACAGGCTGAAATTTGGCATTTCCTGACCCAAAAATGTAAGAACCTGTTCAGCCTAGCAAAGAAAAAATAGGTTCTTATACAAAAATATCACTCCAATTTTGCTAGTCGAAATTCTGAATTTAAATTGTGTGAGAAACTTCTGACAAAAAGTTATTGTGTGCATGCTTCCTTTGATTTACATTATTTTGGGTTTTGT
>Ga0126338_10000882_pt1 | contig 17907 bp, 9 predicted proteins | sample OrbCmetagenome_2_FD_92529 | JGI IMG/M metagenome (GOLD analysis project Ga0126338, IMG submission 92529) | Coral microbial communities from Petempiche,Puerto Morelos, Mexico - Orbicella C C metagenome | ecosystem: Host-associated > Invertebrates > Cnidaria > Coral | place: Petempiche,Puerto... | reverse complement strand
CGCGCGATTGGTCTAAAGGTCGACACACACGAAGGGACTAGTCGCGGGTACAAGTCCCATCCACGAATTCAAACTGGTTTGAATTTTTGGGACAAGTCCCTGCGACTTGTTCCTCAAAACGCTCCGTGTGAACAGTTCGTGGGACAAGCCGCTGCGACCAGTCCCTCCCTGTAAATTCTTCGGGGACAAGTTGCAGGGACTAGTGGCAACGACTAGTCCTCTCGTGTGTGCCGACCTTAAAGGCGTCAGGAGACTGAATTCTTGGCTTGCACTGTCACGCAATCCTGACGCCATAAGAAATTTATTTGAAAATCATTAAGTGGATAACGTCAAGAAATAGTGATGTTATAGGAGATTGATAAAGAAGACACTTCTCCAAGTTGAAATCTAAGATGGCGGATCAAAGATGGCGGATCAAAGATGGCGGACTTAATGATGTCCCATGACGTCGTGGCCAACAAAAAACTGAAAAAACATCCTACCCCGTAGAGCGTACTAAAAGCCATCTACTCACCATAAAATAATTTGGATATGTCTTCTTACAACTAAAACCCGAGAAGGTTCATATACTCAACAAACCCGCTACCCCTCCCCCCCGACCACCGCCACCTTGTACCACAGTGGAGGTATAAGACATTACTAGTACGTATGTGGTTTAATAGCAACTGACAGATATAAAGCGCGCACAGCATGCAGTCAGAAATTGTCAAAAGACATATTAACCTGACAGATTTACGCTTCGTTCTGGTGTCTTAGTTTACAAATTCCTGTAATTATGCCCAAGAGAGGTTGATTATGCCAATTATGTTAAACTGACCAATCAGGCGTCTTTCCTAAAATAGCCGTATAGTATGACCACGCGCTAAAACTGGATTGCAAACTATTATTAGAAGGGGCCTATGTATGGGGGATGTGTTCTTAGATTATCCTCTCTTGTTATCGCACATGTCCACTTAACCTACAGGACGAGTCACAAATATTCTAACTATAGTTCATATTCCGTTACTGTTCGCCTCTCGTAGGCACGCACCTCCTCATAAAACGAAAGTGGTACTTTGCTAAAATTTTTACTACTTGATTTTTTAGGTGTATCACATAGAATTCCATAAAAGAACAAAAACGCCGTTTACCGTTTGCAAATATCTGCATTAGTTCCGGAGATATTTAAGTTTGAAAAATGTGTAAAATATGCAAATGAGATTACTGATGACGTCATACACTCAACCCAAATATTATATCAAGTATATAAATAGAGCTATCTGGGCCAATTTGCAGCACAGACCATTGAAACGTGGTAGGCTAATAATGTTACAGGAAACACACCTACAGCTATAAAAAATTCTGTTCCCATGACAACTCACTCTTTTCCAGTCCCCGCCCACTTGATTTCAATATGTTAGTGATTTTCAGCTCGGAAAACGTTTTAAGAGGCCACAAACTTGAGCTAACATATTTATATACTTGCTGGATCATGCTCATGAGGCCCCATTAGCAAATATCAAAATGGAAAGCAAAAGGTGGTGAAAAAGCCTTTAATATTGAGGAGGTCTGGAACCCATTTTTGATTCAAATATGGCTGAGATACCTTTTTTCTTCACATTTGATCAAAATTTGGTTGAGTGTATGACGTCATCACTTTGCTAATTTGCATATTTTAAAAACTTGAATATCTCTGGAACGAAAAGAGATATTTGAAAATAGTAAACAGCATTTTTCTTCTCATACAGACTACCTTTTTATGTTTTAAAATTGCTCAGATAGGAAAAATGCGATTTTCATCGTAGTAACACTTTAAACGCTTGTTCTCGATGCACAAACACCATAATTCAAACCTCGCGAGGTCGACCTCTTTTCTTGAACTGGCTAACTAGAAGGAAGTAGTTTTCTCTTCATGACTATCGACTTCGGCTGAGAAATTTACATTTCCTTGAGATTCAGTTTCGAGGCCTTTTTCCTTCGGATAATCCTGTCAGAAGAGAAAAGAAATTCAAAAAATGCAGTGTCAAAGGTAAAAACTACAATGACGTAAAAAGAGAAAAAAGCGACCTCCGTAACGATTTTGATTACATGAGAAGTAAATAAATTGTGGAAGGAAAAACAGGCTAAGCGGCAGCCCTGTCCAATGACGCGAGGCATGTGCCACGCAAAAGTGAATGAACGTAACGCGTGACATTTTAGCTCTGGGTAACACATGGTCTGCAAAATGAGGACTCTCCAATTTCAAAATTTCAAAATTTGTTTTAGTCTTGTGGTAAAAATCACCAGCAAGTGACCTAAAATATTAAATGAAATTTGCATTTTTCTTACAATATTGTTTTTATCGAAGGAAAAAAGAAAGAAAAAAAATCGACAAGACAGGCAACGAAGAAGTAAATGTCTTCTACAGTAGCAATAACTGCACTCAATACTTACTCCTCTGTTAAAGAGCTTCTGCTCCAGCGTCGTTACAAGATCGCTGAATGACGGGCGCTCTGAAGGGTCTGGGTGCCAGCATGATATCATGATCTCGTAGCTGTCATTAAGAAAAGAAAAACAGATTGTTACAATTAACTACTCAAATGTTAAGAATGCCTCAGTAACTTTACCACGGCGAGGGATTATCAGAATCGACTTTCAAAAATAGAAGTTTTGACGTCTGTCAAGTGATACTTAACTGCTAAACTCAAAGTAGCTAGCAAACGCAACATAATCGAAGCGAAATGCAACATGTGAAAAACTAATTATTAAAAACGTCTACAGAAAACAGTAAAACAAAAAGAAGTCACTTGCATTTCATCTGGACATCCGTCTGGTTGCTTTAATCTTTGTTCTGATTTGAGAAAATCGACAATCTCCATTCCTCCCAGGCCAGAATATGGCGTTTTACCTTATAGAAATGAACAAAGGTCAAAACAGGATATGCATGAGTTGATCATTCAATAATAAATGTGCAACTAACGAACCTTTCTCGTTGCTTACTGGGGGCTTACACCCGGGGGCTTACAGGAGATAATGTGCTGTTTTAGAATTGGCACCTCGTAGGGGTGAAAAAAATTTCAAGCCACGCCCACAAAACAGCATGTCTTTTTCAAAATTCCCGTCGAGCACCCCTCGTCCTTTTTAAATGGGAATCCCCCTCCCTGGGGCTTACCAAGCTTATACTCGAGCGAATATTGGCAAAATGATTAAATTTCAATCTTTACCTCCAGACTGTATCTCCCATAACACCACGCCAAATGACCATCTACAAGAAAAAAAGTGATGTCTTCGATTAACGCGTGCCTTGAACAGTTGTGGAAATTAGGTAACCTTAACAAATCACAACTGAAGTCTTGTTTCTATTACTTTCATAGAGTCTTTTTTAAGAGCAGACAAGCATGCAGGTTTATTACGTGGAAAGATTACAAGCATTTACATACATTCAGAAACCTGAGAAGAGTTTTTCAGCATCAATATTAAAATACAGAAAATAAATCAACAACAGAGATAACTAGAAAAACCATGAATATGAACCATTACAATTACAACTACTATGTACAGCTACGCACAGCTGAAAAGAGTCTATCAATTCATTAACTGAGCATTTCTTAAAAACTCTAGTGTCTGTTAAGCGGCCTTCACACGGCAAACCCGTGTTGGCAAAGTTCGAAAAGTTGTCAAACTCGTTCCGTTAAATCACAGCAAACGGTAATTTCCAACATGGCCGACTTAGTGCAGTGGCACTCAAGTGGAACAATGGAACAAAAGAAGAGAATAGAAGAAACAGAAAGCGAGAAAGGTTTGGACCAAACTCAGCAAGTCCGCTAGCTCCTCAATTTCCCTTTGTTTGTTTTTAGTATCTTTGTAGACTGCAGATGAAACGTCCCACACAGCCGAACAATTTTGAACCCCTTCGATGAATTTAAAAGTGGCCTCGCGTACATTTTGACTAGCGTCCGCCATTTTGTGAAGTGTCACGCAAGTGAATCACTTGAATAGAGCGCGTAATTTGATTGGTTGACAGTTACCAGCACATGTTTATCAATCGTTCACACGTCAGATATATACGGGTTTATCAACACGAAAAAGTTGGATAAAAAGTCGGCGAGAATAGAGGCAAGTTCCATTTGTCGCCAACAGTTTGCCAACTGTTTTTGTGTCGTTCACACGCACTAACTTGAGTTTGCCAACTTGAGTTTGCCCGCTTTATTTGTCTCAGACACTTGTTTAGGTTGTTCCAAATTTTCACACCACGATAGTAAAAAGCGCGCTGGCCGGCAGCAAGTCTACGAGATAGAGAGTTTCTCTGTCGTGGAACGTACACCGAGTACAAGAATTGTTTGCATTTCGCCTTGGTTTTAGAGTTACTCCAACACCGGCCATAAGCCACTTTCTGAATATCGTAAAATAATGCACACAAATAACATGTGATACACGCATAAAAGAACATGTGTTTGGGGGTTTCACACTGATTTTGTCCTTATATATCGGGTGTTTTCTGCAAATTCAGCCTGAAAATGTTCTTAGGTGTTCTTAAAATTGTTTCTAAACATTAAATATCAACAGATGAAATCAATGTGCAAGCACAACATTTTAATTAATTAATGGATTGCACATATATTGATCTACTTAGCATTGTACCCTAGTAGGTTAATCTAATCTAACTGGCAGCCAATTTTTTTTTTATATAAGAACAATTTTCATCTTTCAGGCTGAATGTGTTCTTATGTATATGGTGCTTTTTTGACCAAATTTCAGCCTAAGTGTTCTTAATCCACTTGTTCTTTTATGTGGGTTTTTACTGTATCGATGATATGCTTCAAATGTCCAGTAAATTTTGATGCCTATTTCAAACTCGTGGATGAAGTTGTTTGTAGTTGCAAGTTGCTAGTCATAAACGTAAGTTTAAAAAGAGCACTTTTAGAAGGTCTACTTTTAAAAATATTTTCTTCTCTTACACGTCTGTTTTGGTGTTGTACACGTATGTATAATCCTCCAAGGACTCGAGAGCCATCCAACGTACTGGCAGCATTCCCTATATGAACACAGTAAGAAACAAACTCAGCGGATTAAATAAATTTCCAATACAAGGTAAAATAAATCATTAAAACACTTCCTGGTCAGTCGCAAATTAACGACACCCCAGAAAAACAAGAGGAGATTTTCGGCTAATTGTACAAAGCTTTACTCTACTAGATCAGTTTTATTCGACTATGCGGGTTTAAATACAAGTTCAAGTATTTGCTAACTAATTTTGTGTTTTGGAAACTGTGGCTCAAGAAAATATATATATATTCCGGAATGTAATCAGTCAAGCTGCATTCACACAAGCTAATCACCAGTATATGAGACGATCATGGCAGTTTTGCTGCAGTTTTGGTAGTACGATCATCAGTTGAGTATAAGGCACGAGGGAAGTTTGGTGACGAACTTTTGGCCTTACAATTACGGGGTTGTCAATGGCAACTTACCTCGTTTCCATTGGTAACAATATCAACAGCCGTGCGTTGTCTGTGGCGTTGCGTACAATTTCGCGCGTTTTGCTGCTAATGACATCAAAGGCCGACAAGTTGCCACTGGAAACGGAGTCAGTTGCCCGTGACAGCAACACGATTTCCACGTTAAAACCTGGGCCGGGTTGTTCACAAAGTCCGATTAAGCTAATCCAGGATTAGCGAGAATTTTGATTTGAGTTTTGTAACTTTCGGTGAGGTTTTCTGTTTATACTGTTTGTCCTTCAGTTTTGAACTTGACTAAGCTCAAACTACACGACATGTAAGCAGTGAGCATTTTTACGCAAGAAAAATTAATACTTCGGTTAACTTTTAATCCTGAGTTAGCGTTAACCGGCTTTCGAGCAACCCGGCCCTGATGACCAAACTTTCGTCACACCTTACTGAACTAATAATGCCGGTAGTAAAACCAGTGTTAAAATTAGTCCAACAATCTGTTCTCGTATACAAAATGCGTTTAGAACACCATCATAAAGGACATATTATCTGAGTACAGAACAAATTGCAATTAATTTTGGGTAATTTCTCGAAAACACGGCGACACAATTTGATTGAAAAAGCCTGCAAGACAGTCTGGCTAGTGCATGTTCCGTTTATCTGGAATTAGGGTTTCGCGTTTTCTGTATTCTGTCTATATTCACACTTGTCTTTAATAGTTCAATACTCGTTTCACTACAGCAAGACCTACCCTGGTTACTAGTCCAGAAACTATCATTGAATTAAAAATAGATTTTCATACCCCGGATGTATTTTCATATTCACCACTTTCGTAGACGTCACGTGACATGCCGAAGTCAGAAACCATGGCCACATTGTTCATGCCAAGAAGCACGTTTCTTGCTGCAAGATCACGATGAACACACTAAAAAACGAAGGAAGAAATAACAGTTAGGTTTCTTTAGAATACACCCTTGTCTGGGCAACCAATAGTTGAGAGCACTTATAAATAAATGTGGAGGCGTGGTGGCCTCATGGGTAGTACACTCGCCTTCGGATCGAGTGGTCCGGTTTCGAGGCCTGCAGGGGCCCGTTTCTCGAAGTCCCGAAAAGTTTTCGCACCCGAAAAGCCGTAGCAAAAACTCAAACATTATGACTACAGAGCTGTTTTATGCACATATTCTTCAGCCCCGGTTACTCGGGTCCGGAAACTGATTTTTGCACGGACGAATTTCGTTCCTGGACCGCCTGTTTACATGGATCCGTGCAAATTCTGTTACAGATTGTAGTGGTGTTTACACGGATCCGTGCAAATTTTAGACCAGTCACGGCATTTTAATGGCTTTTTTACGTCTCTGTTGTGATTGGTTATCGCTAGTGTTTTAAGCCAATCATGTTGCAGCTGATGCAATACGCGGCAAATCAAACATTGCGGCAGACAAAACTTTGAAGAAATTAATTTGTTGCTACATGTAGTTATAGACTACAAAGCAGAAAAAGCAGGGGAAGGAGTTGAAATTCAAACGTGTAAGTTGCCTTGATCGATGAAGATCGAAGACAATAGCCATTTGCAGGAACGCGTACTGCAAAGGCCCAGCTAATCCGGCTAAAATAGCGATGCCTGCTGCTGCCGCTTGTCTCCTCATATCTGTAATCTGCTTTTGTTTGTTTCTTTTGTCTTAAATTTAACGAAATGTAACTAACCAGGGACAAAATGTAACAAAATGTTTAATTTTTGCTAAGCAACCAGGCAAAACATAACTAGATTCCAGGCCTTAACCGCGCTATCTGACCAAAAAGTTGCATGGTTCGGGTGTTTACACGAGTCCGGTACGAAATACGGAACCGTGGCGGTCGAAAAGTTGACCTGCTTTTTTCAGGTCCCAAACTTGCACACTTAGCCGTTCAAAAATACGTCCAGTTCCGCCGGTCCCGTGTAAACCCATGGTGGAACCGTGCAAGTTTTTGTCCGTGCAAAAATGTTTTTGAAATTAGTAAGAGGAGCATTTAGGAGTTGGAAAATCAAGGACATTTTGGATTTTGTGATGTCATACAGTTGTTCTCTACTTTATAAATGAACTGAGTGGAGTTCAATTCGGTTTGAGATTAGAAAAATCGCGAGTATGATAAGTATAGAGAGATGGAAAGCAGAATTCCTGATAACAAATTCTTGGAAGCAAAAAAGTCGAAACTGTTTGCCGACTAAAAGTATTCGAATTGTCTTCGAGATCACAAGAGAGGGAACCCATTCAAATGCAACTGTCAAACAACAGCGCGCACAAATGACGCACGCTGTCCAAAAATACCAAGCATAACGCGTAAACTGTCCAATAAATGCTAAAAAAGGACCTGCCGGTAACCAATCAGATTCGAGAATTTTGAATTAGTTCCAGTTTTTCTTTTAACGGGCAGTGTCACGTACCTTCTTAGTCGCAAGGTGCAACATTCCATTAGCAACGTCTCTTGCGATCCTTATTTTGTCGATTTGTGAAAAATCATGACACTTGTCGTTTACATAACATTTTTTTTCTGTTTTTCAAGTGAGTCAACAGACAACCATTCTCAGCCAACCGAACCACCACCAATATTGGCCCTGGTTAAGGTAAAAATGTTTAAACGTTTAGCAAAGTCGCTATACATATTAATCAGCTAGAGTGAGAACAGTCTCCGGTCCATGGCTGGGTCCCCAAACCTGTAAGAAGCAATATTTCACTCTACGAACTGACAGAACAAGTTAGTTTAATAAAATATTTTTAAGGATGGCTCTGTTGAAACGCTGCTAATGAATTAATTATGCATCCATTCAGTGGAAATGCTGGAGAAATCTGATTTTCACAGTTAAACTTATATACTTGTATTTTTCAGGCCGCTTTCATGAAAGTTTAACCGAATTGTAAGTACAGTGTTTTGAAATATCAATGCGGCAAAAAAAAAAAAATACAATGTATTGCAAACTTTGGACAATGTATCATTTTCTTTATCGTGGACCAGTTTAAATGGTGATTACAGTGATAAAATAACTTTTCTCTTGAGATCCTTATACTATGCTGATTCTGTCCTCTAAAGATTCAAATCAACAACGCAGGTTTAGGAAACGTATAGGTTGCAACTATAAACTGGGCGTGGTGGAGATATTTTCAAAGTTGAAATTATTTGCTGGCTTTGCTTACCGCTCCTTGTACAAGCTCCAATAAGACTGATGACGTTAGGATGATCACCAACAATAACCATTATTTGAAGTTCGTTAATAAGGTCCCTTTTCTCTAGTTCTGTTGCATTCACTGTAATTCAAAAAATTAGAAAATTTTAAATGAATTCGGAATTTACTAATTTATTATACAACAGTGGTTTCCAAATAGTGGTATCACTCAGGTAGCTTCCACATTGCGCTGCAGAAATTTGAAAACGCAGCTTTAAGAATACGGTTAGGCCTGCCATGCACGCTAATCCAAAAATTCTCTTCAAACCGGAGGAATTTGAAAACGCCGGCTTTTCGTTATCGAGTGGATGGAAAACATTTTGAAAACGGAGCTTTTTGAAAACGATGGCGTCACAATAGAGATGTGATTTTCCTGACCGAGTTTTTCTCAAACGCAAATTCAAAAGGACCGGTGATTCAGTGCTGCGTTTTTAAATTCCTCCGGCGTAGTGTGAACGGAAAACATCTAATTTGATGCGTTTGCAGAGTGAAACGCCGTTTTCAAATTCCTCTGGCATAATGCGGACGGGACCTCAGTTTCAATATCGAATATCTTGTGTTTGAAACTCTGTCTTCCTCTCTTTTAATTATCACAAAATTGTCATGCCCTTCTGTCTTTCGATAAAGCCTTAGGTTAGGATTAAGTCGAAGGTGCTCTACACATTGATGAGATGCTAGTAGATTGCAATGCTTTATTTATTCACACAAAAACGCGTTACCTTTCAGCTTTTTCACGGCACATTCACGCCATTGTTTATCGACTCGCACCAAACCTTTATAAGCTTCACCAAACGCGCCTTCCCCAAGCTTGTGCTGAAGTTGAACATCTGATGGGGTAAATTCAAGCCAATTTCCAACCATGATTTGCATCGAAATGTGCGTCTAGTAGAGAGAAAAAAGACCCTTGTTTGCTTAAACTGACGGAAAACAAGGTTCTGACTGTTACCCCCCCCCCCCCCCCACCTCCCATCTCCAGATAAAAGTCTTCCCCGAACCAACTAGTCTGTATTATCATTAGATTAATTTTTCTTCCATTCCATTGGCCCAAGAGCACGTGACCTGCAAATAACTGCCTACAAATAATGGTCTGCTCATGCGTAGTACCGTCTAAACGTGTTTTGCTGCAAAAAAATATTTTGCTTACGCGTAATTGAAACCAAGCTCTCGTGTGAAAAATGGCAGATCGTTTCCCTGAGCTGTCAGAGAGTGATTTATATATGGAAACAAACTTGGTGATCCGAGAATAAAACAATTATTGAACTCGGTTATCGCAAAATGTCGCGCGATTTGTCTGTGAATCAATTATTTGCCGAAGTCGAATTAAGGCTGACAAATCACGATATTTTGCTCAACCTCATCCAATAACTGTGAATTAACTTAGTAACGCCCTAACGGTATATTTAACCTAAAACAGGAATAGACAGTGAGTAACTCTGCAGGGAGACTACAGTTCAGCGTCTTTAATCAGAATTAATCTTTAAAATCTTCCTCTCCGGGGGCCCGTTTCTCGAAGGTCCCGAAAGCCATAGCAAAATCTCGAAGCTTATGATTACAGAGCTGGTTCATTCACGTATTCTTAATCATGGAACAGAAGTTCTCTTCACACAAGAAGTTTCAGGCTTATACAACTCTTCGTGGTTAGATACAGATTAACCAAAAATGGCTTTACGGGCCCGAAAAGTTGCCGGGGCTTTCGAGAAACGGACCCCTGGGCCGGTTGTTCAAAGCCCGATTAAGCTAACCCAGTATTAGCGAGAATTTTGATATACGTTTCGTAACTTTTTGGTGAGGTGTTCTGTTAATATTGTTTGCCCTTCAGTTTTGAGCTATAGTAACCTCAAACTACTGGCAAATGTAAGAGGCGAAAAACATTTTTAAACAAGAAAAAATAAGCTCTCTCAGTTGCAAGCTCAGCCAAAGCTCTACACGAACTCATATATAAATCCTGGGCTTACAGCTTGGATCTTGCGGTATGGAACTGCGGCCCACTTAATTAGTTTAAGTAAATAAATAGAATAGATTAACAATTTTCTTACCTCAGACTTCTCCGGTTTTGGTTTACAACATGGTCGAACCTTTATGCACACAACAGCAGTAAACAATACGGCTAGGGTCAGCGGTAACACGATGATCAACATCAAGTCCCGGATAAACTTGTCTGTAAAAAAAGACGACACATGATGCATGCCTATGAACCCGTGTATTGTTTATATTCTTTTTCTTTTTCTCGACATTTAAACAATACAGTACAGTTAAGACTGCAGATGCACAGAAAAAAAGAGAGAAAAAGACCCGGATAAAAATGAGTTTGATTTTTTATCTTTTGAGCTGTTTATGGATCTTTCTTCTTAGAATTACGGGCTGCTAACTCAGTATCAACCTTTCACTGATGGCATTTAATAGGACTACCTGTATAATTTACGATAATAATTACCTGAGATGAAAAAGAAGCAGTTTTTTAAAACATCTAACGATAAAAAATTGCGGTAAAACATTTCGTAAAAGCATATTGAAAGTTTGTTGACGACGTTTCGACGTTTGGCTAACGTCATTATCAAGTCAAAGAGTGAATGCTAAAAAGACAATAGGTGATGTAATGTTCCTTTAAACAAAGAGTTTTGCGCGAATGGAATCAGTCTGCGTGTTGAGACTAGGATTACGCTCCTTGATGAAAAGCATCTCGTAGACAACACGATCAAATTTTCCTTGGCACTTTTTTAGAATGCGGAATTGGCTTTCTTTGAGGAGATTTGTATTCCCATGGGCTGTCGAAAAGTGTTTACCCATCGCAGAGTTTTTATGTTCAACAATACGTTGGTGAAGGTGTCTAGCTGTAAAGCCGACATATTCTGAATCACAGATCACATGTAAAAAAGTAAACAACGCATTGTTGATCAGTACGATTGGAGGCTTGATTTCTCTGGGCTTGAGGTCTTGTTCCAATTTTCTGCTGATATAGACGGGTTGGTCGGGTTGTAGTGTAGTGCCAATCTTGTGACTGAGATTTCGCATCTGCCTTTTAACTGCGTTGGCTGATGTTTGATCTTTGAAGGGCAATCCATCCTGAGAGCCTTATAATTTATGATAATAATTACCTGGGAGCATAATAATTTATGATATAATTGCCTGGCAACTTTATAATGTATGATAATAATTACCTGATAGCTTTATAATTTATAAAAATAATTACCAGGTAGTGTCCTTTGTGTTATTACAACACCATCAGATCTTCCATATTTATTGTTGCTTGACACTCGAAAACTGTACTCTGTTGAGGGTTTCAAATCCTCCATGGTTATTCCAGTGCGAGGGTACGGCAGTGTCTGTTTCACTATAAAGTTACCCGAGGGTTCTGTTTTTCGCTCGACAGTGTAGTTTTGTATTCCATAAAAACTCCCATATTTTGGCTGATTCCATCGTAGAACTATGTAACGTGTCTGCACAGCTGTTGCTCTCAAGTCGACAGGGGCTGAGGAGGTTCTACGTGATAAAAGAAATCAAAGCACGAGGTCAGTACAGCATTACCGAATAGCAGAGATCAAGAGAAAATCTCTTGCAGAGATCGATTACAGCTTCTTAGCTTAATTCTTTCTTCGAGGGTGGCCTGACTTATTCGAGGCATAATGTAAGAGGCACATTACTACTCTTCACCATCCAACCCACCCCACCCACAAATGATTCGTAACTCGCAACGTATTCAATTATCACTTACTCCTGGCCTTGCTGATGACGGAGAGGCACTGTGAGAACTACTAATATTTAGCCCAGAAACACAACACAACGACGATGGCCAGGGCAGAAGTCGTAGTCACTGTTTACACTATTAGGGACCTTTAGATTGGACTACGAGTGTGAGATTGAGTACGGGTACGATTTTCAATTTTCAAACCAGTGATTTTTCCAGAGCCCTAGCTCTTCATGTTGGTTTTAGGTAGAGAGGGTAGTTCATAGGATGAGATGGGCATGTGATTTGATGATGTGAAGCCCGCAAACTAGAAATGCCGAAGTCGTTCTCGTGCTCGATTTCATACTCGTACTCAAATCTAAAGTCCTCAATTATCGCGCCCACCGGAACAACCGCGACGACTTCACTAAGCTAAGCCACACGGTTTTCCCCTTTGGATCAAAAATCGAATGTGGATTGAAAAATAATGGTTTCCGAAATTCAGAGGAACCGTACCAGTCTGCAGGATCTGTATATTTAAAATTTGGCATAGCTCCATGATTAAAGAAAATAAAGCCTCAGGACATAGAGTTTCAAAGAACATAAATCAGACCGTCTTGAGCGAGCCACCAACAAGAGAAAAGACTTGGGCTCCAAATCGTAAAGCCCAAAGTCAACGACTTAGTGCTCAAAGGCTCTAGCGTTCTAAAGTAATAAAGTACCAGGGCTCCAGAGATTTTTTTTTCTCTCCCAATTTCGGCAACCTGCAGAAAAGACTACTTGTTACGGCTTACTTACCTAGAACTCTTACGTCTGAAACATTAAGTCCTTCTAATGTTCCAGAGCCCAGTCGCTCCACTAAATGATTAAGAGCTTCAGCCTTTTTTGTCGTGTTGGAGTTTATTACGGCCAAGATTTCGAGGTCGGCCTGCACACTTCCCATGCTACGAAATAAGGATGCGTTGCTATTATCTTATGTTTAAGCAAGGTGAATAGAAGATGCGAACTGCTTTCAATGCATGATCGTCCTGTATCGCCCCATAAAACTATATCCCTTATTATCTAATCTAGAAAATAGCGCAAAGAAGATACACGCGCTTCTTAGTTTAAAACTGTGTTTTTATAACTCGATAGAAACAGAACTAACACGAGCTGTTGACATAATGGTGGGGCAACCAAAGAGAATTTACATTTTGATGATCAAAGCAAACAGGTTACTTTCTCTTTTTCGTCTCGGAATTTTCTAAAAGGAGTAGAAAACATATTCTCTGTGTTTCTATCGAATTTTAGTATAAATCTTCCAGCGTTCTATCACGAATGCCGTTCCCTGATTGGCTACGCTACTCATAATCTATTTAACAAATAGATTCCACGTTGCCGTGCGTCTGTTCAGTAATAGATCACAGATGACGTCAAAATGTGGTGAGAACAAAAAAGCGGCACACGAGGTGATAGCCGAGTGTGTCACTGATGTTCTTACCACATTTTGACGTCTTCTGTGATCTATTACTGAACAGATGCACGGCAACATGAAATCTATTTGTTTTATATAATAAAGAAACAACAGAAAAAGCTTTTTTAATTTAAAATCTTTCAACATAACTCGAAAGCCGGCCTTTGCCCACTTGGGCGAACGCAAACAAAAAAAGCCATTTGACGTAATCTATTGTCTATACAAAATGAAGCAGTCGCATTGATTGCTATGCGTAGCAAAGAATTGTGATTGGTCCAGGAAAATCGCGCCACTGTCAAACTTGAGTCGAAAGTGGCTTCTCGTGGATTGAAAACTTACAGCGAAAGCAGAATTGAACTGCGAAATCTACAAATCTTAAAGAAAACGCTGAAAGCTCAAATCATTTTTTTTTTATCAGAGCGAGAAAGGGACTGCAAGGGGTCAAACAAAAATGGAGCTGGTGATGGTTAGGTCGTGAAGTTGCAGTCGTAATGTGCTGAAGATGGTGGGAGATGACGTCATGGTGACTCTGTTGTGGGATGGTAGTGTAATGTGGACCTACCTGAACTTCAAAACCCTCATGTAAAAGATCTTCAAAACGGACGATTTATTGTAATGACGCATTATCTACAAAGAAGAAGAGACACCTTGAATAAAAACTAGGAAGTTGAACTACATAACTTACATTACGCGCTGAACGTCTGCTGTCGACTGACAAATTTGACGCATGTAACTGACAAATTATAAGAACTAAGCAAGCAAACGAGTCGTTAAGCGTCAAGAAGGAGGAGACTAGAGACAGAGGACAATTAAGAACTTGAAAACCATTGGTAAGATATGGTTTCTGCTGCCAAAATGTATATGACCATGGATCAAACATGGAGAGCAGGGATGGCGCAGTGGTGAGAGCACTCGCCTCTCACCAATGTTGCCCGGGTTCGATTCCCGCCCGGTGTCATATGTGAGTTGAGTTTGTTGTTGGTTCTCGCCTTGCTCCGAGGGTTTTTCTCCGGGTTCTCTGGTTTCCCTCCCTCCACAAAAACCAACATTTTCAAATTTCAATTCGACCAGGATAGAGACCCTGCATGAAAACCAGCTAAGGCGAATGTGGCTTCCTCTAAATATTAAAATTCAACTTAATCACTTTGAAATCCTTCTTTTCTACGGATCCCCACGCAAAGTTAGGGATCTAATTTGCTCAAGAGTGTACAGACCAAAGCTCTTCAAACAGACAAAATCTTTTCTCACCGCTGTTCTAATCTTTTCTTCCATAGCCATAAACTTGTTGCTACTTCGATTCAGAAGATCGTTGTTAAAATCTTCATCTATCACTAACTGAATATTAAAATCAACGGCAACCTCACCTGAAAAACAAATAGTACATTACGCTATACATTTATATTAAAGAAGGTAGAGGCCATTTAAAAATTTCCGGAAATTTAGGTTGGAAATTTCTGTTAAGTAAAATATGTTCCATTTGTAGTTTCCTTAAAGAACCCGCCATTTTGGTCGAGGCGCGAAATTTGACACCGCCGTGAAAGCCGTAATGCATGCAACTAGTGCGAATGATGGAAAATGATAAAAACAATCATGATCTAAGCTCTGCTAAGCTCCCTTTTAGTTGACCACGAAATTTCTTTTGTCTTTATCACTTTTTTACCAGATATAAGGCCTATAGACTGGCGCAGCATTACATGTCCGGTGAAGAGGGACTCCCATATGAAAAGGTCGGGGTTGTTCGTCATCTCGCTTAGAAGTGTAAATCAAGGATTCTAGTCTCTCTTAGGGCGTTCAGGACAAAACGACACTATTTTTAACTGTCAAAGTATCTTTTAGGGTGCACTCCAATTAAAAATTAAATTAAAAAAAGTGCTCTAATTTCTCGAGTCCGGTCTACTAGCCTGGGCTACTGCCAAGATCCAGATCGGACAACATGTACTCTTTCTTTATTTTTTCTCATAAACACATCTTAAGCCCTGGCTAAAAGAACTCGCAAATGGACGCAAGTTGAAAACTCTGGTCTATGGCCAGCCCTTGCGTGAACTTGCGTTGACTTGCAATGGCTTGCGCTCACTTTGGTCGAGATCAAATTTGAGTCGACGCAAGTTTTTCACCGTCCATTTGTTGTTATAGTAACCTATTAGCCAGTGAAATACAAGACATGTAGCCTTAAAATGGCTTTTTCTTGCGACTTGCGGCTACTTGTGTGTCCGTTGGGCCAAGACTTTATAGATGAAAGATATATTGTAAGTATTGAGCAAGAAGGCAAACTTTCCAACGTACCAACTGAGACTGTTTTTACTACCAGGACCTTGCTAGCCTGTCCATGGCCTATTTCGTTAAAACCATTGACTTGGATCTCGTATTCAGTTTGTGCGACAAGTCTTGTTAGGACGGTCTCTGTAAAGTTGCTTGTGATGTTGACTTCTTTAAAACTCCGAGTAGCAAGGCGTCTGTATTTTACTCGATAGCCCAATAGCTGTTCTTTATAGCGGGAGGGAGGCAAGCTTTTCCATGAGACGCGAATTGCCGTTGAATTGAGAGGATAGCCTTCGAGAGACGAAGGAGCTTTTTCGGGAACTAGTGAGATAGAAGTAACAAAAAATCTGAAAATTTAATGATTTTTTTAATTGTTAATTTTAATTTTTTTTTTTTGCATGGTACCTTAACAAACTGTTCACTGAGACAGTCCGTAGCTCATACGTTATCGTTAAATAAAATGAATTATGCATACATTACCATTATCATTAAATGGAGATTTAATGATAATGTATAAATGACTGGAGCCTGTAGCAGTGAAGAAGCTAGGAGTACTGAGCGATCATTAAGATATCAGAACGGAGACTCCTCTCAGTAGTTTTAGCTGAAATAAAGGCTCTGGTTATTGTTGTCACATTTCTCGCCCTAAAGTGCGGAAAATGGAACTTGATCGGGTCCGGAATTAAAATAATTTTTATGGTCATCTAGTTACGATAAAACAATTAGACTGCGCGGAAGTGCCGCTCTCTCACTTGGTGTACGGCAACTGCGGAAACACGGTTAGTGAAAGGCGAGATCCTTCAAATACTATCGTGCTATAGAAATATGGATAATAGCAAGGTAGTCAAAAACAGGAAGAAATTCAACACAGCTTAGGATATCATTTACCATGCTATCTACTTCTTGATAATTTCTGTCAGTTTTCAGTTCACATGGTCAATTCATAGTTTCTTTTTTTACTTCTTCCGAAGTACAAAAATTTATAAACTATTCAAACCTCTTGGAGGACATCGCGACACGTTGCAATATTCCCATCGCACGTTTGGGTCAGCGGTGTAACACCAAGGCCCATCCGGGGCACTGCTATCTGGATTACGACACGCGTTGGAGTCATTCTGTCCATCAGCGACATCTTCAGGAATCCGCCAATGACGATGAGGACACTGTGATCTCCACGCCTGACAAGTGAGACCGGACTGGGTGATGTTGACGTTGCCACGATAACCAACCCCGACACCATAGTAACAGTCTGTAACGAATATAACATACTGACATTAGCTGTAAAATATAACAGTCAGTATCTAATAGTCACACCTTCAGGTTTCAATTTGGAGATTTTTCATTTCGTTTAGTTGAGTTCTAACTGTAATTCAGGTGGTTTACAATTGAGTTTCGAAAGTAATCAGGCAATTACTTTGGTTTTGGTTTTGGTTTTACTGCGGTTTTAGAGAGGTTAGAAGACTTGCAACACCAGCTCATGCAACAGTACCGAAACATATCGGGAATCACAGAGGGTTCCTTAAAATTAAAATCAATAATTTAAAAATGTCACTAACCTGTGCTCTTGGTATCATCACCTGTAGTAAAGGTAGAGAAATATTAAATGACGCCAAACGAGATAATTGGAAAGCATTAAACTTCATTCTTTATTTTTACGAATGATGCCAAACCCACCGAGGAGCAAGAGAAGAAAAGAGCACGGGGCAGACAGAAAATTGGTAATTTCATACTGATAGAAAAGTACTAAAAGACGGAGCAAGTTTATTCATTGTCAAGAAATTAGCCCGCGAGCAGGCTCTTCGCGGGCTCAGGTTTTCTCAGGCTTCACAGGGAGGACCAGGATGGGGTGGGGGGGGGGGGGGGGGAGCCGGGGGTAAGCACAACCAGGTGCTGGCGACCCCGCACCTCCCCCCTAAACAACTTT
>Ga0126338_10000881_pt1 | contig 17907 bp, 8 predicted proteins | sample OrbCmetagenome_2_FD_92529 | JGI IMG/M metagenome (GOLD analysis project Ga0126338, IMG submission 92529) | Coral microbial communities from Petempiche,Puerto Morelos, Mexico - Orbicella C C metagenome | ecosystem: Host-associated > Invertebrates > Cnidaria > Coral | place: Petempiche,Puerto... | reverse complement strand
TTCTTTATTTTTGCTTTAGTCATCTGACACATCACATGTGCAACATAGGTGCATTTGCTGGAACAAAATTACGGCTCCAATTTGGGGATTTTCCTCAAGGGGGGAACCCCATATTTTGCAGAGTTATTTTTCATATTTAAAAATGCCATATTTCATTTAATTTTTGTGATATGGACAAAATGTTTTCAGGTTTCAACTCCTCTTGATGTGCTCTTTCGAACACATTGTAAAAAAATATGCATATTAAAAACTTCAAAAGTGGCAAAAAACATAACGCCATCACTGTGACGTCACAACTTTGACATTTACTGACATTTCTCACGTAAATATAATTGGCAATAGGTCTCCTGCTCATATGCCAAGTTTGGTGTAGAAAGAGTCAATACTTTTTAAGTAATGCGAAATAGTGTGAAATACCCAAGAACTGACGAAACATTTGGGGGGTGGTTTGGCCCCTACGTGTAGGAAGAATTTCAGTTTGACGTTTCAGTGAAAGTTCCATTGTCGCCAGTGTTAATTTGTCTAATCAGGAGCCATAATTATGGCTCCTGGTCTAATCAAATTTGAGGGTGATCTCCACCGATACAATCTTTAATTATATCGCACACTTCCGGGTAATAACTTTATTCAATAAATGTAGTCCAAATTCAGATAATCAAAGTCTATTTTTTTTCAAGTAACAAAACGAAATGAGATTTCAAAATCCCCTGGTCCTCAGAAAACAAGTCAATATGTTTGAACAAAATAGGGCAAAAAGAAAGATATGTGTTTCTTACCTTTGTTTTCAATGTGAAGTCTTTTAGTCACAACTGTGGAAGTCATCAGTGCGATAACGAGGAGAAAAGTCAAAATCTTCATAACAAACGGGTCCATCTCCAGTATGGAAAAAGCGGCAAAAAGTGTGCGAGATTTAGGGACAGCAACGCCTGGAACACTACCCGGAAGACAAAATGGAGCAAAAATGATTTATTTGGTTAAAATGCACTCATTAGAATGGGAAGATTGTCCAATCATAATAGATCTCTCCACAATGCATTATTAAATTGCATCCTCGGAACCGTCAGGCTTCAGAAATTCCAAATATATTTCCCTTAAATTACGTTAATTCACGATTTTAGAACGGTTAGAGGGGGTGGAGGCCCATGCCACGAGTAGTCAAACTATACGAACGTAGAGGATTTTTGTAACTTGTTACCGGCGTAACATAGTTAGTATAAGAGAATGGTTATGAAATCCGTTCTTTGTTATATGTTTTTGTTCTCTTTTTTGGCCTTGACCGTGCACAGAACACAATAGTTGTTTACCTCTGACTGAAGAACTAACCAATAGAAACGCTTCGTTATGTATTCATGCATAGTGTATAAGCGCAAAACAAAAGAATTTGGACGGTCGTGGACCTTCCGACATAAATCTTAGCATCTTTGTTTGCTCCTTTCATGTTTGTCTGGCTTCATAAACATTTTCCTCTCTATTAACTATAGGCATAAGAAGCGATGAAAAATCAACATAACCTAAACATGAGTATGAATCTTAGCGCCAAACTGGCGAAGGTTTTACTAAATTGAACTTTGTTTTACAAAGAAATAGAACAAAAAAACCTTTTAAGATATTTGATTTCAAAAAATAAATACAATTCCCTAATATCACTATCAGATATCACGAGATACGTTTCTCTTCTAGTTACGAAGTTTCATTTTTAAATAAAAATATCCTAGCAATAGTTGGTTGTATTTTTTTGTCTAAGAGTTCAGCGATGTCAATCCTCACCACTTGAAAATAACTCAGCACTTCATCAAGATAACTATAGATTGGAATTAAGTCGGGGAGGCGGAAATTGCAGGTTTTAAGATGTCAACTCTAAATGGGAGCAGGTTAAGCTTTGTTTGACCTGACACAATTGAACAGAAAAATCTTTAAGGATATTAAAATTCACTGAAGTGAGGTAGGTGAGTTGGAATTTCTAACGAGCTCCTGATAAAGTTTATTTTCTCTCCGTTCAGTTTTATCTTGTTTAACACGACATCAATATATCAAACTTATGGTCTCTGGGGGTTAGGAAAGCGAGGATTTATCAAAAGGTCTGAGGTAAAGATGGCTATGTGTTTGCTCATTAAAAACATTACAGCAACATCCGAAGCAAAAATAGAATGGTTGTATGGGCATTCTTTGTGTAAATTGTCAGGGACCTGAATAGCTACAGAGATAAGAATTCTGCAGCACCGTTACGCAAAACCATCAGTTAACTCGACTAACCTTAGATCTAGTGCTTGCTTTATCTGCAGTCACATGTCAAGGTTATCGAATACCTTAAAAGGTGTCTCACGTCCAAGCGATGTAGCGCGTCCGGCTTAAACTGTAAATGCCGGTGATAATTAGAGCTGATAAAGCTGGCTATCAAACTATACCAAGAATTTTGAAATAAAATAAATTGTCGATTTTTTTACGACCTCTAAATGGGAGCGTCCGAATCACCTGTTGAAAGCTATAACTCGAATACAATTTTGTTTTTCGCTTATTTAAATTTTTCCTCAGTTTCCGTACCCAAAGTGCTAAAAGTAGATGCCTGATGATGTTCCATATTCACATTTAATGAAAAGTTACAGAACATTTTCGAAATAGCATTAAAAAAATATGGAGTGACTGAAGAAAAATCGTTAGCGGAGAAAAAATATTTCAAGATAAAAAATTCGTAGACAGGTTTTTGTTGTTTATATATCAAACTAGTAGCTGTCGAAATTTGAGTGTAAACGAACAAATTCCCTGTGACTTGTAGCTTTCAAAAGGAACCCAAAAGATGATCCGGGCGCGGGGTGAAAAATTCAAAAATTCATTTTATTTCAAAAATTCTCGTTACGGTGTGATAGCCAACTATATAAGCTGTAATTTGATATAGGGGCTTCGGTATTTACAGTTTAAACCGGACGCGCTACATCGCTTGGACGCGAGACACCTTTAAAGGTGTTCTAAAGGTATACGGCAACCTTAAGACTTCTTAGCAGCAAAAAAACAGTTCAATTTTACTTCGTCCTTGGAAAGTTAAAACAAACGCGACTGTAAGTAATCATAGTTATTATTTTCCAGTAAAATGTACAAATTAATTCACAGTTCCGATGAGAGTTGCTGATCATCTTTCATCTTAAGCAAGCAGTCCAGTCACACACAATAACATCAAATCTTTCTCTTGCTGAAACATCGCGCTTTTTGAGTACCGTCTTCTTCAGTCACAAGAAAGCTTAGCAAACCACGACGGCAGCGGCAACGAGAACGTCACCAAACAAATTAAAAGCTTTAAGAGTAAAAAAATGGTTGTGCACGGGCGTTATAAATATTTGAACATTTCTTTGCCGTCCCCTGCACAACAGCAAGGTGAAATGACTACGTTTTGCGTATTTTGGAGACGCAAACGGTGGTAGCTAATTTTCTGTATCTTCACTTGGAATTGAATGTTGGCGCACTTACATATTAGCGTTACACGTTTGGCTTGAGCAGGTTTTGAGACCGATAGCGCACTGAACAGATCTAGACAACTGCGAAGTTTGAAGATGAAATATAAATAGACAACTGTGATATTCAGAGTTAAAATAGAACTAACTCATTTTTTACCAGGCGTTATTCTCGGCGTCGTCGTCGTCATTGTCTATAACCGCTCTAATTTGCGATCGTTTCCAGTCAAGGGGAAAAAACATAATTATCAGTATGATAAATTCGAGATATATAATAACTATAATAACAATAACTAATTGCATTCTGCTAAATTAGAGCTTTTAATCTTAACTACTCGAAATGCCTTTTTTTCTCAGGAGAATTTTGGTTTGGTTGAGTATTTTGAAAGCGATGGAATCGAAGTTATTGAAATTAACTAAACAAAGTGGCCACCTACTGAGTTAAAGGCGTATCAACAACGGGATCTCGAGCAGGTTAAAACACTGGACAAAGGAAAATTGTTCAAGCTATTCGCTTTCAAGAAAAGGTGGAATTTCTAAGGAGTTTCTGAGGAAGAAAGCTATCTTGTTAATTTCTGCAAATTGCATTCTTATACATTTAAACTTTTTTTCAGCAATCAAAAGAAAAATCAATACGTTTTATATTAACCTTAACCCATTCTAAACCCGATATGTCGTCACCACGAAACGAGTCAGCTCCTTTGGCTTGTTTGCTCCTTTGTCATCCACTGCCGAGCCAAACGTGCTACTAAATATATTGACCAGGACTTAAAGCATTTATAGATTAGGCTGGTTCTTTTATCCACTGCCGAGCCAAACGAGCCAAACGAGCCACTAAAGATATAGACCTAGGACTTAAAGCATTTATAGATTATTTCTTGTTCTTTTATCCACTGCCGAGCCAAACGAGCCACTAGATTTATGCACCTTCAAAAGTGGTCCTGTATTGTGTAGTTGCTTTTTAAAGTTAAAGGGAATATATGAAAGATCACACATTTGAACTGCGGAGAAAGATACGGAGTCATGGTTGATCATCGCAGTTATATACACAACTTAAAAAAAAAGGTTAGGGCTGCTTGTCTCGCTAAGGGGTGTAAATATTTCCCCGCAGTTCTCAAACTCATTAATAATTTATCAAGTTTAAACAAAGGAAATTAATTAGTTAATTAATTAATTAGCTTAGATTTTTACGATTTTACTTCTCCGTTTCCTCCTTAGTTTTAGTTTCGATTTAGAAGATATATCAAACACCTCGAGGTTCGTCAAAAATACTCCGCTACGCGTCGTATTTTCAATTCTCCTCTCCGTGTTTGGTAATGTGGTCAAACAGGGTCTTTCGCGTTTGATATATTACTTCAAATATATGATCTGTGAGCTATTCCCCTGTATCTTCACCATCTACGGGTATATTACGAACTCACTACGTAACCAGCTAGCTCCCAGTTGGCTTGATAGCTCAGTTGGTAGAGCACTGCAACGGTATCCCAGGGGTCATGGATTCGAATTCCGTTCAAGCCTGATTTTTTATCAGGCTTTAATTTCACAGCTGAAGTTGACTGCGTACTCTGTGTCTTGTTGCAGATGGGAGCATCTTGTCTATCAACTTAGTGGCCATGACAGGGTGATCCAGTTTGTCATAAAGAACGGAAAAATTGTCCACAGGAAACCCTATTAGAACTCTTGTAACTTGTTACCGTGGCTTGATGCGAAATACTGGGTTTACCTGGCGGTGGAATATAACAGAATATACCAGAAAAATCCCTGGGGAGGGACGAGCAAGTTGTCAAAGGTCTTTTGGCGGCGATGTGGCTGAATGGTTAAGGGCGCTGGGTCCCTGAATCGGATACTCCTCCTCACCGCAATCTGGATTTGTTCTTGGTAGTCCAGAGTTAAACTCCCAGCCAACTGGTCAGCCGCCCAACTAGCAACATTTTTTTTGTTATTTCCTCAAGGTGTCCCCAATTAGCATAACAGTCCTAAATACAGTTGACACTTAAATAAAGTTATTTATTTAAGTAAAGTTATTTATTTAAATAAGGTTATTTATTTACTTTATTCATTTAGTTAAGGGAGCTGCTACATACAGTTTACAAACAAGTAGTTCAGGTATAAAAGAAGACCTCCTTTTGTCATTTCGACTTGCCTTGTTGTCAGTCGACCATCAAAAGTGGAAACACCGGAGAAACAACCTGCCTGTCTTCGATGCATTTTTTCGTTTGCGCGAGAATATGATATGAAAAGGCTAGCAAGTTTTGTCGGAGTTTTTCACCATGGTATATTTTAGTTCCATGAGTTTTTGAGGCATGTCCAGTTTCAACTTGACTCGACCCCAAGTCTTGACTTTAAAAGTACAAATCTACATTTTGCGCTCTAAAGTCACAGGCGTGAAGTGTGGAATATTAGTATAACATCTACTATTTTCATTATTATTATTATCATTATCATTATCATTATTATTATTATTATTACTTTACAGCAGTACTACAACTACTAATTACAGAAGTGATAACTATTTACAACAGTAATACAACTACTAACACTGTTTACTCTAATTAACAATACGATGCGATTACACATGCTACTTACAATACTAAAATATGCATAATTTACTCTACAAAACAATACATTTACCCTTTTTAAGTTACGATACTATTTCGTTTTGAGCAGACCTGCGTGTTTAGATGAGAAGTCTGAACTAATCCTGCATATCTTTAAAACGTTGATAAAAGGGTCTTATAAAATAGCTGAGAGGTTCTCTAACGAAACCTCCAGAAAAAGCTCATGTTCTTTTGACGCCACAATCACATGACGCCCAATTCAGCGAATCACGCAAGCGTGATCCAGAAACAGGGTACACAGCGCAGGGTAAACCCGAATAACATAACTCACAACAAGAATGGTCGAATACAGAGACTACAAAATGTGTACAACCACTCCTCATAATCCATGAATCTTTGTGGTGTCTTGAAATTCAATGAGGCGAGTGAGTTTAAAACAAGATGATGATGATGATGATGATGACGATGACGATGACGATGACGATGACGATATCTTGTGTTTTGAAATTCCTAGATCGACAACGCAAATTTGGATAGCACAAGTACATTTGGAGAAAGCTTATTGTAAAATGTTTCGCAAACGTGAAAAAAAGAAAAAAAAAAAGAAAAAAAAGAAAGAAATTAAGCAAAGCACCCCGCAAAAACTGGTAAAAACAGGAATCATTGATTTCAGTTATAATGCTTGCTATTCCTGTTTTCAACCATTTCAGTATTTACATAGGATGCATGTTGTTTAGGTAGGAGGTAAAGCCTGCATACGAGCCAAGTGGCCCATCAGGCCAGAGCTTATCCCGGTTTCTGTAGCATGAAGCGACAAGGAGTATTTCTACTCCCCCCTGGATAGGATGCTAGTCTATCGCAGGTTTACCCCAGAATTAAGTTCGCCGATGCCCTTTCATAAACCTGGGTGGAGAGAGGCACTTTGAGAATCAGTCTTGCCCAAGATGTCCCCGCCCAGGGTTCGAACCCAGACCGCTCGATCCGGAGACGAGCACACTAACTATGAGGCCACCGTGCCTCCCACATCCTTTATTTAGGGCTACACGAAAATCATCAGGGTAGGCAAGAGATATATGGCACCCCACTGACATACAGTAGAAGCTCTCTTAACGGACACTCTCGTAAGCGGACAGCTTTAGTAGCGATCCGGATCCCCTTTACAATAGCCCGTTTGAGCTCCCATACAAACTGTATTTACTCATTCCCGTAAGCTGATACTCTCGTAAGCGGCCGCGGACACTTGGAGGGCTTACGATCTAGACTTTTCCTTTGCATTGTTTTTAAGCTCCCGCAAACGGACACTTGAAAGGAACTGGGCCTGACTTTGATAGATACTCGTAAACATTTGTAAACCGTATCGGAGCTTTTTTGCTGCACTGAGTCTGATAATGCTAATGGTAATGCTGGCTGCAATTATGATTTGTTATTTAATCACTAAGAGCCAATCCTAGTACTGCAGTATACAGTACTGTGTACATGCAGTTATTGCCATTTTTACGGCATTGCACAAGGCAATAACACACACACAAATAATCATTTGGTCGTATTGTGCATTCCCAGTGTTTATTGTAAGCTGAGCAACCCCTCGTAGGCGGCCATCTTCTCCTTTAAGTCCAGGACCGGGGCCTCTTACAAGAACTCTCCTCGTAAACAGCCAGCTCCAGTTACGGTCAGCTTTTTCGCTTTTCGCATCCCAAGGGTGTCCGCTTACGAGGGCAACCAAAGTAGCTGAAATGATCTGGTATCCAGATCTTACTCTGTTTGACGCTTGGCCGTGGGAGATCTGGGCTCAAGATTAATTGATATGGGATTTAGCCAGGCGGAGCTCCCATGAAATTCTTATCACTTACTCGAAACAATAATCTTTTCAGAAATTCACCAATAAACATTTCCCAAAACCGAATCAACTGAACAGACGAAACCAACAAATCATAAACACGATGTGCAAATTACCACCGGCGAGTGTCAAATAGAAATCTTGTTCGCTTTTAAAGCACAAAATTCCCAGCGAATGATGGCCAAATGAAAGAATGTTAAAGAGACTTCATTTGAGATTGTCTGATTATCATTCAAGAGAAAGTGAGGAAATGCATTTAGAAGCATAAAAACACCCACAATTTCAAAGACGTGGTTTTACCTTCAGCGAGTTATGTTTTAGTTATTTTTCCCGACGGCTTTTCAGTCATTTTATCGGTCGTAGCTTTACCAGCCCTTTAAAAAATCGAATCTATTTCCAAGCAATACTGCAATTACCATTTTGTTTTCTAAAGTCCTGAGAGTTGCATGAAATCGGCGATCTGTATTCAGACATTCGAAGGCGCATTTGATCATCACGTCATCGACGGAAAGGAAAACTCTCCCCCTAATGCATGATTTAATTCTTAAACATTGCTTTGTGTTTCTTCCTTAAATTTTAAAAGCAAAGGAGGTAATTTATTGTGTTGTGAACGAAAACAAGAGCTTCAAAGCTTGACAATTTGCCCAAGTGGCGGACGGACGTACGATGTACGGACGGACGTTCACGTGACCCCAAGATATTTTGTTCAATGGATTACGAAATTTTCTTGTATGTAGGGTTCTGCTTGCTCGCTCGCTCGCTAGCTCGCCTGCTCTCCTGCTCACAGGAGCTCTTGCTGTAAGCAAAACCAAGCTGCGGAGAAATTTCAAATATTGCAACATCTACCCTGCAAGAACACAAGTTCGGGCAAGTACCTACTTGCACCAACTTGCACATAAATTATGTGTTTTGGAAGCGTTACACTAGGACAATTTTGGCTAGATAAGGTCAGGAAAGTCTGGAAATGCAGTGAAAACAGTTCGTCTTGAGCTTAGCGCGTTAAAAATGCACTCTGTTTTCACCAGAAAAAAAACAAAACAAAAACAAAACAAAAAAAAACAAGCGATTATCTCGCCTATATGACTGGAAATTCACGCCAAGTTATACTACCTCACGAGATGGTATAACTTGTCCTGGTAAATGCCGCAGCCAATCACATTGTGCGTAGTCACAGACGTTTGCCAAAGAATCTGGCAATAGTATTTACCAGACGCTCGTATCACGGTTCAGTGTGCGAAGCAGAACTTTTAAAACGACAGACGAGTTCAACAGTCCTTCTCATTTATTTCGGTTTATCACTGGTACCGTGTCATAGGTAAGGTCCCGGCCGAGGAACTGGAGAATCTTACGGGACCGTAGGAATGATTTCTACGGTCCCGTTAGCCGATCCTCCAGTTCCTCGACCAGGACCTTACCTATGACACGACGTCGCCGTGCAGAACGAGCTCCTGCATTACAACATTTCGTCGCATCTTCTTCATTTCTGGGGACATTAACCGCGTCCTCTGGATAAAATGCCTTCTCGATCTCCTTCGCATTAATATCGCTAGAATCAATACAAGAGAAGTCATTAAAAGCGCTTCCTCTCTCAGCCATTTTTGCAAGTTGCGCACTTCTGTAATTTGAATCTTCCGAGCCAGCGGGTCAAATTCTGGGTTAAATGTTTAGTGCAAACAGACGTCACGTTTAACTAGCGAATGTTGGTCTGTAACCAAACACCCAGAAAGAATGTTCAGGTAGTTAATCGGCCTAGTGAAAACGCAATTTATGTATTCCAAAGCCATTTTCCATAATTCTATTAGAGTGATATATAAACTGTCTCATCTCTTTGCCATTGCCAATTTCTGACGGTGTCTTGTACATGTATATCTTGTGGCTAGGGGCTTTTATCATCTCAAATTCCTCACAACATCGGGTAAGAAATTGACTACTGGTTTAGACACTGGAATTAGGTGAAACAAAAATTCAAAATGCCATAAGCCAGAGGGGTGGTTGCCGGGGCGTTACCCGAGGGGATGTTGAAGTGTCGAACTACATGACTGGTAAAATACGCTAAGCAGTTTATTACAAAAAACGACGTTCTGAGTTTGCCAATTTGAAGTTTATTTTTTTGAATTTACTTTACCGTTTACACATATTAGTTTCTTAATTATCGTTATTCCATATATTTTTTGGTCATTTCCATGTTATGACATTTTTGTACCGCATCCAAGTTTATTCGTTTTCCACGGGCTCGGGATACTTGTCTTCGGGAAGTTCATTATTATAATTCCGAGAGTTGGTAATTCCTGGAAACAGTTTGACCTTTCCCCCCATGTTCCGTTTGACGCCATTGATTACAATGTCGGCCTGAAGAATAACCTCTAGCTGTGCTACGGTAATTTGCTGTGTAAACATATTAGCTGGAATCTGAACGTTGTTCCCAATCACTGCAAAGCTGTATGGCTGGCCACCTTGGGCGGGTACACAAATGGCGGCGGTCCACATTGAATTTGGTTTGTCTATGGCGGCCGGATTATTCGGTGGCGCTGGTGGCAATGTGGTAATCGGAACTTGAACTGCCTGTGGAGGGTTAGCGTTTGTGATACCAACGAATGAAACGCCTGTTATAAGGTACAATGTACCCTGCGCCGGTATGCATATATTCACTGCGTACGTTCGAATGCTCCCTTCCCAAACTCTCCACTGACCGGTGTTGAAAGCTGCACACTGTGGCACGGCATTTGTGTATTGATAAGTGGAACGAGCGCTGTTCGCGGCGTTCTGGGCGTTCGGGGCGATCTGCGGGAGCCCCGAGGAAGTCAGAGCTGCGAACAAGTGACCTTTGTGCAACTGCTGCCCCGCAGGCTGACCCGCATATATCCCATTGCTTCCTTGGTGTTGGATACCTTGCAGGAATGTAAATAAATAAATTATTTATATGTATATATTCATGAAAACTTAGGGTTAAAGAAAGTCTTGCTCGCTGTCTTCTCCAAGGAAGACGATATAAAAATTCAAAGGAATGTCAGTCTCTTTTTTTCCTCCACTCTCTTATTTCCGCTTTCGTCCTTTTGTTTAGTTTTTGTTGTTTTTGTTGGTTTCATCGCAAACGGCTCTACACGCATTTCATATTTCACGCAAACCTTTACCTATCTTAAGTGGTAACGTTCACCGTGGAAGGGCTGGATACCATGTCTTAAGATTGCCTCAGGAGTAAGGCCTGTATAAACAATAGCCTCCATTTGGCGCGAAAATATGATCGGATATTTGTCCGTGGACATTATCTGTTCCGAGAAGCGAACAGTTTTCCGAGAGCGTGGCTCGAGGAAAACTGTGAGCTTCCAGGAACAGATAATGTCCAATGACAAATATCCTAGCATATTTTCTACCCAAATGGAGGCTATGGTGTTTATTATCCTTCAAATTAAATCTTTTTCGTAACGCGCGCGATTTTGAAAATTGGGGGATATTTAATTATTATCACCTCTGGAAATTATACAAATCTCGGATTTTCCCCAGTTGTAGCTGGGGAATATTCGGTCGCGCGACAGGTTTAAACCAATCGCACGCAAGCGAAAATATCTGATGGATTATAAAACTCGGATATTCTCCAGTTTTAGCTGGGGAATATTCAGTCACGTGACGTGTTTAGACCAATCGCCCGCGAGCGACAATATTTGATGATTTGTAAACGGGTCTCTCACTTTTCATCCTTTCTTAGTTTCAGTGTACATGTAAATAAGTTACCGTTGGTTTGGATCCATCCAAACCCTCCTTGTCCTTGAAAATTGATGTTGTTCGCATTCAAAACGTACGCTGAATAAACTGCAATTCCCCGACCTTCATCGAACATCGTCGCGTAGAAGTACGTTCCCGGATGCGCGGGCACCTGTTGACAGATGTACCTCATATTCGCTAAGTTGGCAGTACGTAAACCAATTGGTGGCCGTCCGTTTGCAAAAAACTGTGTGTAGCATGCCTGGTTAGGATTAAGAAAAATGTTGGCAGGAAGCGCTCGTCGGATTCCTGCAGCTTCTTGGTTGTAGTCTGCATCAGCGCTGTTCTTGGTGTTGGGTGTGCGATCGTTGTTTTCTGGTCGAAAAAAAAAATACTATATAGTGTATAAAGATATAAAGACGGAAGGTATTATATGCTATGTAGTATAAACATTTTTGGTTGAATATATCTTCAATGAATCACAGCCTGTTCTTTAATTTGAGAGGACGTTTGGGCATAAAAAGGTGTTGATGGCGAAAAAAAAAAAAAAAACTGCAATTTTATTTGAAACCTTTAAATATTAGATTCTATGTTGCAGTGCATCTGTTCAGTAGCAGACTAAAGATAACGACTTCAAAATGCGGTAGAACAAAAAATTGGCGGAGTAACGTTTTTCTTATCATTCTTTAAGCCACAACAGCGAAGGTCATCAGAACAACATTAAGTAGTAGAAGGCCTGGCTAGGGCAAAATATTTGCAACGAACGCTTTCAACTCAAATTTGAAAACAAGATACTCAATAACCTGTGCCAACACAGAATTAAAGGTCTGGGACCTCTCAGTGTTATTTTAATAACACAGAAAGGGGCAGTTTTGCGTTGCAAAAATTTGTTTATGCTAAGAAATTCTTCCAGGAATTCCGTCAATTTCATCGGCTGTCCGACGATATATATTCCTCTGACGAAATGGACCAAAGTTTCAGGGCTAGTTCATACGTCATTGTTCGGACAGTTAATATACATATATTTTTAATGTGACTGGAACAGGTAAAACTTTCTTGAATTTCACAACAAGGACAGAGAAACCTTTTAAGAAATTACATTTCAAAGCAAAGTGGAACCTCAGGAATTTACGAGACATTTCTCTACTATCGTTTCCTTTTGGCGATCTTTACTCGAGTTTCGCACTAGGGTGTTCTGCAAATTTCTGGACATTAGTTTCACTAATCCAATTTTAGTTGGCTATAACTTCGAAACGGAATTGTTGATGGTGGAAATTAAATATTAATAGGACTCTTAACTGTGTTCTTATGAAGACAGTTTTGTTTTGTTTGATAAGGCAGAAAAAATGTCAAAGTGTCATCTTGTAAAAATTCACAAACATTTCGGGCATAGACCTTGTTCAGTGGAGTAAACAAATTCTTTCATTTCGTTCATCCTAAACATTTGTCTAAGCTTGGAGGGTTTTTGTAATGTTTTCGGCAATTTGGTAACGGCATAAGGAGTAAAGAAAAATTACACAGAGAGCCCATGATCACGACATGGAAGCGACAAACTTGGGAAGGTTTTACTTTATCGGACAAGGTAATCTTTTCAAAAGTATTATTATTATTATTATTTTTTTGGTTCTTTTTTTGAAATCGAATATCTCACTGATCTTACTGATTAAAAAAGAGAAAGAAAGTGAAAATTAATTTCTCAGTGAAGAGCTTCTGATGAAGTTTTATTTCTATCTCTTTCCCTTCAGATTTAGAGCTTTTACTGGGTTTTTCAATCAGATTTTATTATTTTATTTTTTCTAACCGCTTTTCCCGTCAGCCTTAGAGAGCCCATGGTACCAAACTTGGACAGCTGGTTTTACGATATTGGACTTTAGACATCGGACGAAAAGAAACCTTTTAAGGTATTCGATTTCAAAAGAAAAAGAAAAAAGGAAAATTTTAATTAATATTTCTCAGTGAAGAACTTCTGAGAAAGCTTAATTTCCACCTCATTCCTTTTAGTAATCGGTTCTCTTGTCAAACAGCTCCATAAGAAAGAAGGGCAAAACAACCCGCCATAAAGCTTAACGGTATCAGAATCAGATTTCACTGAAAATAGTTTCTGGTTTATTTAGAAATTTTTATTTTGTAAGAGTTTAAAATATCCCAGCAATAGCTGGTTGTATTTTGTCTAGAAAATCAGCGATTGTAGTCTTCACTACTTGAAAATAACCCAGCACTCCACCAAGAGAGTTATAAGGTTGAATCTCAGCTGGAACGGCGGAAATTGCAGTTTTTAATGGGATTTTAATTGCAGTTTTAAATGCTTCAATGGGAGTAGGTTATGCTTTGTTCAATTTGGAACAATTGACTAGGAAATTTTTTCAAGGATGGGGAGGGGGATTTCTAAGGAACTTGTTGAACATGACATTACTATGTCAAACGTAAGGTCATTGACGGTTAATTGGGAATAGGAGGATTGGTCAAAAGATCTGAGTTTAGGAGGTCGTTCCCTTTGCTTATTACAAAATATTCATTGGCAAAAATAGAAGAGTTGTATGGGCATTTTATGGATAAATTGTAGGACCTAAATAACAGACATTACAGAGATGAGAATTGATTATCTCAGCTAACCTTTGATCTAGTGCTTGCTTCATCTACAGTCACATGTTAAGACTTCTAAGCATTGGAAAAATTCAACTATATTTCGCCCTTGGGAAGTAAGTTATCATATTTATTATTTTCCAGGAAAATGTACAAATTAACAAATTATTAAGTTAACATGAGAGTTTCTGATTGCCATCCATATTAAGCAAGCAATCCACTCGCAATCTACCATTACTGAAGCAGTGCGCTTCCCGGGTACCGTCTTTTTCAGTTATTAGAACGTTTACGCAAGCCACGACAGTAACGGCAGCGAGAACGCAACCAAACAAAAGATTTAAGACTAAGTTTACACTTAAGCAGATTTTTCCGGCTTCGTAAATGTTTCCGGATTCATCAATTTTAGAGTATTTGGATTCATAATCATTTACGCTGAAAGGGTACTCGGATTCCTACAGTAACCGTTTACACACGACGACAACTCAGGGAACATTTATGATGAAATGGTCAACAAGCTGTTTGTTGCCTCGACAACGAGAAACAAAATGCCACCAAAAAGAAGGCCAGGGGTCATTGAGACAGTCTGAAGTTTTCTTTCCACTTGCTGACCACGCTATTATTGCCCATTATGTTGTCCCACCTGGCATTTGTTCTGGTCACATCCTGAACAGTCGAGGTTTTTCATCGTGCCATCCATCGTCGTCGTCTCCGATGCAGTGTGGAGGACGTCAACATTGTTTGCGTCGATAATTTTGGTTCCTGAGGAACATAGCATTACCCATTATAACCAAAATGGCAGATCTAGGAAATGGCCATCAATGTGACTGCATTTACTAGATCCGCCGCTTTGGTTCTACCACAAACTCAAAAGATTGCAGGAGGAAAAAGATCCGGATTTGAGAAGAAACTGTTTACGTGACAAAATTCTCCGGATCCAAACGTATTTTCATTTGGAATTGATCGCTAGCGTTACAGTTTTAGCTTGAGCAAGTTCTGAGACCAATAGACGCACTGCACAGATCTAGACAATTGCGAAACTCGAAGATAAAATATAAATTCATTTTTTTACTAGGCGCCGTCGTCACTGCTTAATTAAGCTCTTCAATTACAATTGTTTGCAGTTTAGGGGAAAAACATAATAGTCAGTTTAATAAATTCGAGAGATATAACTAATTGCATTCTTCTAGAAAGTTAGAGCTTCGTTTTAATCTAAACTACTCGTAATGTCTTTTTTCTCTACGAGAATTTTGGTTGTATTTTGAAAGCCATGGAAATTATTAAAATTAACTAAAGAAAGCGGCCACCTACTGAGTTAAAGGCGTATCAACAATAGGATCTCGAGCAGGTTAAAACATTGGAAAAAGGAAAATCTCTTAAGCTATTCACTTTCAAGAAAAGGTGGAATTTGTAAGGAGCTTCTGAGGAAGAATGCTATCTTTTTAATTTCTGCGAATTGCATTCTTAAACCGTGAAACTCTTTTTCAGTAACCAAAAGAAAAATCAGTACGTTTTGTTTTTACCCATTTTAAATCTGATATATCGTCACATGTGAAATTAACTGCACTCACAAGGGAGAAGTGTTTACTAACGTCAATGTATAACTTTTGCCTCATTAGCATACAACATTAAGAAAATAAGGCATCGTGCTAGATACGATTTTAAGGCTTGTGAAATGAAGTTCAGGGTCTAATTCAGTCCATCTATTTATAATATAGACGCGAGTGCTTTACTGGAAAATACACCACTCGTAAAATTCTTACGAATTTACATCCCGTACCGTGGTGGCGTATTTTCCAGTCTGGTCCCCACCGCAAATGACTGACAGCGGGCTGCTGATACATTGTCAGAGAACCCTTTACCAGGAGGAAACTATAAAGAAATATTATTTTTTTTACTTATCATTATAATATAGATTTTTTTGTCCCTAAGGGCAATTTTGTCCCAATTTGACTTACACGGGGTATACAACAAATGATACAATCTACCTGTTTTCAGAAAATTTCGCAGGCGCTGAATGAACGACGATGAATCAACCCTTAACGTTGATTGTCTGTATTTTAATACCTTCTTCTAAAGAAACACTAAAAGAAACAGGAGCTCTTTATTTGCATTTAATTATCACAGTAAAAGTTCAAGAAGAATCCACTCCAGCGCAAGATCTATACTTAGTTACAACATTTCAGTCGCTTGATCGTTTCTCTGGTTGCTTACTGCACTTCCCGGGTCTTCCAGCAGTAAAGAATCGGGTTAAGAGACGAATTTAGGTACATAAGAGTTAATGTGACGCAGAAAGCTGTTTGATATTTGCCTAATCCACACGTTGGGGCATATGGCATGAGAATAACCTGCACAATGATATAAGGAATATAGCAGGTAACTAAAGTCCTTTGCACCCATAATACGCTACAAACTGACTTCTTGAATCGTGCTATATTTAATGGCACCTGTCTTCCATTAGGTTGTCTTTGCTGGACTGCGGACACTTGAAGTTGATGTTGTCGAAGCTTCCAATAAATCTTTGAATAAGGGAAGACAGAGGTCGTAAGAGGAAATATTTTGAGGGCAAAGGCTACAGTTGAGGCCATACTAAGACTCCACAGGCATATGGATGTACATGATATACCAATCAACCGAAAGCAAAAGAGAACTGCACGAACTCGTTGTAATGTTACAACATGTCTGTATCTCAGTCCAGATAACAGGGCTTGAAGTCTGTCTTCGCTTATTGTGCTGGACGTGAAGATCGATACTTGACACAAAACAAAGCTTGAGGCGAGGCACAACTTATCTATGTAGCAAATAACTTCCCAGCTCACTTCATTTGTTACAGAAGACAAACGAACAAAGGCGAAAAATTGGTTGTGTAAAAGTTCCAACACAAAGAACAAAAGTTTTGTCGATGGATGACGAGAAGTCTCTTTATGAAGAGCAACAAGGATCAGAGCATTGCCCAGTGACTCAGTGATGGAGAAAAAAAGGTTTACGGCTAAAAGAAATGCGACCATGTCTGTGTGTTGTGTTCAAAAACTCTCAATTGGAAACGGAGCTAGAGAATGTGCTTTATACCGAGGATTTTAGACATTTCCTGTACAGATATCTTTAAGCCATTTTATATTTAATATAAATTTAAGTTAATGTGACAACCATCAAGGAAGATCAGAGAAATAACAAGTATATAGATCTGTCTCGCAATATGCCCCAAGAATAACCTTTGCGTTACATTCATGGGTCAAATTCACCTTTGTACCCGTATGACATGCTATTCTATACTGGCCAATCACACTGTCCCTTTTCCATTATGTCAATCAAGACCATGCGGTTTCATCTACACATCAGTAGTTTTACTACAAATTCTCTAATCTCCCGAAAGGGTTGTCACAAACAATTATCGTGGCGATATTCTTCGATGTTTTTTTTTTTTTTCCGCCTAAAATCGCACTATTAGTACTTTCAGTTATTCTGGAATCTGTGCACGAACTACTTAACAGCTTCACGTAGATTACTCTGTCGTTGGAAGATAATGCCGCCGATTCGCAGTCGCCGATCCCCTGAACGAGTATTCGGTCAAAGAACTTAGGAACTTATGTAAACAAAAAAAGATTCCATCCAACGGAAACAAGGCCACTCTTTTGACTCGGCTTCAAACGGCGGCCTCAACTGACAGTAGGGACTTTAAGCAGCGGGAACGCGGACGGCGACGGGGACCCCGAAACCTGTGAGAAGACTGGGGAGAGAACGCCGTTGTGGCGGGAATTCTTAAACATTAAGCAGCGCTGTCGCAACGCGC
>Ga0126338_10000879_pt1 | contig 17932 bp, 10 predicted proteins | sample OrbCmetagenome_2_FD_92529 | JGI IMG/M metagenome (GOLD analysis project Ga0126338, IMG submission 92529) | Coral microbial communities from Petempiche,Puerto Morelos, Mexico - Orbicella C C metagenome | ecosystem: Host-associated > Invertebrates > Cnidaria > Coral | place: Petempiche,Puerto... | reverse complement strand
GATCTGAGTATCTTAAACCTCTACCTTCCTTTGGTTTGTAACTTAAACAATGAAATAACGTTTCTATTATTAGCCACCATTACCGGTAAAAACTGCAAATAGCCACTCTGGTTTGATTGAATATGGAGACCACTTACGTTTCGTTTGCTATTGTTAGCTATTAATGATTGAGGTAATGTACAGTCCAGGGAATGAAGTCATCGGTTAGTGCATGAGTGAAGCAAAGCAAAAATGTTCTGTTCGTTGTTACGCCATAGGCTGAAATTATCCAAGGCAATTTTATAATTTGATATTTGATTAGGGTTACTGTTGAAATGGCTGTTTCAGTCAGTGTGGTTGTATGGGATCACGCGATTACGGATTGACGTAACTCATTCTACACTGTCTCCATTTTCTTTGTACAAAACATTTTTATGCATGCACATCTCCCAAAAGCATTTCTGTTCTCTTACCTTAGTGACATCTGTTAAGTTCACAGAGGAAAAAGATAATAATATGAAACGAAGAAGTTAAATATAAATTTCAAACAGGAAATACCGCCCTAGTTCACAAGTTTACCCGCAAGGCTTCTACTATTTCGTATTCCATTTAATTAGACTCAGCTCATTTCAGGAAAATATTTTTTCTCTTTCTCTCTCTCAAAATCAAATTTTGTTTATACAATATCAGTGAATGCGCCACAGTTCAGCTGACGAGAAGAAACAATGGATATTGAGCCGCTTATTGTGTCACTACATTCTTAGAACCAACACATGTACAGGAATAAATTTTCCTAGCTAATGACTGAAAATGCCGAACTGTTCCAAAGCGTAGGTTTTACCTTGAACACATTTTTTACGGACTATTTAGACTAACCTCATTATCGTAGTAGGAATATCGGTAGAAAGGTATGTCGATCGTTACGTAACTTTAGAAAACTGTCTCAATTCTTCACATGACCAGTAATCTAAAAGTTACATTCTTACCCGGATAAAAATGAAAAATTTGATCTTATCTTTGGATTTAAAGACACCTTAGTGATTTGTAGCCATCCAGTTATGTATACTCCAGGTCTTAGAAACTGAAACTTCCTCTGCACGCGCTCAGCAAATATCCTTAATTGTCCACAGTAAGATTGAACTGAGAACTCAAAATAGATAGTGTAATATATAGAAAACGTTCATTATTTCTGACACTGAAATAGCTTTCAAAAGCTTATTAGCGGTGTCGTCGCTTCTTAAAATACTAGCAAAAAGGACTATCCTCAATGGAATATAATAGATCCATGATCAATTATCAGTACTGATGGAGTTCCAAGCCTTCTAATGAAAGATAAAGATCAATCGGTGACAAAGAATCATTACTATTAACCAGATATTCCTTCCAAATATAAATTCCATTTTTTTTCAAAAAGAGCAAAGACACGAAAAACTGAAACGTCAGGCAGGCCAGTTGGTCCTAGTGGACAAGTCATTTAAAGGATTCCACTCTATTACTTACCTGTATTGCATTCGATCGGAGGTAATTTGGAAGGTAAGTCAACCAATTTAAAAGCTACCAAGTAAGTTGAACAGCACTTCATCAGAGGAGTGAACACCTGCCGAAAACCTGAAATATTTTTTACAGTATATGAATGATTAATAAAGGTCGAGCCCAAGTCTACATTCGAGAAGGGCCTTCTCTTCAGTTCTTATCTCTGGTTGTAGAATCTTGAAGCGACGATGATCAACTGAAGGAGAAGTCTATCGCAAGTTCACCTCCAAGTATTTAATCCGGCAGTGCGATAACGATTTATACACCTGGGTGGAGAGAGAGAAATTGTGGGAGAATGCAGTTTCTAACGAACAACAGCCACTAGTTTTATTGCATGACAATAGATATATACAGTGTTTCAAAGGCTTTTATAAAATAACTGAGCTACTACGCGCGCTCTCATTGGTCGATAGGTGTGTTTTGATAAGAGTATGTAAACACCGTTGTGACGTTTTACATTCGGCGTATTTTTGAGAATTATTTTTATAAAAGCAATAGAGCACTTTTTCTTTTAGTTGTTTGTAAGATTGGGCTAATTTGGTCACTGAGCACATGTGGTTGTAGATTTTTAATTCTTTTTTTTTTTTTCCTTTTCGATATTTCCTTCTTGATATTATAATTTTATTAGTCTAAGACTTGCTAATAGTTCAAATAATAAAAATCTGAAATCTGAAAATCTGCTATATGATTTCGTTGCAGTACGACCATCCCAGGGCCTGCTTTCGCGGAATCATTTTGCAATGGTAGCATTTTCCTAACGCTGCCTTTATCTTGGGTTGTAGCTAGTTTGAACACGTACCATAGATGGATCACTCCAAGTAGATAAAAAGTTTTCAATCTGAACAAAAATACAGACACAACGGAATTGAACAAGGGTAGTGTGTTGAATAAAAATACGAAGGCATCTGTCCAAGTATATATCCTCCGTAGGCAGCAGTTGTTTCAGTTGCCATTATATTGCTGATATTGTGAGCCTTTTATTAAGTTCAAGTTCACTTTAGGTGTTTTCCATCATACTCACAGATAGCTCGGGAACAATTGAAGGTCGCCGGGCGGTTCAGGAGAGTCATTGTTTTGTGTGCTTTGTTTTCGGTAGACCACAAGGTTTTAGGTGTTATTGACAGGGAGAAATTCTACCTTTAAGTTCAGAACTCTCAACATTTGAAACTTTGCGGCACCTCTAATGACTACTCCATTTGTTAACTTGGTGAGACTACTCACACGTGAGAAATATTTGAGTAATTCTAAAACTCTTTATATTTGGTTGGTTTGATTTCCCATTCGATCAATATTATGTGGTAATTGTTATGCAACAGGTGCTTCAAGATGGTTAACAAAACAAAACACGCTTTAGTTTGTTTTAGGTTTAATCCCACGATCATGCAGCGTCGCCATAGACCTTACGATTGCATTTTATGTGATTGTGAAAAATTAAACCTTATCTCAAAAAAACATTATCAGTATTGTTGTAGTACTCTTAACAAGGGAAGTGTTAAGTTTGACTGGAACAAATGTTCAGGAACAGTAAACAATTGCTATTATGTATTGAAGCCGAAATAACACATTGCTTGTTTAAAAAAAACTCCCAGCCTTCCTTATGTTCTCCTGTTCGTCGTTTATTTTATTTATACTTTAAACGAAACTTTGATTTGTTAATGTTTGCTAATTAGAAAGAAAACATTTTTAATATGGCTGAACTGGTCCGCGTAAATATTAGATATGCTTTCATTTCCAGCGCGCATTTGACGAGAATGGATCTTGGGGACGCATCAGTTTGTCAGCAGATTAAAAAAAAGGCTAGTATTAATACTTTATTGAAATGGCTTGCTCTGCACGAATCGGAGAATATTGGCGAATATAGGGACCGCACGCTGAGTTAAATAGCATATACATTACGAGAATTAAAGGTTAGTAAAAGGCGTTCAGGTCCTTCGAATGACTTGTTCAACCACAAAACAGCACAATTTTATTAATAAGCCTATAACGTCAAAGGAGCATGCCAAATTGACTGAGTTCATTCAATGCGCAAAGAGTCTCTGATCCTTTTTATCGACTAATTACCTAGAAGTAAACCTCAGAGCTCATTATTGGCAGAAACTAATAGCGTGCAAAACACTGCTAAAAATAAACATAACCTCGACCTTATTGAAGTGCTGTTTTCTATTTTAAGATGAAAACATAGGCTATTATCTGAAATAATCACTGGCTCGTAACAATGGAAACAAAACAATGCCAATAAATGGCGGTATTGTGTCATTCAGCCGAGTGGCTCCAGAAATCTCTTGATCAAAGCATTTAACCCTGAAGTGATGGAAAGGCATAAGGAAAGATGGGAAGAAGTTTTCAAACTCCGGTGTAACGGCTGTATTGTTGGCAAAATGTTCTTTCAATGAAAGGCGGATTTTCTTTAAATTTTCGTTTTGATTAGTTTTGATATTAGCTGAGTCATTAAGGAAGAAGTGGTTATTTAAATTACAAGTGAGGTTTGTTTTGGCTACGTATATTGGAACTTTATTTAGCTTCTAAAGATGTGGCTTTTACGTTGTTCTTGTGGTATATTACTGGATGTGGTTTGGCAGATATTTTAAAGAACTTTCGTGATGTTTGCCTACCATTCTTTAGAAGATTCAGAAATAGTGAGCTGCTCATTTTGACGGCAAACGTGTCTGTGAAGACTTGAAGAATAGACTTATCGTCGATTCTGTGCGGCCACGTCGAGCAAATACTTCGCGTAACTCTCTCAAGGTTGGTCTTTTGAACAATTGGCCAAACATTTCAACACAAAGGTTTTTCCTTTGGTAATTGTGGCTTTTCAGCTGTGAAACTCCGTTTTCTTCTATTGCATTTCAAGATTTAGACACGGAAAAAGCGCAAACCCCCTACTGGTACGAGCGTCGTGTGTGATTATCAAGCCTTGAAGTTTGCAATGTCAGGAAATTTTACAAACCAGTGTTGTGACGAACCCGTGGAGGAAGAATTCTACTTGGTGACTTCCACATGGCCTACAAGCGTTGTGATTTTAACAACAGTTTTCATGATTATAGTTAACGTGGTGACACTGGTAGGAAACGCTTTTGTGATTGTGGCACTGACAAAGATAGACGCACTGAAATATATGGCAAACAATCAAGTTGTTATTTCGTTAGCGGTCGCTGATCTGTTAGTGGGTTTACTTGTAATGCCGTGTGCAATTGACGCTCTGTTGGCGGGAAAATGGCGCTGTGGGAATCTGTGGGGTAAACTGAATGCCGTTGGGAACTTCGCCTTCTGTATTTCGTCTATCATGCATCTAGCGTTGTTGTCTGTTGATCGCTACATCGCAATTTCTCGTCCGCTAGTTTATTTATCTGTTGTCACTAAAGCAAGAGCTCGAAGTGCGTGTTTATTGCTATGGATATATTCGACACTGTGGGCCCTGCCACCATTATTCGGCGTAAGTTCTTACGAATGCTTTATTCCCTATATCGGAAAATGTCTCCCAGAAGATTGGCTACAAACTAAAGTTGCCATTGCTTTCACCGTTTCGGTGGTTTGCGGAACATATGGGGCAGCGGTTATAGTAATGTGCTACGTTTACTTCAAGATTTTCATCGCCATTTTTAAACAGTTGAAAAGAATTTCTGTTACGGTAGAACAAGTTCGAAGGAATAGCTTGGCAGCGAGGAGGAACGCTTCCACAAGGAAGGGTGTTACAACTGTACTCATTGTTATTGGAACTTACGTAGTGTGTTGGTCGCCATTTTGTATTCTTCTGTTTGTGCAAATGGCCTGTGGAAAAACCGCAGGGGGGCCGACTGCAGATATAATAACGATGTTCATTGGCTTTGCAAACAGTGCGTGTAATCCAATCATATATTGCATTAGATACAGAGCGTTTCGAGAAACTGTGAAGCGCATATTTGTAAGGAAGAATGACTGCTTCAAATATTTCTTCAAGGCCGAAAGGGAGCAAACACAAATAAGCACACGATCGATAACTTTGTGATGTTACTGTTTATAAAATAACTGAGCTACTACGCGCGCTCTCATTGATCGATAGGTGTGTTCACATGAGCCTGGACAATGTTAACACGGTTGTGACGGTTTAGATTCGCACTAATTTTTGAGAAATATTTTTTAAAGCAGCAGAGTGCGGTTAATTATTTTCTCTATGATATCCTTTGCAGAGCTTCAGAGTATAGATATAAAGAGTACATAAAATATAGATAAAGATTACATAATATATACTATTGGGTTATCGCTAGGAATTCAGTGTTTCTACGCAATGCTAACAAATCGCGATTGATAGCAGGAACCACACTTCAATGTGCTATAAAAGTATTATTTTTATTGAAATAAAACAGTTACAAAGAAACGTCTAATATAAACATTGCTTATAGTTGAAAACAACGTTACACTTTATACAATCGCCCTTTAGAGCGATTTTCGATTGACTAAATGTGCTTTTGCAGTTTTTGTTGCTGTTGTTGTTACTGTTTAAAACCGCTAGCTCTCAGTGCGCCAAAACTTATTATGAAAACCCTTTCTACTTTTCGATGGTTTTTGATGGTGACACGTTTTAGCTATGATCAGGTTTCACGTTTGTTGTAATGGATTACCCACAGTTGTTTAAAGGGTTGATAATGTTATCCACCGGATCGGTAAATAACCATCCACTGGATAAGTGTTGACAAAGCAAACCGTAATGGAGAGTGATTTATCCGGTGTACAGCGTTGTTCACCCTTTGAAAAACTGGGCTAGATTTGATCACGTTTCTTAGTTGAACGGTTGTCTTCTGAAAATCGCTCTAAGGACACTTCTGATTGTGATTGTTACAATTACGGTGATCTACATTACCAAAGTTTGATACAAACTCGTACTTGTGTTCTTGAGATAAACGCACTACAGTGCTGTTTTGTAATAAAATATCTTCTTTCACAATTCTGGCATATGTACACGAGCACATAGGTACGGGACCATGCAACACAGAATGGACTCAACGTCTGGGTTCAAGCAATGCTTATAAGATTTTCAGCTAAACGTCCTAACATTACAATATTTCCATGGTAACAATAACTTACCATCTAAAAACTAACGATACAAAATTACTGAAATTGAAACAATTATCTCTCCCAGTATATGGTTCCTCTCCGGCCCCTCCTACGTCAATGACAGCTTCTGTATATATATTTTACCAGAGTCTCGCAGAGTTTACATGGCTATGCGAGACAAGTATGAAGAGTTGACTTGATCATTTTCGTATTCTCGGTATTGGACTGGGACTAGCTTGCAATGGAGGCTTACGCGGGGGAATATCATTAAAAAGAGATTAATGACATCTGCATTTGAAAAGACTCCCCGTATTAGCCTCAATTGCAAGCTAGTTCCAGTCCAATACGGGGAATACGAATATGGCCTATTGTCTTGACATATTCGAAGCAATCATATGAGCCTTGAACTATGTACTTTATTCTACAAATCCTTCCGGAGTATTGAAATCACTGTCCATTTAATCTCCTTGGTTTAATTTCATACAAGAAACCGAACTATCAATAGCACAAATTTTTGATGTTACCAGCGATCGAAAAATTTTCGGGAAAATTTAAATCTCAGTCAGTGATATGACTTGTGAAGTTTTTGGCTTGTGGTTTACAAGTAAATTTGACATGTCTTTAGAATTATTTTCAGTTCTGTGAGCCTTGCTCTATAGTTGCCTGGGAAACTGCAAAAATGCAAACAAATCTGCCAGAATTCACAGGGCAATTAGATTCTTAAAATAAATCACATTGAGACTATTAACTACGGAAAACGTAAGCCTTACAATGGCTATCTCAACATTCACGTGGTTTCTCTGCTTAAGCCCTTTTCGTTTTGTCATTTTTGTTGCATAGCGAGAGGTCTTCTACTGTTTTTCGACATGTGCAGCCTTTCTAAACTCGATACTACCCAAATAATCCTCTTTTTATATGCTATCTGTATAGAATTGCTCGCAAGCACTTTGTAGCGACTTTCGCCACCTTAAGCAAGACATAATAAAAGCAGCTTCGAGGAAGCTAGACACAAGAGGTGTTAAGACAAATAATAAATTAAATACTCTTGATGTTACAAAATAAAAGACTTGTAAAATTCCAAACTTTACTTCGGTTTGACACAAACCATTATCAAGTTGATTTCAATGGTATCCGTTTGCTTCAGCTAAACATGGCTTGTAGAGACATTTTTGTTTGCTAACAGATCTTATGTAAGTCGCCTTTTTACCTAGGAAGACGTAATAAACGACTTGCTGAGTTGGGAAAATGGTGAAACATGTTATGTCTTCCTAGATAAATACGACCCATGCAGGTGACATGCTGATGCAAAGACTACTACTACTACTTCGGTTTTAAAGACTTTTCAGTGCCTGCTTTTCTGAATATTTTTGCTCAATTTTAGTACAAAAGTGGTGTTACACTAATCTACTACAAAAAAAATGATTTCTTAAACTTTATGAAGCAGTGTTTACGGTGCTCACTTTAATACATGCAATCCTCTTCCAGATTTGTAGCTAACTGATCGTTCAGATTTGGCTCAGACCAAAAGTTCTCACCCGCTGTGTTTGCGTTGTGCAGGCTCATCTTAGCCATCACGTGGGTGATAACAATGGATACCAGGCTCCCATCAGTTCTTCCCAGGTAGAGAGTGACTTCATACGAAGGATACTCTCGATTTCCATTTCGGCTTTCTCTGAGAGTCGGAAGAAATTTTCCTTGGTAGTCAAACACTTTCGTGCGTTCTTCCCTTTCAAGCTTTTTGGCGGCCTTCCTTCCGTTAGAAAAGAAAACCTGAATGGGACAAGAAAGGTAAAAATGACGAGTTTATATTGACAATAGACAACAGATCACAAGAATATCACTGTCCTCAAAAAGGAATGGTTGAAAGCATATGAATGAAAACAGGACTTTCAGAGAGAGAATAACAACAGAGCAAGGCTGATTGCTACCAAGAGACTCTCACTATGACTTTGAGACTCTCGTTACTATGTATAAAACTTAACGCGACAACGACATGATAGAGTCCAAACTGAAAACCAAGAATTGCAACCGTCGACAGCTGTTTCGACCTGGCTGGGTCTAGCTAGCAGCGAAAATTAGAGCAACCATCACAAAGGCCAATTGTCTACTAAATGCACATAACAATGACCTCAGACAAAACTCAAATCCAAATGCTTGCCGATTGGTTCCAAAGAGAGAAAAAAAAAAAACAGCTTTCAGCCAATCACAGTTGTAGAAACTAAGAAAAAAATATCACAGCTGCCTTACCCTGGTAAGACACAGCCGTGTAACAAAGATATCCTGGGCCTCATTTATCTCCAACAGTATCCCGCGTTTCAAGAAATCCATGACTTTGATGGTTTCTTTGGAGTAGTTGTTGACCAGCGGTAGCTCTATCTGTCTTGCTGTGGGAGGTCCGTAAATTTTGCTGAGCAGTGCCAATTCATACGGACGGGACTCCCCCAGGTGGCTTCCGTGGAATATCCTGATGACTCGTTCGCTTTCTGTCAGCCTGGTGTCTGTGGAATAAACTTCGCAGTTGCCATAGAATACCCGGATGTGCATAGCGGTGGAATCTAAATAAAAAGGAAAAAAAAAAGGTTTAAAGGACTGGACCTTTCCTTTTGCTCAGTGCACAAGGATTTACAACATTACTTTCAAACTGACCGAAAATTTAAAAAAGGTTACTAAACTCTAAGAAGTGATGATTATAGGCGCTCGGATCACAGTATCTTAACCGCGCCGCGTAGCTAAGTCTGTTTATTTTTGTCAGCTGTGAGTTCTAAACATCACATGGGCCGAGTCAGAGTCTTATTGGCACAATCTCGGCTATATACTAAAGAAGAATGATTTACAAGAGTTATTTATAATATTCTTTACAGACGAAGCACCCGTCACGTGAATACGAGATTTTCGACGTTCTTACAATTTCTTTAAAACCTTAGTTTACCGAGTTTCCCAAAACATGAAATCAGGAAACGGGTGTGAAGGAAAACATACATGAACAAGAAACTATGGCTCATTGACACACCAATGTCAGTTACTACATTTTAGGACACAACTGAACATTTAACACATAACAATCAGTCGCTGGTGATTGTAATTGAGGATGCCTACCACAGTTCTCCCCAGTTGATTTTCCACTTCTCGAGAACATAGGCGCTGCATTTTCATTCAAATGAGGAATGGTGACCTAGAAGAAAGTGGGGAAACAAAGATCTGAGGCCTGGTTCACACTACGCCGGAGAAAGTTAAAAACGCAGCTTTATTTCTACGGTTAGGCCTACCGTCAATAATAAACCGTGACGAAAACGGAGTTTGAAGAAAAAGTTCTTCAAAACAACTGAAGGAATTTGAAAACGCCGGCTTTGCGTTTTAGTGTGGAGGGAAAAACTTTGAAAAACGGAGCTTTTCGAAATCGATGACGTCACCATGATCATGCGATTTTCCTGACCGAGTTTTCCTTGGAACATGAATCCAAAATGACCGGTGATTGTTGCGTTTTATTCCTCCATCGTAGTGTGGACGGAAAACATTTGATTCGTTTTCGGAGTTAAAACGCCGTTTCTGATTTTCTCCGTCTTAGTTTGGACGGTTCCTGAGTGTCCAACTGTCGCTGCACGTGTACACGTGTGTCGCGAACAGAGCCGTACATCATGTTTTATACATACCGGCCGTCCTATGGCATCTTCCATGTCCATACCAGCTGGTTCTACAGAGAAAATTGCACAAGAAAAGTCAGGTAATTACCCCTAAAACAAAGCACATCTCTACATCTATTTGAATAATAACTGTTCCAGTCTTACCTATTAATCCGTTGTCCATGTTTAGGTGAGTGCTGACAGAGGAGGTGACATCAGAGGCCTGGGAACAAAATGGTAGGGTGATGTGAAGGGTAAGAAATATAATAGATGAAGAACAACTTAATGTACAAGAGCTCTCCTTGGTCGCAAGTCCATTCCACGCTCCTGCATTTGCAACTGAAGTCATAGAGTTACGCTAAACAAAATCTTACAAGAGCACACCCGCCGACGTCATGAGAATTTAAAAGGTTTTCCTGTGTTCAAAGCTGGTATTATTTTTCCAAAGCATTTCCTTGTTTGCTGCCTTTTTGAATCGTAATGTAATATGTCCATGAGAAACGTGCACGGCTTCTAACCAATTGTGAAAGATCCTCGTTCATCCAATAAGAAGCTCATTTAAAGGGCCAGCAATTACAGCACATTTAGCTGATCGAGCTGATTGTGCTGCTGGTTGTGAATTCAGTTTTGTGAAACATTTGAAATCGTGGAGTTAATCTAGTTTTTGAAATAAATTTTCGTCTTTCGACACTCGAAGTTATCCGCTAGAACTGTGCTATATATCGCCGACAAAATTTGTAAACTTTAAGGGAAAATTTAGCATTGACCTTATCGCATTCTTTCCCGTTCCCAATAATCTGGAGCTGTTAAAAATGAGCGATTTCAGTTAGTCTTTGCACAGTCTTTTGGTTGCCCAACAGTTTGTCTTAAGTACCAGATCAAAAAGAGAATTTTAAGCGTACCTCATCCGGCAAAACAACCTCTTGCAGCCACAGTTTCATGTTCATCAAGGCAGGATTAGTTGTCATAACATGTTGAAGGAAGGCTTGTCCGCTTTCACCGAAGACCGACCCATTACCCATTTGCCTATTGGCCGCGAATATCGCGTCACAGATTTCTTTCCTGATGTTGTTCAGGTCCAAATTATCGCAGGTAGAAGGGATCTGTCGGATATAGCCATTGTTCATGAAATTGCCATTGGAGACGCCCCCGTGGCCGTTGGTGTAGGGAAGGAAAGTGGGTGAAGTGGTATAGGGAAGGAGAGTGGCTTGATTTGCGCATGCCGGTTCGTCTGTCAGCATTGGTTCATACGCGTGACTCGGGTATGGAGGAATCGTCTGCAAACAAGCCATGAATGGAGGTCATATTGCGTCAATTAAGGCACTACTGTCATGTGTCACTGATTAACTATGCCGTGTAAGGTGGTTCTAACATTTTTTTTTACGAAAATTCTAGATAGCGCCATGCTTTGTGACTATAAAAAAAATTGTCAACAAGACTTTTTTTAGGTAGCCATTTTTATGTGGTGACCAATCGACTTAAAGCTATTGACCATTATTTTGATGTAGTACATCATACCGGTTTCTATCCATGTCCTTTAGCTAGCCAAAGTGCACAGGATCAAACCATCAAGTTTGAGCTTCCTTGCCAAAGATGTATGAAGCAGATCTAAATTAAACCACTCCAGTCGTTAATCTAGACATCAAAATAACCCGGGCAGGGACTCCATGCTAAAAGGTCAAGGATGCTCGTCGGAAAATTGGAATTTAACTCCTAAAAGGGACTATTCTGGACCTGGCTCGAGCTTAATTTTCCCCCTAGAAGATATCACTTTTTTTATTTCTTCGAGCGCACCCCAGAAAATACATTGACCAAAATCCTTGATTTACGCGCCTACGCGAGACGACGAACATCCAGGACCTTTTCTTATCGAAGTCCCGGCGGGACTGTAACATAGCTCCGCCGCGTCTTACCGGAGTGATATTGTCAAGATCGATGTCGTCCTCAAGAGAACTGTCGCTGCTATCGTGCTGTGGAGAATCGTGTTGATGGCCGCCATAGCTCTGTGTCCCTGATGATAGTACAGGGTAGTTATTGAAGAAGTAGTTCTCTTTAGATGGCGGAGCGGCGCGTATGACAGAGTCGTTCTTTGGACAGCACCAAAAAAGAAGTAAAATGAAGATGAATCAGTCAGAAAAGCTAAACAAGTTGAACGCTGTTTTGTAAAGTACCTCTTTAAAATCAAGAGAGGCCACTTTGTGTTGCTCTAATAGAAACCCTGAAACAACCGCAAGTAGGCTTAAAGAAGCTCCCCGTTTCGTTTTGTACGCTGTTCACACTATGGGAACAAACTTTACAATAGGTACTTCTATGCTGAAGTATAACAAAAACTCGAATCTCGCAAAGCCGAAAACCCTCAAAGTAACCAAGATATTAACTTCTGAGCGGAGGTCGCTCATTTCTTAGCTGCAATAGTGATTAGTCCCTTACAAGTAAGAAGTAGTCACTCTTGCGAACAAATCTGGGGCTAAATGGTATTTTGCAATGGAGAATTTACTCACCAACTGACGTTTTCCGTTTTGATTTGCGTCCGCCGACCTCGGTAAGCTTGAGGTTTGTTTTGTTGGACTACCTACTGTGGAAAGTGACAATTTTTAGGTTTTTGTTTTTCAGTGAAAGTATCATTTAGTATGCTAAAACGATATAAAACAATTAACGAGTTGGCAGACATGTGCTAACCACTCGTGAACTGACTAGTTGAGATTTTTAGTTTTATTTTTTTCTCCGTTCCATTGCGTTGCCTTGTCCAGTGTGATATAAATCATAGTTTTCCTTTCGGTGGTTTCTCGTTAACGGCTGTGCGGCTCTCTGTGACTTACTTTGTATGCATTTTTATTTAGAAGAGGAAAATTTATCTACCAGTAAGTGTAAGTTAATTTGTAAGCCAGTTTGTAAAAAGTAGTTTGTTTATCAAATACAACTCAAGTCTTCCGGTATCTTGATAACATCTTTGGCTTGCATTGTACTATATAAACTTTAAAAACTTGTTTAATTAACCTCCTAACAACTCTCTGGGAGTCTTGCCAAAATTAATGAGCAGCATATACATATATTTGTATCAGGAAATACTGTGGTAAAGCAAATTTAAGATGCGTTTAAGAATGTCTCAGACACTCAGTTAACTATCGAACCACTTTCAGTCACGGATACATTAACTTCCCGAATAACATGAATTCAAAACGTCTTTTAAGTTATTTGCTTTCGTTCTTTCATTTACATACACTAAAAAGTAAACAATTCGAGAACTTAGGGAAACTAGTAACTGAGAACTTTAAAACTATTATTAATACTAAGACTTCCTTCTTTGCACGTGCTCAGATATGTTCGTTACCTAGGGAAGTTGTTTCACGTGAAAAGAAGTTACTGGTAACTAGTGTTTTCCCGGTCTGAGCTAGTTCCACTGGCAAATGACTCGTCAACTCTAGCAACTGGGATGAACTCAGTAAAAACGACGGGGAGGTGCCATTAAAAACAAGATGGGGTGTGTGAGGCGGGGTTTTAATTCAATGTTCATTCGAAGAAAGCTACAAACGAAGGCGTTTCATGTGACTTTATGGTGTCGGCCTTTTCTGTTATCGAATCTCGCCCTCTTTACTTTCGGTATTGTTTTGTTCACACTTAAAGCAGTTTGCGGTGTGGCTAAAGGTCACAACTGTGTATAGTGTGAGAGATAATGAAAGCTTGTATTGTTCTGTCTCCAGCCAGGCGTTCTGATATAAACATGTTCAGTTCTGCATACGGCTAGACTTTGCTTTTGACATATGTCTTATGCAAAGGAACGGCAGAAAAGACACACGGTCACGAACAACTTTAATGTTTTGAAAGATTGTCTGTTTAATATTCATGGCAGTGTGGAACACGGAGAAAATCATTACCATTACAAATTTATTCAGGTAACAAAAAGTAATTGAAGGGTTTCCTTCCTTAGTAGATCGATATTATTTCACGATCACAAAAAGACAGAAAAGTTCAGCTATTTTTATTTCCAGCAAATTCGACAAAAACTCGGAGTTAGCTTTCGAAAGCGTTTCTTGCAGTCAGTGACTGTAAAACTTAATTATTCGCTTTTTAAAATAATTCATAACGATGGTTCGAACGTAGTCTCAATTTTTTGTGTAGTTTTGCGTAATTTAGCTGCGATAGTAAAGAGTTTCGTTTCAACTGCTCAAACGAAGGTTCGAAACAATCAGTTTAACGTCCTTTGGCGCTGGACACAAAAAGGCAAAGGCGCATAATTTTATTTCACAATCTGGTAAGCAGATCCCTGATATTGAAAAGGGAATTTTTTTCTATGGGTTAAAATCGAAAGTAATTTTATTCTTGCCCATATAAGAAGAAAATGACTCGCCCCTTAATACGCCCAGATTACGAACAACGGCGTTTAATTTTATTCAATGTTGTCATTATTTATCATAAGCTATATACAAAGACACGCAAACAATTCGTAAAGAGATCCTTTTATTGCTGTCGCCTGAATTTACTTGTCACAGTCGTCTGGAAAATTTTAAGATAAGTGCTGAGATCATTCCCCCACCTATGGGATATGACGCTCATTCTGGAATCCGGGAATCCCCTTATTTCGCGCTTCGCACTTAAACTTACTTTAAACTTTACATCCATGGAGTTTTTAACTCTTGTAAAGCCCTCAAAGATGGTATGAGTTTTGTTTTTCATATCTCGTGCTACCTGCAGTCACTGTTCTTCTGGCTCCATTCTTTTTGAGACTTTTTCTACAACTTCCGCTGTTGATGATTGACAGTTCGGGTCCTTTCACTGAATATTGTTCTGAAAACCCCCACAATATCTGTACGATTGTTAAAGCTCTAAAATTGTTTTGAGCAATACCCATTTTAGTTCTTAGGAGGAAATGCAATCTTCAATTACTCTTAACAGGAAAAAAAAAATTTTTTTTTCGACTAGATTATATATATATACTTTTAACTTTTTTCGAAGTGATGCCTTTTGGCACAAGTAAGGACAATAAAATGTTGGAAAATTTTTTAAACTAGGTATTTGGCGCTCTCTCTTTAACATGACACATAAAATTCCTTAGAAAAAATCTTTATCTTTTTGTAGGACGCGTTCTAACTGAACTTGAAGGTTTTTCAAGCCGCTGCTTATATTACGCTGTAGAAAAGGAATACACTGGTTAGGTACTGCTGGAAGCGGGTCACACAACAATTCAATTCCCTCGAAACTTGTTAATTGCACCGCTTAAGTGATTTTATGTCATCTGAAATGTTTCATAACATTCAAACTTGTTTTTATCAGTTCGCCGGTCTAAAATGTTAATGTCAGAAACTATTTATATCCACGAGTGAACATGCGACTGCAACCGCTCTAAAATTGCGAAGCCCTCATGAATAATGTTTACAGAAAGGCAGCATATTATTTATTTTACCTCTTGTAATTCATCTTACCTTTATCCTTAAATCGGAAAACTCGATAAGGCTCCTTCTCATCCAAGCTATGAGGCACCCTCACTTCTTCCACGTCCGGCATCTTGTGCAGAGCGCAGCGGAACCGCGTTTTCCAAGTGGACGGATCGGCTGACTCTCCTTCTCTATATTTGCCCGTGTGTTCAGCCCACAGCTTAAACAGCATCGCGTCCTTTTCGACGACAAAATCGGGTTTGCCAGCGTGCTTCCACGAGACTCGGAACTCTTTGAGATCTTTGTTTCGCCAACTCAACCCAGGCACTTTTCCGCTGTTGATTTTGTCTTCCAACCATGGTCTCAGCCGCTGTCGTTCAGACATCTCGGTCGGTAATAGCCGCAAAGCTTGCTTGCACTTTCCTTGAATCTACTTCCCCAGAAAATTCAAGTGGTCTATCCTGCGGTCGGTGGGAAGGCCTACGGGAACGCTTTCTTCGAAGTCTAGCACGAAGAACACGTCTTTCGCTTTCTAACGTCCATGCGGTAATGTAAAGTCCGTCTCAAAAGCCAGCTTGTAATGTTACCCTATTTAACCAAAGATGTGTAATTCGAAAGGGTTTTTCCCGGTCGAAGTTCTCTTGGCCCATTGGCTCAGCCCAGCGAAGCGTGAGACTTCCGCTCCTGAAATTTACACGTGTTGCATATATGTTAATTTCAAGCTCCGGAGCAAAACAAAAAGAACTTGAGAATAGAAATTAAGTTACTTTTAGTATTTTGATATTAGGCAGAAATTTTCAATAGCAAACCACATTTAATCGATTTCTTAGAAACAGAAAATAAAAATTGAAAAACGAAGAAAAATAAAACGATGAATAAATTAGGAAATCGCCGTGCCGATGAGTTCAGTCGTCACGCAAGAAACTGATTTCGGCGTTTACTCAACGAATAGATCTTTAAACCCAGTTTGGCTATTTGCATTGTTGACTGCTAGAGGTATTCACTTGATCACAAATCAAAGGAAAGAAAATAGACGACAGTATTTTGCACTCATTGTTGAAGTTACGAATTGTAAACAAGTGTCAAGGAAGTGTATATGACAACTATGGATTTTAGATATTGACAACCAAATCAGTGACACACAATTTCAAGATAAGCTATTGAAACTGGAAACACTGGTCACTTTGTACGTTAAAGTGTGATGAAAAATGATCAAAACTCGATGCTGAATGATATGAGGTCATATTTATATGGTGGATTGCGTGACAAATTATATCGGCGTCATAAACAGAGCATGACCTATTGCGGCTCTATTCAAGACACAAAACAAGACAGGGTCGAAAACTAAACGGAATGTGTAAGCAGGTTTCTAAACAAAGAAAACTATAGAGTTTACTTCACTTGATCCCTTGTCGAAAATACTGACTCTTCGTCAATCTTAGTTTTTCCTTTATTCTTTTCAATGGTCAAACAAACATTTTGTAATGCACAACATCCATAGAGCAATTCATAGTGACTCAGAGTGACTGCAGGAAAAGATAAATTGCTGACTAAATTACACCATTTTCGACCGTCAAGATTTTTCTCTGGCCATGTTACGGCTAGCTCTGGCCTTGAACCGCCCAATCACTTCAGTCACCATCTTTATATTATGCCTTCAACCGGAAGGGGAATAGAAACCGTGAACATTTTCCTTGCCACTCAAGGTGGCTCTCTACAATTGATATCGTAATAATACTTTGTGTAGATGTCATTATCTCACTCGCGTATTTTCGCTGAGAAAATCGGTCGAACTCTTCTGTTGATGTCACTCTCAGGGGCGATTGATGAGTGCACCATGTTTTTCTTAGCTTTTTAAAATAAAATCAAATTACCATGGTGACAGCCCACGACGTCACAAGGGCCACTCCTTGTTCACCTAGCGTACAAACGAACAAAACTGGGAAAGGTGCTGGTTCAGCGCTTTATGGACAATTTAAATTATTATAGGACTGAAAGGTTCCAAATTTCGAGTCTATTAATGATAAGGATGAAATACGGTATAAATAATGAAGAGTAACCTTAAAGTAAAAGTAATGGACAGTATTCATGTGTAAATACGTTTGTTGACCCCTCGTTATGCTAAACAGGGTGGTTCTTTTTTTACTCTGTGAAACACTGCATTGGAACAAATGAGAAGCACTTAATTTCATGGGTGTTGCATGGGGTGTGACTACTCCGAAATGAGAAGCACTTAACTTCAAGTGTTTATTGTGTTCAAAAAGTTTCGCTACCATGTCCGAACATGTTCACAATTTTATGCCTGACTATTCAAACAAACGTTGTTGAGCTGTGCTTTCATTTTTTTTTTTTTTTTTTTTTTTTTTTTTTTTTTTTTTTTTTTTTTTTTTTTTTTTT
>Ga0126338_10000878_pt1 | contig 17944 bp, 6 predicted proteins | sample OrbCmetagenome_2_FD_92529 | JGI IMG/M metagenome (GOLD analysis project Ga0126338, IMG submission 92529) | Coral microbial communities from Petempiche,Puerto Morelos, Mexico - Orbicella C C metagenome | ecosystem: Host-associated > Invertebrates > Cnidaria > Coral | place: Petempiche,Puerto... | reverse complement strand
AGAAGGATGTAGCCTGATTAACAACACTCAACAACTTGCAATTGTTTGTATTGCGAGTCTTTTCGCGTCGCCAAATTTGTCTTACGGTGTGTAGAGCAGAGAAACCTGCGGCTGTGAGAGACCTTCATGTTTCACAAATAGTGCATAAGACTTTTAGCGAGCACTGGTGGTTCAGTGGTAGAATTCTCGCCTGCCACGCGGGAGGCCCGGGTTCGATTCCCGGCCAGTGCAGTATTTCAAATATCTTTTTGCCAGATTTTTGATCAGTTGCCCACTCTGCGGTCCAAAAAGTGCTGATAAGCCGCAAGGAGAAACAACAGCCTTTCGTTTTGATGTAAAATCAAATGTTTTAAGAGTTAAGTATTTTCAATATTTGCGTAACTTAAAACAGATAAAAGTAAAAGTGTGCAATTTTAGCCTACAGAAAGCAGGAGCTGTGATTCTTGTCACTCTATAGAAACACAGAAACTAAAAGAAGACATTTTTGGCGTTTTTGTGTAGAGTTAGAAATGGAGATTTAGGTAACTAAGGCCTTAGTTGAAACAGGTGCCATTATTATGGAATTTTAAAAAGGTCGGGTAAATAATAAGGGGGCAACCGGGATTGAACCGGTGACCTCTCGATCTGCAGTCGAATGCTCTACCACAGAGCTATGCCCCCTTGATAAAAATTTAACGCAAATTTTAAGTGGTTAATTCTAAGGGACAAGTCGAGAAGTTATCAATATTTTATGTTTTAAAGACTGCGAATGAAAGATTCAGTCTACTTCTGGAACTACGCGAAGTCAATCTGTTCTCGTAATCGCTTGTGAAATCATCAGTGAAGTTACAAACTGCATGAATTTCTAAATCAGTGTAAGAATTGATCACCTGCTGAAAAATATTTCCAAAAAGCTCAGAGAACAACAATCAGTCAGTGAGCAAAGAAATAATTTATATATTACACTTGCTTGATACTTGATCACTTCTGGTCTATGGTAAGAGTACATCAGCTCAGTAGTTCCAAGACATTCATTATATTTCGTGCGACATTCATACGTTATCTTCGATCAATTGAGACCTTAACGATCACTTCCTGGTATTTTCATAGTAGAATAATGTCCTAAAAATATTTCAGTGCTCCTGGCTGGACTGAATGGTTGCCCCCTCAAGTTTTTTTTATCTTTTTCTCTTTTTTTTCTTTTCCCGAATTTTTTGCTGCAGGTGATTTGTCTAAAAGAAACATACCGACGGCTTATAATTTCATACTCAAACAATAATTTACAATATCTTATTATTATTGTTCATGCAGCGACTGACGTTTTCGTGGATGGGTCATCAAGGAACTCATCGTCGAATACCCTTAGTAGGTAAAGAAGTGGCGTGAACTGAAATAGATCAAATATTCACACTGCACATAAAGTAGTGGTCTTACATCAAGTCAACCAATTATGAATAATGATGAATGGCTTTGTCGAGTGCAATGGCCCGGAATATACCAAGAGCTGAGCTAGCAGTATTGTTAGAAGGATGTAGCCTGATTAACAACACTCAACAACTTGCAATTGTTTGTATTGCGAGTCTTTTCGCGTCGCCAAATTTGTCTTGCGGTGTGTAGAGCAGAGAAACCTGCGGCTGGAGAGACCTACATGATTCACAAATTGTGCAGTGAGTTCCCAGCGAGCACTGGTGGTTCAGTGGTAGAATTCTCGCCTGCCACGCGGGAGGCCCGGGATCGATTCCCGGCTAGTGCAGCATCTAACAAATCATTTTGCTAGGTTTTTCATCAGTTGCTCCCCGATTCAAAAAGTGCTTATAAGCCGCAAGGCGAAACAACAGACTTTTGTTTTGATGTAAAGTCAAATGTTTTAAGAGTTAAGTATTTTCAATATTTGCGTAACTTAAAATAGATAAAAGTAAAAAGTGTACAATTTTAGATTGCAGAAAGCATGAGCTGTGATTCTTGTAACTCTAAAGAAACACAGAAACTAAAAGAAGACATTTTTGGCGTTTTGCGTAGAGTTAGAGATGGAGATTCAGATAACTAAGGCCTTAGCTTAAACAGGTACCAGTATTATTGAGTTCAAAAAAGTTCGGGTAAACAATATTGTAAGGGGGCAACCGGGATTGAACCGGTGACCTCTCGATCTGCAGTCGAATGCTCTACCACTGAGCTATGCCCCCCTGTTGAAAATTTAAGTGGTTAATTGTCAGGTACAAGTCGAGAAGTTATCAACATTTTATGTCTTAAAGACTGCGAATCAAAGATTCGGTCTACTTACCGTGCTTCTAGAACTACCTAAAGTCAATTTGTTCTTGTAATCGCTTGTGAAATCAGCATTGAAGTTACAAACTGCAAGAACTTCAATCTAAATCAGTACAAGGCTTGACCACTTGCTCAGAAAAACACAAACGAAAAATATTTCCAAAAAGCTCAGGGAACAACAATCAGTGGGTAAGCAAAGAAATAATTTGTTTTATACATGTAGTTGCTTACATGTATTTTTTTAAGTCGGTTATATATTGCACTTGCTTGCTACTTGATAATGTCTGGTCTATGGTAAGAGAACTTCGGATCAGTAGTTCCAAGACATTCATTATTTCGAACGACATTCACACGTCATCTTCGATCAATGCAGATCTTAATGTTCACTTAGTAAATAAACCCTTTCTGGCGCCTGGTATGTCGACTAATAATGTCCGCGCCTGAGATATTGTCTGAAAAATGAATATTGGCCGAGAAGCGAAGCTTCGAGGGTAAATGTGAAATTTTAAGGAAATGTGAAATGCGAAATTAAATCTTTTTCTTTTATTTCTCTTTCCCCGACTTTTTTGCTGCAGATGAATTGTCTAAAATAAACATACCGGCGACTTTTAATTTCATACCCAAACAAGAATTTACAATATCTTGTTATTATTGTTCATGCAGCGACTAACGTTTTCTTGGATGGGTCATCAAGGAACTCATCGTCGAACACCCTTAGTAGGTAAAGAAGTGGCGTGAACTGAAAGGGATCGAACTGATTCACACTGCATATAAATTAGTGGTCTTACATCAAGCCAACCAATTATGAATAATGATGAATGGCTTTGTCGAGTGCAATGGCCCAGAATATACCAAGAGGTGAGTCAGCGGTATTGTCAGAAGAGTGTAGCCTCATTAAGGGACTGTGCAATAATTACCTGGAGGGGTGGGGGGAGGGGGAGCTGGAAAATGGGTGGGCCCCAAAACTAAGTCATACCCCCCTCTCATTAATCAAAAATTAATTTCAACCCCCCCCCTCACATAATGATGATATTAAGGCTAACTCCCCCCTTGAAAAAAGTCTCCATCCCATTTCTTTTTCATTGAATAACATTATAGTGCTACTTTTGTAACTTTTAATTAAAGTTTCCTGTTTTATTAAATCCTAGTGCAAATAAACTAGCTCTGTTTTAACATATATAACAGAGGTATTCCTTTCCTACTGCAAGACAGATAGGAAAACAGCAGTTCATAGATCAGAACAACTTAGAGTTGATAAATTTGTCAGTTTTATTCTAATGTTAGTATTTATATTTGAACTCTAATAACTTTTCCATTACTTTTCCAGTTTGCAAAAAGGAATGAACAAATAATGCCCCCCCCCCCGTATGTATTAAATTTTACATCCAATCCCCCCTCTCTCTTGTCGTCATTTTCTCCCGCACCCCCCTCTAATTTTCCAAACCTCCGCGCCCCTCTCTCCAGGTAATTATTGGACAGTCCCTAACAAAACTCAACAACTTGTTTACATTGCGAGTCTTGTCGTGTCACCGAATCTGTCTTGCGGTGTGTAGAGCAGAGAAACCTGCGGCTGTGAGAGACGTGCATTTTCTTCATCCAAATTACGCATTATGTTCACAGCGAGCACTGGTGGTTCAGTGGTAGAATTCTCGCCTGCCACGCGGGAGGCCCGGTTTCGATTCCCGGCCAGTGCAGTATCTAACCAATCATTTTGCTATGTTTTTCATCAGTTGCTCACTCCACGGTCCAAAAAGTACATATAAGCCCTCTAGGCGAAACAACAAACTTTTGTTTTGATGTGAAATCAAATGTTTTAAGAATTACTGGGTATTTTCAATATTTGTGTAACTTAAAACAGATAAAAGTAAAAAGCGTGCAATTTTAGCTTACAGAAAGCATGAGCTGTGATTCTTGTAACTCTATAGAAACACAGAAAATAAAAGAAGACATTTTTTATGTTTTTGACGCATACAATTAGAAATGGAGATTTAGATAACTAAGGCCTTAGCTGAAACAGGTACCATTATTATGGACTATGAAAATGATCGAGTAAACAACATTGAAAGGGGGCAGCCGGGATTGAACTGGTGACCTCTCGATCTGCAATCGAATGCTCTGCCACTGAGCTATACCCCCTTAACAGAAATTTAGCGCAAAATTTAAGCGATTTATTCTAAGGTACAAGTCGAGAAGTTATCAATATTTTATGTTTTAAAGACTTTGAATGAAAGATTCAGTCCAGTGTCTGTTATGCGGGACCAACCAAAAGTCAATTTATTCTCGTAATTGCTTGTGAAATCATACTTGAAGTTTCAAAATGCATGAATTTCTAACTTGACCACTTCCCCTTTGACCACTTTGTTTTATAGTTTCTGTTATGCTGGACCAACCAAAAGTCAATTTATTCTCGTAATTGCTTGTGAAATCATCCTTGAAGTTTCAAAATGCATGAATTTCTAACTTGACCACTTCCCCAGAAAAACACAACCGAAAAATATTTACGAAAGCCCAGAGAACAACAATCAGTAAAGAAATAATTTGTTTTATAGTTATTTACATGTTTTTTTAACGTTATATATTACACTTGCTTGATACTTGATACCTTCTGGTAAGAGTACCGCATCGGATCAGTAGTTCCAAGACACTCGTTATTTCGAACGACATTCATACGTTATCTTCGACCAATGGAGATCTTAACGATCATTTCTTGGTATTTTCATGGTAGAAACATCTCCTCGAAATATTTCAGTGTACCCTGGCTGGACTGGATGGTTGCCCAGTCATTTTTTCTTTTTATCTTTTTGTTTTTTGTTTTTTGTTTTTTTCTCTTTCCCCGACTTTTTTTGTTACACTTGATTTGGCTAAAAGAAACATACCGTGCGGCTTATTTCTGCGAACATAGCCAAACAAGAATTGACATTATCTTGTTGTTATTGTTCATGCAGCGACTGATGTTTTCTTGGATGGGTCATCAAGGAACTCATCGTCGATCACCTTTAGTAGGTAAAAAAAATGGCATGGGCTGAAATAGCTCAAATATTCACACTGCACATAAAGTAGTGGTCTTACATCAAGTCAACCAATTATGAATAATCAATGGCTTTGGCGAGTGCAGTGGTATGGGGAACATACCAAGAACTGAGCCAGCAGTATTGTCAGAAGAGTGTAGCATGATTAACAACACTCAATAACTTGTTTGTATTGCGAGTTTTGTCGCGTCGCCGAATTTTTCTTGCGGTGTGTAGAGCAGAGAAACCTGCGGCTGTGGGAGACCTGCATTTCTTAGATGCAAATTATGCGTTAGATTCCCAGCGAGCACTGGTGGTTCAGTGGTAGAATTCTCGCCTGCCACGCGGGAGACCCGGGTTCGATTCCCGGCCAGTGCAGTATCTGGCAAATCATTTTGCTAGAAGTTTAATATGCCATGCGAAACCTGTGTTATGTTTGTAACCGCTGTTTGTTTTCCCTTTCATTTTGCTAGGTTTTTCATCAGTTGCTCCCCGGTCCAAAAAGTGCCAAGCAAAACAATAGAGTTTTGTTTCGATGTAAAATCTAATATTTAAGAACTAAGTGTCTTCAATATTTGAGTAACTTAAACACATAAAAGTAAAAAGTGCACAATTTTAGCTTGCCGAAAGCATGAACTGACTCTATAGAAACAAAGAAACTAAAAGAAGACATTTTTTTGGTGCTTTTGCATAGAGTTAGAAATGGAGATTTAGATAACTAAAGCCGTAACTAAAACAGGCACCATTATTATGAAATTTTTAAAAAAAGGTTCGCGTAAATAATATTATAAGGGGGCAACCGGGATTGAACCGGTGACCTCTCGATCTGCAGTCGAATGCTCTACCACTGAGCTATACCCCCTTGACTCGAAAGATTGTGCCAAATTCAAAATTTTAATTTAGGGTACATGTCGCGTAATTAGCAATAATTATTACTTGGTTTATATGGCGGTCTGACTGGCTAAATCTAGGGCCTTACTGGAGAATATTGGCCCGAGGTCGTGGCAATACGTTCCGAACGCACCAAGGTCAGTACAAAAACGACCAAGGGCCAACATTTCCTACCACGGCTCGAGCAAGCAGAGTTAGTAATAAGGTTATTATATGGCACTCGAGCCTTTAATTTACCGCCTTACGAAAACGAAAAATACACGGCTTATCATGGAAACGGTTCGTAAAGCAAACCCCGACGAAGCAAGAACCAATCAGTACGCTCAGATTTACCTCAAGACTAACTTGCCATATAATAACAAGTTGTGTTTGTCATGTTTAGGAAAAACTGAATATGTGAAATGAAACACAATTTTAAAACCTTACAGACAGTAAATAACAGATCTTTATCCTTATGAGTTAGAATACTATTTTTTTAGTACTGTTTCCCCCTATTTTGAAGGTAAACAAAAAAGAAAATCAGAGAAGTAAGGTCGTAACTTAAACAGCTACAACAATTTGAAAGTGAGAAAAAATACCTGAGAAAATAGAGCAATAAGGGGGCAACCGGGATTGAACCGGTGACCTCTCGATCTGCAGTCGAATGCTCTACCACTGAGCTATGCCCCCCTGATAAAAATTTGAATCCAAATTAAGGTGGTTAATTATATGGTACAAGTTAAAAAAGTTATGAATATTTAATGTTTTAAAGACTGCGAATCGGGGAAAGATTCAGTCTACTTCTGGAACTACCCGAGGTCAATTTGTTCTCGTAATCACTCGTGAAATCATCAGTGAAGTTACAAAATGAATTTTTCAATTTATAAGACTTGACCACTTGCTCAGAAGAACACAATTGAAAAACATTTCCAAAAAGCTCCGTCCTTGTTGCATTTCACAGCTGAGACATTTTATATTGTCTTCATGTATCCTTTTGTAAAGATGTCTTTCTCTGCACGTGCCCTGCTACAAACCGTGATCTTTATACCAAGTGGATCAGAGCTTCGCTCAAGACTCGCAAGTACAGACAGAACTCGAAGATTTTATTGAAAGGCTACTTGTCATATATGAGTTGCAGCCAATAGCATTTAAACAACTGATCCTCACTTACCTAGGCTTATAACGGGCTCACATAATAGAGGACATTCTTAAGACATTAAATTTTGCATCTTCACAGCCTAAACTCTAAAGGCTTTGTTCTAACAGCAGGTTACGAACTGACCTATTGTGTTGGCGATCACAAAAACGGAGATTCCTCTTGGTCAGAGAAAAACCTACGTTTTAAGGAAAAATGTTCCGTAACACTTTGTGTTTTGAATCACAGTTATCAACAAACATTCTTGGTTACAAGTGATGTAGACAGTAGGGTAGATCATTTTACATGTAGAAAAAAAAAGAACGAACGCTGGACGAACGCCATATTGAAGTAGTCATTCGGATAATTTTTAATGTTTTATGATATTATGACGTCATGGCAACCATATTGGTGTCCCACAACAATACCTGACGGCGGCCATGTTGGTGTCTTAAATCAACCTGGTGGGAGTTGAACTCTTTTCTTATATAAATACCTTCTCTTGTTGCAACAAATTTGCCTGGCTGCTGGCCATGTTAGTGAAAACGCTCTATCGCTATTTACTAGACAGGCTTGCGCACGAGTTTTATAAAACTCTTTAAGGTGGGTCTTTTTCTGAGAACATAAGATAAACTAATTTACACAACAGACCTCTGTGATATAGAGTGTCAAATTCGTTTGTCAGATCAAGAAGGCAACGACATTTTAAAATGTAAGGTGCAGTTTGCAGATATCCAAGAAAAGCTTTGGAAAAAATCTTGCCTGTGTAAAGCCGGTTGCACTTTCTAGTAAAACATTTCAACATTGCGCTCAGTTTTGAACCTTTTCTATTTCAAACTACGTAGTTTTATCAGCCGGTTTATATTGAAGCCGACGAACGTCAGCTCTCTTAGTTCATTCCTAAAATAGATGCCAAGACAGCGGACCTTGAAGCCAGCCTAGAGCCAGCTGGCAAAACGGGAAGTATTTAAAGTAAAATAAATTCAATGCAGATTGCCGCATGAGTTGACATTCACAGAAGAATCGCTTTAATCCAGATAGGAAGAAATTAACAGCGATCCTGATTTGCAGAGATTATTTAACATTTCATCATTTTTCAATTAACGGAATAAAAATGATTTTCGCAGGTGCGCCTGCGTTACGGTGGGTTTTTAATGTGTGAATTTTAAATTTAAAAAGTGCCTTTATCTTTGTCGATATTAAGTCGAAATTTCGTTCAGGAACTGAACGAATATTGTGGGATCAATGTTCCTTTCAATCGCGTGAGCATTTTTCTGCTTCCAGGTAATAAATAGTACATAATTGTGAATTGCCAGCAGTATTCAACAGCACATCATTTTCTAATTTGTACTGAAAATTGTTTTAACAGAAATTTATCAGATCATCGGAAATCTTGACATTGAAACCCTAACGGAATGAAATTAACATACTAGGAAATGGAAGAGTCTTTTACACGGAGATATGCTGTATGCAGCCGGCATATCTTCACATACATGGGGTATTCAAGACAAATGATGACATAAATTGATTTAATCTCTTAAATGTCTTACAAGTATAAAATTCAAAGTACATTTTTACAGCAATTTAAATAATGAAAAATGGAGTTCCAGAGTGGAGTCAAGCCGTGTCATGTCCCTGCTTCAATAAGGCGACACTGAGTGTAATTCTCCTTGCACGAGATTTGACTTTTCACTCAACGGATGAAACAAATCAAATCGTTAGTTCTCATTATCTTCATGCTTTTTCAAAATATTAAATATAAATAAAGAGAAGTTCCAATTGATCAGTCTTAACGGGTCAGTTTATTTAAGATTGCTTGCAGATCTAGATCTTAATAAATATATGATAAGAAAAGGGTTTTTTTAATTTTTAGACTGATCTCAGAACTTGTCGTGAGAGCTGATTTTTTTTTTCCCAGTCTTTAGTCTGTTTAAACTCCGAGAACCTTCCAGGATTGCTGATGTGGAAAGAGTCCATAAATGGCAACCAGCTTAAGCAGATATCAAAAAGAGATACTACGGGTCAACGAAACAACTTAGAAAAACTGTTATGAGATCTTCGATAAGCTACAGTTCTTCAACTTCTTAAGTTGCGTGATATATATAGCGAGAGACCATCCTATAAAACACAAGGCATTATGCTTTTACACCTTGTATGTACCACGGAGAAACAGACGGGCTGATTAATAGAAAGACCGGTGGTAGGAGAAACTGATTCGAGCTCAAAATAATTGAACCTTTTTGCTTCAGTAGAGGGTGTCATTAAAGCCAGCAGACCTCAAGATTCACATAGTCACGCATGCTCAGAAGTATCCCCTGACAAAAATATTCGTGATGAAATGCAAGCTTTCTTTTAGTAAAGTTTGTTTGGCAATTTCTAATCTCGATATTATAAGACAGAAAGGAGTCTTTAAATCCAACCTCCACAACGCTTCTCAATAGAATCAGTTCGTGATTTACCGCGTAATACGTGAGACATTAAACCCGGAGAGCTAGGAAATGGCACCCTATAAACGCGCTTAAAAAACGCAAACCGTTCAGGAAGAATTCATGAATGGACACGAAGCTTCGACTTGTTTTGATTGAGAGCTGGGGTTTGCTAGCTTCGTTTCCTGTTTTGGAGGAGCTGAACAAAGCGTGCCAAACGTTTGCGTTGTACTGCTGCCAACGAACTTCAGAGGCTTTTCTGAGACTGGCGATGGGACAAAACTCGAGCATCAGATGGGTTAAAAGCCCAGCAGGAGGTTTTATTACTTAACGGTCTTTAATACCTCTAACTTAGTAAGTTTTGAATTTGTTCGCTTTCTGAAAAAAGACATGAAATTTGCCGGCTCGTGTGTGTTGCGATACCCAGGAGAGTGAGAGATCCCACGCAGAATAACAGAGAGTTCCATAAATTACAATGTCATTAAAGACAAGACATGCCGTGACTCATTGTCGCTCGGCGAGCACAAATACAACACTATTACTTTTACAGATGTGCCGTTCATTACCCAAGAAAATCGTATTTTAAGCAGTTAAAATATCAGAAAATAAGCGCGTTTATCTCACTAGGGCATACTACGAAATGGGAAAATTCTATGCACGCTGATACATCGCTGCCTAAAAACATTCGTTAAAAATATCAAAAAGAGAATTTTTCCAAGCGGTGACTCCCTATGTATTCAAGGATATTAAATATCCTTTTTTAATTCTTCATGGATATCACTGACCTGGTCCACTGAATTAAAATGCTTGTGAAATAAATACGCTTTTTATTTTCAAACACAAAGGACAAATAAACTAGAAACCGCATTCACGACTTAAGGGGGCAATAAACTATGATAATTTTTCTCCCGCAAAGAATGGTACATTTGAACTTCCCTCCGTCGATAAACTGACAAATTTTTCAAGAGAAAATGTTTTGACCGCCATTTGAATTTTCGTCATGGAGACAAGCGCTGCAAATATCAAGTACTGTATCAGATACCAACATTAAAGTGAACCAAGCCATTTTGCACATGCTTTTTAATTGAGAAGAAGGTTAGAGAATTGCCAAATAATTTGCTCTCAGTTGGAGAGTAAACGTCACAAACTTCTCAAACATAGAAAGGGGAACTAGTTTCTTATTATTATTCTCACTGCGCGAATCACAGCTACACCTAAGCTCGTACTTATCTCCTCCCCAAAGCACGTCAGATACCATCAGTTTTCTTTTAACTTATCAACGGAAAACTGAAGGGCTTTATCGGCGAGATCAAGATTTTAAAATATCATAACTTCGTTTCTACTCCGTCTTCCGGGATTGTGGCCATTCCTTGGGGTTAAAGCATAGAAGATTTCTTTTCAAGTTTATGTCAGTTTGGCAGCGAGTTGAGAACCGCGTTCAGGTCCCAAAAGCGTGCCCGTTTTTCTTCGATTTAAGATCAACAGCGTTTTAACCTAGTCGTGGATAGACCATGAATTCTTGGTAGTGCTAATTGCGACCTTATATAATGAGACGAGCATCGCTTCGGAATGGAGAAATCAGATGTACCATGGAGTAATTACTACGGTGCCCTGTAAAGTATCTTCTACCTCGTGCAAATAGAGACCACGAACCACGTGTATAAAATCTTTTGATTTATTTTTAAACACTTTTTCATTATAGGTGCCTTATAAGCTTTAGCCGCCAAACAAAGCAAGCGAAAAAGTTGATGAAACAAGCTATTCATCACTGAGCTGGGCATGATTCCGGTAGATCTGCATTTGAGCCGACCAAGATGGAAACCACACTTTAACACGAAGCCCTCGCCGTTCAAAATGAACCACACTTCCTCTCCCGGCACTTTGGCTCCATTCATGTCCAGTTGACAAGAAATTCCTCTCAACAACATCACTGACTGCTCCAAAAGTGGCGCCATTATAAACCACTTGATTGAGCTCGTAGCCGTAGACTCTGAGCGCCGGGTGATTAAACCGTCGAATTGAAACGACGAGGTTGATTAAGAAATAATTACGAGGTTATTGTTCCGCAACACAGCGACCATGTGCTTAGGCCTAAATCTAATGAGTTTATAACAGATCTACAAGCTTATTCAAGGCCCACCTATATGTGGTTTGTTTTTGTTGACTGGAGTTTAAATAAAATGTCCAAAAAAACCATGTGGCGTGGGTGGTTTGCACTAGGGTTTATCTCATGATAGGCAATTGTAGTTAGGCTATATAGCCAAAAAGAAAAGGTTAAAAAATTCCTTTCTTGGGAAATCGTGTATTGGTGTTAGGAGAGAAATAGACCAAAATTCAATTCAAAACATGTACCTTTCATGGTTTAGGGGTGAATAAATATTTTGGTCCAGTTGTAAAGATGTCTATGGTTTAAAGAAACTAGGAACTATGGTCACAAACCATTGAGTTCCCAAAAAGGAAGGAAAGGAGCGAATTTTGCGGCGTAAAAAATCGGAACAAAGTCTGAAGATAGTTTGAATTAAACCCTAATATAACCCTACAGAGTCAGACCAAATATTAAATATCAGTTGTTCAATGGCAAAGGCGGTGCTATACAAACAGAAAACAAAGCCTGCTTCATTGAAGCAAGCTGGATTGTTCCTTCATAACGTGAGAAGATTTATCTAGAAAGGAAGAAAGGGCATTAGAAAAGAACTGTTATCAGACTAAACAACAGGAAGTCATGATTTAGTCTCACTGGGTGTAGTGAAAAACTTTTCTCTAAATGTCTCACGCCTCGATTGAAACCTGATAAAGAGAAACTACCTTCTCCCATAGAAATCAACTTTCTATTTACAAAGTTATAACCTTGTAAAGTTAAACAAAAAAAGATTTATGACAATCAAAACAAAGCCTCACGTAACATTCAGCTCCATGTGAATTTATTTCTATCGTTGACTTCCGATGACTAACACGCAAAATATTTCACTTTGCTGGACATGAAACATATCTTGTTCGGCTAATTATCGACTCATAGTTACTGTCGATCGTTCTTACATGAACGCTGCCGAGCTAGATTCAAGAAAAACAACGTCACTTAAAAAGAAATCCACAAAAAACGAGAAGGCAACAATAACACTAGCTAAGCAAAGCTGATGTACTTAAACACTCGTTTATAATAGATATACAATGGCAAGATCATTATAACGTCACAGTTGTAGTCTCTAACAATTATACGCGAGAAAATTTACAATTACTTGATGTAACTGAGTTAAAAGGAGATTTCAATGACCCTAACACATTAGTAAGCTCACACGCTGAAACATGAAAATGTTTCTACTTTTCCGCCAACGTCGAGTCAAACAAACACATGTCCCACAAACATCACTCATAGTCCGTGTGAAGATTTCTCCTCAATATCTCTGTTTCTAAAAGCACCATCGTTATTATTCCACAAAAGCTAGTGATATTATAAATACAAGGCGTGGGACAAGATTTAACCTGTGCAACATGAAGTTTCGTTTTCGATTGCGCGAGTTTACAGCAATCAACGTGTTGAGTTCATGGAAGACGGCGCTCATTTCAGTTCAATGGACGGTGTGTGGAGAAGAATTTTCTTTGTTACTGATGCTGAAACCAAGCTCCCTCCATCCTCCACACACTGAAAGCATAGCTAAGCCGTTCATGTGCGATGAAGCAGCTGCTCGCTGCAGAGCTTGGGTGCTTCTCGTTGTTGCCCAGAACTTGACACAAGAAGTCGATGTATCTCGCGGCCAAGCGCAGTGTCTGTATTTTGCTAAGCTTATCTGAAGGCAAGGTCGGTATGATTTTTCGTAGCTTATTAAAAGCCTCGTTCAATGCTTGTGTTCTCTGTCGTTCCCGCACATTCGCCACAGTCCTCTGGTCGCCTTTGCCGTGTCCGTGCTCGTGCTCGTGCGAGCCATCTTTGCGTTTTGATTTAGAATTGCCTGATGTTCTGTACTTTCTTCTGGAATGACTCATGGTAAGCGACTTCTCGTAATGTGGCAGCCCCATGTTCCGATATCCCAACAACAGTTAACTAAAACTGTTCGTTTTACTGAAGGATTAAATCGAGAAGATATAGACGGCCTTGTCTGTGGGATCGACCCAAGTTCAAGCTCAACCCACCGTCAGTCAACTTTGCAAACTAACGCAACGCTACAATCCCGAGACAGTTATGTACTCGCGGGTTAAAATAAACACACCTATCACCTTACGCTTAGCAAGCCGTCAGGTCGTCTAATTATGTTCACTCACCCAATGAACCCTGCCAATGAGATTACAGCGCAAAGTGTCAATGGATACTTCAAATTTAATTAATAGTTGGCCTTATCTTCAGTAATTGGCAATAAATGTGATATTTACAAACAGTTTCGGTCCGACAAGGTGAAAAACACCGGACTTAAAACGGGCCGGCACTGGGTGATGAAAATGACACAAAGAGAAAACGGAACTGACTGTGTTAAAACACACATTTCTATGCTTAAATTTTCCTAACTTTGCTCTTTATCGGTAGAAGATCGAACATTGCTGTGAATAGTTTTCTCCTGTAAAATAGAAATCTATACTTATACCGACGTGAAATCGTCCTTAGTTCGTTCTGAGTTCGTTTTAATTAACCCCTGCGTGCGCGCTTCTTTGCCGGATATAGACTCTTTGTCAACAGCGGGAGTCAGCGCTTGAAGTTTGCCGAAAATTCCTAGCCTCCTTGCAATTGATAGATGAGTTTGTATCGGTTACGGTGCTCTTTGAAAGGTTAAGAACGAATGCCCTCAGCAAAAGTCTCCATCTGGAACGAGAAGACATCAAGGTAATTGAACAAAATCGAAAATGGGAGATTTACCGTGTTTAACTTGGAGAGCTGAATTTCCCAGGTAGCGTTGAGTGGTTGTGATGACAGAAGCGACCTGTTTGTGGCTGATATGCGGGAATTTTTTCCGCTCGCCGGTGTCCAGCGGTCAGGAGTTAAATTACACTTCGTCCGAACAAGCAATTCATGCTCTCGGTAGAAACTGTTAAGAAAAGTTAACACACTCAAGGGCATGCTTATATAACTTCATATCTGACGAAGGGATGTAATACGGGATTTATTGCCTGCTCTTGAGCGCCATTTCTCAACACTAGATTACATTTGGAAAATGCTTTAACGTCTAAAATACACAAGCTTTGTTTAATCTATATGAATGGAATTCAAGGTAGATGCTATCTTTGAGCTTAGAAAGTGCACTCGATTAAAAACCGGCACATTGTGTGAAAGTGAGATATGCCTTTTACATTATTCGTAGACTTGATGTCGTGGAAGTCACCAGATAAGCGTACCTCGCCTTGCTGGAGCACACAGGGGTGATAAATAAAACCTAGCAAGTAACGTTTTTACTCAGGGTTGCCTCATTTTTTTCTCGCATGTATCAACCAGCTGCTTTAACAATTAGGAGGGAATGCGTTATAACACAAACAAACCACTGCATCATCGCGGACAGATCATTACCAACCTCAATGACCTCAGCTTTCAAGTTCAAAAATGACAGTTGACATGCTGAACAAATGAAGCAAAAACAAAAGTTTCATGTATTCTCATATCAGATAAATCGCTTAAGAAATATAACAGAAGTTTGAAGTAATTAACCCTTGTCTTTTAAGTAGCCGGCGACAAATACAAGACCAAAAACAACACACATTTAAAAAAAAACCCTCTTCTTTGGTGGTTTATTCGGCGTGGAATGTTTTACAACAACATTTGTACAGGGTTTTTCTGAACACTGACCCATCCTTCTTAACCCATGGGGAGAGCGGGGATAATATATTATCTTTAAGTTTCATTTAATAATAAGAACTAAATCTTAGAGGGTCGAAGTTTCCTATTTTGCAACTGAATAACGGATAATTCTTGCTATTTTTACTCATTTAAGACAAAAATTAAGTGGTAAAGCTATTTATCGAAAATCTATTCTACCAGGCGACACATCACTGTCAACGATACGAACAAATCGATGGCAATGTTTATTATTTTTGGCGTGACCTTGAAACCACAAAACAGACTCTGCTCTCTTTGTGTATGGTCTGAAGGGTCTAAGGAGAAAGAGGGGAGTTTGATATTTTGTAGGGTGAAAGAGCCAGGACCACCCTACACTTTGGGCTTGCGATTGCCAACATAAGAATATTTTTGGCAGTAAAAAGAGGATTAAAGAATCTTTTAACACACTGTCGTTCCTTTGCCTCGACATTGTGTCAATCCCTATTGTTGCATCCTTAAGACTTATAAATGAGCGAAAAACGGGAAAACACATAATTGCGAGCTTGAAGCTGCCTCTACTGCAATATTTTGGTCTCCCACTTTGTAAAATGTTATCTAATAGTCTCCAGAACAGTTATGGGGCTGTCAAAACATTTATTTTAGCAATTTTAACAGCTACAACCGAAAACGATAGCTTAAATTACTTTATTTTTATTCATAACATGTAACGCTTGTGAATATGAGCTTTGTGTGTAACCAAATACGGTCAACTTGGTAGAGGGCTTGGCCGGTTTGGTTAATGCAGGTTGGCTGGTTGGGAAATTCAGGTTGAACCAGTTGGGGTAATATAATTTGTTCTGTACTGAAAACCGTGGCCCGAATTACTACCGGGTCTAGGTCAAAGTCACCAAGTTAACGGTTCTTGGACAAAGGGAGATGGTTTATTCCAGTTATCTGCAGAATCTTTACCATGTAAACAGAGAAATAAGACCACGTGTGATTTATTTCATCGGGGGTGTTTGAAAGAATAGAGTACATGTATATAGAAGAACGTTACTTAGGCATCGCTATTTTACGAGAAGATCCCCGATCTAAAGCATTTTAACTGTGATGATGACGTCGTTCTTCTGCTTTGAGGATATGCAATCGGAGGAAAGTGGAACCCCGCCTTACGGTCACCTCGTTAAGGTAGAATGATCCCCTAAAATGGACCAAAAAGTTTGTTTAAATATGGTGAAGAAATATCAGTAGTGTGCGATTGCACTCATAAAGAGAAAATAAATTTTGAAGGTTTTTTACTGTCCAACCTGTGTAATCTTTATAGATCTTTATAACTGTACCCCGTTTATACGACCTCTCAAACCAGTTATGTTTATCTTTCCACTGTTACTGTATGTAGTGATTGAAGTAATTATAGCTACATTCCGATACTTATTAAAGAAAAGTTGTTAGAAGTGAATTTGTGATATATCTGTTAAGACATCACACAATTTGGACCAGCAAAGTAATTTGACACTGCCCCGTTAATTCGGCCACCCGTCATTACGGTCACCAACGGGGCCATGACAATTTGGCCGTATTTTAAACGGGGTTCTACTGTGTGTAACTTGGGAGCCCATTTTGACTTCACTAATGTTGGCTGGAGGGTGAACAGTTAAACACACTTAGAGACAGTAAAATTCACACTGTCAACCAATTCATCTTCCGACAGACACACAACTAATTCTATTAACTTACGCAATATAGTCTACATATTTAAAATATCTTAATTTTTGTTACATTTTTTCGGTCATTATTGAGTTAACACTGAATCTCATATAACCTTAAATCAAGTCTCAAAAATAGGCAGGTTTTCACTGTAGGTCCCATCCACACTAAGCCAGAGGAATTAAAAACGTACCAATCACCAGTCATTTTGCATTTGTATTTGAATAAAACTCGGTCAGTGAAATCACATGATTTTCGTGACGCCATCGGTTTCGAAAAGCTTCATTTTCAAAATGTTTCCTGTGCACACAAAAACGCAAAGCCGGCGTTTGCAAATTCCTCCGGTTTTAAGAGTGTTTTCGAAAAGCTCCATTTTCGTTGCGGATTAGTGTGGACGCAATGCCTAACCGGAGAAATAAAGCTCCGTTTTCAAATTCCTCTGGCGTAACATGGTTTGGACGGGGCCTGAGTGTCGAACGGTAACTGTACGCATTGGTTTTGGTTGCATTACTATGCAAAGTGACTGGCTTAAATAACTCGCACTAGTTTGTCATCCAGTCAAAAGGAAAACCAAAACCAATCATGGCTCGGTTAGGCTTCAAGTTTTTTTTTTTTTTTTTTATTTGCAATAACACAAGGGAAAACAATACTTACTTACAACACTAGCTCTAGTTACATTATATTGCTCTAATTATTTACACTATTTAAATTACAATATCTAAACGACTTACCCTACTAACAAATACAGTTACGCGACTTACACTTCTAACAAATACAGTGACGACAAGGGGCAAAGAAAAATAGAAGAAAAATAGATAGT
>Ga0126338_10000877_pt1 | contig 17950 bp, 12 predicted proteins | sample OrbCmetagenome_2_FD_92529 | JGI IMG/M metagenome (GOLD analysis project Ga0126338, IMG submission 92529) | Coral microbial communities from Petempiche,Puerto Morelos, Mexico - Orbicella C C metagenome | ecosystem: Host-associated > Invertebrates > Cnidaria > Coral | place: Petempiche,Puerto... | reverse complement strand
TAGGCACTTTGGTATCTTTAAGTTCAGTTCGTAGATCTGAACTTGGTTCAGGGGGAGAAGCAGAGGAAGGTTCATGTTGTGTAATTCGTTCATCATTGCGGGATTACTTGATTTATCGGCATTACCCGGTTTTGTCCGGTCACGTTTTTTTCCTGCCCAAGTCTTTCTTCACATTTGTTTAGACGTGATCCGATATATAATGGCCTTGTTTTGTTCCGTTCCAGATTATTGGCGTCGGTGGAGTCCGCCATCATTTGAAAGCATCGGGAGTGACTCGAACGCACTATTTACTTTTAAAGCACTATTAATATCGTGACTTCATTTTAAAGCTTTTCTCATATTCCATCGGCCCTTTCTGGTTTATTTTCATTTAATATCATCCACATCTCACTGAAACAGATTATGACCCCTTCCCTGGCCGCAAGACGAAGAACCCTAGTGAGAGTATGTAAGGAATGCTAGCAAGATTTCCTACCATTTCTCTGCGGTACTTACAGTAGAAGCCCCGTGCGTCCCGTCATGTATGTTTGTATGTTGCGTAGCAGAGCATAAATTTTACAACAACCATTAGTTTACAAATAATCGTGAAGCTTATTTAGGTGAATACTTTGCTGTTTTGATTGTAAATGGAGTAATGAGATATAAGGAAAATTTTTGAGAGTTATGATGTACACAGTACTTTATAGGAAAATAGCTACAATAAACTTAATTTCTATCAAATGAGAAAAAAATCCACATTTTATTTTAACTCGCATCGCCTTAAAAATTATAATTGCGAATCGAGGTCTAATCTGATATCGATATTTCTGTCTTTAGAACTTGAGTTATTTCAAACATCTTTATTCATTCATTGCACTAAAATATCCTGATCCTTGAATTAAAACTAATTTGGAAGCACTTTTTCGACTCCAAACGCGAAAGATGAGTTTCAACCCTTTGCAGCCATTTTGTTCTCTATGGTGCAAACGACGCCTTTCTTGCGAAATACAGTAGTCAGCGGAATTACCACAAAAAAAATGTTCGCAACCCTTCTACTGACTGATCGAAGAGTGAATTTATTTTCCCACTAAACTCAACTATAAATCCCTCTAGCTACGTTATCATTCGTTAAAAATGAGTGAAGTTTGTGGAAGTACTTTACAACAATTACAGAATGCTAGATAAAGTCGTGCTGGGGTGTAGGGTTGTGTGGAGTGGTAGGGGGAAGGCTAGTTTGGCATATGCGGCTTTCGTTGTCGAGGATCCAAAGTATATATGGTTTTCAGCTGTTTTGGTCTCAAAACGGGTACAGATTTTGACCATTTTCGTTCAAAAAAGGTATGATGATTTTGTTAACACTACACAGAAAGTAGGTATAACAAGGTATAACAGGCTTTTGTAGTCGAAGAATACTTACGAGACATCTGAATCTAAAAGGCCTGAGCTTTTTGAATCCGTCCCGCTGGATAGCTAATCCCAAGGGCTGCAAACCTTTATAATGAATGAGTACCGCGTGCCCCGTTTGTTATCATTTATTTGCTTCTGTGAAGAACCTAAAGGTGATGGTCCGTCCATTGGAGAAGCGACATCAGTGCTTTCGAATGCGCTCTTTAATATGAAAAAGGGTTGCAATATACGACTGTTTAAGGAATAATATTGGTTACTGCATGGCAGGACTCCACCCCTAATTATAAATCCCTTGGAAAAAAAATAACGCTACCGTGCAGTGGATACCAGTCTGCTTGGGCTAGTCTTGGGTCCAGATCTTCTCACTCATCAAAGTGCGAAAAATCTGGGTCTGAGATAAGGAGCCGATTGAAGAGGTCTTCTAGAGTATACAGTGAAACCTCTATTTAACGGACACCCTTGGGACCCTGACTAGTGTCCGCTTAATACAGGGTGTCCGGTCAAAACAGGTTCTAATAGATTGTGCATTAATAGTTAATTTTTAACTCTCTTGTAACCCAGTGTAACACCGTGTAAGAACAGACTGCACATAGGAGAGTGTCCAGTCAGTCAATGCGTCAATCTGGAATAATCACTTAGCTTGAGAACGACATCGCTGAACAATGTTAAGGGAGCCTCAGCTACACCTTTAGAAGTAAAACGCTCTTGAAGTGTCCGCTTATTGCAGGTTTCGTGCAACAAAATGGCTTAATATTGGTGTCTGCGTCCGCTTGACAGAGGTGTCCGCTGAATGCAGGTTTATTTTACTGCAAATGAGGGAAGAAAATTTTGGGACTTCAGCTGGTGTCCAGTTAATAGAGAGTGTCAGCTTAATATGGGGTCCGCTTAATACAGGTTTCACTATATCAGCGATTGGTAACGAGGTCGGTAATCAGACAAGAAAACGCATTTAAAGTAAATTGGATTTAATGTCTACGTATGAAATATTCCTCTCTGTTTAGCCTTCTAAGCGAGTTATAGTGTCACTGGAGTTACGTACACGTAACTACAGAGTGGTACACAAAATTCATTGAACAGTAATAAACTAACATGTTACAGTGAGCCTTCTCACACGCGTGTTTGATTGACAACCTTTTATATTACTCCACAATCTATTTGAAATTATTGGTTACATTAACTGCCACTCTGACAAACTATGCATTCTGACATAGCCACAAAGTTTCAACTGCATTGTTCTGATAGGCCATTATAATAAATGTTAATGCAAAAAGATCCTTACTACAAATTTTTGTATTGTGGAATTTTACCCTTGGGGCGAGATTGGATAAATTGATTTCTACATTATTTTATTCTTCACTCAAATAGCGCTAAGTAGAATTCGCCAGAACCAATTGAACTGTTTTGCAAAAGATACAAACAATACAAGTCATATACATTTTTTTGAAACAAGCTAGTTGATATGTAAAATTAATTATTTTCATTTTCACTTAGGAGCAGTTTACGTGCCCTGAAAATTAATTAAAAATATTAATTTGTATCGGGATGAGCGCCGCTGCTCTCTAGTGTAAAGAAAGCGGGCTCATTTCTCCACCACGTTTTTCAGCAAGACAAATTTTTGTTAAACTTTTTTCCGTTTTTGCAACAATTTTTTGTTTCCTCCAATACAACTCTTTAAATGTGCAATACTAATGCAATTATTCAGTAAGAATATTTTAAGATAAAAGCTTAGGTATCAATAATAGACCTACTACGTTAGCAAACTGCCTGAACTAATAGCGAAACAATGTTAAATCGTAGGCAAAACGCTCCCAATCAGCATTAATCATCAAAAACTCATATTGATTGTAAGGAATAAAAGAGAATTTACTTTCCTTTTCCCAGTTGTACGATATATTTTTTGGCATGTTTGTACTAACATGACACGAGAGAGCGTCGTTATTGACAAGGAAAAAATTATTGCATAAATTCTCCCTTTAGGGTCCCATTACTAGAACAAGGTAAAAACTTGAAAAGAGCAGAAATCCAGTTTTGTGCTTGCGTTCTCGACGTCAACGGACTGAATGTAATTTATAATGCAATTACGTATGAAACCAGCTTACTTCAAATAATAATAATAATAATAATAATAATAATAATAATAATAATAAGGAAAAAACAAATTACAAAAGAAAACGAGATTTAAAATGCCTCATCTACACAAAATGTCTGCTGTCTTGTTAAGTGCAAAGCAGGGAAAAACAAGTCTTCGAAAAAAAAAGAATATAATTAACGTGGCTCAAGGCTGTTATTTTAAAGGTTACACAACGCTCTTCTCCGAAAAGAGCTGCGAGACCCAAATAACGGCTGCGAATAGAGCTTAAAAATATGATGATTCTCAGATAAATGTAACAACACGCTTATCGGCCTGCGACGTGCCTAGACCATCCAACATCATCAAAATACGCCCTCTCAACTAATCAATACCTAATCAAATAATCAATACAAGAAACATATAATACGGAGATTGAATTCGTAGCATAAAAAAACATTCCTGGTTATAATACATCTTTATATTTTCTCGCTGCCCAAATATACCAAAGAGCAAAAATATTTGGAGGTCTATTTCTATTACATTGTATTGTCAATTCAAATTTATATACACGCCTCACACTGAGTGAATAGAGAGTTTTCATTGAAATATTCTATGTTCACCATTTTGAACAGGTATAAATTTCAAACCTCTGTCGATACTTCTAGTCTATGAGGTTTGAATTTACACGGGGAAAAACTTTATTTTCCTGATTTCAAAAATAGAAGAACCATTCTCAGAACCACAACTGCTGTGGTACACATATCTTAAAGAATTTTGTTCTCCGGGCATCCATATTGGAACATTTTTCGGCCCTGAACCTGAAGGGCCATTGGAGTCCAATATTGATAGGGGTTCACATCTTCTGGTATTCTTGTTGGGTTCTCAGAACCACTGCCAGTCCTTGACCGTCCTGTTTTGCCGATGAATGCAAAGATACGTACTTATAGATGAGATTGGAAATTTCTTTCGCCTGGAAAAGAAAGTCAACATAAAGGGCCTCTCAGTCTCCATCTTAAGTTAATCAACGACAACAGATTGCTTAACCTAGTAGTCCCTTTCACGGTTACGTTTCCTCATTTGCATTGCAATATAATCCCGCACGTAAGGCAATTTCGAGCAATTTTGTTTCGGCCCAAAATTGTCTGGCAGCCATGTTGGATTACATTGTAATTTAATCGTGGACAGGGCTATTAACACGTGGAGAGGAAGATTACGAGACAAGCCCAAAACGTGTAACGCGAGCTAAGAGGCTGTAACGTTTCAAATGCACTCGTACTTACCTGGAATGTCTCCATGCGCGTGACCTTCTGCATCATAGGATTTCCAATCTTCAGATCTAAGAACTGTCTCTTCTTGTCCGATATTAAAAGCCTGGTGGAGATGATACTCATGAAGGGCTCGCTCAACAGAGTTTGCTGCAACAAGTTAACATCAAGTCAGACAAGGATGATTAAATGTGATCTGCATTATAACTACAATCGTGGACAAAAGTCTAAGGACAAATTTGCTCTTTTGACGCTTTTGCACACACGCCAGACGGAAATACAACGTCACCTGCCTAGCCTCTCCTCTCACTCCACATACAATGTTGAAAACTAGTACCTGCAATTTGTACTGAGTTTCAACATTGTATTGGGTGGGGAGGGGATAACAGAAATGCGATTTTTAAAGATAGTAGTGCTTTTCCAAACACAGATATTTCTTCAGTTCTACTACATCAGTGTCCCAGGGACTTTTCTCCATGATTGTAGGTGTCTGCAAAATCGTTTTAAGCAGAGTTAATGATTAAATAGTAAAACGCAAATCTTACGTAATAGCATCAAATGTTCTACTCTAGTCAGTCTTCACTTACCACTGTCGCGTGACTCAAGAAATGAACTCCAGTTCTATTGACTGCTAAAATACAGTCTCCTGAAACAGCGGGGTTACTGCATTTCTGAAAATAGTAATAGTAAATATGCAATCAAATTAAAACCAACCATACAAGAAGACTGAAGCGGGAGATAGTGTTTCATCACAAACTAAAACACCTCTGGTTTCGTCAAAAATACTCCGCTACCTGTTGTGTTTCGAACACTCATCTTGGTGATTGTTAAATGTGGTGGCACGCTTTCTCTCGTGTTTGATATTCTACATGAAAAATTACGTTGATTGAAAACCAGCTTTTAAAAAAGCCTTTCCAAAACTGGCCAAGAAATTCAAGAACCCCAAAGCAGAATCACTTCTTAGAGTGTTTCAAACAAAACAGAAATAAATAACGAATTTCGAATGAGGAAAGGCCGACCAATGGTTGTTTGTAATGACACACGTGTTGGTGGTGGTAGGATTAAAAATTTAAACTTGAGGCATAAAAGTTACAAGTTAAGCGTTACAAGTTAAGTGTCCTGAGCACTCAGTCGCTCTGCCTTCTGAAAGGCGAATACTGTGTGTCACTAAATTTTTGGGTTTTTTTCCACGATCCGCAGAAAAATAGTTCCCGCAAAAATTTTCTCCAATAGCAAAATTTTACCTTTAAGGTCCGGTAATACGGGCAACATTTTTCTTCAACTTGTCTCGCAACATTGTTGCATTGCAAGTTGAAACCCTCTGTTGCACGTATTACCACGTTTGTGACCAACTTGTCTCGCAGCAAAATACAGTGTTGCAGGCTGAGGCAACATGTTGTGCAAAGAAGACTCGAGTTCTACTTTCTGCAACAAATTTTTGTTTTGCTGCTCGCTTTAAGCAACATAAAAAGCATCAGTCACACAAAAGCACGATGTAATTGTGATAGTGACATAGATTACTGGATTACTGTGTTTTACATCTCTACATGTTGTTTCACTTGTCAATTGCAGCTTAATTAAAACACGCCACAATGTTTAAATTTCAATTAAACGCGACTTTCCAAAAACCGCAAAACTTAATACCCAGCAAGAAAAACCAGTCTTTTACAATCGCAGAAATTAGTTAAAATACAAAATACAAAAACAAAAAAAAAAACAAAAAAAAAATCGTCGATTCGCAAAAATAATCTCCCGCAAAAATTTAGTGCCGCACGATAGCTCCATGTGTGTATTTCCCTTGCACTCGGCTGGTCAAAACTAACCTTCACTTCAAAGAAAGTTGACCCAAAATATGGCCACCTGGTAACAGTTTCTGCAACAAAAATGGGAAGCTGGTGTTACTATCTGCACAAAATTTTTGCGATGTAGATGTTGGGGATCAGCTTGTTTTCTTTCATTGTCATTTTGAAACATCTTACTTTTTGGTACAATTAAAGAAAAAACCTCGCAAGCACAAGGTACGTTATCTAAAACTGCTAAAAGTTTTTACACACCAAGGAACTTCCGGCGTGACTGATGAGGGGAGAGTGTGTGACAGCTCCGGAAGTGATCTTGTATGAGAATCATCCACTGCTGAGGTCGTAATTTGTCAAGCATTCCTCTTGGTATCAGAGTCTCCACTTCAGAACTGAGTAAAGACAAACCAATTCACACGCTTAGTTAACTGATCTCTGGAAAGTATGCCGGCTTATTATTGAAGTTCCTATTTCGTAAATTTCATGTATTATTGCCAAATTCCAACAAATATACAAATAAATTGGAGAACGAGTAACTACTTTAGAAGAGACAGATAGTATAAATTACAGTTTACCAAATTTGATGTCGTGATGCCATTAAATCATGTCCTTAACGTTATCGTGATTGATCAGTGCAAAACTGATCTCTCAGAATGAAATCGAGGCGTTCACAGTTTTCAGACGTTCCACAGTAACACTGTCCCTTCCGACACAGAAATTATTGCACAAAGTTAATAAGAAATCAGACATACTGGTTTGCATGAAGAATCGAGTGATCACGAGCTCGATACTGAAGTGCTCCAAGCTCCGCAATCTGATTCTGAAACTGAAGACCAATGGAACCTATAAGGCCTAGTTCATACTAGCGACATGACGACATAACGACATAATCGCTTATGTCAGTCGTGTGAACATGTCATGTTGCTGTTATGTCATTATGTCAGGATGTTCACATTGCAAACATAACAACACAACGTCCTTCTTACGTCGTTAAGTTTATGTCGTTATGTCGCTAGTGTGAACTAAGCATTAGATTACAAGCAAAAACGGGATATTTACAAAAGAAGAATCAACAAAACTGCTGCTCATTAAGAGGAAAAGGTAATTAGACGCTTCCCTTCACCCGTTCAATTTTCCACTAACGTCTCACATTTCGCCTGAGAAAAACCATTCTGATGACGTACTTCTGTTCAGATCGGTGTGGAGACTCCGATTGGTTAATACTAGTGCTCGTAAATTCAAAACCCAGTAACAACCAATCGGAAGACACTACACGAAATAATGAAGAGTTACGTCATCGGCGTCAAATGTTCCAGGTCAAATCTTCATTAATATACATCTCTAGCACGGGGAAAAACTGAGTGTTCAAACAGAGAACTGTTCACCCGTATTTCCTGTAAGCACAAAATGACAAGAGGTAGATCAGGCCCTGGTTGTTCGAAAGGTGGATAACGCTATCCACCGGATAAATCACCATCTAGCGGATAGCGTGGTTTGTTTTGTAAACACTTATCCACTGGATAGTGATTTATCCGGTGGATCGCGTTATCCAGCCTTCGAACAACTGGGGCCAGAACAGTGTAGATCGTGATTAATCTGCTAAGTATTGAGACGTTCAGTTCGATGGAGAGAAGAGAGATAAAGAGAATAAACTGTTCCAAGAGGTTACCTGAGCATCGCCAAATGATCGACCGTGTGTTGCTAGTAGATACCCTGCCATATAGTCCGGTAATACCTGCAACAAATTATAAATTCACATAGGATTATGACAAACCTTTTTCCTTATTCCATACAGTGAGATATTCTAATGCCAACAGGAGTGTTTTGTGTGCTTTAAACAATGACTTTCAACGAATGGCATTTGCAGAACAAAAATTCTGGACAGTGTGCTCGCAAAGATGTCTTGCTTTTTGCGTGTTCTTTGTTTTTTCTTCGTGATTTACTTGGAATTTAAATCTGTTTATTCTACTATTTTCGTTTCACTAATTACGCAACCGTAAAGCACTTTTTGCTTTCCAATGAAACACCAAGCAGAAAAAAAAAAATTGCGTTAAAACAAAAAAAATTCACCATGATTGTTAACAATATCAGTGGCTCGTGTTGTATACTGCATTGGTATTAATTCACGTTTGGCGCCGATCATCCATTATCCACGACAAAGCCGCCAGAACCTGTCTGACCGGTTTTTACCTGATGGTAGATGACGCTGACCAGCAGCTCATTATCAAGTCTCAGGCCTTGTAGCCACAACACACGGCGGAAACACAAGCTGAAGGCGAATTCCTGTCGCTCCATAGAACTAACCACATCCATAATGTAATCTGTGGTCTGAACTGGCACCATTACGTTTTCTATCAAACACAATAGGGAAGTTAACAGCAGCACAACACAATAAGACAAACAAGACAGACTAGTACACGATCTTCGCTATGACTGATGAAGGAAACATGGCAGTTTTTTTAGACACAGAAAACACCACACGATAAAACTACTACTCTCAAGACATTTAAAGCCATTGCTCTTTATTGCAGACTTACGTGCTTCCATGAAGGTGAAAAGTCCGTACTCTTTGTAATGATTTTCTGACATCAAATCCATATCATTACATATTTCCTTGATGACGTCAAAACCAGTCTAAAGGAAAACAATTAACCAAGTGAGTACTTTGACCAACTGTCCTTTTGAGCAAAATAGCAGTCAAAATATCGTTTCCAAGAGCTCGATCAACCCTTCGATAACGAGTTTCGCGTGAAGTTCGGAAGGGAAACAAGTGTGGTGTGCCGTGTCAAAACAGCGACTCCAATAGAAAGAGCTCGTCACATAGTAAACTTGAAATGTCTAAATCCTGGTTTGACCTTGTTCTAAACCGCTGTCTGACACTACTCCTTAAGTGATTGGGTGCAGCGTAGGTGAAAATGCAAATGAACAACTACACCATTACTAACGTTAACGAAATAAATCAACTGGTACTCACTGAACTGGTTTGAACTTTCAACATTCGAGTTCCTCCAGGGAGAACAAAGACCTGTCGTTTGGTCTGTCGTCCTTGCTACAAAAAATAAGAATAATACAAAATTCACTACAAATAAATTAATATTCAGAGAGGAAGCCACATGAGCCTGATCAGGTTTTCACGCGGCTCCTCCATCCTGATCGAATTGGAAGTTGGAAATGTTGGTTTTTCAGGAGGGAGAAAAGCCGGAAAACTCGGAGAAAAATCCTGGGAGCAAGGCGAGAACCAACAACAAACTCAACCCACATATGACACCGGGCCAGAATTGAACCCACATTGGTGGGAGGCGAGCGCTCTCACCACTGCGCCATCCCTGCTCCCAATTAAGCTGTGTATATTTCAGTTTTAATACTCACCACTAGTTGGCTTAATTCTTCTCTGCTGGGAGGTGTTTTTCTTCCACCATACTTGAACGTCTTCATTAAATTCATTTCACACGTGGCTGCCGCACCTTAAACACAAGAAACATTCCATTTGAACTCTTCACCCTGGAACAGGAGCAGGTTAACTGAGATATCTTACCGATGGCGCATCTTGAAACATTCAGCCTAAGTTTTTCATTCACAATCTCATTATTTATACGTAGCCCCCCTCATTTTTTCTCTGTTTATCGTTACCTCTTTTTTCAATATACAATACATTTAAGCATTACAAAGAATGTCTTAATTCACACTTTCATTTCAACTGTGGTGTACAGTTTATGCCAACACGGTTCCAAAAAAATAAACCAGTTAAATCATTGAAAGCAAAAGATGTTCATGAAATCGTCAAACGCCTCGTTTACGTTTAACACACAAACTAACCATGAAACTCTCTTTTGGGATCACTAGCCGTGCTCTGTAAGAACGTGACCAGATAAGGCGTGAAAACATCTGAACACTCAATGTAAGCTGTGATGATTATCAGCAGTCGCCAGCCTCGACTTGCGCTCTCACTACAACACAAACATTACACGAATTAGTTCCCTCCAGCCTTCAAAATGAGACAAATCACGCATGGAAACATGAGACGTGTCACGGAGTGGTAGCCCTATTAGACAAATCACGCAACGAAACACGAGAAATGTCACGGAGTGGTAGCCCTATTAGACAAATGACGCAAGGAAACACGAGAAGAGTCACGGTGTAGCAGCCCTATGAGACAAATCACGCAAGGAAACACGAGGAGTGTTACGGTGTCGTAGGCCTTTTTCCCTTTGCCTATATACTGTTGAACTTCACTGTGTTGGTGCGATTTCCAACGAGACCATGCAAAGAATATAAAGGACTGAAATAGGTTGGTCATTTTTGTCAACGAGCTGCAAAACATCGAGAATTCAGCGAAGTATACCCGTCTCCCCTCCCGTGTTTACTGATGGCGCAACTGAAGAAATCTGCGACGCAGTAAGGAAAACAAGAACATCGATGGCAAACAAGGTTTACGCCAAGAATCTGTTGTACTTACGGCTTTTGGCTCTTATTGCTGGTGACTTGCTTGATGAGTTGACAGTAAACCTCGTCTCTTAGGTCTGGGATTTCACGGCACGTCTACAAATGAACCACATGATAAGAATACGCTGTTAGTATGCAGGTTGACCGATAAAATCCACGTCTCTCTAAAATCTTCATTTGTCTGTTTTTAGACATCTTCTTTCAAGCCTAAATTTAACACAGTCACTGAAACGATGGGCTTGGTACGCCACGAATGCATAGGGAATAGGCCATATTCGTATTCTCGGTATAGGACTGGAACTAGCTTGAAGTAGAGGCTCATGCGGGAGAGTTTCGTTTGCAGTTGAATAGACTCCCCACATCAGCCTCAGTTGCAAGCTAGTTCCAGTCCAATGCCGAGAATACGAATATGGCCTATTGAACAATTGTTATCCCCCTCGAGGTTATCGCCTCGTTACTGGGTTTGCCAACGACCTACGAGACTAAAAGAAATCTTGCACAGTTTCGCTTCAAACTCTTACAAGCTTTAAAGCAACGGCAACCGGAGGTGGCGCTGAATTTTTGCTTCAAATCGCCGTGAAATTCTTGGGTCACCATTGTAATGAAATTTTCGAGGAGTATAAGGGACGAGCCTTTCACATTTTACGAATTGAGCTTTCAAACAGACGCTTGAGCATTTTGAGGATGAATCATGACAAGATCGCTTGGTTCGTCCTTGCTATTGCCTTCAGTATAGATGACAAACACACTACTGTTGTAAGGATGAATTAGGTGTTTAAACCCACCTTCAACAAGTTGAACACAATCTCTGTCTCTTTTAGATGCTTGGACATCGGTAAGTCTCCCATGAACTTCATGATCACTGCAAAATAACAAAACGTACAGCACATTGTCATAAAGGTAAAGAGGTAAATTCTACGTCAGGCCAGTGGCCCATCAGGCCGGAGCTTATCCCGGTATTTGTAGCATGAAGCGACTAGGTGTGTTTCTACTCCCCCCTGAATGGGATGTTAGTCCGTCATAGGATAACTGACCCCCAGCAAAATTCACTGGTACACATTTATACACCTGGGTGGAGAGAGACACTGTGAGAAAGTGTTTTGCCCAAGAACGTAACACGATGTCCCCGACCAGAGCTCGAACCCGGACCGCTCGATCCGGAGTCGAGCGCACTAACCATGAGGCCACCGCGCCTCCCACATTCACACATAGTCATTAATAACGACTAAATCTTGAACTGTTCGGTATAACAATGAGACAGCACCAAGTCAATATTTTAGGTGACACTCACGGTCAACGATATTAAAATCGAACGTTGGTTATAAAGTTGCGGTAACAGTAAAAGTACAGATTGGAAAGATGAGCTAGGGAGCTGTAGTTTGCATGTTGAATCTTGAACTATTAACTCCAGCAATGGTTTTCATTTACATTACTGTAATGTACTTACTTTGGAAAGTCTCCACTGCTAGTTTATTGAGCTGTGTAGAGTCAAGCCTCACAAGTGATGTTTGAATTGGGACCTAAACAAAGAAAGCGATTCAATAAACAGTTATCAACTGCTTTAAGGACAATTTCTGAAAATTATGCGGGATTAATTAATTACTTGGGATAAAAGTACGTGCGCGAAACCATGTAACCCGTGGAAAACGTGGGGAAATATGGGCAAACAGGTAACCAGCGAAAAAGCGCGGAAACCATGTAACTAATGGAAAAGCGCGGGAAACCGCATGACCAGTGGAAAAGCTCAGGAAACTGCGTAACCGCTGGTAAGTACGGGAGGAAGTCGTGTATTCGGCAAACTTATGTGAATCAAAAGACACACCACCACACCTAACAACTATAAGATGAGTACGAACTTACCCTGCTGTACTTGACGAGTTCAGCTAATCCACTCCACGTCCACTCTGCTTTATCTTTCTTATGACTTGCTGTTTGTGCAAACAAAGAAAATGAACTTTAAACACCCCACAAGATAACAACAAGTTGACGCTGTCCAGGGATATAATTCTAAGAAAAAAATAAACCCCCGCACAGGAACTTCTTGGAAACATGGCGTCCCCTTGCAGCGTCATGTCCGTTTCAGAGTTTTGGTAACAAATTCGCAAGGGCCTTTTTTGTGGTTATAGAAATACTCAATATTCGAGTTTTTGCACCAAACTTACCATGAACAGCTTTTGTAATTGAAAGACTACATTCTGGATCTTGTAACTTAGTAACTTAGCAGCACATTCAGTAAAACGAAAAAACACACTAACCTTTGGACGATCGTCCCAGAGTTCCTCGCACCTTAACTGTACCTCGGATGGTACCGTCCTCGGCCCGTACCAGAGCGTCTCTGTAAAAATACAGGCAGAGCATCGCCAAGGTCAAATTTCTACTTAACAATTAGATTATGAGCTTGAGATTTTGATAGCGTGATAGTTGACGAGGGTGCCGCTACGAGTCGAATATCACGCATAGAAATAGAGAGTAGTATATTTCTGATAGTATTCGAATACTCTAATAGTTTTAGTATAAATCTGCTATAGTTGTTCAAAATTTCACAGACACTTCGAAAACGCTAAAAGGGGCCGTCATCTTGTTACCAACCGCACACTGCTGGGCTACTCGCCATCTACAGCAGAATAGCTAGAGAGTAGCGTCGCCAATCAAAGAACGGCATTCCGAATAGAACGCTAGTAGATTTTATACGAATTAAAAAAAAGATAAAACAGCGGCACACAAACAAATCCCATAGATAAGTGCACCGCGTGGGTTGTTTTCAGTTTCAATTATTTGCGACTTGGCCCTAAGATAAGACAAGAACCTTTAAGTATCAAATGTATTTAGCCCTAGCAGACTAATTGGGCCACTAAACAACAGCCTTAAGTACTAACACTCATCTTTACAAATCCATAAGTTATGGTTGGGTTTAAAATACCTAAAACACGAGCACACAATTTTTCACCACCACCACTACTCACCTTCCATATCTGAAGTAATGCATGGCAAACTCCATCATGGAGTGTTTATCGGAATTATATTGTGAATTGTCAGACTTGGTGGACTTGACACTTCCGGTTCGGCCACGTGACTCGCCAGACATCGGTCCGTCCGAGTCCAGACTGAGCAAACTCCCCACAGAAGCCGCTTTCACCAGATTACTAGGACGTACTGCGGGCACCGCTTGAGGGTCCTGAAGGTCACACAACAAATTCAGTCACTTCTGGTTTTTCAAGTTCAGTTTTTGAAATGAAATCGGCTCAACTGCGAGCCGGAGAAAAAGGGAGTTCTAAAAGCAAGCACGACGACGAAGCTTAGGACAACGTTGAGGTTACCGTTGTGGTTTCTTAAACTCTCGTTTTCAAGCTCAAAGTAGGAAGCTGGCGAGGGGTAGGGTGCATTTTTCGCAAAAAAAAAAAAAAAATCAGGATTACATTGCGAGAGGAGAGATATTTAAGAAAATCACTGAAACGTATTTTACTTTTTACAAAAAGAGTTTATTGCAAAAGCAAGTTTGTGTTTATCGGCTTTCCAAATACCCCGGTCCTGATTACCCGATTCTCGCTGTGTTAACAGGCTGGCCGGTACGCATTAAAGAAAGAACACTAGGAAATATAATGAAAGTCACTTATCAATATGAAAGTCGTCATATTGATATGTCGTAAGAAGAATTCAACTGCATCTAAATGATAAATGAAAGGCGTGAACGGAGAGCACATACTAAGGCTTTAGAAACGGGAGTGGAAGAATGAAGACCAGAGTTGTTTCCAGGAAGTGACGGACGTCTGTCAAGAGCAATGAATACCCTGCCATTCAACCTGGGTTTAAACAGCTTAGAAGAAAGAACAAGACAAGAAGAAGGACACAATGAGAGATACCAATAGTAGAGGAATGAACAACAGTAAGACTAGCAGACTTCTTAAGACTTTCTTCGGGGATAGAGATCAAACATAGAACATTAAGGGTTAGAGTCGCAGAAGATGATACATTGCGATCATTGACAAAGCGACAGATTCCTCACTCGCCCTACAAGATGGATCAAGAAAAAAAAAGATCACCGAGTTACAGCTAGAAGGAACTATACGTTACCTCTTGAATGTGTGTGACAAAATCGGCTGGAAAATACCCGCTTTGGTTGTTAAAGATGCCAAAAACCCAGCCTTCCTCCAGGTCATCTTTGTGAACGATTTTGATCACGTCACCTTTCTTGAAGTTAAGAAGTGCGGACTCTTGTGACACATGATCGTACAAAGCCCGTACGTATTTCACCTCCTAAAAAAAAAATCAAGAAGATGGTAGATTAACGCCCTGTCCACACTGCGCCAGAGAAATTTGAAAACGAAGGTTCACTCTGAAAACGTACGAAATGTTTTCCGTCCACACTACGCCGGAGAAATTTCAAAACGTAACAATCAATGGTCATTTTGAGTTTGTTTTTGAGGAAAACTCGGGAAGCGAAATCAAACGATTATCTTGATGTCACTGTTTACGAAAAACGCCGTTTTCAAAATGCTTTCTGTCCACACTAAAACGCAAAGCGGGCGTTTTCAAATTCCTACCGCTCCGGTTTGAAGAGCGTTTTCGAAAAGCTTCGTTTTCGTGCGGGATCAGTGCGGACTGTAGGCCTAATCGTAGACATGAAGCTGCGTTTTCAATTTTCTCCGACGTAGTGAGGACGAGGCCTAAATTTTAATTTTTCTTTCAGATAGTATAAGCGCTGTGATTGGTCATTTGTAGCGTTGTATTTTACAGTATGACCCACTTCCCGCGCTCTTGGTCTGACATTTTCTCTTTTCTTCAGAGCCAGAGACATCGTACTCAATTTAACAGAGGAACGTGTGAAGACAATGCGCCTAGATCAAACTTTTGAAATTGTAATACCGCTTAGAGAATTCATAACTGAGAAAAAATTCCTCCAGTTAACTATTTGCTTGCAGAGACTTAAAGGTTTAATCCAAATAGATAAAAAGAACTCCGCAAGGGCGGTGGATAAATATGATAAACAATAAATAGAAGGCGTAAAAAAGAAACAGCTGTACATTTACTCGCTCAGCGAATTTTAAAGTTGTGCCTACCGTCAGGTTTCAAAGTTAACTGGTAAAAAACAGCGAAGACAATGATACGAGAAACAGTTACCTTTTCTAACTGCCGCAGATATGCGTCAATAATCTGCTTCGCTTCTGCTGCCTGTGGAAAAGAAAACATTCGTCAGCTGAGCGACGATACAGGTCTTTGTCACTGTGAGTCGCTTTCCTTATTGTCAACGAATTGGTGAAAAACAAAACAAAACAAAACAAAATGAAAAATATTGTTGTGGAGCCAAATGTTTGGAAATTACGATTTTCATAAAGCTTCGATTTGGCAAGCCAATTTGGAATGTAGGTTTGGGCATTCAAATCTTGAACGCCTCTGCCGTTTGCCTCGCAAACATTTCATTCTAGGACTTTGTGTTCGGAGGTTCACCCGTGGACATGTTTGTGTCGTTCTTGCGATCATGGCTTGTAACTCCCCTAGATAGATCCAAGATTAGCTGTTGCTAAAGATTATTCGATTTTTCTAGTTTTCAACTGGTTAATGATACATCTCTGCTTGCCTTATCAAGTCAACTGCAATCGTCTAGGATTCACATCCCAGTACTTTGTTTTGTACCACCTGATTTACCCTTGGCTTAAATCCCGGGCGTAGCTACGGTTAGCATAAAAGTGGGTGCATTGAGAAGTTGCATTGAGTAGAAGTGGAAGTAGAAGTAGAGCTGTAGTGGAAAACGAGAAGTACAAAAGATTTAAATGGGAGAAAAACTCAGTTAATATCTCAGAGTCCCACTATCTCTCGCTGACGTCCAGTTAGTCCCCTTTCAATATGAACCACGGGTACTGTTTTGCAAGGGTAAGAAGACGGAAAGAAAACTAACCCTCTCCGTATGAACAACAACTTTGACTTCCTTCGTGAGCGTCAGTGTCAGTTTATCCTTCACGGCCTTTAACTTAACCAGCTCTGTGTACCTGGAAAATGACAAAAGTCAAATTGCATTCAGTTCTAAGCTACGATGTTATCCACATAAGCTGTATTACATAGTGGAAACAACCTGTTCGGTGTACGACAAATCTTCGTTGAACACTCGATCTGCTCCGATTCTTATTGTCCAGCGCGGACAGTCACGAGTATTCAGAAGACTGTCTCGCCAGATAGCATCAACTTGATGGTCCTTACATGAAGTTGTTATGGTAGCATGGCGTGATTCGTGTGACAAAAAAACTTCTGTACCTTCCGGAAGTTCGCAAATACTCGCACGATGTTTTGAACGACCATTTGCCGAGAAGGGCAATCGACTCGTTACTTAAATATCATCGCAAAATTAAAAATAAAACATCTACTGAGAAGAAAATGAAGTGAAGAGCTACTTACGGAATGCTTCTCACGATTTCGAGCTCATCTGTTATTTTCTCCCTCTTCACCAATTTAATACCGTGTTCAGAAACAGCCAAGTAATGCACATCTGGCAATTCATTCTGACCCTGAATACATATAAAGTATCAACATTTAAAAAGAAGCTTTAGAAATTCTCAAACTCAAAACGAACGCCAACTGCCTGACTAAGTCGTAGTACTAATCATTATAGTACTAAGTCATACTAATCCGCGCTTTGGAGATTCTGATGACCTGTTCTAAGCTAGCCTTGTAACTCAAATGGTAGGAGCGATACAGATTTGGTTCCTCGTCAAAGAATATCGGCTTTAGCCCAGGGGCCCAGCTTGCTCTCGTAGGATTGGGGGAGGGGGGGGGGGGGGTTTCTATGGTCTTAACAAATTTTAACATTCACATAATTTTTTTCGTTTTGATTTTTTGTTTCGCGGAGGCAAAACTGCCAAAAAATTCAAAAAGTGAAAATACAAATTTTTGGGCAAATTGGGCCCCTGGAAAATGAAAACCTAAAAAAAATAAATTATGCGAAATCCAAAAAATTATACCCCCTTTGAGAACCCCCCCCCCCCCCTCCCCCAATCCTA
>Ga0126338_10000876_pt1 | contig 17956 bp, 6 predicted proteins | sample OrbCmetagenome_2_FD_92529 | JGI IMG/M metagenome (GOLD analysis project Ga0126338, IMG submission 92529) | Coral microbial communities from Petempiche,Puerto Morelos, Mexico - Orbicella C C metagenome | ecosystem: Host-associated > Invertebrates > Cnidaria > Coral | place: Petempiche,Puerto... | reverse complement strand
TCTGACTATTTTTGAGCCATTTTTTGTGCTTTCTTAACTTGTTAATAGAAATCCTAAAATCCAAGATGGCGGATCTAGTTTGGTAGCTGTTCGAAAATGATGGCGTCATTCCCACGTCATATGACGTCGTAGATCCATGCAATGGACAATCAAGCAAAGTTTTTAAGAGTACCACGAATGTTCGAAGTTTGAATTCATTGCCAGAGCTTTAATTCTCTACGAGATACCCAGTGAGGTCCATACATTCCTCCCGGTCCCACCAAACCAAAGAAAAGCCCACTTTGAATAGGGTTAAAGATTGGTTTTGTAGGTCGGAAACACTTAACTCATATATTGTTTTGTTTGCTTTATTTCAATAATGAAAAACAAATCGACTGTTTCGTGTTTGCCTTGTCTGGTGAAAACTCTTGTGAAAGTTTGGCCACGTTCAAGTACTTCTCGGATTTACTTAAGCTTTCGAATTTTTCTAGTCTTTTCTAACATTTTCATCAATTTATGTAAACACGCGAGCCATATTTCATTTCATATTGATATGTTATTTTGTCTATTTCTTAATAATTTTTTTTTTTTAATTTATATCTAAAAGCCGACGATAGAAAATTCTCGACAGATCGTATTAAAATGGTAACACTTTCTACTCATTTGTATTCCTCTTTTGAAATTTTTTTTCAACCTTTCCTCTTACTGTGTTTCGTGTAAGGTGGATTTTGCGCATTTTTCCCAGACGTTCTGGAAAAAAGGCACTTTCAAGTAAGACTACATCATAACAGATTAGAATTTAAACTGGCTATTAGGGAAATGACTAAGGTCTGAAAATTAATTTACATACGTGACGTTCCCCACTCACATTTCAATATTTAATTCATAACCATGTTTATGTCAAAATGATCTGGCTATGTGGAAAAAATCGCTTTTGAACAATACTATATACTTTTTTAAAAAAGTACAGTAATTACAAGCAAAACAAAATCCATCCTGATCTTGGCAGGAATACTGTAGTGTCGAGCAGCTAGGAAATAAACGCTGAAATTGTATGAATTTTCAGAAACTCTATTATTCGAATTGTAGAGCCATCTTGAAGTGTACAGATGAATCCAGCTGCCTGTCCTCATTATGTCGAGAGTAGGTGTAAGTGTCTAAATGCTTGTTTACGACGAAACGCAATTTAAAAGGCTCATTAACACGTGATTTGTGACAAAACGTCTGCAAACTTCCAGAATCACTGCGAAGAATGGATGTTCATTTATTTTGCATTTGTTCATCTCAATATAATTGGGCACGGAAGAATTATGGCTTAATATTTTGTCTAACAAGACTACCTGCGTTAAAAGAGCTGCGATTCAAAAAAAGCTATTAGTAATTTACGATCAGAGCGGAGAAAAAAAACTTTCGTTTTGAGCAATATGATCAACCGCACGAAACTGCATGACGCGGAGGACTGCCTTTTCGTCAGAATAGTACGTTGGATAGCCGTACGTCTACGATAATACGTCTTCAATATTCAAACTTATTCGAAGGTTTGTATAGACTTGAGTATGCTAAACTAAGGATAATCCAAAGATTTAATTACACAAAGGAACTCTAAAGTTCATTTGTAATCGTCTAGAGACTTTTCGATTTTACACACAACTATCTATTTCAAACATTTGAGAAGCTGAGCTACATTTTTTCACCGAAATCTGACAATATTACTCCATCACCTCCATTATGTTTGGCATATTTATTAAGATACTCGGTATTTTGGCCACGTCCAGACTACGCCGGGGAAATTTCAAATCGCAGCTTTATTTCTACGGTTAGGCCTAACGTCCACACTAATCCGTCACGAAATCAGAGCTTTTCGCAAACGCTCTTCAGACTGGAGGAATTTAAAAACGGAGGCTCTGCGCTTAGATGTGGACAGAAAACGGTTTGAAAACGGAGCTTTCCGAAAACTATGTCGTCACTTCCCCGCCAGAGTTTTCCTTAAACACAAATCCAAAATGACCGGTGATTGTTGCATTTTCCAATTTCTCCAGCGTGCTGTACACGGAAAACATTTGATGCTTTAAGTCATTGCAGAATCGGTGAACGCTCAACCCCAAAGAACACGCTTTTTTTTTTTTTTTTTTTCCGGTTGTTTTTTTTTTTTTTTTTTTTTTTTTTTCCGGTAGTTTTGTAATTGTTTTTGTTTTTTTTTAACCCACCACAGAAAACGCTTCTTTTTGCGGAATATTTTTCAAGGTGGAATAAATTTTCTGGTGCGTTTTCCCAAACACCCGCCACCGTTGTTTTGTCAAAACCGCGTCAAAAACAGCATGCATTTGACGATTTTCAAAACGCAACTTCAATCGACTGGCGAACAAAGCGTGCTGTTGCTTAGCGACGGTTATAATATGCACGTGAGTAATATCCTCTTGAAATGGAACAGCAGGGGTGCTTTGTAATTTCCAATCGACCAAAGTTACGATTTAGTTTTCGGACATTTCCAGTTCTGGAAAAGAGGACAACCTCGTAAGGTATGCCCAAATGTTTGAAGGTTGAGAAGGTTTTGCGGTCGGAAATCCCGAAAATACGAATGGATCGCACTTCGGAAATTCAACAATTGTCAGATTTTCTGGAAATTTTTCTGTACTGCCATTTATCGTCGTTTTCAAAGTTTCGGAATTTTTGTTCGAATGGAAGAGACCCTAACACTTGAATTTCTTTAAAAGAGGTCTTTCAATTTTAAAGTGAAAGCATATTTATTCATCGTTAACACTTTTCCAAGTAAACAAATGGAAATTATAAGGAACTTCAAGGGGTACCAACAAAAAACAAGAACACCAGTGGTGTAAAACCGAAATAACTACTCCTTGTTTCAACGCCATGCGACAAACTTTAATATCCAGAAAATAATTATCGAGTTACCCTCTTTTGTCTGTTGGTAAACAAGTCTCTCAGTGTGAGTTGGTTTCTCGGAAACTGTGGCCTATTTTAACACAGACCACAAGGAGAGGTGCGAAGTAATTACACCAAACAATTAAAGCTAAAATTATTACATTCGCAGATAAAATTTATATTTTTACTTTAAGCAGCAAATCAATCGAGTTTTTTCCTTGGACGTTTTGTCTAGTTTCGTTTTTTTTTTTTATTCTTCTCAATGACATATAGGTAATAACTGTTTTCCATCACGTACAAGTGATGAAAATAAATGGAAATTCTGCATCAATATTGCATGTGTTATTAGATGACAGAAAACGTATAACAGCTTGTCGGTTTGAGATCAGTCTGTAAATAGTAAACGATGCAAAATAAAACAGCAGTGAAAAATTGAAAATTATCTCTGTAAGCTGTACCAAGAAAAAAAAGGAAACCAAAAATGCTGCTTAGACACCACACTGCGAATTAAAACCATGAAATAATTTTCGATTAAAGACCCGCCGAGTTTCTTTATTAATTTTACCATTAATAACAATGCATCAGAAGTTGCGAGTGGCTTTGAAGAAACTCTCTCTAAAATGTCCCTAGCTAGTCAGGGTTTTTAATTTATGTTTATGTTTCTTTTATTAGAAATAACAGAAACACGCGGCGCAAATGTGCTTTTTGGCGTATTCTTATTTCCACCCATAGGAATGGTGCTTTTAAGTTAATGTTTATTTTTACTGCATAGTAATTACATACACCTAGTAATTTTTGTGTTAAAGTTTGTTTTGTAGAAAAGAATGGACTGAAGCACAGTTAGCTAGTCAGTATCAGAAACAATTATTCACAGCCTTTTGAGTTTCGAACAGCAACACAATTTCCCTTAGCTGATTAATCTGCGTGCCTTAGACTTTGTAGTTATGACGACATCAACTCGCAAATTGCATTCCCACGTGATATGAAGCATGGCCTGGTTCAGTCAATCACAATTACATTGTAATAAACGGTTGAAGATCCCCGTTGGAGCCTATCTTGAACTTCTGCCTTATCAAACATTAGCTGAGTGTTTCTATTATAGCGTTTGATGCGATTTTTTTCACATTGCCTTCTCCTGTTTTGTTACTTTGCAAGGGCCCCTTTTTGGCCTCCAACAAAATGACGATTTGCGGATGTAAGCCAAGTTGGACGCTTATATTATACATCCTCGTGGCGCTGTGTTCCAGCACTGTCTACTGCAAACCTAGGTAAGAGGTATAGGCACTTTTTGGAGCATTCTCATGATCTATTACTTTACTGTAATCTCTCTTTAGGTTAAAAGGAAGGTAGCGTGGAATGAAATGTGATCATTTCTATGTCTACCTCGTAGACTTAATTGCGAAAAACATTAACAGAACTTGCACTTCTAAAGCACAGCGATGCAAAAAAAGCCGAGTTTGTCCCATTTTCTTTAGCTGCAGTCCCCAGTTGTTTATGTTACAACGATTTTCTAAGCTCCGCTCAGACCATAGTTGCTCAAACTCTCCTTTAACTCCTGTATTTTTGGCTACTGATATGAATCGTACGGCGACGCTGTCATTACATCTCACACAATGTGCTTTTTAATTAGTTATAGAACAGCTATTGTTTACTCAAGGATGCTTCAAACCTGCAATTAACTAATAACTATCGTTTCTTTCTTTTTGTTTGCCGCACTAACGTTTTTATCACTCAGTCATCCTCGGCTTCCGTTTTAGTTGTTCTTAAAGAAAAAAAAATGAAAACAACAACAAAGACAAAAAAAAACAAAAAAAAAAAAAACGAAACGAAACATAACAGGGCGCCGTTAGAATTTTTATTTTATTTTTCACCGACAGGGAAGGGTAGCATATAACAGCATTTTACCTGCAGCTGTCACAGTTGGAATATTTGGCTTGTGTTATTCTGATGTACCTGTAGTTTAATATTTGTCATGGTTGTCAAGTTTCGTTTCAACAAACGACTGCAAAATACCGTCCATCCATAAGAGTTCTGACTCCATAATTTTTTGTAATCATTTTTTACCTCCCCTTGATCTGATTTGTTTTTAAGTAAGTTAGAGGAGACACTGAATGCGCAGTTTGCCTATTTCATTTGCATTTCTTCTTTATGGAAGTTTAGTGTGTTGTATGGCTGCATAATTCGTTTGTGTTTTGCGAGTTAAGTTGTATTTTCATTCACCTTGCCGCACTAGAAACATTGTTACTTCGCAACAGATACGTGCTTGATAAATTCTCGAAACATCTCAATATTTGCCTCCTGAAAAAGGCGGTCAATCCTAACAAATAGAAAGAGTGTATAATGATTTACGGCGGGTGGCGCGGTGAGAAGCTTGGTGGGAAGGCCCCGCGGTAGGCTGGTGGGTAAGCGACTGATGTACCGTTAGATGTGTGGGTAATTAAGAGTTAAGTGTTAAAATTTTCCTCTCCTTGGCTTGGCTTTTATACTTAACTATGGTTTTGTTCTTAAGTGATGTCCACCGAACAATTTATAAATAGCCCATTTCCGAGTTGCCTTCTACCTCTGTGTCAAAACTGACGGGTCTCCATGCGAAACCATTCTGAAATGTGTTCCACTTAGAAGTGTTGTTGTAGAACCAAATATTTAGAAAATACATTTTTAGAGAATATAGTCTTGGTCTTATCAACTTAATCAATGTAGATGTGGATGTAGATGTTGGTTAACTCACCTTTTGTGGAACATTCAATTCCTGAGACCCTTTTCCGTTGTTTTGGAAACATTTCGCTCTTGAACTTTGTGTTCGGACGTTCACCTGTGTGCATTTTTGTGTCGTTCTTTAATTCACCTATGTACATATGTTTATGTCGTTCTCTCGAATTCGCTTCTACCTCCCTTAGATAGATCTTAAGTTAGCTGTTGCTAAAAATTACTCTATTTTTCTAGTTTTCAATTGGTCAGGATTTACAGCAGAGTACTTTGTTCTGTACCACCTGACTGTTTACTCTTGGCTAGAGATAACTTGGAATTGGCCTGTTTCATTGCTGTTTTTAAAATAAAGTGTGAATATTTTCAGACGTTCTGCGGAGGATATGACAGCTCTTTTAAACAAACTCATAAAAGGTTACGACAATCGACTCAGGCCAAACTTTGGGGGTAAGTATGATACCTCACTTTGTCAAAACTATTTTTTTAAAGGTCCCAATGTAAAGTTTTATTATATTTGTATCAACAAATACCGACTAAGTGATTCATTCGCAGGAGAACATATGTTTTTGCTGTAAAACATAAATGGGAAAAAATAGAAATTAAATGTTCGGCGACGCATGGCTTTAAAAACAAGAATTCGAGAATTCGAGACAGCTATGCAAACTCGAGGCGCAGTTGAGTATTTGAATAACTTTCGAGAACTCTTCCAGCCCCACAAGTGTTTAGATGAGGCTCCGTAAACACGGAAAAAGTACTCTATTGTTTTTATAGAGAATTTCTCAAACATAGGCGTGTCACAACCGTGTTTACATACCCTCATCTTAACACACCTATCGACCAATTAGCGCGCGCGTAGTATCTCACTTATTTTGTAAATAATTGTATATAATATAAACTAGGGTAAGTAATCGTATTCTTTGTATCAGTACTGTTTTTGTGATGTGAAAAAAGGAAAGTAATCAGTTAATAGACAAGGCAAGTTGCCTCTTGTCTCTGTGTCAAAACGTGTCTTCGTGCAGAACCATTCAAATGAAAATGTATCGAAGCTACACGTTTATTTTCATTCAAAATCAAAATCAGTTTCATAAATGGATAGTTTTGCACAGTTAATCGTTTTGAAATGCCTATTAGCCAATCAGAGATCGCTAAACCACGTCAAGTTTAGTGTGTCTTTTTAGCTACTGTTAGTTACAGATAGCTGCCATCGTAATATAATCAACCGAAATATATTTGTTGTTGTTGTTGTACTTGTTATGTTTATACATGTACTAGCAAACATTATAACAAGAAATATTTTGGTTGATTTTTCTTGTCCTTCGTAGGTGATCCTGTTATCATTACTGTTGGACTGTGGGTATTATCAATTGACTCAATCAACGTTGTAGATATGGTAAGGGAGTTCTTGCATTTTGCCACTTACAGCCTGATTTTTTCTTAACCTACTCGAGAACTCTTTGGGCCTCTAGCGACAACTTTGAAACTTGCTCACTGAGGGAATTCTCGCCTGTATATTACTTCATTTGTCCTTCCCTCCTTTGATTAAAAGCTTGGTTGTTTGGCTGCATATACTCGAACGTTCACTAGTTGACTACTTCAAGCAGAATTGCCCATTCAAAACTCGCACAAGTTCCAATTAGGTTATTAACAGGGATTAACTAATAGCTGAAACTGCAAATGTGCAGGCCCGTGATTAGCTCCATCCTTGACGGTAAAAACTGAGTTTTGATTTCTGTGACTCCTATACCAACCAGCAATGAAATTAGCTTCAAATGACCAAGAAGTTAAGTGGACTACTCATTGTAGGCGGTATGTGTACCATTACAAATCGGGAAAGGGATGGAATTCTACCACCTTAACACACCTCTCCAAAAAAAGAAACTTTTAATCTTAATGAAATACACTTTATTGTTTTCTTCATTACTTTTTATTCTCATTATTCCAAGGACTACAAACTGGATTTCTTCTTGAGGCAACTGTGGACTGACCCTCGCTTAAGTCACGACTGGAATCAAACACTAGCACTTAGTAACACCATGCTGGACAAAATATGGGTCCCAGATACGTATTTTGAGAATTCTAAAAGTTCAAAGTTCCATAAAGTGACAATGGTCAATAAGTTGTTGTCCATATCGCCTGACGGAGGGGTCCATTACAATGCAAGGTAAAAGACAAACACAGACCATTTCAGTAATCATACCCCGTTTTTTTTGGCTTGAAAAAGTAGTTATTACTGATAATAACCATGTTATAAGTTCACAGAATTAAACTATAACAAATTATGATGAAATGGTGGAAAAACAATTTTTGAAAGGACTATTGCATATTTCAAGATCCTTTCAACATTTTCCTGATATCCAAACATTGTTACTGGTAAAACTCTCTTTATCATTTGACAGGCGAGGGTTATCACTCGAAACTTCAGTTTTCAAACTTTGCATCCCTCCATTCTTTGCATCTGTTATAACAGCGTCATTCAGTATTTCAATATGCCCAATTCCTAATTATCACACATTTCAACCGTTTGTCAAACATCTCTATTTCTATAGTAAGAAATATTTTTATGGCTGTTTATAATTCAAATTTTTTTTCATAATTATATGGTGTTTGTTTCAGAGTGACCGTGCGGGCAAGCTGTCCAATGGACCTGCATCTCTTTCCATTTGACGAACAACATTGCGATTTGAACATCGAGAGCTGTAAGTATGGATTGCCATGTCCAAGGAAATAATTCTTTCCCATGCTATCCAACACTCCAAATCGAACAGGAGAGAGGATTCGCATGAAAACCAGCTACATCTGATGTGGCTTCCTCTCTAAATATCTCAAGTTTTTATTATGAGTGGGAGGCACGTTGGCTTCATGGTTAGTGCGTTCGCCTCCGGATCGAGCGGTCTGGGTTCGAGCTCTGGCCGGGGATATTGTGTTGTGTTCTTGGGTAAGACACTCTACACTCACAGTGCCTCTCTCCACCCACGGGTAGAAATGGGTACCGGCGAATAACCCTGTGATGGACTAGCAATTCAATACAAGAAGCTTCAGGCGTATACACCTCTCTGTTTTTAGATAGTGATTATCTAAAAATGGCTTTGGGGGTCCGAAATGTTTCCGTGACTTTTGAGAAACGGGCCCCTGATGGACCACTTGGCTCGTACGCTGACTTTACCCATACTATGAGTATTGCCATTGCAGCAAAACTCTGAACACGACAGTGTGCTTCAATACAATATATACTAGTTAGTCCTTTACGACTACTGGTGAAAATGATCGGTAATGTGGAAATTTTATGATTTTATACCACTCAGATGGATACAACGCTGACAATATGCAGTATGAATGGGAAAATCGAACTGACAAAGGAGTAGCAGTTAATAAGAAGCTTGATGATATGCCCCAGTACAATTTGACGGGTACATCAACCAAAAGATATTTTACGATGTATTACTCAGGTATGCAGGTTAAGCTTATTTTTCATAAGATCAACTTAAATCATTCAGGGACCGTTTTCCACAATATATGAGCAATGTTTTGAGCGAGTCACTCTAGAGTGCCCTTTCAAAAGTGACACTGATTATTAAAAGCTAAATGATTATCAAGGATGAGTAATTTTATACATTTAAGATATGTATGCTTGAATGCATGTTTGTGTGCTTCGATACCTTCTATGGATAGTTATTAAAAGTTCCTTAAAAAGCATTAAAATAAAATGTATTTCAAATTATGCTGGCCAAAACAACAAATAGTACATACTAGATGAAGGTATTGCATTCGTTTGAATGGGCAATCACTCTGATTGTATCCAAAGATTAAAAGGCAACATTTATTGAAATTGCACAAACAGCTTCCTGGTGAAACAACGCCGTGCCATACTTATTTGAATGGTTACACATAAGAAATTTCGCTTCGTCCACAGACATTATGATAGAAGCAAAAATTATCCCATCAGATATTTACCCTTCAGGGTCGAAAAGATAGACAACATGTTGCCTATTATTTTTTTTCCACAAAGGTTGTTAATGAGATTTGTATCAACTAATAGACAAAATCTTGTTCACATTTTTTCTTTCATCAGGAAATTGGTCGCGCCTGCAATCTTCCTTTAGCTTCGTCAGGAGATCGGGATATTTTCTAATTCACATCTATGCTCCATGTGCGCTAATTGTCATATTATCATGGATATCATTTTGTATTCCTCCTGATGCCACTGCTGCTCGTATTGCTCTCGGAATAACGTCCGTTCTGACCATTACAACGATATTAAACATGCTAAATACAGCGATGCCAAAGGTAACAAACTCTCTATGAAGTAAAATAATCTATAAGTATCCTAGAAAGGCAGACAAGCTGATAAGCAGGAAGACAGACAGACAGATAGATAGATAGGCACATAGACAAATCCAGTATACCGGTATCAGTGTCACTTCTGCTAATCATGAGTTCCCTCGGATAACAATAAATCGAACCTTAGCTTCGTGTAAAGTTGTTTATATTTGGAATAGTGCTTTGCAGTGCAAGGCATAATGATAGCCATGATGTGATCGTTCGGGTTTTCCGGCAAGATGCCTAATTAGCAAGCTAGCTTAACTTGTGGATCGTCTGTGTGAGATAGTGAAAAGCGAAACTTTGTATCTTGGATCACCTTCTAGTGTGTTATTTTACTTTAACAATATGAATTACCATTCAGGTACCTTAATGCTCTACGGTGACTCCTTAGAACACAACTTTCGACTCAAAGTTTGCCAACATTGCTGTGTTTGTTTTCTTGCCAGGTATCCTACGTCAAGGCGATAGACTGGTACCTTATTGGAAGTTTTCTGTTTGTATTTGGAGTGTTAGTGGAGTACACGTTTGTTCTTTATGTCGTGAACGTCCACAACAAACGGTTAAAGAGATTGATGATAGAGCATGAAATACAAGAAGCGGTAAGTAGCAAAGTAAGCATCAAGACAACATGATTTTTAAGATGGCTGGTAACTTTTTTTTTAGCATTTTCCAGACCTTATACTGGATAAACACTTCTTCCATTTTTATCGGTTGATGTAACAACACTAGCTGGTATGAAAGAATTACCCAATCAGTCGTGGTCATATTTCCAGAACGGTTTACCATAGTAACGCCCTTACTAGTTAAGAACACCCTTAATTCGGCGTTTAGATCTTACAACTGAAAATCTAGCGAAGTGATCTCCATCTCTCTATTAGCTAACTTTCATCAACGAGATACAATTTTCAACTTCTTTAAAAGTGTTTCAAAGAATTATACGGATCATACCGAGGAAGCTTTTTATAAAGTTGCACCTTGATACGCTGATCACAATTTCACAGTAAATAACGAGCTCGTACGTTTTTGAGTCGTGATCAGGTTAGGCTACAATTGAGGGTGTTTTCAACAGCTTAAAATACTAATGAGAAACTATGCTGTAGTCTGGGTTCAACATAGCAACGTTCTGCGGGCGGTTCAGAGCGACAAATCATGAGGCGCGATACAAAAGTTTCGTAGTTGCCCGAATATTTTTACCACAACCATCAAAAAGTCAGTAGTTCTATAGAACGATGAATAAACTCAGTTGCAGGTTGTGTTTGTTAGACTTCCCATGGCAATCTTAAGAAATGCCAGAACATTTTCAAAAAGTTCATTTGGCCTGTGGAAAAGACTGTTGGAATTCTTTGGAAAATCCTCAAAGCTACCGTTGCTTGTTACCGTGTTTACAATGTAATACTTGGAAGTGCATGTACTGATGAAATTCCCTACTCCTGTTCAACTTGGTATCGAGCTGGCAATTGGTATGGGAATTTCATATTTCCCCCTCGTCTTCTTTTCTATTCTATATATAACCTAAACTATACAGAAACAAAATCAAAGAGGATAAAGTTTGTTGTTACTATTCCGGCCATCCCCTTTGTTTTCGTTCTGCACACCAATTAGCTCTGCTTTTATAGCATTGATGACTTTCTTTTTGCCAGCAAGATTTAACCTATTTAGTAATCTAAAGTATAAAATCAGTAACTAGCCAGCCAATCTGGAAAGGTCTACTTTGTTTAAACATTAAACGACTGCACATTCCTTGTTTGTCTTATCCAGGAGGAAGCTAAAGCTTCCCGAAAGCCAGCAATGAATGGCAGTGTAGCTAATAAAAATCATCGTGAGAGCCACGACTATGATTACGACCCTCTAGAGGTAATTGTATTTGCATCCTTACTGTATTTGTGTCTTCAGTTATAGTTTAAGCCCTGACTAAAACGGTGTGTGAAAGTCTTCTATCATTGGCCTGCTTCATACTTCAAACGTACTATCCGAGGCCGAATTTATGATGTATCCATATTAGGATTATGTGATTTATCCAATGAAGACGGATAGTTCGCCTAAACATGGAATCGTTGTTTAATTAAACCAGTTATTGGGCAATATTAGTACTTCAGCAGAGTAACTTATTAGCATGTCTCGAAAACGTGCTTAAAAGAACATTTTGCCCCATAATTCGTCTAAACAGCGAATTTATTTTTAGGCAATTTATTCGTCTTAGGCAGAAATTCGGCCATTCATGTTCAAATGTTGTATCAACTTATCATGATAGGCTTAAAAATCCCAACTGGCGGGAGGCAAACCAGTTGGTTATTTACAAGCATGACCGAGGAGTTGAATTAGGGTCTACCGAGAAACAACTCCAGCTAAGTGGTCAGAGCGGGACTTGAACCTGCGACCTCCGCATTTCAAGTCCGGCGCCCTAACCACTCGGCCTCGCCGCCTCTTTAAATAATCCTCATTATCATCGATTTTCATTGGTCATCATGTTCTGTTTGACCAGAGGCTCATATATTCCTCAGTGTGTCGCCAATGTTAACGAGAATGACAATTTAAGTAGAGCACCGCAACACAATTTCTTAAGTTTTTAATCTGTTTGCCATCGTTCTTTTCTATCCCCAGAGTTACAGTGCTTTCAGAGATAAATCCAAAAAACCAAGCACACATCTTTGCGAAAGATCAAAATCCAGGCGACATGGAGCTTCCAGTGACATAGAAAGCAGACCGCTGACCTATCCCAGAACGCCACAGTGCAGGGTGAAAACATCATGCCTTAATGTGATCGATCCAGACTGCATCGATGATTACGCTAGAATCCTCTTTCCAGTCTGTTTTGTCATCTTTAACATTGTATACTGGTTAAGATTTAAGCTTCTCTGAGACAAAACTTCAAGGAAAGATATAAAGTAATTTATTTTTCTATCAGAAAGTCAAAATTGAGTTACAAAAAAATTGAGGACTACAACGAGGTTAGTAGGCTCGGGCTGAGTTGTAGGGTCTGTGTAATAGCTCCTACGCTAAACAAAAAGACATGTTTTCAGATTTCAAAAATTCCAAATAACCTGCTTTGGGCGTTGGAGATTTTTGTTTATGATTTTGTTCCAAAGGTCCTCTTTGGCCAAACCATATACTGTCATACTCCAAGAAACCCAGGAGGCTTTACGTCTGTGTAACACCTAATCACATAAATACCTCTTACTAACCGAGTTCGAGGGCCGTACTGTGAGTCACGGACCGAGTTTTTTTCCCCTTCGATTTATGGCCCAAGCGCGAAGCATACGGGCCATAAATCGAAAGGGGAAAAAACGAGGATCCGTAACTTACAGTACGGACCGAGAAGACGAGGTTAGTAAGATATTTATTATATCCCTACCGTGTGTCTGACGAGCTCAGGAACGATTTCTGTTCACGCGGAACGGCTTCAACTTTCTGACGCACCTCGAAAGCAAAACAATGCAATTTGAAATTGTTTTTAAGTCGTTAGCACGCTTTAATACACAATCTAGAGTAAAAGAAAGTTTTAAACTTTTACTTGCTATAAAAGTTAAGAACACTTGGCGATAAATCAGAAAACAGTTTTGACCAATCACAGCGCGCGTACTAACTAAGAGATATAATAAGAGATTTATAACAGGTCACCGAGCCTGTTGACCTTGATTTTGCCACGTCAGACACACCTTGTTTTCATTCGTTGTTACCATGATTATTTTGCTGTGGTAGGAGACCGGTTGTTTCAGCAATAGACGCTGCCTTGGTACAAAAACTACAATCGATTGGACCAAAATGTAATTTACTTCAATGAGTTGCTAAAATATGCAGAAAAATCCAGTTTAAAATAGTTACCAGTTTCGTCCTTGCAGAAATCTATGAACTCTGCAGAACAGGCATTGTACGCGCCTGTTTGTATAACTGTATTTAGATGGTGCAACGCACATCATGTTTTGTCTTATCCGGTACTAGGGATGTAAGTTTGCTTTCTATGCAACCGAGTTCTACTACAAATGTACGTCAATATAAAGCACCCTTATATTATATAACACAAGTTAATTTCGTGGCATCAAATGCCGAAAAAAAAAACAACAAAAAAAACACGATTCTCTGCTGATGCCAATTATTGAACCTAAAACGTTCACTCTGTAAGAAAATGTTGCCTTTGAGAAAGGCCAGTCTGCATTAACTGTTGCTTTTGACAAATGTGAAAGAGTGCTTCCTGAATTGTGCATTGCTTTGACAACTTAAATGTTTTCCTAAGGAGGTAATACATACATACTGTGAATGTTGCTTGTTCGTAAAAATAGATATTATTTTTGAGTTAATACAGACCAAGTAATTTTCGCGATATAACTAAATCAAGTTACACTGTGTTCACCGATCGTGTTTGCTGATTGTAAAAGTGATTTGAGCAATAAGTAAATAAAACTTTAAAAAACTAAGATATATGTAATATACTATTTGTAAGTAAATGATATATGATTAAGAAAATAAAACGGTGTTTCAGTTTAATGTCAAGCAGTGTGTTTTGCCACCAAGAAAACGAAACTTTGCAGTAGGAGAATGTCCTATGATTTTTGTGGAACCTTGTTAGCAACGAGAAAATACCATTTCTATATATAAAGTGTCATTAACCAGGTTTAATGGTTACAAGGATGTCTTGGTTGTCTGTACATCTTGATTAGTCGTAAGGAAAATGGTGAATCGCGACTCTGAGAGAGAAATGAGCCCTAGTTTGAGTCTCGAAGTTGCGCACCCTCTAAAGCGGCCTTCAAACGGCAAACTGAAGTAGTCAAACTCGTGTTGGCAAACATTTTGTTGGCTAATTTACAACGTGGCCGAAGTAGTGTAGTGTCACTCAGGTAGAGTTGCCGCTTGTGTCTTGGTCTTATTTTATGTTAATCGGCAGAGAGGAAAACTGAAAGCGGAGGAGAAATAAAAAGGTTTAGACGAAACCGTATATCAGCAGAAATCCCTCCCTTGGCGCGTACAACACGCTCGTCCAAGAGCCTTGCACAGAAGATGCCGCGGTCGCCATTTTGTGAAGTGTCACACAAATCACATGAAGAAAGTGTGTGTTTTGACTGGTCGACAGTTCCCAACTGACGTTTGCCAAACGTACACATTATTTACAAGTTAAAGGTCAATCGGGAACTTTTAAACTCTTCTTGATCTAATATTATGGCGTTTCTAGTGCTGTGAAAACATTCCGTTTTGCTTCGGCTGAGAATAAGCCGGATATCTGCAAACTGTCGGATAAAGCAGATGCATTTGTGGTCAAAACAGTTCTAAAATTATAACTAAGGACACCAAGATGAAGATGCCGAGTGAATTGTTGAAAGGAGAGCAAAATATAAACAGTTTTAGGGATTTTTCCAAGAGATTGCGTCAGAACTGATTTCTTAATTATAAGTCTCCCCGACGTTTTCTATTTGACAACACAAAGATGATAAATTGAAGAAATGAAGAAATGTTATGTTATTTTTAGATGAAGCAACTATCAGACCGATAGTTCCGAGACATAAACACTTTATCTTCGCCACTTCAAAAATGGTTTGAATTCTTTTCCACCCACTCAAAACCCACTCAAAGCAGATCACTCAATCTTTCAATTTTATTTTCTAAATTAAGAGCCCGCTTATTTACAGAAAAACAAATTTTCCGGCGAGCACTATCCATCCGGGTATTTATTTCGGACGGGTACTATGGGTAGATAGTGTCCCCCCGCCGATGAACACAGTCGCGTCACGTGATCAATTTAAACCAACTAGAATTACAATTTGTATAGGTGATCATACGGTCTCGAGTTCAATTTGGAATTAATTTGCACGAATGAGTTTTTCAAAAACCTGAAATTGCACGAGCCGCTTCGGCGAGTATTATTAATAATATAAACATGAAAAAATTCGCGTGGAGGAGGTGCCGGAAGATCTTTCTTGAAGCCATTTTTTCTCATTCGAGAAAACTTTTTTCAAAGTTTCCGCACAAAATTCTCGTCATCATTTTACGTGATATCATGGGCTTAGAAAATTTTCCATTGTATTTCAGCCAATCATAATCCAGAGTTTACGATATGTAATTTGTACTGGTGTTACATTTTTTACACTGTGTTACACTTGGACTGCGCTGCTTTCAGCCAGTCAGAATCGAGTAATTTGTTCATGTATATTATTAAGTGGAGAACTATAATTAACAATTATATCATGAGCTCGATTCAACTATCACGCTATCAACTATCGCGTAAATTTTACTAAGAATTCTACTGAAACAATTAGATTATTCGCTCTCGATTTCTATGAGGTAATAGTTGATTCGGCCTTCGGCCTCATCAACAATCACCTCATAGAAACCTCGAGCTCATAATCTAATTGTTAAATAGAAATTTCAAACTCATAATCCAGTTGTTAAACAGACATACGATTTTAACCAATCAGCGCGCGTATTTTCTTTAGGCTATTTTCTAAAATTAAATAAATAAACACTCCAGTATCGTTCATGACGAAATTTATTATAGTATAAATTGCGATTACTTAATCGCACAATAATATAATATTTTTATCTGTGACAGGTTAGCAGCAAGGGGACCAGGTAGTTGTAATGTTGTTCATTTGCACAAATTAGGGTTCAAGGCTAATATTTTGTGATTGTTGGCATCACCGTTTCTCGTGGCTCGTTTGTGTTCAGTAAGTCTCCTGTTAAGGCAGAAACCTTAACACGAGACTGACTGAACACAAACGAGCCACAAGAAATGGTGATGCCAACAATAACATTGCTGAACATCATCAACTGACAAACCACAACATTGACTGGGACTCTGCTCAGTGCTTAACCTACAGTACAAACTATTTTCAACGACCGACTCTGGAAAGCTGGTACACTAACTTAGAACAAACGCCTCTTAACAGATGTCAACAACTACCGGCGCCTAACAAACGACTTATCCACGACGGAAACGAAACCGACAAACGGACTCCTAACAGACTGGCTTAACAATACACGACCAAAAACCGACCAATTTGACTAACAATAGACGGATCGAAACCCACCAATGACTGATGACAAACTTTACACGAGTCTTTCAGCCAATACCATCATGGCTATACTGACCAATCACGTTCAACGGACCAGAATTTTAACAGCATCGACTGACAAACACTATTCACTTGACTCTAAAGATGACTTCCGCTCAGGTTGTCGAAACGTCAGTCACCAACAGCAGTTCTTTTCAGAACTACCCCCACCCGGTCGATCACACTATACGAACTACTGATACTCCTGGGTTCAAACCATTTACTATAAAATAGCAATATCTTAGACAAAAAGAATGTTTATGGACACATGAGTTTACAGCAAAGTGGCACGTCGTTGCCGTGAATCCAGCTTGGTCCACAGTCCCATTGCAAACGTCCAGGCTGAAAGTGGCATTTGACATGACGCCCGTTTAGAAATCTGCATCTCAAGTCCCAGTACTCAGTCAGACAATTTGGGAGACCATGATGATAGTCGTGTCTCCTACAAAGCGCGACCTGGGAGAAAACTGCAATGACATGGATGACAGAAGTGAATGATCTAATCTTGAACTTCCGGTAGTCACATTAAATCATAACAGCGGTTATAGTCATGCTATAGTCTATGATTGCCAGCACTTCTTTTCAAAAATGGCATCACCACGAGGAGTTAGAAAACCTTTTAAATTAGGCTTGACCTTAAAAGCGAGATTCTGGCATATTTTAGAGAATTCTGTTCAAAATTTTCCACGTATCTGTTTAAAATACGAATCCCATTGCGGACCATTATTAACAAAAAAGAGAGAAACAAAAAGGGTTCTTCTCAATATAAAGGCATTCACATCACAGCTGATTATCTGAACGAGAGAAAACAAACAAACAAAAAAAGTGGTAATTACACTTCTCCTTTGCTCCTATTTAGATGGGGCTTTGTTTGGTCTGATACAATCGGCGGACGGAGGGGGAGTGAGGTGTGTGTGTGTGTTTGAGGGTAGGAGGGTGGGGGGGGGGGGGGGGGCGTATTACGGGGTTTTTACGCCAATTTATCGAAAAAACTACAATCTTGGTTTTTTTCTTTTTTTAAAATAGTTTTG